>Ga0206976_1300_pt1 | contig 10856 bp, 7 predicted proteins | sample Alteio_BWOrgHeat_82_FD_152926 | JGI IMG/M metagenome (GOLD analysis project Ga0206976, IMG submission 152926) | Enriched cells from forest soil in Barre Woods Harvard Forest LTER site, Petersham, Massachusetts, United States -... | ecosystem: Environmental > Terrestrial > Soil > Temperate forest > O... | reverse complement strand
CTCGGATTCATTCTGCTGGCCTGTTCTGTTGCGGGATGCGAGCGATCAACGCAGGTTCGACTCGAAGGCGGGGGCGGCATGGCACCGGTCTTTGATCTTTCAGGAAGCGGCGCGGTCGCAATCTTTACCGTGTACAGCCCGGACTACATGACAAAAGCAAAATGTCCGGGCGACGAGGACTTCGCGCTATGGAAAATCAAGGCAAGTGGAGGATATTTTTCCGGCACTTGGATCAGCGACCTGGGAAGCATTGCCTACGGAGTTGTGCCCTCTGGGTACGTGCAAGTAAGGCCAAAAGAAGGGGCTCCTCCGCCGTTGGTTGAGGGCCAAAAATATTCTTATTTTGTTGAAACAACAAACGCTCCTGGGGCTGGGGGCTACCTTGAGATAAAAAATTCACGAGCCGTCCCGACTACTGGTTCAGGCCCCTGCTTCCAACTTAAGAATGGAAAGGAGACTCTCGTACCCTGTCCCAAAGGATTTTGAGGGATGGTCGGCAATTCGCTACGGCGCTGAAGCGGTCCTTTGCAACCCGGAATCTTCGCCAAGGGCCTGATAAACGCGGTAATCGTCCAAGTGAAGCTTTACTTCACATCTCCGGTAACCCGGGTGGTCTCAATGGGTCGACGCGACACTAAGGTTGAAGCCTACTTGCAGCAGCCTAAAAGGTTAAATTATTCGCGAGCATTGAATTAAACGGAACACCACCCTGGCTAGGTTCAAATGAGGTTCAGCCAGACAGATCGGTTCTCTCTCGGAAGTACAGTCGGATCAGCTGATTTGAAGGTGTTGCGTCGACCGGTTGAGCTGGCACGACTTACCAGGAGTTGCGGATGTTTACCAGGCTAATGGCCACAAATAGCCCGTCCCAAGCACACTGAGTGTCGCAGAGCAGCAAACCTTGCTTAGTTCCAGTGGTGGGACTGCCACCAGATTTTCTGGATATCAAAATGGACGTCGCGGCAGAGGTACATCGGTGTGTTTTCCTCTCCCATGCCGAAACGCTGGTAGTGCTCGAAGGCCTGAAAGGAAGTGCAGTCGTCGCGCACGTCTTCGAGGCCCCACTCGATCACGATGAGGTTCTTGTAGACCTGCGGAGGCGGTCCCCAGTACCAATGATTCTGGTGGCGGGACCAGGCGCGCGGCAGCCCGTAGGAAGGACCGAACTCGTTGATCGCGCCGGCTTCGCCGTAGTTCCCGGCCCAGATGCCGGTTTTGGCACGCTCCTCGGGCGGCAACGAATTGTAAATGCCGGCAACCTCGCTCACCATTTCCGGCCAGCCGAACTGGTCGGCAATCGGTTGCGGCAACAGAGACTCTTGGTGCACTTCAGCCTTGGCGAGTTTGAACCCAATCGCGGTTTGATAGGCGAGAAGTCTTTCCGGCGGCAGCACCCACGTTACCAGCGGGATAGCGGGCAGTGCTGCGAGCACGATGACGACTATAACGGCCACGCGTGTCCAAGCGGCGCGGTTTCCCATCCATCGCTCGATTACCACCGCGCCACCGGCGAGGACCATCGGATAAATCGGGAACAGGTAATAGTTCTTGGCGTGCGCTACTTCCATCAACACGAAGAAGACACCAAAGGTCAGGCCGAGCACGCGCCAGCGCCGGTCGCGAAGCAACCAGACCAGACCGGCGACCCAGACTGGCAGCAGGATCGGGTGCTGGTCCATGATTTGCTCTTTAATAAAAGCAAGCGGTCCGAGCACGACGTTCTTTCCTTCGCGTCGAACGTTGGCGAGATCTTCGATCGTCGGGAAGTGATGGCGGATTTGCCAGATAATATTGGGGAGAAAGAGCGCGATAGCGATGGCCCCGGCGATCCATATCCACTGTCGTGCGAACTCCCGTCGATGGTGGGTCAGAAGCAGGGCGACGACGACCGCGAATCCGAAGGAGAGGGTGGAGTGCTTGTTCTCAAGTCCGAGGCCGGCGAGAACTCCGAACCATAGCCAAAGCCGCGAGTCTCCGGTGCGCAGGATACGCGCGACGATCCAGATGCAGCCCATCCAGAAAAGCGGCTCAAAGGCGTTCATGGTGAGCAGGCTATCTACGCCCAAAACAGCCGGGCAGAGCAAAATAGCGGTTCCTGCGAGGAGTTGCGCGCACCGGCCACCGCCGAGTTCACGCGCGATGACCATGGTGAGCGCAATGAGCGCCGTCCCGGCCAGCGCGGGAAGGATGCGCAGCGCGGCAAGAGAACTGCCCATCAGTAGTGCCACTTTCGCGTAAACAGCAATCAGCGGGGCGGCGTCGACGTAGCCCCAATCGAGGTGGCGTGCCATGTCCAGGTAATAAAGCTCGTCGCGAAAGTACCCATAATGGCGAACGCTGGTGAAGAGGTGCAGCAGTAGTTTGATGGTGCAGAGAGCGACCAGGACGGGGACGGCGAGCGGTGGCAAAGATTCTGCCTGGTGTGCTTCGCCTTGAGCCGAATGACTGTCAGGCGCGGCTGTGACGGTTTTCACTGTATCCAAGGTTGTGCTCCTGTTCATCCGGTGAGGCCAGGAAGGCGTCGCCTATGACGCTTTCGCAATTTTGGACGATGATCTTCGGAAAGCAAATTGTTTGGGATGAGCGGGCCCGGGGGAGGGACAAACTGGCACTGAGGGGGGGCCAGCGACTCAGGTTTTCAGACACTCACCTTGGGCTGGCGAATCTAGCTCAACTCCTGATAAACGCGCTAACCGGAAACTGGCCCACTGCCGGGCGTCCCGTCACGTTGACCTGCTTTGTGGGGCGTGTTAGTTTGCCGAGTCTCGCCCAGTCTTGCTCACGAAAGGTGCGCTTGGAGCGGAAGCCTGCTCAGCGCAGAGGGGGCCATGTTCTTCGCATGACGACGAAACCGACTAATCCGAGTGGCAAGATGCCTTTGCGATGGGGCGGGGAAGCTGCGCGCATTGCGGTGATCCCTGGGGACGGGATTGGGAAGGAAGTGACGCCGGAGGCGGTGAAGGTGCTGCGGGCGGTGACGGCGCCGGCGAAACGGCCGCTAGAGTTCGTGGAGTTTGACTGGGGGGCGGACAGGTATCTAAAGGACGGAGTGAGCTTGCCTGCTGGCGCGGTTGAGATGCTGCGGGACGAGTTTGACGCGATCCTTTTCGGGGCGTTGGGCGACCCGCGGGTTCCTTCCAACCAGCACGCGGCGGACATTTTGCTCGGATTGCGCTTCAAGCTGGACCTTTATGTGAATGCGCGGCCTGTTGAGTTGCTGCATGAGCGGCTGACTCCCTTGCGGGACCGGACTGAAAAAGATATCCAGCTGATGGTCTTCAGGGAGAACACGGAAGGGCTGTATGTGGGCGTGGGAGGGTTCTTCAAGAAGGGCACTGCCGATGAGATCGCCATGCAGGAAGACGTTAACTCGCGCAAGGGCGTCGAGCGAATTATCCGGTATGCGTATGACTATGCGCGGCAGAACGGCTTGAAGCGCGTTTGTATGAGCGACAAGTCGAACGCGATGACATTTGCGCATGACCTTTGGCAGAGGGTGTTCAAGGAAGTGAAACAGGAATATCCCAAGATTGAGTCGCGGCACCTTTATATCGACACTCTGTGCATGGAGATCGTGCGCGACCCGTCGCAGTTCGACGTGATTGTGACCTGCAACTTGTTTGGGGACATCGTGAGCGACTTGGGGGCTCAGCTAGCTGGTGGACTTGGGCTCGCGCCTTCCGGGAATATCCACCCGGGCAGGACTTCGTTGTTCGAGCCGGTTCACGGGTCCGCGCCGAATATCGCCGGGAAGGGAATCGCGAACCCGTTCGGATCCGTACTGGCTTCGGCGATGATGCTCGACTTTCTTGGATGGAAGCCGGAAGCTCAAGTGTTACGCGAAGGCGTGAAGGCTGCCTTGAAGGAAAACTTTGTTACGCCCGATCTTGGTGGAGTTAAACAAACGGTTGAAGTTGGAGATTGGTTGGCAAAATTCGCGGACAGAGTGCAATAGCGCTACTTAAGGCAGAACTTTAGTTGTCGGCGCGCATACTCGCGCTCCTCAAGACCCATCAGGAATAGTTCACGCTTTGCTTTCGTTCTCCCAAACTTAATCCGGTAATCACCATTCCCAACAGGAACCCTCCGATGTGGGCCCACCAAGCGACCCCTCCCGTGGCTGAGGCGCCGACGGTACTGACGCCTGCGACGAACTGAAGCAGGAACCAATAGCCCAAAATGATGAAGGCGGGGATCGGGATGAAGAAAATAAAGACGAGGGTTAGAACTTGAGCTCGCGGGTAAAGAATGATGTACGCCCCCATCACACCAGAGATGGCCCCACTGGCGCCGAGCGCCGGCAAGGATGAGTGGAAGTTGAAGAGGATGTGGGCAAGGCCGGAGCCAATGCCGCAAACAAAATAGAAGAGGAGGTAGGGGAGGTGGCCGAAGTAATCTTCCACGTTGTCGCCGAAGATCCAGAGAAAAAGCATGTTTCCGGCGATGTGCAGAAAGCCGCCATGCAGGAACATGCTGGTGACGATAGTTAGGAGTCCGGCTTCGAGGCTGCCATGGCCGTTGAGGGCTAGGCGGATGTGGTTGGGGATCGTGGCGTTGGCCAGGACAAATGCGTCCGATTGACGATGCGAAAGCGTGCTTTGGTAAAGGAAGACGGTGACATTCGTCAAGATGAGCAGGGTGTTGACGACCGGATAAGTCCGGCGCGGGTTCAGGTCTTTGATGGGGATGAACATACGTTAGTGTGTCTGGTGTAGGGCTCCGGCCTGGGGTTCAGCGATTTGCATACCTTATTTTAACGGCCCTTCTTGCGGAGCGCATCGGCTGCGGCACGTTCCAGTTGCTGTTTGGAGAATAGCGCAGGGTTGCGGGCGCCTTTGCGAACAAGTTCTCTCACTTTTGGCAGGGCGCAGATGCCGCCGCGCGCTCCCAGCGTTTCGCAATTCAGGCCGGCGGCAGCGCACGCGAAACCCAGAATGCGGTGCAGATCCCAGCGGTGGAGAATACCGTACGAAAAGGCCGCGTGGAAAAGATCGCCGGCGCCTGTTGTATCCACCACGTGGACCTTATATGAGGGTGCCTGCCAGAAGTTGGTTCCATCCCATGCGAGAGCGCCGTTTACTCCTAGCGTTGCGCAGATGGCGCGAAAGCCATACTTGCGCTGAAGTTGCGGCAGCGCTTTTAGAAGATTTTTCTCTCCTGTGGCATCGACCGGAAATTCCTTTGAGGTTACCGGGAAATCGACAAACGGCAGGAGGCGCAGAAGTCCGGGAGTCATGTGATCCAGGTCGGCTACAACGGGGATGCCAGAGGCGCGAGCCCAGGAGGCGGCGACACTGGTCGTGGCAGGATCGTGCCCATCGATGTGCAAGAGGCGAGCGGAGGTGATCCATGTTCTTTGGAGGAAAGCGGGTGAGACGGTGAGGCGAGGGTCGCGCCTCCAGACAATGGTGCGTTCTCCCGAACCGGTATCGATAAGGATGAAGGACATCTGGCTGAGCGTGCGCGGAATTTGCGCGAGGTCGCTATGGACTCCAGTACGGCGCAGTTCGCGGCGGTGGAGTTCTGCCGCGGAGTCGTCGCCGACGGCGCCAACGTAATGAGTGCGCAGGCCCCACCGTTGGCAGGCGATCAGCGCGGTAGCGACTTGGCCGCCGGGCATGATCTGGGCGCCGAGCATTTCCACCTTGGAGCCGAGAGCGGGGAATTGGGGAAGTTGGAGCACGGTGTCGGTGGCGTTTTCGCCGATGCCGAGGATATCGAAAAGTTTGGCGCGCATAGGGTAGTGGTGCAGGGTATCGGAAGAGAGGAGAAATGCAAAGCAAGATGAGTGTGCCTTGCGTGTCCGATAATTTTGCCCGGCGCAGGAGATTAGTTAACAGAATCCACCGAGGAGTGTTTTGGTGTGCCGGTCGCGCGAGTGATTGCACCTCAAGTACGCCTTGAAGTGATGGATCGTCGTCCACTTTTGTGAAGTGCTGCGTTTTATTTTTGTGCGAGACGTTACGTAAGCATTGCGCGGCGAGAGCGTGTATGGTAATTAAATTAGTTCTGCGTGTGGCTGCGAAGCGGACATGATTGTGCATGTAACTCTGCAATGTGTTCGTCGCAGCGTCGGCGCGCCGACCGCCCATGCCTGCCAGGGAAACGGAAGCCATCATCTTGAAGACCTTTTCGCTGGGAGAGGCGGACCGCCTGGTGAGTTTCTTCGGGCGGACTTCAGGACGGATGCGTGGCGTGGCTGCCGGTGCCCGCAGGATAAAAAACCGCTACGGTTCGACGCTGGAGATTTTGTCGCATGTCCAGCTCTGGTACATTGAAAAAGAGACGCGGGATCTGGTGCGCATCCAGCAGTGCGAGCTGCTCGAATCCTTTAACAAGTCGCAGAGCGATTACGAGTTGAGCACGGGGCTGGCGGTTGTCAGCGAAGTCTCGGAGCAAGTTCTGCCGGAGCATGAAACGGCGGAGTCTATGTTTCGGTTGCTGCTGCTCACAGTTCGCGAAATCGAACGTACGGGAGCATGGCAGTTGCCGCTCAGTTACTTTTCGTTTTGGGCGGTGCGGCTCGGAGGCTGGCTCCCGCAGTTTGATCGATGCGCCGCTTGCGGAACGCCATTCGGAGTGCAAGCCGCTTTTCATGCGCCGTGGGAAGCAGGACTGCTTTGTGAGAAATGCCGGCGCGGCGGAATGCGTCCTCTGCATCTCGAGGCGCGGCAACTTGCCGAGCGATTCGCCGGTGAGAAACTTGATAAGATTGAATTCCTGCCGGCGATGCATCAGCCTGCTGCGGAATTGCGAGAGGCTTCGCTGAACTGGATCGAGCATCACACAGAGAAACCGCTCGCTACTCGAAGGCTTTTGGAGACGACTTGACAGCTAAAGTAAGACTTGAGAAAAAATCTGTCGGCCTAAACTTTCAAGATTTAGTTTTGAAGCTCTCTCATTTTTGGGTGAAGCAGGGATGTGTGTTGCAGCAGCCGTACGATGTGGAGGTCGGCGCGGGCACGATGCATCCAGAGACGTTTCTTCGCGTGTTGGGCCCCGCGAGTTATCGTGTGGCGTATGCGCAGCCAAGCCGTCGGCCCGCCGACGGAAGATACGGCGAGAATCCCAACCGGCTCTACAAGCACACGCAATTTCAAGTGATTCTGAAACCATCGCCGGCGGACGTTCAGGATCTTTATCTCGAGAGTCTCGGAGCCATCGGCATCACTCTGAAAGAGCATGATATTCGGTTTGAGGAAGACAACTGGGAATCGCCTACCCTTGGAGCTTGGGGAATTGGATGGCAAGTGCTTCTGGATGGTTTGGAGATTACGCAGTTCACCTATTTTCAGCAGAGCGGGGGCATCGACCTCGACCCGATCTCCGTGGAGCTGACTTACGGACTGGAGCGCATCTGCCAGTTCCTCCAGGATGCGTCGAGCGTCTACGATCTCCGCTGGTCGGCGGACAAGACGTACGCCGAAATCCGCTTGGCGGAGGAGCAACAGTTCTCCGAATACAGTTTCAACCGCAGCGACGCCAAAGCGATCCGAGCGGAATTCGAGCTGCACGAAAAGCAAGCCAAAGAGTTGCTCGATGGGTTCGCCGGTACCGAGGGGAAGGAGCGCGCGCGGTATCCCATTCTTCCGGCTTACGATCATTGCCTGAAGTGTTCGAACCTCTTTAACTTGCTGGATGCGCGTGGCGCCATCTCTACAACAGAGCGGGCCGCACTAATGGCACGAGTGCGTACGCTGGCATGCCGCGCTGCTGCGGCTTATCTCGAACAGATTGGCGGACCTGCCGTGCGCCGCGAGGTGCGCGGATGAAGCTGCCCAAGGAAAAAGTGATCGAAAAGAGAGTTGAAGTGTTGCTTGAAGTTGGCAGTGAAGAAATTCCGGCAGGGATGTTGCCGAAGGCGGAAGAAGACCTGCGTGCGAATCTCGAAAAACTTCTTGCGGCAGAGAATTTATCTGATGGCGTGACGGTTGAAACATTCAGTGCACCTCGCCGACTCGTTGCGCATGTCCGCGGCTTGCGTGAAAAACAGGCTGACGTGGAAAGCGAAGTGACAGGCCCCCCGAAGTCGGTGGCGTATGATGCCGTCGGCGAGCCGACACGCGCGGCACTCAGCTTCGCAGAAAAACAGGGACTTCCACTGAAGGACCTTTATATAGTGAAGACTCCCAAGGGAGAATACCTCGCCGCGAAGCAAGTGAAGCGCGGACGCACGGCCGAGCAGATATTGAACGAAATCCTCCCTCGAGTGATTCACGATTTGTCCTGGCCGCGATCAATGACCTGGACGGGGATTGATGGGGCCAGATTCATTCGGCCGATTCGCTGGATCGTTGCCGTGGTGAACGGCAAGCCGTTGAAATTTTCGTTCGCGGGAGTCACGGCGGGAGACACCACGCTCGGCCATCGGTTTCTCGGGAAGGGACCGCTGCGGGTTAAAGACTTCGCGGACTATGAAAGGAAATTGAAGGCGAACGGAGTGATCGTTCGGCCAACGGAACGCGGAGAGAAGATTTCGAAAGAGTTGGCTGCGCATGCAAAGAGGGCAGGGTATCGAATTCACGAGGACCCGGACTTGTTGCGGTTGGTGACCTACCTTAATGAATGCCCGAGCGTGCTCGAAGGCGATTTCGATCCAGCGTATCTTGCGTTGCCCGACGAGATTTTGATCACCGTCATGCGCGGGCACCAAAAGTATTTTGCTGTGGAGAAAAGGAATGGGGGAGTGGCGCCGCATTTTCTCGCGGTGATCAATCTTCCGAAAGATCCGAAGGGGCTGGTACGCGCCGGACACGAAAGAGTGTTGCGAGCACGGCTAGCCGATGCGCAATTTTTTTGGGAGTCGGATCAGAAATGTCGGCTCGCCGACTATTTGCCGAAGCTCGAACGCGTCACGTACGAATCGCGGCTGGGAAGTTACCGGGACAAAGTAGAACGCATACGTGCGGTTGCGCGCTGGCTTTCGGAGCAATGGTTCAGTCGCGGCTTGGTGCAGGCGCACGTGGCGGCAGCCGATCGCGCGGCGGAACTTTCCAAGTGCGATCTGGCTACGGAGATGGTTCGCGAGTTTACGGAGTTGCAGGGAATCGTCGGCGGGCTCTACGCGCGTGCGCAAGGCGAACCGGACGATGTCGCCGATGCGATCTACGACCATTACCGCCCCGTGGGACTGGACGATCCGATTCCGCGAAACCTCACGGGCTGCGCTGTTGCTTTGGGAGACAAGCTCGATTCGATCGTGGGCTGCTTCGCGGTGGGATTGGTGCCTACAGGATCGAGCGATCCATATGCTTTACGGCGCGCGGCTTTGGGGATCGTCAAGATTATTCTGGAGCGCAAGCTGCCGGTCTCGCTGTCGTTAGCGATAGGGGCTGCGGCCAAAGCGATTCTCACTAATCCTCCGAAGAAGGGGGTGACGCCGGAGCAGGAAACGCAAGTTCTCGATTTCCTATTGGATAGGGCAAAGTTTGTTCTGCGCGAGCGCGAGAAGTTCAGCTACGACGAAGTCAATGCCGTCTTCCGTGCCGGGGTCGATGATTTGGTGGACGCGCATAAGCGGCTTGTCGCCCTCAAAGCCATTCGGAAGTCGAAAAACTTCGAGCCGCTGGCTGTGTCCTTTAAGCGCATCCGAAACATTTTGGAGAAATCGAATTTCAAGAAGGAGAACGCTCCAGGGATACAGACTGATTTGTTCGAGAGCGGTGTAGAGCGCGAGTTATTCTCGGCGGTGCGTTCGGCAGCGGCCAAAGTGCAGGCAGAGAAGCGCGCAGGAAAATATCAAGAAGCACTTGAAGTCATTGCGGGCCTTCGAAAAGCGGTGGATGACTTCTTTGAAGGCGTAATGGTGATGGCAGAGAATGAAGCCGTGCGAAAAAATCGGTTGGCGTTGCTCGCGGAAATACTGAGAGAGTTCACGACGATCGCGGATTTCTCGGAACTGGGCGGCGAAGAGCGCAGGTAGGAAAATAAAGTTTTGCTTTAAGTTGTGAAAACAAAATTTACGTCGGCGTGCCGACAAATTTTTCCGGCCGTCGTACAGATGTGAAGTCGCGAGACGGTTTTAAAATTCAAAAAACGACAAGCGAGGAACGCCGTGGCTAAATGGGTCTATTTTTTCGGAGCGGGCAAGGCGGAAGGGGACGGAACACAGAAGGCACTCCTGGGCGGCAAGGGCGCGGGATTGGCGGAGATGAGCAAGATTGGGCTGCCCGTACCTCCCGGTATCACCATCACGACAGAAGTCTGTACCTATTATTACGGGAACAAGAGGACGTATCCGAAGTCGCTCGACGCGGAAGTGCGGAAGGCCGTTGCGCGCGTTGAGAAGGTCATGGGCACGAAGTTTGGCGACAACAAGGCGATGCCGATGCTGGTGTCGGTGCGTTCGGGCGCGCGCGATTCGATGCCAGGCATGATGGATACGATTTTGAATCTTGGCTTGAACGATGAGACGGTGCTGACCCTGGGCAAAGCGACGAAGAATGATCGTTTCGCGTGGGACTGCTACCGGCGGTTCATTCAGATGTACGGCGACGTCGTGATGGGAGTGCAGAAGCGGCCAGAGGAAGACCACGAGCCGTTTGAGGTCGTGATTCACGGTTTGAAGCATGAGCGGTATCACGCGGATGTGGATGATCCGAAGCTGACGGTTCAAGACCTCCAGGAATTGGTGGTTCGTTTCAAGAAACTGATCAAGGAACGCAGCGGAAAAGAGTTTCCGCAGGACGCCTGGAAGCAACTTTGGGGAGCAGTGGGTGCCGTGTTTGGTTCGTGGATGAATGATCGCGCCATCGTTTATCGCCGCAAATACAACATACCGTCCGAATGGGGAACGGCCGTAAACGTACAGGCCATGGTTTATGGAAATACAGGCGACAAGTCGGGATCTGGCGTGG
>Ga0206976_1299_pt1 | contig 10953 bp, 8 predicted proteins | sample Alteio_BWOrgHeat_82_FD_152926 | JGI IMG/M metagenome (GOLD analysis project Ga0206976, IMG submission 152926) | Enriched cells from forest soil in Barre Woods Harvard Forest LTER site, Petersham, Massachusetts, United States -... | ecosystem: Environmental > Terrestrial > Soil > Temperate forest > O... | reverse complement strand
GTTACTCAGTTTATATTCAATTTTATCAGTAAGAAGAGAGTTTAAATTGATTAATGATTTTGCGGTAATAGATTCTCCAGATTGCCCTTTGAGTGTTTTCCCCCAATATGCATGCGCGAGATCAAAGTAAATTTGCTTTAGATCAGTATTAATGGTGCCATTCATCTTGGCTAATGATAATATTTCGTTTACAACTAATGCGGATGAGTCGTTTACAATATTCTCCCACTTCAATAGGGCTTCGAGAGAATCTAAAGTTGAAATACCCTCATCTATTTTTTTTCTTATAAGCTCAATTGTTTCTCGCGGAGTGTAAACAAGTTCCCAGCTAATCACTTTGCTCCCGCCTTTCTCAATTTCCACTTGTTTAAAGAATTTGTCCTTTTCCATCTTGATAGGAGAAATAATTGGTTTGTATTCCTTAAGCTCATGGTCAAACAAATTACATACGTCATCAAATTGACCAGATTCATTGACACTCCATATAAAAAGAATATATGGTGTATTCTTTTCAATTATTTCCGATACATACCGTATCAAAAGGCTTTTTTCAGTTTGCCAATTTGAAGGGCCATCATTTAGATTGATGTCCAAAAAAACAATTCTTACGTCTTTAAATTTTTTATCAGGTATTGTCTCCTTTGTGGCATTAAAGTAGGTTGATGCAATATTGAATTTTGATAATGCATTTATTAGTGGTAATGCCTGGACAGATTGATCATCAATTATGATTACTCTGCCATTTTTAGGTAAAAGCATATGGATTAAATTTTAAAACACAATGCAATTGTAGCGCCTTCATTAAATTCATCTGGCACAATAAATTCTCCATACTCATTAAAAGATAGAACGGAATCATTGTGTGCCTCCATTATCTCTTTTGCCAAATGTAAGCCCATGCCCATTCCTCCTCTTGCTGACATTAATGGTTCGGTCATTTGTTCTGGTGACATCAGAAAGCCGGTGCCGTTATCTGAGATGACAATGGATATAAACCCATCTTTTTCACTTGAAATTGAAATTCTGATTTTTTTCTCCTCTCTACCAGCGCGATCGAGCCAATAGATAGAATTGTCGTATATATTCATCAATGTGGCGATGATAAGATTTCTTGAAATCTTGACTTTGTCATCATGCTTACTGTCCGAAAAATTATCGATAATCGTAATATTGTGTGCTTTGAAACGAAACTCCACATTAAATAAAGACTGATCAATAATTTTCTTAAGCCCCTCATTAGTCCTATCTGATTTTCTAAGTATCTGCGAGTAGCTTTCGATCAATTTAGCGAGATGATTTATCAGCTGAATGGCTCTTTCATCCTCTTTTGTGTTTTTAACAACTCTTTCGATTTCTTTAATTATCTTCTCAATTTCATGAAGATATATGCTCCAGCCCATTCCTGCACTGGCAGATTTGACAAGTTTATCGTACATAAACTTATAGTTCACTTCAACCTTGTCAACATAGATCATTAAATGTTTATTGGTCTCAGGATCTTTAACTTTTTCATCAATAAACCCTCTAAGATTGTAAATTGATTTTAGTACAGATTCAGTTTCTACCTTAGGCCGGTAAATGGGGTCGAGTCTTTTCTTATCAGGCTCTCGGCATATTTCGATCAGACGCAATGCGTATGATATTTGTGCTTTGAAAATATCATATGCTTCGTTTTCAATGAAGCCCTCCCTGTTTGTTTTTTCAATCAGGCTGCTACTGTTCTCCCTGTCTAGTGTTATAGAAGCAAGGATTATGTTATTACTTATTTTTACTCCTGGGTCATTAAATCTTCGGTAATCAAGGTTAAGCCAGTCATTGCCTTTTTCGCCATAATCATAAACCCTAAGTCCATTTCTGTATATTCTTATTCCACCATTCTCATTAAGGTAGTCACTCAGAAAAGTCGGTTTATTCAGAGCGATTTTAAGAATGTTTTTATCTCTTACGAAGATGCAACCTTGAAATTTAATTTTTCCAATTTTAATATCCTTAGGAACAATGAGGGGCTCAAATTTTTTTTTGTCTGGAAATTCAATATCAAGCAGTCCTTGTATTGGATTCATATCTTCAGTTATTTCTGTTCCACTTATCTCATGCATATTCTCCCATGGACGAAATTGGTACCTAAATTTGGTAACCCTATCATTTAAGATTTCAGTGTCAAAAAAGAATAACCCGTACTGAAGTATATCCTGCCATTTTGGAATGTCTTCTATCCAATCGGTCAGATTTGTATTGGGAAGAGCTTCAAAACCATTAAGCTTCTTTGTTTTATGATTTACTTTTTCAACTTCATCAATATTGTACGTGGTAGGAACAGAGATGGCATTAATTGCTCTGAAGGCATCTCTCAGTTTACCTCTTGTCCATGCAGCAGGCAACTTTTTAATGGTTAGCCTGGTACCCGTTGTATCATCAGTGAAGATTACTGGGTTTCTTTCATAAACAATAACAGGGGCGTTCTTTAAATATTTATGCTCTTTGAATTTTTCCCAATCAATTCTAACCACAACTTCTTTCTTCCCTGCTTTTCTGGTTACCAACTCTATTTCACGGCCCAGTTTATGGACACCAAAGCGGCCAATTCCTTTTTCGCCAATCGGAAGTCTTCCTTTTGGCGAATATAATTTTTCACGGACAATCTGCTCTTTGCTATCACTTCCCGGTTCTAGCCATGCATCTTTTATTATATCAATATCCATTCCCCAGCCGTCATCTTCAATGGTGATAGCTCCTTTCGTCTTATCATCAACGTCTAACATTTTCACTTTGCAATAACTGGCATCTGCATCAAATGCATTTTTTACTAGTTCGGTCAAAGCTATTGTTTCACTTCTAATTAATTGATCTCCAAGTTGGAGAAGTAGTCTCGCTCTTGGCTGAAAATTCAATGACTCTCCCTTACCGATTTCTTCCCAGTCGATCTTTGTCATTGAACCAATAACCAACTGTTTTGATTGATTAGTATAGATAAACCAGATATCGCCTCCATTGGGTTTGAATCCATGATCGACCGATAGATAAAGCCTTAATTCAGACTTATCGGGTTTAGGATATACTAGATTGAGCCTTAAAGTATTCATACCTGGATAAAGCAGAAACTCCTTACTGGCTTTCTTAGGATTAGTTGCTGCATTGCCATGATGTATATTTTTTTCGCTAAAGAATTTTAAAGCAATCTTCTTCTCATCTTTATCTAAAGTGACTTGTGAGTCTGAATTTTCTGTGTCGGTTACCTCAGAGAAAGCACCTGTTTCGCAGTCAAAGAATGTCTTATGAATATCCTCAAACTCCATTACTTTTTTTTCTTTAGTAATTGCTTAACAATATTTTTTGTAATGGCTTCAATAACCGGGACTGCAACCGAATTACCAAACTGATGATAAGCAGCAGCATTGCTTCTGGGGAGTATAAACTTTTCGGGGAATCCCTGAAGCCTTGCACATTCTCTTGGAGTAAGTTTGCGGGGGTTCTTATTATCATCTTGTGGAATCAGGCATTCTTTTCCGTCTTTCCCATAACGTGCTACGAGGGTCTTTGCTGGTTTTTCCAGATCTGCTGTATATGCCGTAAAACCCGTTCCTCTTGCAAGATTTCTTTTAGTCCTGTTTATATGTCCTACCCAAAGCTTATCTGAAATTGTGTATTCAGATGGCACGTCTTTCTCAAGTATTGACCTTAGCTTTTTAGGTTCCCCTTTAAACTCAGGAAAATGAAATTCGGTAGGATTCTTTTTAAAGCACACGATATAAAACCTTTGCCTTCTTTGCGGTACAACTTTTTCTGCATTGATTACTGTACTATAAAAATCATAGCCTAAGTCTTTCATTGTTCGCTCAACAGTGAGAAATGTATTTCTCCCATCATGTCCTTCAAAGTTTTTCACGTTCTCCAGAAAGACAACGTCAGGTTCTTTTATTGATACAATCCTGGCAATGTCGAAAAAAAGATTTCCCTTGTCCTTATCAGAAAAACCATGAACCTGCCCCAGAAAATTTCGTGCAGAAACACCTGCTAAACTGAACGGCTGGCAGGGAAATCCACCGGTTAATATATTGTGATCAGGAATCAATTTGTCAAGCTCTTCGTCAGTGATATCTGGGCCTGAAAAATCGCGAATATCTCCAAAAGGGAATTCTCCGAAGTTAGACTCATAGGTTTGCTTGGCAGCGTTGTTTATCTCCGATGAAAACACACATTTACCACCTTGTTTTTGCAGTGCAATTCGAAACCCTCCGATTCCTGCAAAGAGATCAATAAATTTAAACAAGGGAGTGACTGGTGACGGAAATGGGATATCCCATTTTGTAGAATCTATTTCAAGTTTTTGTATTGGAGTATTTTGAAGACGCAAGGAAATGTAATTCTGTGCCATTTCCTTATATGCTTTGGACACTCCATTTTCAGAATTCTGCAAATAATGCGTTATATAAGCATGCTCATTTGTAAATTTTTTGTCTTTATCTACTTTCAAAAGTTCTTTAATGCTGGAATATTTCATTATGGTGGAGCGATCTGTACTTACTTATTTAGTTTTAATATCGTTTATTAAATTGGTATAAATACTTTTATTTTTTATCTGACATTCCCAAATAATGATTAGCCTATAATCCATATCCTTTAGCTTATTATGCTTGATGATATCATTGTCTCTGTTTCTTTGAATCTTTTTTCTCCACCATTCAGTTCTCGTTTTTGGGAGTTTAAAATAATGACAATTTTCGTGGCCATGCCAGAAACATCCATTAATAAAAATTGCAGTTTTATATTTCGGTAAGATGACGTCTGGCTTACCCGGTAAATTTTTTGCGTGGAGCCGATATCGAAAACCGTTAGCGAATAGAAACTTCCTTACAAATATCTCAGGCTTTGTATCCTTCGATTTGATTCTGCTCATGTTATAGCTTCTTACTTCAGGCTCATGAACATCCATTTACAAAACTACGATTTGTTACCGATCCTGTTTTAATCCCCGAATCAGGGATGAGGGTACAAAGCAGCTCCAAATAGGATTTCAGAAGGACACTGGTGATTCATACCGAGAGGTTGCCACCTAAAAAACAAAAAGCCCTGAATATCAGGGCTTTAGATGTGATTTAAGTACCCGGGACGGGAATTGAACCCGTACAGCCATTACTGGCCACAGGATTTTAAGTCCTGCGTGTCTACCAATTCCACCACCCGGGCGGAGCCAAAAGTTAAATCGTTATCCGTTAATAGACTGTAAACAAAAAAGTGTGAGGTAACACTCACACTTTTGTACGATTAACTTCTAACCATTAACGAGCGGGAAACGAGACTCGAACTCGCGACCCCGACCTTGGCAAGGTCGTGCTCTACCAACTGAGCTACTCCCGCTTTTACTCTTCTTTACAACTTCGGTCGGCTCTGCCTCCAGAAGCTATCGGGATGAGCTACTCCCGCTTTTTCCCTGAGCTTTCGCAAAGGGAGTGCAAATTTAATGGACAACCCTGAAATTCCAAATCACAAACGATCAGTAAAGTGCCTTCTTTCCTTTTCCTGACTGAATTTCTCTTTATTAAAACTGTCGGAGGTTCCTTTTGGGATAGAAAGTGACTTAAAATCGTTGCCTTTTAATGCCTTTGCCTGAAACAAAATCTGGCCGACATGATGAGGATAATGCGCCAACTGTCTCTGAATTGCCTCCAAAACTGTCTGCCCTTCGTTGCGGATGTATATGATTTTTGAAAGATCTTCAGGGTGCAAACTTTCAATGGCCGAAAGAAGACACGCCCAGCCTTTCTCCCAGGCGTCCATCATCACTTTTTTGTTGGGATACATTTCTTCAAACTCTGCTTCGCGGTCGCGCCATGACTTCTCTCCATCCGAATTTAAAAAATCAGTCCAACGGGAAAGCATATTGCCGCTGAGATGGTGTACAATCAATGCAATGCTATTGCTTGCTTCGTTTGGCCTGACTAGAATCTCTTCATCAGAAAGCTGTGCGATGGCGCCCTCGCCTAATTTCTTGTAATAACGGAAAAGCTTGACAGCACTTTCTAAGAAGGTTTGCTCATTAGTAAGTGACATCCTCTTCGACAACTTTAGAATTTGGCCTTTGCGCTTCGTATTGTTTTTTCAATTCCTGCGCGTGCTTTTTATCGGTTGAGAGTTTGATGTGCTCCGGCACACCTTTCAAATCCCAGATGAGTCCTACGGCCTGAAAGGCTCGGAGAATATAATAGGTGATATCGATTTCCCACCAGAAAAATCCCTGGCGAGAAGCTACTTCATAGTAATGATGGTTGTTGTGCCAGCCTTCGCCCATGGTGAGCAACGCCAGCCAGATGCTGTTTTTAGATTCATCGCCGGTTTGGTAGCGTTGCTTGCCAAACTTGTGCATAATGGAATTAATTGAGAACGTGCCGTGATACGTAATCACGGTGCTTAAAAAGAAACCGATGAACAATGCCGAAAATCCTGCTGATGAAAACATGGCAGTGATACTTCCACCATCTACAATTCCGCCCAACGCCATCACAACTAATGCAAGAATTGTTGGAGCAACCAAATAGTGCTTGTTCAGCCAGACTAGCTCGGGATATTTGGCATAATCGCCAATCGTTTTGTAATCTGTTTCTTTGAAATCCGGGCCTACAATCCAGCCTACATGCGAATACCAGAAGCCATAGATTTTCATTGAATGCGGATCGGCCGGCGTATCGCTGTAGCGATGATGATGCCGGTGGTGAGCTGCCCACCAGAGCGCTCCTTTTTGAGCCGAAGTCTGCGCCATGAAGGCAATCACGAATTGAAACCATCGCGAGGTCTTGTATGACTTGTGTGCAAAGTAGCGGTGGTATCCGCCGGTGATCCAAAACATGCGGAAGAAATAAAGAAATGCACACGCGATCCAATCAAAAGTAGTTGCGCCTGTAAATAAAGCCAGCAGAGGTGTCAGGTGAATCAAGAGGAAAGCAATCTCCTGTTTCACAATTGGTTTTCTACGGACTTCGGGAACTATTGCGGTGGCACTCATTGGATTAACTCTAAATTCTTTTCAATTTCTAAACGGAAACTGTTCGCTATTTTGAAAAGTTCACTCGCTAAACGGAGTTCTTAACGTTTTTTTTGAAGGACTTTGGTGATGTCATTTTTTAATTCCTGAATGAATTCCGATGCATTTCCAAAATCGCATGCGTTGCGGAAGCTATTCTTCATTCCTGATACATCGGGCAGTTCCCAATGAATCTTCGCGGTTTCTTCACTCAATTTTTTTTGAGCCCGGCAAAACAACTGGCGGCAATGTTCCTTCTTCTTATTAAGTGTCTGCTGAAGTTCTTCGTAATCGAAATCAAAAACTTCTTTCAACAGGTACACCGCACGTTCCAATGGCCCAAGTTTTGTGTGAAGCACATTGAAAGCAGCAGAAAGATTAATATCAGAATCCAATTTGGCCAAATTCGTTTCCTTGGATTTGCCCAACAGCTCTGACCAATGTATTGAATCGAAGTACTCCTCTTTTTTCTTTTTGAGTGAGTTGAGGTGAGTAAGGCAATTGTTGGTAACGGCTTTGATCAAATAAGCCTTCGTATTCTCGATTTTCTTTTGATCGATACTAAGCCATTTGACAAAAGTCTCCTGAACAATGTCTTCAGCATCTTCTTTGCAACGCACCAGATTGTAGGCAATCGTTTGCAGGAGTGGCTGATAAAGCGTTATGGTCTGAGTTTGATTCATAATGCGTTTACAAAGGTACGGCAAAATTGGCTAATGATCTGTGATTTTTTCAATTTGAAAGCTAATGGTTGTCAGCCTCTATTGAAGCCCAAGGCGGTTTTGGGTGAAGAATTCAACGGTTCCACTTTCGGTTTCTTTTTGATCCGCTCTTCGATGAAACCCTCAGAGACTTTTAAGAGAAGGACAATAATCAGTTTTATCAAAATACTGTAGCCCAGGCCGCTGCCAAACATGCTGATGACGGGCTCAATAAAAAATTCTTCAAGTACAAAAAGAATAATTGCAATGAAGTAAATAATCGCATAAGCGTTTCGGCTTGCCTTGGCAGTGACTAAGTCATCAATTGTTTTTTCTAAGCGGATGTTTCGGTCTTGCAGCTCCCGGTTTGTTCGTTGCAACTTCTTTTCAAGTCGCCCGCTGATCCACGTAAGGAATCGCGTTTGCTCCAGCAGTGATTTGTATTTGCTGGTCAGCTCTTCCAAGGCAGCCTTCACCTTTTCGGGAGGATTATCATTTGATAAAAAATCTTTATGCCGGTTATAGACGCCTAGTTCGTTTTTGAAGAGTTTTTCTTCTCCTGCCGATTTGCTCATAAAAGATTAAAGATGGGTAAAACAAATATATTCCGATTATGATAGTACGGGCGCACTGTGTAAGGTTTTCAAAAGAATGGTAAGTTTTCTTACCAGGTGTGTTCAATTAATTCAATGCGCAACGGAAACATTGAATACTAAGGCCGGATTACTTTTTATAGAGTGTAAGAATCTCGTTTAATTTCAACAAGGCCTCCACCGGACTGATTGTGTTGATGTCAATTTTGCCAAGCATCTCGTGGACTTCTTTCATTTTAGGATCTGCATCGAAGAGCGAGATTTGAGCATTGGCTTTTGGCAAGGAATCAAATTTCTTTTGCGGCTCATTCTTATGTTTCTCTTTTTCGAGGAAATGTAATATCTCATTGGCGCGCAATACAATTCTATTGGGCATACCGGCCAGTTGAGCCACGTGTATGCCAAAGCTGTGCTCGCTGCCACCTTCTTTCAACGTGCGCATGAATATTATTTTATCGCCTATCTCCTTCACGCTCACATTAAAGTTTTTCACGCGTACCAAATCTTCTGCCAGCTGATTCAATTCGTGATAGTGTGTAGCAAAAAGCGTTTTGGCTTTGTAATCCTTGTGATTGTGCAAGTACTCCACGATACTCCAGGCAATTGAAACGCCATCATAGGTGCTGGTGCCGCGGCCAATCTCATCCATCAAAATCAAACTGCGATTGCTCAGATTGTTGAGAATGCTTGCCGTTTCTGTCATCTCTACCATGAATGTCGATTCTCCTCGCGATAAATTATCAGAAGCCCCGACACGCGTAAAAAAACTTTATCAACGATACCTATTAAAGCATACTCTGCAGGTACATAGCAACCCATCTGAGCCATTAATACAATCAAAGCCGTTTGCCTAAGCAGGGCAGATTTTCCAGCCATATTAGGTCCAGTGATGATTAATATTTGCTGAGTTTCATTATCGAGAAAAATATCGTTGGGCACATAGCTTTCGCCAACAGGCAATTGCTTTTCGATTACCGGATGCCGACCCGCTTTTATAGAAAGTCGTGTAGAGTCACTAATCTCAGGCCGTGTGTATTGATTAGCCCGCGCTATGTTAGCAAAAGACAAAAGACAATCGAGCTCAGCAATTGTTCGGGCGTTTTGCTGCACTTGTGCGATATATCCGGTGGTATATTGTACGAGTTCAAGAAAAAGTTTTTGTTCGATTACCGAAAGCTTCTCTTCGGCATGAAGAATTTTTTCTTCGTAGGTTTTTAATTCTTCAGTGATAAACCGCTCGGCATTTACCAACGTCTGCTTGCGTATCCAATCGCTGGGCACTTTGTCTTTGTTGGCATTGCTTACTTCGAGGTAATAGCCAAATACTTTATTGTAAGAAATTTTTAATGAACCGATGCCCGTGCGCTCCACTTCACGCTTTTGTACTTGAAGCAGATAATCTTTTCCCGCAAAAGCTATCGACCGAAGTTCGTCGAGCTCTGGATTAACGCCTTCTTTGATTATGCCGCCTTGATGAATGAGCATGGGCGCATCTTCGTTCAGTTCCTTTTCAATTTTTTCCAAAAGGAACTGGCAAGGGTCAATTTGGTTTCCTAATTTTTTCAATTCTTGTGAAACAGAAACCGAAAGCATTTCTTTCACCGGGCCAATTGCACGAAGAGATCTTTTTAATTGCATTAACTCACGCGGGTTTACGCGGCCCACGGCTACTTTTGAAATAAGTCTTTCCAGGTCAGTAATCTGACGAAATTGAGTTTCAATTTTTTCGCTTAGGTCATGGGCCTCATAGAAATTACTTACGGCTTCCAGGCGTTCTTCTATCGCCAGTTTCTCTTTTAGTGGCAACACCATCCATTTGCGCAGGTTACGCGAGCCCATGGGCGTGATGGTTTGATCCAGAATTTGAATGAGTGGCACTCCGCCATCGTTGGAAGAGTGCACGATTTCAAGATTGCGTATCGTGAACTTATCCAGCCACACGTATTTGTCTTCGTCAATGCGCGCAATGGATGCGATGTGATTGGTCTCCTTGTGTTCTGTCGCTTCGAGGTAGTGAAGAATAGCGCCTGCTGCAATTATTGCGTCGGTCATGCCGTCGAAACCAAATCCTTTTAGTGTTGAAGTTTTGAACTGCCCTACTAATTTTTCCTGTGCAAAGTCAAAAGCATAAACCCAGTCATCCAATGCAAATGTGGCGTGATCTTCGGCAAAAAGGATATCCAGCTTTTCGCGTTGAGCTTTACTGTAAATAATTTCGGATGGAGCAAAATTTTGGATCAGTTTCAAAACATAGTTCTCCATTCCCTGAGCGGCATAAAACTCGCCTGTGCTTATATCTAGGAATGAAACTCCCCATCCGTTTTTGCTGATATGAACAGAAGCAAGGAAATTATTTTGCCTTTTTTCGAGCACATGGTCGTTGAACGAAACTCCGGGTGTTACCAATTCCGTAACTCCTCGTTTTACAATTCCTTTTACAAAGCGTGGGTCTTCGAGCTGATCGCAAATAGCTACGCGGTGACCAGCCCGAACGAGTTTGGGTAAATACGTGTCGAGCGCATGGTGCGGAAAACCTGCTAATGCTGTTTCAGAAACCGAACCGTTGCCACGTTTGGTGAGCACAATGTCCAGAATTTTACTGGTCGTGACTGCATCTTCACCAAATGTTTCGTAAAAATCG
>Ga0206976_1298_pt1 | contig 10978 bp, 9 predicted proteins | sample Alteio_BWOrgHeat_82_FD_152926 | JGI IMG/M metagenome (GOLD analysis project Ga0206976, IMG submission 152926) | Enriched cells from forest soil in Barre Woods Harvard Forest LTER site, Petersham, Massachusetts, United States -... | ecosystem: Environmental > Terrestrial > Soil > Temperate forest > O... | reverse complement strand
TGTACAGGCAGCACAAGGTGCCTACAGCCAAACCAAAAATATTGATAAAGCTGAACGTTTTGTTCTTTAACAAAAAGCGAAGGGCGGTTTTAAGATAACCTGTTTGGCAGCGATGACCCGCTGGGTAAAGTGATCACCATTGACAATGCCTACGGCAAACATGATTTCAAAGTGACGGGTGTAGTGGACGAAAGCCTGGGCAGAACCCAGATACATGCCAATGTATTTATCACCATGAATAGTGGCGGCATGGGGCAATACGTGCGGTCAAACACCATGTGGGCGGGCAATAACTTTACCAACTCGTTCATCAAACTGCGTCCTGATGCCAATGTTGAAGCATTAGAACAAAAACTTCCTGCCTTTTTAAATAAATATGGCGCTGATCAGATGAAACAAATGGGTATGTCGAAACAACTGCATTTGCAGTCGCTCACGTCTATACATACTTCATCAGGCTATGACGTAGAGCCGGGAAAAACGGTTAGCCAGTCTTTCCTGTACATTCTTATATTGATAGCGGTGATGATACAGGTTATAGCCTGCATCAACTTTATGAACCTCTCTACCGCCCGCGCATCCAAACGTGCTAAAGAAGTAGGTGTGCGCAAAGTGATCGGTGCCGGGCAAGCTGATCTCGTAAAACAATTCCTGGGCGAATCGTTCCTTTTATCATTCATCGGGGTGCTTATCGCATTACCACTTTTGATATTAGCGATGCCTTACCTCAATCAAATTACACAGGCTAATATTCAGCTATCCTTTTTCAGCGATTACAGGTTATGGCTGATGCTTACGGGACTGATTTTGGTTACCGGTTTTGTCGCCGGTAGCTACCCTGCTTTTTATCTTTCGGCTTTTGAAGCCATCAAGGTGATCAAGGGGAATTTCACCAATAAAGTTTCAGCGGCGGGCATACGCCGTTCGCTGGTAGTGTTCCAGTTTGTGCTTTCAATTGTGCTTATTGTAGGCATTATTGTGATCTACAGCCAACTCAATTATATTAAAAATAAAGACCTTGGCTTTGATAAAGGCCAGAAACTCATATTTAGTTTCTACACAGGCGATACGCAAAATAAAATGCCTGCTTTTGCAAATGATCTGCGTCAATTATCAGAAGTAAAAAATGTAACGAACGCCAATAATTATTTAAGCCAATTTGTGGGCCAGGATCATGGCGTTTACCCTACCGGCGGTAATATGGCCACTTCCATCGATGCGCAAAACATCACCACCGATGAGCATTTTGTGAATACCAATGGCATAAAGATCCTGTCGGGCAGGGATTTTCATATCAACGATTCGTTAAAAGTATTGATCAACGAAACATTGGCTAAAAGATTAGGGTTTACTCCGCAAACCGCAGTTGGGCAAAGACTATATACGCAATATCCGCCTAACCCGCTTACTTATGTTGAAGTAGCCGGGGTGATGAAGGACTTTAATTATAGTTCGCTGCATGGCGAGGTAAAACCATTTATGCTGGTTTATAGCCACAATCCCGGCGATTTTTCTTACATCGTAGCATCCACAGATAGCAAAAGCTATAAGGATTTGCTTGGGAAAATAGAAACGATCTGGCACAAAGATCTGCCTGCGGTACCTTTTGAGTATGCTTTTTTAGATGCCGAGGTACAAAGGCAGTATGATACTGAGATCACCCTTTCCAAGATCATCAATTCATTTACTATTATGGCGATCCTGATCTCCTGCCTGGGCTTATTTGGCCTTGCCGCGTTCAGCGCCGAACAACGGAACAAGGAAATAGGTATCCGAAAGGTATTGGGCGCGAGCGTAACCGGCATCGTCGGGCTTTTATCAAAGGATTTTTTGATACTGGTCATCGTTGCGCTGCTGATTGCAACACCAATAGCCTGGTACGGAATGAGCAAATGGCTACAGGCCTTTGCCTACAAAATTGATATCAGCTGGTGGATGTTTGCCTTAGCAGGGGTTTTGGCCATGTTTATTGCCCTGCTTACCATAAGTTTCCAGGCCATAAAAGCGGCATTAGCTAACCCGGTAAAGAGTTTGAAGGCGGAATGAGTTTGAGTTGATTGGGTTAGAATAGGTTGAATAAGTTGGATTGAGTTAAAGTAATTTTACAGTCTAACTAAACCAACCATTCAACTTAATCAACCTCTTCCAACTTAATCAACCAATTCCTACCTTTGCTTTTGAATGAGGAGATTTTTCGGCTATATCTTATCACCCATACATTACCTTTTATTTGGGTTGCTATTGGCAATTTTTCACCCTATACAGTGGCTATGCTTTAACGCGTTCGGTTATAAAGCGCATAAATGGTCGGTTGATACGCTGAACTTTTTCCTGGTCGCCAGTTACTATGCCTTAGGCAATACCGTAAAATTTACAAACAAACAAAATTTACCCATAGGCCGACCCATCATTTTTATAGCCAATCACCAAAGTTTGTATGATATCCCGGCCATGATCTGGTTCCTGCGGAAATACCACGCCAAATTTATCTCGAAGATCGAACTGGCCAAAGGCATTCCTTCCATATCCTATAACCTGCGCCATGGCGGTGCAGCCAATATTGACCGTAAAGATCCGCGCCAGTCCATTGTTGAAATAGCCAAACTCGGCACACGGATGAAAGAGAATAAATGGTCGGCAATGATATTTCCCGAAGGTACACGCTCAAAAGACGGAACGGTAAAAACATTCCATGTGGGCGGTATCGCTACGCTCCTTAAAAAATGCCCCGAAGCCTTGATCGTACCCATCGCCATCAATAATTCATGGAAAATGGTGCGCTACGGAACCTACCCGTTAAACACCTTCATCAATATGACCTGGGAAGTTTTAAAACCTATCGAGCCCGAAAAAAGACCGCTGGAAGATGTGGTGCTTGAGGCTGAAAACGAAATAAAAAAAGCACTGGGTCAGTAGGCAGTTGGCAGTTATCAGTGTGCGGCTGGCACATCAAAAAATAAATATTGCAAACTGCAAACAGCCCACTGCAAACTAAATATTTTTTCCGTCCACGATCTTAAAAAACTCATCCCTGTAAGTATCGCCCACCGGGATTATTTTATCGCCAATAAATATGCGGCTGCGCTCAATGCTGTCGATCTTATTGATGGATACGATATAGGATTTATGCACCCGGATAAAATGCTTTTCGGGTAGTGCATCCTCCATCTTTTTCATATTCTGCAGGGTGATAATGCGCTCGGCGGGGGTAAAAATGGAAATGTAATCCTTTAATCCCTCAATAAAAAGGATATCATTGAGGTATACCTTTTGTATTTTATGCTCGGTTTTAACAAAAATAAAGTCGCTTAAAAAATCACTCTGAGGGGCAGCCTCGGTTTTAACTTCGGGTTTGGACGACGGCTGTAAAATGGCTTGCGCTTTTTGTACCGATTTAAAAAAACGATCGAAGGCGATCGGCTTCAGCAGGTAATCGATCACATCCAGTTCATAACCTTCCAGTGCATATTGTGAGTAGGCGGTGGTCAATATTACTTTGGCCTTGCCGTTGGCTATGCGCAAAAACTGTATGCCGGTTAGTTCGGGCATTTGCACGTCCAGGAACACGAGGTCGATTTGACCCTCCTGCACCAGTTGAAGCGCCTCAATGGGATTGGTGGTTGCCTTCACCAATTGCAAAAAGGGCATCTTGGAAATGTAATCTTCCAATATATGGAGCGCAAGTGGCTCATCATCAACTACAAGGCATCTGATCATATTATAAAACTAAGGATAATTCGCAAGTGTAAGTATCGGGTTTGTCCTGTATTGTCAGGGTGTATTTACCGGGATAAAGCAGATCAAGCCTGCGCTTCACGTTACTCAGCCCTATGCCACCCTCGGTATCCTTGTTAAGCGTATGCTTTTTGTTCTCCATAAAAAAATGCAGCTTAGTTCCATCCAGGTTGATCCGCAAACATATCGGCGACGATGCATCGTTGGCTACCCCATGCTTAAAAGCATTTTCAATAAAAGCGATCAGCAATAAAGGTACTATCTTTTGGCTGCCTACCTCGCCGGTTATTTTAAAATCGACAAAGGCCTTATTCCCAAACCTGATCTTTTGCAGGTCGATATAATTTTGCAGGTATAATAGCTCCTTTTCCAGGTCGACCTTATTATCATTACTCTCATACAGCATATAGCGCATGATCTCGGATAGCTTCAAAATAGCTTCCGGCGTAGTGTCCGACTTCTGGTAAGCCAGCGAGTAAATGCTGTTGAGCGAGTTAAATAAAAAGTGGGGGTTGATCTGCGATTTCAGGAAAGCCAGTTCGGCGCTCAATCGTTGATTCTCAAGGTCGCCCTGCACCCGCTCGTTCAAAAACCAGTCGACACCGAATTTTAGCGCTGTACTTAAAAACAGGAAGAAAATACTGGTTAAAGCGGCGCTGATAAAATAAGAGACAAAAGTAATATCATGCCCCATCTCGTGTAAGATATAAGGCTTATAGTAGGAAGCTACGCCGTATTTAAATAATCCAAAAACAATGATGACTATGACAAGTGACAGGGAATAAAACTTATAATTCTTTTTATCCAAAAACCTGGGGATCAGGTAAAGGTAATTAAGATAAAACAACCCGATATTAATACAGCCGTACCCCACAAATATCACAATGATCCCTTCCGTGCTTATCTTGCTGTTATTATGGGTAACTATGGCAAAGTAGGATACAATGCTTACCCAAAAAACAACATGCCAGAATATTTGCCAGTTACGTTTCATCGCATCTAATGTAATATTTTAAGTGCGTTGTTGCTTAATATTTATATATAGCCTCTGTTTTTAACGATAAACGCCCCAATATTTTCGATAAACGCTTTTATACGCTAAAACGCCCGTTCATCTATAATTCATGCCCGTTGGTCTAATACATTTTAGCAGGTTAAACTTTCGGTGTTTATTTGTATCATAATCAATCACACAATGAAAAGGCTGATCACAAATTCGAATCCATTTATCTTATTGCTGTTACCCGTAGTATTTGCTTTAGTAATGGGGATAAGTTATCAATCACAACAAAAAAAGGAATATGCCTCCGGAAGCAGTGCCGCAGCAAATGCAACCTCGCTATTTTTTAAAGGCGTTACCCTGGTAAAAACCGTTTGCTCTATTGCCAAGGAAAAAGTATGGTAATCAGTACTGAGGGGTTATCCTTCAACTTCGGCAACCAGCAAGTTGTAAAGTCGTTATCCCTTCAAGTACCCGAAGGCAGTATATACGGTTTCCTGGGCCCTAACGGCGCAGGTAAAACTACTACCATTAAACTGCTGCTCAACCTGTTAAAAACAGACCAGGGCAGCATTCATGTTTTTGACAAGGAACTCCAAAGCAATCGCATCGAGATTCTTTCACAAATAGGCTCGCTGATAGAGCAGCCTGCTATTTATCTTCATCTTTCCGGAAAAGAGAACCTGATGAACCGGGCCTTGTTATTACAGGTGCCCGAAAACCGGGTTGACGAAATGCTGAAGCTGGTTCATCTAAGCGATGCGGCGCATAAAAAAGCCGGAAAATATTCTTTAGGGATGAAACAGCGCCTCGGTATTGCCCTGGCATTACTACCCGACCCCAAACTATTGATCCTTGACGAACCAACAAACGGACTCGACCCCAACGGCATTATCGAAGTGCGCGAGTTACTAATCCGTTTGGTAACGCAACATAATAAAACGGTATTTATATCCAGCCATTTATTGGCCGAAGTGGAACGCATGGCTACCCATGTAGGTATTATAGACCGGGGCGAACTACTTTTCCAGGGAAGCATCAAAGACCTTGAATCGATAAGCCAGCCACAGGTACAGATAGAGGTAGCCAATACCGTTGATGCCGCCAACTTTCTGAAAAAACAGGGTATTTCTGTTAATGATATTACGGACGATGTTTTATGCATTCCCTTCATATCTAAAACACAAATGGGCGAGATCAATAACCTTTTGAATACCAATGGATATGTGGTTTACAGCATCCATAAAATACATAAGGACCTGGAGAAATTATTTTTAGACATCACCCAAAAAGCCTGAGCAAAATGAAAGGATTTATACTATCGTTTAGGTCTGAGTTTTACAAAACACGTAAAACCATGGGCTTTTGGAGCGCAGTTTTATTACCACTGCTGATATGCCTGCTGCTTTTCGTAGGCTTTTTCAGTCACGCTGATAAGATGGCATCCACGCCTGGTGTAGTACTCTGGCTGCAATTTGCCGGTGCTATTTTAGGGGTGATGGGTTCCCTGCTTTTACCCATGCTGATCGTTTTTATCGGCTATTCGGTAAACAGTATCGAGCATAAGGCCGATACCTGGAAGTCGCTTTTCAGTTTGCCTATTCCCAAGTGGTCGGTATACTCGGCTAAGTACACCTATGCCTTTTTCCTGGTGCTTTTGTGCCTTACGCTTTTTGTACTTTTCACGCTTGGTTTTGGCAATTTGTTGAGCGTACTAAAACCTGTACTCAAGTTTAACGAGTACCACATGGAAAGCATTTTGGCACAGGTGTATTTAAAACTGCTGCTTTCGTCATTAGGTATATTGTCCATCCAATTTTTGCTGAGCCTGCTCTTCCGCGATTTTTTAAAGCCAATGGGGATAGGTTTCGTTGCAACCATAGCCGGGGTTATTTTGGCTGGTACCGAGTGGAAATATGCTTACCTGTTCCCCTACTCACACCCAATGCTGACCGTAAAAAGCACCCTGCCGCACAATGCAGGCAAGGGAATGAATATGCCTCAACTCTCTGTCGACCTGTTTACCAAAGATATATGGGTAAGCCTGGCAGTAGCTGTGGTGATATTTATATTGGGCTACTTTATTGTGCTGAAGAAGAGTGTGAAGTAAAAATCACCTCACCGGCTTAGGCACAACAGGTAAACTTTCATGCCCTTCCGCATCAACCGATTGCACCGCGAAAAAGTAATTGTCTTTTGAGTAAGCAAGGTCGGCATGAGTATCTGTTACATAAAACTTTTTCTCCCAATAGGGGCTGGTAGATTCCCGCATCAGCACATAATAGCCTGCCGGTTTTTTACCCATAGCCGGTGCATCCCATTTCAGCTGTGTCCGGTTGGTTAATCCGCTGACAATTACACCCACATTTTGAGGTTCGGCTGGCGCGAAAGCGAGGTTAGCCAAAACCGAAAGGTTCATTCGTGCCACTTTTTGCACATAATTAAAATCAACAAAATCAGGCAGGTCGCCATAATCCACACCATTTTCGGTGCGGATGTTTTGATGCTGGCGGTTAAAATCCTCGTTCATCTCGGTAAACCTGACCGCTGTGAAACCTTCCAATAAGAACGGTACGTGGTCGCCCCCGCGCAAATAGCGGTCGCGGCGATAGATTAGCTTTACATCCAACTGATCAACATATCGCTCGGCAGTTTCTTTGATATAGCGGGCAAGTTCGCGCGATGGGCTGTCGTCTTCGCCACCCAATGAAATTAAACCTGCAATTTGTTTCTCATTACTGGCGGCAACAGATGGCACCCCTTCACTGAACACCCGCACACTGCGGTTATCTTTCAGGTCGGTTTCCATGCCATGCGTATTGCCGACAATATCATTATTCAGCATGGCATCTACATTCCAGTTTTCGGCCTTCGCGCGTTTTGCCACATGGGTCGACCCATACAAGCCCTGCTCTTCTCCCACAACCGACATAAAAATAATAGTCGCCGGGAATGAACGTTTAGCCATCACCCTTGCAAGCTCCATGGATACCGCTGTACCCGAAGCATCGTCATTAGCGCCCGGCTCATCGCCGTTTGGTTCCATCACGTCTGTGATCCGCGAATCATAGTGCCCCGAAACAATATATACCCTTGTGTCTTTCGGATCAGTTCCTTTAAGCACGGCTAATACATTTTTCAATTGTACGGGCTTATCAATACGGTTGCCTTTGGGCTGGGTAAACGTGTCGAATTTCACAGTCATTCTTCCGTGCGATTCTGATGCATACTTTTCATATTCAGCCTTTATCCAGTTGCGCGCAGCGCCGCTCCCGGTGGTTTTGCTGGTTGTATCGCTCAACGTATGCCTGCTTTTAAAACTCACCAATTTGCGAATGATGGCTTCAATGTTTTTTGAGGATACCTCGTCGGTCATTTGCTTAATAGCCGCATCCTGTTTAATAGTGGTTTGAGCCATCACAGGCAGACTGAAAAATAATGGCAGAATAAATTTTAGATATTTCATGATAACGATGTCTTAATCGGCGTCCTCCTCTACCTCCATGATATTACCCACCTGTTTAAAATTACTCCGCACAAAATGGCACCATTCGCAATCTTTTTTACCGCAGCCGGTATTAAAATCGTGCGTCATTATCTTCTGATAAACAGTAGTTATTTGGTTAGTTACAGTGGCGATATCCTCCGGCGATATATTGATATGTTCCTTATAATATTCACCATTGTTGATGGGTTCAATAAAGTCAAATACGGTGTCGACTACTTTCCAGTCTTTAGTGCGGTCATGCTCTACCAGCAGTTTGTAAAAAGCTGCCTGCCGCCAGTAATCGCCCCCATTGGGGTTATTATCATTGGGCCGCAACAACTTTTCTTTGGCATATTTAAGATTACCGGTTTTATAATCCACCACGTTTACCAGCTTGCCTGTAAATTCAACTTTATCCAGGCTGCCTTTTATCGGCACGCCTTCCACTTCAATATTTTTTATAGACAATTCCACCAATGCCACTTTGTTCCATACTTTGGTGTTCAACTCATAAAAAGGCGGCAATATTTTTTCGCCGTAGGCCAGCCTGCGCTTAAAATCGTCCTTAGTAAACGAGTCGCGGTTGCGGAACATATACATGCTGAAATCCCGCATAAAAGTCTCCACCGGCATAAATTCATTCTCATTATCCTTCAGGTTCCTGAAAGCTTTTTTCAACGCATCATGCACCGCCGAACCAAAAGTAGCCGCCGGGCTTTTCCCTGATGGCACACGGATCAGGCATTGGAAATAGAATTTCAGCGGGCAATCCAGGTAATTGCTTAAATGCGTAACTGACAGCGTATAATTTTGCAATAGTTGGTCAATAAAGTTCTTATCGATCAGTTCAACTTTCGGCTTATCGTCTTCACTTAGCTGGGTGAGGTAGAAATCGGTCATTGCATCAACACCAACCTTTGGATAGGTAACCTGCAAATGCGTATTGGCCAATATCTCGCCAACAAACTGTGAGGATTCCTGGTCTTTCCCGTTTTTATCTTTACTGGCGTAAGATATCACCAGGAATTGCTTAGCCCTCGTGATCGCCACATAAAACAACCTGCGTGATTCTTCCGCTTGCGCAATATCGTCTGCAGAAACCTGTGTCAGCGTATCGGGGTAGGTAAACCCATAATTACGGCCTTTACTGTCCCATGTCCTTTTATCGCAGCCCATCAAAAACACATGCTCAAACTCCAACCCTTTTGAACCATGCGCGGTTAAAAAATTAACCCCGTTATCCGAAAATATCACCTGGTTTAGGGATAGCCGGATGTTGTTTTTCTTCATCAGGTCAATGGTCACGATTAGATCCGCCAATTTAATATCCGGGTTTTTGCGGCTTTCATCTTTCAGGAAATCGAAGAAATTGGTAAGCACCTGCATATACCAGCCCTTATCCGGCTGCAGCATCACATAGCGAAGGATGCCCATTTTGCTGATGATGGATTGAAAAAGCTGCTGCAGGGTAACACTTACAGACGCCTTTAGCAGGTCATCAATATAGGTGATGAGGTATTTCATCTCCTGGTTCTGCACCGCATCAAACAATCCCGGCTGAACTGGCGAACGCATCTCGCTGATATAGCGGCGTAATGAAGTTTTCGGCTCGCTATTGCTGGCTGTTTTAAAGTTCTCCTTGTTTACCGCGATGCTGGCCTTGGCGATCTCGATAGGCGGGATACCAAAGAAATCATAATGCATGATCTCGAACAGCAATTCATCACCACTATAGGGCGAATCCATTTCCATCGCCAGGTAACGCAGTATATTGATGATCTTTTCACCGAAAGGCAGTTCCAGTATATCAATCTTTCGTTTGATATTCACCGCTATTTTTTGCGCATCCATATAACGTACCAACTCATCCACCTGGCTGTGGTTGCGATAGATCACAGCGATCTCGCCTGGTTCTACCCCATTATTGGTTAATTTTTTGATCTGGTTGGCTACATCTACCAGTTCCTGGTCGGGATTTTCATATTCGCGTATAACAGGCTCAATTTCCAGTTCAGCAAAACGCGCATGAGCAGCCAGCAGGTTTTTATCCAGCTTTAGTTGCTGTGTTAAACGCTCATTATTATTGCCGATAAGCGCTTTTGATAAATTGAGGATATGCTGGTTCGACCGATAATTATGTTTTAGTACGACGATCTTTAAGGCATTGGAATAGTCGGCAGCGAAATCAAGGATATTCTTCATATTCGCGCCCTGGAATTTGAAGATCGATTGGTCATCATCCCCTACCACAAACACATTGGGCGTATCCCAGTAATTCAGCAAAAACTTAAGCAATTCATTCTGTGACCCACTGGTATCCTGGAACTCATCCACCAAGATATACTGGTAGTGTTCCTGGTACCTGCGCAGCATCTCCTCGTTTTCGCGGAAAGCTTTTAGCACCCATAGGATCATGTCATCATAATCATACCAGTTCCGGGTTTTCATTTTAGCATCAAAATGCTGATATTCAGATACAGCGGCAAGCAGCAACTTCATCTTCGCCGCAGCTTCGTCAATATCTTTCTGTTTGGGGTCACCTATACGTATGCCTTTTGCCGGATTTGCCCTTTTGTAAATAAATGCGTCGCGCAACGGCAGGTCGGCAATATAACTTTCCACTGCTTTTTCAATCATCTCAGCATCCCAGCTTTCCCTTTTCATATCCGAAAAAAAGGCTTTTTAGCCTGGGTGCATCGTAATATTTATCCCCGGTAAGCCGCTTTAGCAAGTGATCATTCGGGAATTCGTCCACC
>Ga0206976_1273_pt1 | contig 11166 bp, 13 predicted proteins | sample Alteio_BWOrgHeat_82_FD_152926 | JGI IMG/M metagenome (GOLD analysis project Ga0206976, IMG submission 152926) | Enriched cells from forest soil in Barre Woods Harvard Forest LTER site, Petersham, Massachusetts, United States -... | ecosystem: Environmental > Terrestrial > Soil > Temperate forest >... | reverse complement strand
AGTAGTCGATGGTGACCGGCTTGCCGTTGAGGGTGACGCTGGCCTGCTCTGCCGGGCTAAGGGGAGGGTTTTGGTTGGCTGGAGGCTTGCATTGCGCTTGCGCGTAGACAAGCGAAAGTAGAGCGATGGCGGCGAACAGGAAGCTTCTACAACACGACGATCTGCTGAACATCAGAGGGCTCCTTAAATGAGAGTGGAACGAATTCCATGAGAGCGCGGCATTGCAAGGTCTGTCAAAAGAGCGGCTTGATGGCACTTGAGCTTCGATCGTCAAGATGTGGACGCAGCCCCTGCCGCGGCAGCGTTCGCCTCGCGTCTCCATAAAAGGATCGTGACCCACATGACAAAGACCTGTATAGGGATTGGCAAATCCTGGGGCAGTTCGGCAGACGCCTTGCGGCTTAGAAATCCTTCAGGGCGGATCGAACCCACTTCACGATCGCCTTCAAGCAAAACAAAAGAACGCCCGATGAACGATTCCTTCTTCAGCGTATAGCTCTTGCCGGAATAGTAGATGTTGAAGGTATTTATGAATGCGCTGGTTTTTTGTGCACGGGCAATCGCTTGTCCGGTGCCTTCGAGGAAGAAGTCACCACTGAACATGCCTTCGCGATAGGCGCGGTAGCTTGATCCATTGATGGAGAGCGCTCCGCTTTCTGGCACGGTGGAAGTTTTGATGTGGGCGACCTGATGATCGTTCTCCAGTACGTCGAAGTTCCAGGTGAGCCATGATTCCGGCACAAGTTGCAGCACGGCAGTGTCCTCAACGAGGATTCTGGCAGAAGTCGGAATCGAAAGGGAAGGGATGAGATAAATCGTGAAAGGATCTGGTGCGCCCGGAGAGATTCGAACTCCCGACCTAATGCTCCGGAGGACTTACCCCATGATTAGTCAACGACTTAGCGCAACTTGTATGGAGTGAGATTCGCCAGCATTTGTGCGGGTTTTGGCTCCCACTCTCTTCGCGCGACCAAGCACATACAAGCCAGCACTAGGCACAAAATTGGGCACAGTCCGTCTTGTTGGCTACAAGGCCGCATTTTTCTGAAATGCCCGAGCCGCGAGACGATTCAAGCGCGAGCCCGTATTTTGGGATCAAGTGGACGCATGAGGATTTGTAGGTCCATGCCATCGAAGAGAACGTCCTGGCTGTGGTAAATTCGCGCACGTCTGCGGTGGCGCGTGGGGCTCAAGGGTGACCAGGATGCCGGGACTGGAGAAACTTCGATGGGCAGCCGAGCGAACCGGAGGACATCTTGGCGCGGCCGGGCTGAGTCACTCCGGCAGACATACCAGATAGCCACTTTGGCACGCGCTTGCGATTGACATCCACCCCCGGTCAGCTTCATACTGCCGAACGGAAGTCGCACTCTCTGGGTTCGCCACCAGCATTTTCCGGCCCTTCATCCCTGTGATCGCGACGCTTGAAAAAGTGAGCTCCGCAGATACGAACCGGCTGATCCGGTCACTATCTTGCACGCATCAATCCTTGTCACCCCACGAATGGCTAGGATGGACGACGTGGCGCAGGCGAAACCCACTGCCGAAAGGCTTCGCGAAATATTTTGTGGGCTGGGCTTTGTCACTACCTGCCAGAGCATGGACCCAGTGCTGCACTGCGCCTACAAAGCGGCGCAGGTCAGCGATACGACCGTGCTTCTGCAGGGCGAGACTGGCACGGGTAAGCAGGTGCTGGCGCGGGCCATTCACAGCCTCGACCAGAAGCGCTCGCGCTTCGCTTTCGTCACTGTGCATTGCAGCACGGTGACTGAGACGCTGGCGGAGAGCGAGCTGTTCGGCCATCGCAAGGGTTCGTTCTCTGGTGCCGATACCGCGCGTGCCGGGCTCTTCCAGGCCGCCGACAAGGGCACAATCTTCCTCGACGACATCAACGACCTGCCGCTGTATCTGCAACCCAAACTGCTCGATGCGCTGCAGCGCGGCATCATCCGTGCTCTGGGCTCGGATCGCGAGACCGCGGTAGATGTGCGCGTTATCGCCGCCGCCAACCAGCCGCTGGAGCCAATGGTCGCGGCGGGCGCCTTTCGTTCCGACCTGTACTACCGGCTGAACGTCATCCGGTTGAGCCTGCCGCCGTTGCGCGAGCGTGCTGAGGACCTGCCCGCTCTGGTGCTCGAGTTCGCCCGCCGTCACGCGCATCTGCATAGGGGCATTGCCTCGCTCGAACCGGAATTGTTGCAGTACCTGCAAAGCTTCCCGTTCAACGGCAACGTGCGCGAACTGGAGAACGCCGTGCAGCGCATGTTGTTCCATAAGATCGACGGCGACTCGCTCTCGCGCGCCGACTGGGTAGACCAGCAATCGTATGCCGGGCCCGGGCAGGAAGGTGAAGACGAAATCGCCCAGGCCGCTAACCTGTTGTGGCTTGCCATGAGGACGCGTGGACTTCCGTTGCCGGAGCTGTTGCGACGTGCCGAGAGCGAGGTGCTCGGCAAAGCTCTGCAGGTTCAGGGCAAGACCCGGCGCGAAATCGCCGAGATGCTGCACACCAGCGAACGCACGCTATATCACAAGATCAGTTCGCACCGAAACGCCGACGGCCCGTTGCGAAGGGCGGCTGGATAAGGACAATACCGCCCTTCGCGACAAACTAACAAGAGTAGTAACGACCGACTGGGGAGTCGGCGAGGCGACCGCGAATGCAAGAAGTGGCAGTTGCGGTGTGGGCGCTCGTTTCCAGCGCGCTGTTTCGCTGATCCTGGTATGGAGAGCGACGTGCTTGCGAGTCGGCGGATATTGCCTGATCCGAGGAGATACCTCAGTTGCTTGCACGTGCTTCACTCAGCAAAGAGTCATCCGCCAACGTTAAGACTGCGTTGGCATCCAAGGCGGCGGTTCAACCAGAGTCTCGGGAGCAAGAGCAATCTCTCGAACAGTTCACCCCGCCGAAGTTCCCCTGGCACATCGGCAACATCGCGATGTCAGCACTCGGTGACGACGGCCGTCCCAACCAGGGCGATAACGGAGCGCCGGGCGGGCCTGCGCGGCACCTCACCCGACATTTGCCGTGGCCCATCCAGGCCAAGCTGGAAGTCGGCGCGGTTGATGATCTGCTGGAGCGCGAAGCCGACCGCGTCGCCGACCAGGCGATGGGCATGCCGGATCCCCGTGCCTCTACAAATTTCACGGCACTAGGTTCATCTTCGGCGCTCCAGCGAGGAAGTCCCAAGGTGTCAGATGTGACGGTGCAGCGCGATCCCGCCGCCCCGCACATTTCGCAGGCCACTTCTTCGCCCGTCGGTTCGGAAATGACCGCTCCGGCCATCGTGCATGAAGTCCTGCGCTCCCCTGGCCAGCCGCTCGATCCGCAGACGCGAGCCTTTTTCGAGCCGAGACTTGGTTACGACTTCGGCGCTATTCGGGTACATACGTCTGACGCTGCCGCGGAGTCGGCGCGGCTGGTAGATGCAAAGGCGTACACGACGGGAACTCATCTGGCATTTGCAGGAGGAAAGTATGCACCGGAGAGCCAAGCGGGTCGCCATCTATTGGCGCATGAGCTTGTCCACGTTGTTCAACAAAATCGGATTGGCGCTGCAGTTCAGCGCTCGCCTGATCCGTGGCCAGATGTGAAATGGAAACGAGATGAAAAGGCTGCTCGTTACAGAGGCAAGCTGGTCGCTGACAGAATTCTTCATCATGGAAAGGTCTCGGAAGACGCGCGCACTAGAATCAAGAGCGAGCTCGCCTACTTCGAAGGGGCCGCGAAAGATGCCTATATCGCCCAGATTAGACCCGCTTTGCAGGAGGTGGGGAAAACCGAGGTCATCGAAAGCGAAACGAAAGCAACTGCGCCCTCTCGATCTACTGTAGCTCCCGCTCCTTCAGACTTTGTTCGCCGGATGACGTCGGATCCAAAATACATTGACAATGACATAAGCAAAGTTAGTTTCTATTCGGCCGAGCTAGCAATCCTGTATTACCGCGACGGTTCTTCACTCGAGCTAGGGCTCTCACCAAAATTGATGAAGCCACCTTTCGTTGAGGTGGATTACCACACTGCGCGTGAAGATCTGGTGTGGTACGTCGCGCGCGACCGAACGAATATTGTTCGTCTGAAGGAGATTCCCCCAGGCGTGTCATTTGGCGAGATGCAGAAACATGCCTATCCAGTGGACTTTGCAGCTTTGACCGTCAAAAGAGGCGCTCATATAGTGCCTACCCGGGTCAACATGGCTCACGGCGCCGGTGCTTTGCAACGTGCTTCTCAATTCAGAGGGTAAATACGAAGAGAATGTCCAATTTGCAACGGAGTTCGGGATGAAGGTGGCGGGCGTAGTCGCTGGTATGAGCGGACTGAAAATGGCACCTCGCCCTCCATTCGGAGCGGGTTCAGTAGGTAAGGCTGCCGGGAGGCAGCTGAAAAAAACGACAGCAAAAGAATTGGAAAAGGGCGCCGCAGAAGAGTTGGGCGCCAGGGTAACCGTAAAAGAGAGTAAATGGAACTATTTCTTCGGCCGCGTGAAGTCTAGCGCTCACAATGAGTCAAGATCACTGCAGAACGTCAAGGATCTCGAGACATTAGGAATCGAAGAGGGTAAAGGAGGTCGGGAGCGCTTAATGGAACTGTTTGAAAGCGGGCTCAGCAGCCCTGAGAAAGGGAAATTGGTGGCCGAGTACGGAACGACCATTACCAAGACTGTCGAAGTTCCTCCAAACGGAGCAATTGACATAAAATACTTCTACCCTGGCGGTGACATGTCAGCCATCCCCGAGATATCCACCATCATTCCGAAAATATATAAGTATAAGTAGGTGCGAACTTGAGGATCCACGACATCTCGGAATCAGAATTTGAAAAGACTGAAGGGGTACGAAAACTCATCCTACATGACAATTCCCGCCGATTTGCATGTATTGATTTGGGCCCACCACTCGGAGCTTACGTTCTTAGCTGGCGCAGCGACAGAATAGAACCTGCCCTCCTGGAGTCGAAAGATGGATCGGCGTTTTGGATCGGTGTCGATCAGCGATTAGCTGCCGTCGATCTAAAAACTGGATGTATTGTCTTATCCCTCGCGCTCAATAGCAGCTTGCTTCAATTGACCGTGCAGAAGGCATTGGTCGCAGTTCTAACTGAGAGTGAGCTCCTTCTGTTCAACACGGATTTTTCAATTCGGTTACTTGAGACCTTACCTGATCTTCCGGATTCCGTCTCATTTGACGGACCGCTTGCAACGATTGGGCTGGTGAATGGTCACGAATTCAGGTTCAGCACTGAGACGGGACTCAAACTATAGCCCCACGTATCCCAATTATTCCCGGGTCCCCCCACTCAAGCCTGTTGGCTTGAGTAGGATAGTGATTGTCTACCTCGCCACATGTAACGCATGTCGCCGCTCGGGTCCGAAGCGGAACACTGCGTAATGTTCGTCCAGCGAAGCAACATCCTCGATTCCCAGGCGGCCCACCACCAGCAAAGCTGGTGCGATCGACAATCGAAAATCGAAAAATCCTGATCGGGCCGCAAGCCCGATCTCCCAGGCGGCTTCCAGGTCCGGCCATGCGAACGGACTCTACGACGGTCACTCCGCTCGCTCGCGGGCCTGGCTGCCAATTCTTGCAGTCGCCTCTGTCAACAGTTGCATAGTAGGTGATCCGAAGGCCGAGCTGGCAGCTTCGTCTTTCACGGTAAGCTGCTGATTCTCCCCAAGAACCTGCTCGAATCCTGCCGTCCTCTTGGTGAACCAGCGATGGACGCTCAATTGCCATGCAGTGCATCAGCAGGCAATCAGCCATGCATCCAGGAGCAACAGCGGAGATCGGGGACCGGGTGAGCTTTCGCATCGCCGACGTCTTCCTACCGGAACCTTCCGAGATGCTGGCGAACCTGACCACTGACGTAGAAGCCAACGGAGTTGTGATGGAATTCTCCGACTCAGGAAGCACTCGGGACGCATACGCGGTAGTTCGCATCACGGCAAAGCAGTCGGTGCTGGTTCCGGTGAGCGCTTTGCATGTGCTCAAGACGGATTGAGCGCGACCTGCGAACCGATGTTGAGACATGGGTGCAGGAAAAAAAATGGAGGTTGAAGGCAATGCCCAACGTTAACTGGCAATTTCAAGCCGCCATCCCGGGGGGGCCATCCGTGCTGCTGAACCAGCCGAGCATTCCGATCGGGGCTTACGATGTGGCCGCAGTCGACATCGCTGCCGGCGGCAGCGCCGATGTGCCCATTCAGCCGTCGTCAACCGCGAACGATGTCGTCTTCCTTGTGGTCAGTTCCGATGTGTATGACAGCACGATCAAATACACAGTGGATGGGTTGACCCCCAAATACTCGCTCGATGGCCCCCACGTGCTGCTGGGTAGCGGCGCCGTCGGATTTCTGAACAGCAGCGCGCCCCCGCAGAAACTGAGTTTTAACAACGGCTCCCCCCAAAAAGCCACTGTGCAGGTGATGGTGGGGCGCAACGTTCCGTAGACGCCTTTGGCGCGCGCTGCTCGCAGACTGAACCACCGCGAATTGAGGAGGAAATCAGATGCCGCCGACTTTGACTTATCCGGGCGTTTACATAGAGGAGTTGCCCAGCGGAGTTCACACCATTACCGGAGTTGCGACTTCGATCGCAGCCTTCGTGGGCTGGGCACCGCAAGGTTCAGTGACCAAAGCGGTGATGGTGGAGAGCTGGTCTGACTTCGCGCGTGAATTCGGCGGACTGAGTTCGGGGAGCTACCTGGGTTACGCGGTCAACCAGTTCTTCGCGAATGGTGGGCAGCAGGCGTACATCGTTCGACTGGTAGCCAATGCGACCGACACGCCTACCGCGACGATTTTCGCGGCGACGGCCAAGGGCATCGTCAGCACTCTGACGCTGTTTGCCACCAGTCCGGGACAGTGGGGCAATAACCTCCTCATCACGGTCATGCCCTCGACGCTCGATCCCACCCGCTTCAGCGTGCAGGTGCAACTGGTGAGTGGCGCCCAGAAAATCACAGTGGAGAATTTCGCCAATCTCTCGGTCTCGCCCACCGATCCGCAATATGTCGTGAACGTCATCGACAACGAATCGGACTACATCACGTTCCTCGACCCAACCATCAGCCTGCCACCGCCTCCACCGCCGCCTGCGCTACCTGGCGCTACCGCAAGCGCGAACCTGGGAACATCCACCGTGGGCCGCGACGGAGACGTCCTTGTTCCAGTGGCGCCGGGCGGGAACTTCGAACTGGCATTGCTCCCCTTGACGGGGCAAGGTGGCATCTACCTCCTCGACAACGTGGATATCTTCAACCTGCTTTGCGTGCCGGCCGAAACCGACGAGGCGACAGTGAAGGCGCTGCAAACGTACTGTAAGGGAAAACGTGCATTTTACATCGTTGATCCTCCAAAATTAACGAAGATTGCGAACCTCACGGCATCGGGCCCGGTGGGTGCCGCAGGATTGTCGGTGATCGGCCCAGACGCGGAATATGCGGCTTTCTACTTTCCCTGGGTGTCGGCGCCGGATCCACTGGCGAGTAATCGGCCCAATCTGTTTCCGCCCTGCGGCTTCGTTGCAGGAGTCTATGCCTCAACAGACTCAAGCCGGGGTGTGTGGAAGGCGCCGGCCGGAGTCGATGCCAGCCTCACTGGCGAAATGGGCCTTCAATACGTGCTCAGCGACCTGCAGAATGGCGACCTGAACATTAAGGCCATCAATTGTCTTCGCGAGTTCAAAGTTTATGGCGATGTGGTGTGGGGAGCGCGCACTCTCGCCGGCGACAATCAGGCGGGCTCGCAGTGGAAATATGTACCCATCCGCCGGCTGGCGCTCTTCCTCGAATCCAGCCTGTACAACGGAACCCAGTGGGTAGTCTTCGAGCCCAACGACGAACGCCTGTGGGGCCAGATTCGGATGAACGTCGGCACCTTCATGCAAGGGTTGTTCCTGCAGGGAGCATTCCAGGGCACTTCGCCGCAGCAGGCATACTTCGTCAAGTGCGATGCGGAGAACAATCCGCAGTCTTCGATCGATATGGGAATTGTGAACGTCCTGGTTGGTTTCGCGCCGCTGTATCCAGCGGAATTCGTTGTGATCCAGATCCAGCAGATAGCGGGACAACTGCAAGCATAAGGAGACAATCATGGCCATACCGTTTCCGGCAAATCCAAAGCGGCTTGATCCCTACAAGAATTTCAAGTTTCGGCTCAAGTGGGATGGGAAGTACGTTTACGGCGGCAGCAAGCTCACCGGTCTGAAGCGCACGACAGAGGTCGTGGAGCATCGCAGCGGCGGCGATCCCTCGACGTCACACAAGTCGCCCGGCCGTACTAAGTATGAAGCCCTCACGCTCGAGCGCGGCTTGACTCAGGACATGGAGTTCCACAACTGGGCCGGCAAGGTGTGGAGCATCGGCGGGGCGCTCGGCGCCGAAGTGTCGCTGGCCGATTTCCGCAAGGACATCTATCTGGAGTTTTATAACGAGGCGGGTCAACTGGTGATCGCTTACAAAATTTATCGCTGCTGGGTTTCAGAGTACCAGGCGCTCCCTGACCTCGATGCCAACGCCAATGCGGTTGCCATTGAGCACATCAAGCTGGAAAACGAGGGCTGGGAACGTGATACGGGCGTAAGCGAACCGTCAGAGTCGACGCTCACTACCTTGGCAACGTAGCAGAGAGACATGCAATGCAGCGACACGTCACTGGTCGTCTTTTGACGGTCTTCATTTTGAAATGACGCACCACCTCAGACTGAGGGTCCGCTCTACGAGATTACAATGCGTGCATTTTCCAGCTCGGAAGTTCTCGACCTATGGGATCGAGGCGTGCGACTGCATCCCTTGGACAGGAGTCTCCTGACTCTGAGCGCCGTGTGTCCATCGCAGTCCGCGGATTACGCCGACTGGCCTCTCGGCCGGCGCAATCGTGCACTCTTCGAACTGCATGCCTCCTGTTTCGGTCCACATCTTTGCGGCTGGAGCGCGTGTCCACGCTGCGACGAAAAGGTCGAGTTCGACATTGATGGCGGCTTGTTTACGACTGCGACGCAACCAGACAGTTCCAGCGACGGCGCGATGATTCGCGGTGAGCGCTACAGGCTTCCTACCAGCCGCGATCTAGCCGAGGTTCTGTCTGGCGATCTCGAAACCGTTGCAGTTCGTCTGTTGGAGCGCTGCCGCATTGGCGATGGCTCTGTCAGCAAATGGAATGAGGTTGCACTCCGTGATGCGGAAGGGATTTTGGCCGCCGCGGATCCTCTGGCTGAAACGCAGCTTGCGCTGAATTGCCCATCGTGTGCTCACCAGTGGAATGACGTTCTCGACATAGGCAGCTTTGTATGGGCCGAGATAGAGTCGCGTGCTCGCCGCCTGGTGTTAGAGGTACACACACTCGCCTCGGCATACGGATGGAGCGAAGGTGAAACGCTCTCGCTCAGCGCCGCGCGGCGCGCAAGTTACATGCGGATGGTCCAGGCATGAGCGGATACTTGCAGCGACTCGTGCAAACGGCGGCACAGCCGGTGCAAAGCGTGCATCCCTTCGCGGGCTCCATCTTTGCATCCAGCCACGACGATCAGCAGCGCAGCGTCGAGACCGAAGAGTTTGTCGTGGCGACGTCGGCCATCAATCGTCCCGCTGGTCCAACTTTACAACCGCAGACTGTTCCTCAGCACAACGCCCAGCCTGAAGGAGTTCCATTACGCGAATATCGTCCAATCGCGCCGGTCGGCGTTGTGACCACGCTTCAGACCGAAGGTGAGGCTAATGCTTTGTTATTTCAGCAAGAGCAATTTGCTCAGCGGCCGCGGTCGTCGGCAAACACGGAAGAAACTAAAGTTGAACAGTTGTCGTCGCCCGTAACTCCCCAAACTGAATTTCATCCCTTGATGTCACAGGAACCGTTTGTCGCGCAACCTGACCTTATTCACGCTCCTTTTAAGGCGAAAACGCGTGCTTCTGGCGACAACCGCCGTTCAGTTGCTAGGGAGCAGACGAACGATGATATTCAAATTCATATTGGACGGATCGAGGTCACGGCCGTTCATCTGCCCGCGCCGCGTACGGTGAAGACTCCGGATCGCGGTCCCAGTCTCGACGCCTACTTGAACCGGAGGGCGCGATGAGTTCGGCCCTTGCAATCGCCGGCGTTAGCGCGGTGTTGCAGTACTACCTCCACAAGCTCTACGTGCCGATGGGCGCGGTGTTCGGCAGCGTGCCTAAGGTCTCAGCCAAGGCCCCCGACCTCGTGCAGGAAGCATTCACGCCCGGCTCCCCGGAGAACCAGGTTAATGTTTTCCTCCATCAAGTTACACATAACCTGGGCTGGCGCAGCCAGGGGCTACCCACCTTAGCGGCCGATGGGAGAACGCAGCTCTCAAACCCACCGTTAGCGCTGGATCTGCACTATCTGCTCACCGCGTACGGCTTTGACGATGCGCAGGCGGAAGCGCTGCTGGGAGCAGCCCTATTGATGCTGCACGAAAATCCCGTGCTCTCGCGCAAGGACATCGCAGATGCTATTTCGGCGCTACCAGTCAATCAGCTAAACACAGCCCTGAAGACGGTGGGCCTCGCCGACCAGATCGAGATGTTGAAGATTACGCCGGCCACACTCGACCGTGAGGAAATGGCATGGCTATGGACGGCGCTAAAAGCCGATTACCGACCTACGTTTCCGTTCCAAGTTTCGGTAGTACTGATTGAGTCGAAAAAACCTGCTAGTACGCCTCTGCCGGTGCTGGTGCGAGATATTGTCGTGCAGGCGAGCATGGCCTCGCCGCTGCCTGCCATCACGCTGGTCTCTCCCACCGCGGGTCAGCCGGGCGCCACACTCAACACAGTCGTCACCATCCAAGGAAACCATCTCACCGGAGCGACGGGTGTCGTGCTCAACAACTCGCTGCGTCGAATCAGCCAGACACTTGCGCCCACGATTCTCTCTGACATATCGCTCACCTTCACGCCACCCGACCTGGGCACACCGACCGAACTGGCGGCCGGCATCTACGACCTCTCTGTACAAATGCCCTCGGCGATGATGACCAACAGCCTGCCGTTCGCCATCGCTCCGGAGATTCTCCCCGGCACGCCAACCACTCTGGCATCTGGACCTGCCACTGTCACGATCCCGTGCAGACCGTTCCTTCAACCCGGCCAGCAGGTATTCCTCATCATCGGTCACCAGCAGGCTGCAGCCGACCCGTTCACCGCGGCAACGA
>Ga0206976_1293_pt1 | contig 11411 bp, 8 predicted proteins | sample Alteio_BWOrgHeat_82_FD_152926 | JGI IMG/M metagenome (GOLD analysis project Ga0206976, IMG submission 152926) | Enriched cells from forest soil in Barre Woods Harvard Forest LTER site, Petersham, Massachusetts, United States -... | ecosystem: Environmental > Terrestrial > Soil > Temperate forest > O... | reverse complement strand
GGCCTTATCAGGTTTGGCGGCTCGGGTAAAACCGGGGCGGTTGCCTTTTTTAGTGCTGGCGAAAAGGGTGAATTGTGAAATGAGTAAAATATCACCATCCACATCTGCTAATGCTTTATTCATCAGGCCGTTCTCATCACCAAAAACCCGCATGGCTGTTATCTTTTGCGCCAGCCATTGCAGGTCATCCTCCTTATCGGCATCTTCAATACCCAGCAGCACCAGGAAACCGGTTTTGATCTCGCCGGTGATGTTGCCGTCTACGGTGCAGCTTGCATGGGTAACACGTTGGAGTATTGCGCGCATATTTTAGAATCAAGAAACAAGAGTAAAGAATCAAGAGACAGAAAACAAGAGTATTATATAAGAACTGATAGTGCAGGGAATTTTTAGTCTTGGTTCTTGTATCTTGACTCTTGGTTCTAATCAAGCTCTCGTATCATTCCCATGATAAATGCTCAAATAGCTTTCATAGCGGGATAATTCGATCTCGCCGTTTTCTACCGCTTTGAGTACGGCGCAACCGGGTTCGTTGATGTGGCGGCAATTATTGTAGCGGCATTGGTTCATCAGTGCACGCATTTCGGGGAAGAAATGGCTTAGCTCCTGCTTTTCAATGTCGATCACCCCCAACTCGCGGATGCCGGGGGTATCGATGATAAAACCACCACCCGGCAGTTCAAACATTTCGGCAAAGGTGGTGGTGTGCATGCCTTTATCGTGCCATTCTGATATTTCTGTGGTGCGGAGTTTAAGATCAGGCAGCAACACATTGATCAGGCTTGATTTGCCCACACCGGAATGACCTGAGAACAGCGTCACTTTATTATTGATCAATCCGGCTAATTGCTCAATGTTGGTTCCTTCCAATGCGGAGATCTCGTAGCAGGGGTAGCCGATGTTCTCATAAACAGCTTTATAATCGGCTAATATTTCGAGGCCCTCATCGCTGAACAGGTCGAGCTTATTAAAAACCAGCGCTGCCGGGATGCTGTAGGCTTCGGCAGTAACCAAAAAACGATCGATAAAACCTAAGGAGGTCCGCGGTGATGCCAAAGTAATGATCAAAAAAGCCTGGTCGAGATTGGCGGCAATAACCTGGGCCTGTTTGGATAGGTTGATAGACTTACGGATAATATAATTTCTGCGTGGATGGAGTTTAGTGATCACCCCGGTTTCCTGTTCGGGCTCCAGCTCAAAATCGACAATATCACCTACGGCAATGGGGTTAGTTGTGGTAATACCCTTGGTGCGGAATATACCCTTTATCCGGCAGTCGAACTTTTGCCCGTCTTTGGTTTGTACCTGGTACCAGCTGCCGGTTGATTTGGTTATTAATCCCTCCATTGTCTGCACAAAGGTATTAAAATTAGTAAGGCGCTTAAAACAAGTGCAAAGCATTTGCGGATTAGCAAATTAACCCCGTACTTTATGTAATAAAAACGAACCCCGGCGTTTTATTTTCCGTATTCATCAAAAACTTTAACAGCTATCAATTTCTGCCGAAAAGAAACATGAAATTTAAAATACATATTGCCTTTATCGCTATCGCAATGTTTGCACTGGGGGCCTGTACCAAAAGCCCGGTTACGAAACCAGTAACAACAACCACAACCACCACCACGACTCTGGATGTGGATGATGCCGATGTATATGTTGCGGGTGTAGACCCAACAGTCGGTGGTTCACTGGTGGCCAGTTACTGGAAGAACGGCGTGCCCGTTAAACTTACCGACAGCTCAAACCAAACAGTGGCAACTTCTATGATCAGGCAGGGAAATGATATTTATGTGGCAGGATACACCAATGCGCTTTATGGTGACGACATAGCCACCTACTGGAAAAACGGTGTAGCAACTGCTCTTACAACCGGTTCGGTGGTATCGCAGGCCAATGGCATCGCCGTAAGTGGCAATGATGTATATGTAGCGGGTATGGTGTATGCAAGCAATGGCCACCCGCAGACCGTATTCTGGAAAAATGGTACTATGACCACGCTTGGCGATCCCCAACACTACTCGCGGGGCCTTGCAGTGGCTGTCAGTGGCTCGGATGTATATATTGCAGGGTATATTGATAATACGGCTGTTTACTGGAAAAATGGTGTAGCCGATACGCTTGTAGTTGACCCAACAGCCGACCCCAATTTATATTCTACCAAGGCAAACGCGATCATCATCAATGGAAGCGATGTGTATATCGCGGGCCAGGTTGCTACCTACAGCACCATCGGCGGAATTTATTGGAAAAATGGAGTAGCCACTCAATTGCATGATGGTACCATTTGTTCATTATCAACAACACCCGGCGCCATGGTTATTAATGGACCAGATGTGTATGTGGCAGGCTACACCAAAGATCCTGTGACCAATAAAGCGATAGCAACTTACTGGAAAAATGGTGTTGAAACCAAAATTACGGATGGTAAAACCAATGCCGAGGCAGATGCGATAGCAGTGAATAACAACGATGTATACATATCAGGCTTGCTGGATGGCACGGCAACCTACTGGAAAAATAAAACTGCTGTGCAACTCAATAAGAATACCGGTTTCGCTTCGGCAGCAAATGTTATATTGGTAGTGCCGCATTGATCTGTCAGCAAAAAATAAAAAATAGCATTTGGTTATTAAAAAAATATCTACTTACTTTACAGGCATTACAGGATTGAACAACAATTACTCAATGAAAATTAACAGCACCATAGTTACGACAACAACAACTACCACCGGGATTTTTTCCGGAGGAAGATGATCGTATGGTGTAAAAAATAAAAAATACATACAGAACGCCTTCCTCCCAAAAAGAGGAAGGCGTTTTTATTTTAACAGATAGATGAAAATTTTAAAATTCGGAGGTACTTCCGTCGGTTCAGCGAAAAGTATCAGTACAGTGATCAGTATTCTTGAAAAGGAATACAAGGCGGGTGAAAAACCCGTGGTTGTGTTGTCGGCCATGAGCGGCGTAACCAACCTGTTGTCTACCATGGCCGAAAAGGCTGCGAACGGTGAAGACTTTACCACGCAATTAGCTGAGCTGGAAACGCGCCATTTTGATATGGTACGCTCGCTGCTGAATGTGCAGCACCAGAACCCGGCTTATACCCGGCTGAAGATCAATTTTAATCACCTGGAAGAATTGCTGCAGGGCGTGCTGACCCTTCGTGAATTGACCGCAAAAACGCGCGACCTGATATTGAGTTATGGCGAACGCTGTTCAACTTTAATGATCAGCAAAATGGCGGCGCAATATTTCCCAGAGGCTTTTTTTGTGGATGCTTCAGAGCTGATCAGGACCGACAGCGATTTCGGCCATGCCAAAGTAAATATGGAATTGACTGAGTTGCTGATAAAAAGCTTCCAGCAGGAGAACAGTGATAAAATGCTTTTCGTAACTGGCTTTATCGCTGCAAACGATGCCGGGCAGATCACTACGCTTGGTCGCGGAGGCAGCGATTATACCGCAGCCATCTTTGGCTCGGCGCTGCATGCTTCCGAAATACAAATATGGACCGATGTAAACGGCATGATGACCGCCGACCCGAGGATGGTAAAAAAAGCCTTTTCATTGCCTGAGCTTACTTATACCGAAGCAATGGAGCTATCATACTTTGGTGCAAAAGTAATTTATCCGCCTACAATGATCCCGGCATTCCTGAAAAAAATACCGATCGTTATAAAAAATACTTTTGATGTTAATTTTGAAGGAACCATTATTCAGCATGATTGCAAAGCATCAAGTTTGCCGATAAAAGGGATTTCATCTATCAATGATATCAGCATTATTAATTTGGAAGGCAGCGGCATGGTGGGTAAATCAGGCTTTAGCGGCCGGTTATTTTCCCTGCTGGCGCGTGAGCAGATCAACATCGTGCTGATCACCCAATCCTCATCAGAGCATAGCATCACTTTCGCCGTTCAACCAAATGAAGCAGCAAAAGCAAAAAGATTGATCGAGCAGGAGTTTGAACTGGAATTGTTAGCAAAAAAACTGGAGCATCCTGTAATAGAGCAACACCTGGCTGTGTTAGCCATCGTTGGCGAGAATATGAAACAAACGCCGGGCATGTCGGGCAAGTTATTTCATGCCTTAGGTCGAAATGGTATCAACGTGCGTGCAATTGCACAGGGATCATCATGGACACAAAGGATAGGGATAATCATTAATATTATGGAACTAAAGGCAGCGCAACTTCTTGTCGACAACTGGATCAAAACAACCGGCATCCGGTATTTTAATGAGCTGACCAACACCGCCATACTGATGGAAGAAGTTGGCGAGGTTGCCCGTATTATGGCGCGCCAATATGGGGAGCAATCATTCAAAAAATCAGATACAGAAGTTAACCTCGCTGATGAAATGGCCGATGTGCTTTTTGTGCTGATCTGCCTCGCTAATCAAACCGGCATCGACCTTACCGAAGCTTTTGAAAAAAATTTAGAAAAGAAAAGCATCCGCGATACCGACAGGCATCGGAATAACGAGAAGCTAAAGTAGCTTACCCGGAACAGTCGGCAATGTCCTATTTTCAGGGCGTTCCATTTTTTAGATGTGGAACACTTTGGAACAGTATCAATAGTTAAATTTCTTAACTATTGATATACTGACAAAACAGTGTCAGTACTTTCCTCAAACAGGTTGCGTAAATTTGTATATACACCTCCAACTTCTTAAAGTCCTCTCCTTGCGTCACCGCTAAAGCTAAGGCGGCACGCGGTTGGAGAGGACTTAGGTGAGGCCTGATCAGTTGCGATAACTGATCCAAATTGTTCTTTGACATCTTAATTTCTGCAACGGATACTACTGGCTATTCACCACTCACCACTGCAGCTTCACCAACCGCTCTCCCTCTAACACCGGGATAGCCGTAGTCAGGTCAACATTCAAACAAAACGCAATGTCTGCTTCAATGCCAAGTTTTTTCAGGCGGTCGCTGTGCGATGTTTTGGCGAGATAGGCGTTCAGGTCATCTTTGCCTGCCTGGTACAGATCGTTCGCGGCAATGGCGGGGTCGTCCAGCTTAAAATTGCTGCTTTTTAGTTGCTCTATAACCGCACCCGAAAACAGGGTATCCTCCAGGTTGAAGTTGTTTTTCCAACCGGCGCAAACTAGCAGGATATTTTCGTTTTGGGTTTTCAGCCAGTTGCAAAGTGCCGTCAGGTTCAGGAACGAACCAATCACCACTTTTTTTGCTGTGCGCGACAAATGCAGCGCCTGCGTGCCGTTGGTGGTAGTAAGTACTACGGTTTTACCGGCTACTTTTTCTTTAGTGTAGGAGAATGGCGAATTGCCAAAATCAAACCCGGTAACTACTTCACCGTTTCTTTCTGCTGCAAGTAGGTAGCCCAGGCCTTGCGCTCTATATGCGGCACACGCTTCCACCTCCGAAACCGGGATAATAGCTTCCGCGCCATTTTCAATACCATAACAAATTGATGAGGTCGCCCTGAAAATATCTACGATCACCACGATGTATTGTTCCACATCGTAAAGTGATATCAGGGCGGGGGTTAGGCAAACTTCTAGTTTGTTCATTCGTTCACTTGTTCAATAGTTCATTTTTAATTTCAATAATTGATCAACTGTATAAAACCAATGAACTACTGAACAAATGAACCAGTAAACTATTTATAAAACGGCGGTTTAACTATCTGCGCCTTTATCTGGTTATCTCTTATCTTGATAAATATCTCGTTGCCTTCTTTGGCAAATTCGGTTTTTACATAACCCATGCCAATGGCTTTTTGCAGCGAGGGTGATTGTGTACCCGAGGTTACTTTACCAATGTTATTGCCATCTGCATCCACTATCTCGTAATCATGACGGGGGATACCACGGTCTATCATTTCAAAGCCAACTAATTTGTGTTTCAGCCCGGCTTGTTTCTGCTGCTGCAAAGCTTCCGAATTGGTAAACTCCTTGCTGAATTTGGTTACCCAACCCAGCCCGGCTTCCAATGGCGATGTAGTATCGTCAATGTCATTCCCGTAAAGGCAAAAACCCATTTCTAAACGCAGCGTATCACGTGCACCCAGGCCAATTGGCTTAATGCCGAATGACTCGCCCGCTTTAAAAACAGCGTCCCAAACTTGTTCGGCATGTGCATTATCCACATATATTTCAAAACCACCTGCACCCGTATAACCGGTTGCTGATAACAACACATTATCCACCCCTGCAAACTTCCCTTTTTTGAAGGTGTAATACTCCATCGACCCCAAATCAATATCCGTCAGGCTTTGCAAAGCATCTGCTGCCCTTGGGCCCTGTACTGCCAAGAGCGATGTGCGGTCTGATATGTCTTTCAATTCCACACCCGCAGTATTATACTTTGATATCCAGTTCCAGTCTTTCTCAATGTTGGAGGCATTTACCACCAGCATGTATGTCTTTTCGTCTATACGGTAAACCAGCAGGTCATCCACGATACCGCCATCTTCATTTGGCAGGCAGGAGTACTGCACTTTGCCATCATACAATTTTGAGGCATCGTTACTGGTAACACGCTGGATCAGGTCAAGTGCCTTATCGCCCTTCAAAATAAACTCGCCCATGTGGCTCACATCAAATACACCTACACCCTTGCGAACGGTTTCATGTTCGGCATTGATGCCTGCGTACTGCACCGGCATATTATAGCCGGCAAAAGGTACCATCTTGGCACCCAATTGAATGTGTTTTTCGGTTAAAGCCGTATTCTTCATAAAAAAAACTAATAGGCCGCAAAAGTAATGATTTGGGTTGGAATGTTGTAAGGTTGAAACGTTGTAAAGTTGCTGAAAAGTACATAAGCATCGGGTAATCAAAATAAAGGGCGGGAAAGTGCGATTCCTTCCTCGGGGAAGGGGGAGGTAGGGGTAAATAGTCCGCTAAACCCTGATAGCACCCATGCTGAAACATCTTAGATATACTAACATTTCAAACCTTACAACAAACTCTCATACAAACTAACCAAATTATTGGTCACCTTGTTTACATCGTGCTGTTCTTCCACTAGTCGGCGGGCATTGAGGCCAACGGCTTTGCAATAATCCTCATCAGCTACGCAGCGCCTGATGGCTTTAAAAAATTCATCACGGGTATTGGCTATCAATATATTCACGCCGTTTTTATAATTGATGCCCTCGGCGCCAAGCGATGTGGAGATGATACATTTTTGCATCGCCATCCCCTCCACAATCTTCACACGCATCCCCCCGCCCGACAAGAGCGGAACGATCATAATAGATTTGCTGTTCACAAATTCCAGCCCGTTGTCCACCTCACCCTGTATAAATATCTTGCCCATCACCTCGTAATCGTCAAACTGCTCGGGTATATCGTTCCCTGCCACATAAAACTTTACCCGCAGCTCATCATGCTCCAGGTCGCTATGAAATGTTTTCAGGAACCACTCTATCCCTTCGCGATTGGGCATCCAATCCAGCGAGCCCAAAAAAAACAAACTCGGGAACTCCGTTTTACTAAAATCAGGCAGGTAGTGCGGCAGATCGACTCCCACCGGCACCACCTCTATCGGTATTACGGCGCCATAAAGCATCATGGTACTTTTATCTTGCCCCGTAAAAACGGCAATGGCATCAAATTTATTAAGCTGTTGTATCTCGTATCTTTTAATGCGCCGGGCAATCTGTTTAAGGTATAATTTTTTAAAAGGGTCGCCTTTTTGCTCCGCCAGTCGTTCCCATATCTGGTGTTCCATATTATGCGCACGGTAAAGCAATTTTGATTTGCAGTTCCTGCGCACCCCATCTATGTATGGCGCTACAAATAGGCCCTCAAACTGGATAATATCATAGGTGGTGTTCCGCACAGTACGGATCAGCAGTTTTTCAAATTCCGCGTTGTAATACCGGTCGATATTAGAGGAGCTTTTGCTGAAAATATTGCGGATGCCATCAAACAGCGAAACGCTGGTATCGATATCAAATGACCGGTACCTTATTTTGCTTAACAGCTCATCATCTTCTGCTTCCTGCTGGTGCCTGTGTTTTTTAGCGTTAAGTGCAACCAGCGAAACCTCGTGCCCCAAATTAACCAATCCCCTGATGGTATTGCAAACCACAATGGGATAGCCCCCATTTTGAGGGAATGGCACACGATGGGTTAAAATAAGGATCTTCAATTTGGTTTACTGGTTTCACCAAAAATAGCAAGCCTAAACCCCTAATCAAAGCATCTTTCAGAAAATACTCATTGTTTACTCAAACATGGCACAAATGACTCTAAACCCTTTTCGTTTTGTCATTCCGAACGAGGAAAATAAAAATCAGAATGTCATTCCGAACGAAGAACGAGGAGGAATAAAAAACCCAGAATGTCATTCCGAACGAGGCACGAGGAGGAATCTTATACGAGCGAAAAGCGAACTATGTATATTGGCGACTTACCTGACGTTTAAGATTTCTCTCTGTCGTTCGAAATGACAGGATTGTTTTTACCCTCTTTTTTGCTTTCAAAAGAGAGGGTGGTCTGGCGAAGCAAAGACCGGGTGAGTCGATATACGAGCGACTGGCTTCAATGCATAGTTGACAAATGCGGTCAAACTATAGTTCAAAAGCATCTTTTAAAAAATACTTAGCTGCGGGTCTGATACCCGGAAGGTAAGGCGGTGATACGGCGTGAAACCAATTTTCAAAACCGTTTCGCGGTGCTTGGTGGTTGGATAGCCTTTATTAGTGTGCCATTCGTATTCCGGGTGTTCTTCGGCTATCTGTTTCATATAATCGTCCCGGTAGGTTTTGGCTAAGATGGATGCTGCCGCGATACTGAAATATTTGGCATCACCCTCCACAATACATTGATGTGGTACCGTTTGATATTTATTAAAGCGGTTGCCGTCGATAATCAAAAACTGCGGTATAACGGCCAGTTTTTCAATGGCCCGGTGCATCGCCAGGAAGGAAGCGTTCAATATATTGATCTGGTCGATCTCTAAATTATCACAGGATGCAACGGCATAAGCGATGGCTTTTTGCTCGATCTCAACCCGGAGCCGGTAGCGCACATCTTCCGTCAGTTGCTTGGAATCATTCGGCAGGGGGTGATCAAAATCCTGCGGCAATATTACCGCGGCAGCAAATACCGGCCCGGCAAGGCAACCCCGACCAGCCTCATCGCATCCCGCCTCTAATAACTCATACTGGTACCTGCTTAGCAACATCCTGCAAAAATAAGGGATTGTGGTATTGGTGGTTGGGATTGTTGAAAAAGAGTTGTGTTGGTGTAAATGATTACATTAGCGTCCCCGCAGGTTCTCCCAATGGGGACCCTGCGATGCTGCCGCTCATGCGAGTTTAGCGCAGCGTAACTACTACTGAAATTTAACAGCAAAACTATAAGCTGACCCTTTGTACCTATAAGCAATGTTAAACGCGCTGGTGTTGAAATTAGCTAACTGAAACGTAGTGACATTATCCTCTCCCTCTAACTTACCCTCAATATTTACGATGCCACCATCATTTGATACGCCGGTTATTTTAAATGATTTAGTAACGTTACTCTTCGACACATCGCTATCGCTGGCATCCAACTCATATTCTTGAAAAGCGGTGAAATTCGTTTGGTTTCCTATTAGCTTTTTAAATGCTTCAAAATCAGGCACCATGTTTGAATATGCTATCCCGGTAAGGTTAGTTTCCGCGGTCGAACTGTTATAATAACCATACTTATTCCCTTCTGTACGTTGATTGGTAAGGTATATGACATTGGCGCCGAGCATAGCTGCTTGTATTTTAAACTTGCGGTAAGCCCTTTCTTTCACCCTTTCCTGGTTCGAAAGCGTGGTAGTACCCTTGGCCTTGGCACTCACATCCCCTAATTTATACAGTCCCTTAACTTCACTCTCAACACTTGTGGTGGTAACATTCGGGTAATCCATCACATTTAACACAGGCTTATAAGAGGTTGATTCGGCAAATGTCTGCACCCGTCCGCTTTTGAAAATTATTTTCTGTACCGTGTTTTTATAAACCGAGTTAATCACATCTTCACCCGGGAAAGTGTATTTTACAGCGTCCGGAGTGATCTCTTTAACCGAGCATGCTATCTTTTGATTGTTGATTACAACCGTATCTGTTTGCGCATAACAATGTAATAATGATCCGACTATTAATAGAAACGTTACGAAAAATTTATGAAAATGAGATTTAATTGAAAGGGTCATGATAAGCATATTTAGTGCCTCAAAAATATGATATTTCCCTATTCAGCAAAATTTTCTTGAATAATCTCCTGCTTAGTTTGATGATCGCTTCTACAACCCCCTAAAATATCCTCAACGTCAGCAAAGTAATATCATCAATAGGCTTGCCTTTGATGATGAGGTTCAAATGATCCAGCAGGGTTTGGTTAAACTTATCGGGCGATAGCTCGCCATTATTGATCACGAAATTCAACAGCTTGTCCTCGTTCCAGGTTTTGGGCGATGGCACGTCGTAATCCATCAAGCCGTCGGTATAATTAAATATCAGGCTGCCGGGTTCCACATCTACTTCGCCCTGGTTCAAAAAGGGCAGCTCGTCAAAAGCGCCGATCATGGTGGTACCCAGCTTAAGCGGTATTGCGCCCCCGTTGCTGTATAATATGGATGGGTTATGCCCCGCATTGATGTAGTTCAGCTTGCGGGTATGTTCGTTATATTTAGCCACAAAAAGGGTGATGAACCGCTCACCTTTGGTATTCCCTAATACGATCTGGTTCAACCGGTCGACAATATTGGTCAGGTCGCTCTCCACCGTGGCCCAGGCGCGCAAACTGGCCTGGAAATTTGCCATCAGCAAGGCAGCCGATATACCCTTGCCCGAAACATCCGCAATGCACCACAAAAACTCATGGTCATTAACGCGTATAAAATCAAAATAATCGCCGCCAATGTTTTGATGCGGGAAATATTTCGCGCCTATTTCCACTCCTCTTTCCTTCAGCATCCGCAGCGGGATCAGCATATTTTGCACTTCTTGGGCAAGCTCCATTTCGCGCTTAAAACGTTCCGATTCCATCCGCTCACGAAACAGCTTCTTATTTTCAAGCGCCACCACGATCACGTTGATCAATGTCTGTATAAAATTCAGATCATTACTCAGCATCTCGTCAGTCGTATTAAAATCACCGATCAGTGCATAAGCCAACGGCTTGCTTTTTTGATAGATCGGGATAAAATAATCGTACTTTCTTAGCAGGAAATCCTCGTGGTGCGACAAAGGCGTGGGCGCCCTGTATTTTTTCATTTTATTGCAGGCCTGGTGCAATAACTTGGTATTTTCAATTTCGGCGCCATAGCTGGAGATACAGATAAAGCTTCCTTCGTGCTCAATTAAAAAACGCAGCTTGCCAACCTGCAGGTAATTTTGCAAAATAACTTCCAGCATCTGGATCAATACCGGCGTAGCAATATTTTTATTAATGGCCCT
>Ga0206976_1292_pt1 | contig 11416 bp, 8 predicted proteins | sample Alteio_BWOrgHeat_82_FD_152926 | JGI IMG/M metagenome (GOLD analysis project Ga0206976, IMG submission 152926) | Enriched cells from forest soil in Barre Woods Harvard Forest LTER site, Petersham, Massachusetts, United States -... | ecosystem: Environmental > Terrestrial > Soil > Temperate forest > O... | reverse complement strand
AAGTAAACGCATTATCCGCTGCCGCCTTTTGGAGCCCGACAGCGTCAAGAACAAGTGCCCTTCCTGTGCCGGGCTTAATACCAGAATTGTCTTTTTTGCAGGAAGCAAAGGCAATAATTAAAAGGAGCAGGCTGAGCAGCGGATGGATGCGTTTCATAAGATTAGTTTAGTTTTTAAAACAGGTGCGCTTTTTAATTGATATTACGCTTGATCAAAACAAATTGCTACACTGCATGTAAAATATTTATTACCTGTTTGCTGCAGGTATTTAAAATTTTAATTTACCTGCTTCCAATCTATGAATCATTTATCAATGAAATCGACTATATCTGGATTTATTGCACTGCTGATGTTACTGCCCGCCTTATTATTTGCACAATCAGGCAAGGTATACGACAACTTAACACTGAACAGCAAGATACTCAAAAGCGAACGCAAATACGCGGTTTACCTGCCGCCCGATTACGAAACATCAGGCAGAAGCTACCCGGTGTTGTACCTGCTGCATGGCCATGGCGACGACCAGACCGGATGGGTGCAGTTTGGAGAAGTACAGCGCATAACCGATAAGGCAATTATGGACGGTACAGCAACACCCATGATCATCATTATGCCGGATGCCAATACAGGCCGCATTGGCTATTTTAACGATGTAAAAGGCGATTGGAACTACGAAGATTTCTTTTTTAAGGAGTTGGTGCCCTATGTAGAAAAGAAATACCGTATCAAAAGTGATAAGCGCTACCGCGCGATAGCCGGTTTATCAATGGGTGGCGGCGGGACTTTTGTTTATGCCCTGCACCACCCCGAAATGTTTTCATCAGCCTGCCCACTTAGCGCCGACACCGGCCCATTGACTATAGATGATGCCCGCAAAAAACTTACTAAGGATAATCCTAACTTAGCCGATTCTGTGATCAGTAACTACTATAACACCCACAGCGTACTGGCGTTGATAAACAACATGCCCGATACCCAGAAAAAAGCGGTGCGCTGGTATATTGATGATGGCGATGATGATTTCTTATACGAGGGTAATTGTTTGGTGCACATTGCTATGCGTAAAAAGGAGATACCGCACGAGTTCCGCATCCGCGATGGCGCCCACACCTGGACCTATTGGCGCGCCTCGCTGCCTAATGTGCTGGAGTTTGTATCGCAGGCTTTTCATCAGTATTAAAACAATAAAAACCTCTTGTCATTTCGAACGAGGAACGAGGAGAAACTATCTCTTGAGCAGGAGCGAGTTTGGGCTGCGCGAGCGAAAAATCTTAAACAATATGCACGTCCCCTATGCAAGTCGTTTAAGATTTCTCGCTATCGCTCGAAATGACATTGGGTGGGGAGTAAAAAAGCGCATCACCGCACTATTACCAATTGCATTGGCGTAAGCTCTTTTTGCCGCGTGGCTTCATTTAAAAATGCCGGCCTCATACGGGCGATAAAATAGCGCTGAAAAGTTTTAACAGGTTGTATATGCCAGCCTTTGGCGCTCATCCGGGTGATAACATCTGCAGGGCCATATAGTATAAAAGGTTTGGCAGGGATAATACCGGTTTTACCTTCATTAAAATTGGTCAAAGGCTGATCCAGGTAAAACTCCATTGTGTAAGGGATATCTCCGTTCTGCGCCACCGGCAGTTTGGCTGTGTTGTTTTTATTGATCCACATGGCGGCTTCGCTCCCCGCCTGGTAATGTAGTAGGGATGGGTAAAACGCCAGGTTCAAATACAGGTTGATGATAAATGAAGCCAGCAGCGTACTAAACCCAATACGGTAAATTGGCTTGGCCGTAATAGCCCGCGGCAGGAACAATAACAGGATAAATAATACGATCAAAATAGCACCGGTTCCCCAATTCAATGCATCGGGCCTGAAAAAGTATTGGACCAAACCAGCAACCGCAAATAATATTAAAATTACGATGATCTGTGTGATACGCACCGCATTGATGTTTTTTTCGGAAGTCAGACGACACAGGTATTGCGCCGTCAATATGGCAAAAAAAGGAAAAACAATATTAAGGTAATACGGCAACTGGAATTGTGACGCCGAGAATATTAAAAAGGTGAGCAGCGATCCGCACAGGCAATACCACTCTGCGCTTTGCACATTTTTGCGGCCTTTCCTGATAAACTGAAAGATTGCCGTGTACAACAAAAGCGACCAGGGCAAAAAAGCCCATAAAATAGTGTGAACGAAAAAGAAGGGATCGCCGCTCCCTTTTATCGGCCCGGTATTAAAAAAGCGCCCGAACTGGCTATCCCAAAAAAAGAACCGGATACCCGACACAGCCTTCTGATCAAAAATTACTTTTTCCGGGTGCAGGTCGAATTGCTCATGAAGGCAGTAGATCTCGGGCAGGATAAAGATCAGTATTAAAATAGCAGCGACCAACCAGCGCAGGTTAAATAGCTGTCTCCATTGCCTGGTAATGATCAATTGCCCTGCAATAGCCCCACCGATCGGTATCAGCGCAAACATGCCTTTCGTCATGATGGCGCAGGCTGTAAAAAGGCATCCCGCAAGCAGTTGCCAATAGTTATTTTGTAAATATGCTTTGTAAAAATGATAAACCGAAGCGATTATCAAACCGGTTAAAAAAGGCTCGGCGCGTACATCATTGTTGGAGATAACAATGTGTTCGGCAGTAAGCAGGATCAGTACCGCCCATAGCGCTATCTCCTTGTTATACAAACTCCTGGCAAACAGGTAGGTGTACCATGCCCCCATCATCATAAACAGGATGCCCGGCAATTTGTAGGCCCAGGTAGTATAGCCAAACACGTTAAAAAACAATGCGGTAACCCAGAATGGAAAGTGTGGTTTATCCAGCCAATCGGTACCCTGCGCATACAGGTTTACATAGTCGTGGTGCAGCACCATGGTTTTGGCGATACTGGCATACAAAGTCCCGTCGGTACCGATAATGGTGATAAACAAGCCGCTGAAATTCACCAAAACAGCCATCGCTATAAAAATATAGAGCCATTTGGTGTAAGGCGCAGTAGTTGATTGACCCATAGGAAAGATAGGGTAAAGTTAATATGAACTATGAATTTTTTAATATTGAATGTAGAAGTTAACACTCGAACCACAATTCAGCTACGATGTAAAAGAAATATTATTGTATTGACTAAACTGTAAAATCCTGTAAATTTACCTGAACCATAAAAAATGCAGCCAGGTAACCCCGCCCTTACCGCTGCTTATGACGAATTTACAACATAAATAATTATGAAAATATTAGCCATCATCACCCTGTTTCTTTTGCCTTTTTCGGCACAAAAAGATTTGAACTCCACCACCCTGCTGCAAAAAATGTATAACCGCTATCATAACAAATGGCACAGCAGTTTAAGTTTTAACCAAACTACCGAAAGGTACCGTAACGATAGCCTGGTAAAATCAAACACCTGGTACGAGCGTATAGCCTACCCCGACTTGCTGAGGATCGATTTTGATACACCTAATAGCGGTAATGGCGTTATCTTCAGGCATGATTCTACCTATGTTTTCAACAAAAACAAAATCACCAGGGCGGTAAAAAATGAAAACGAATTGATATTCTTTTTGGGTGGATTATACTTTGACACCTTTGATGAAGTGCTTGCCCATTTTAAGGAACTGCATTACGATCTAACCAAATTCCACACCAGCACCTGGGGCGACAAGCCGGTTTATGTGATCGGTGCTGACAACGACGGCGAAAAAGTAAACCAGTTGTGGATAGACCCCGACAAATTGGTGGCTGTACGGTTTATCAAATATGAGAATGACTCCAAAGAAGATGGCCGGTTTGAAGATCAGATCCCGCTAAAAAAAGCCTGGAGCGAAACCAAATGCACCTTTCTCGTAAATGATCACCTGCTGCAGGTGGAGAGATACCACGATGTAACCCCCGGCGGCCCGATCGATAAAAGCATTTTTGATCCGGGAATGATGGGGAAATAAAGGCGTTATTAAAAATACTCTTAGAATAATTGTCATGCTGAGGAACGAAGCATCTAATCGCGCGTAGAAGATGTTTCGTTCCTCAGCATGACAATCAGAATAAACCGCATCTTTCTACCCCCATTCACCAATGATCCCCTCCGTCATCCCAGCGTAAATAATAATATACCATATTTATTATTTACGAATTTCTCAGTCTATAACTTCAACTTATGCATATAAGTAAAACTTTTTAGTGTTTTATGGAGTTATTAAATTAATATGAAGAAGCTACTAATATTTTTGAGTGTACTGTTTCTGGTTGATTCTGTACATGCACAAGCGTTAAAATCAGTGAAATTAGATACCCTGGTAACGATTTCGATGCCGGCAAACTTTTATAAAAGAGATACTTTAGGGCAACAAATATTTTCGGCCACAACCGATTTGGGTTACATGATGGCTACCCGCGAACCGAACGCCATAGGCAACCCGCCTTTAAAAAAGGAAAAGGATCTTAACTCGGTGATGAAAAGGTATGTTACAGGCATACAAACTCAATCGCAGGGGAGCGCCCAATTTGTGAGGGATACTACCGTAGGCACATTAAAGGCTAAAGCTTTCACTTTACTGTCAAAGGATGCTAATGGCGATAATCAGTACCGGAATTTTGTATTGATCTATACACAGGATGCTATTTATACTTTTGAATACGGCTTTCCGGAGTCACGGAAAGAGCTTATAAAAGACGAAGCAAAATCATTTTTTAGTTCGATCAGGCTTTCGCCCGACTTGCAACGTAACGATCAATATACCGATCTGAAGGGTTCAACCGGGTTCAGCACAAATTATATCATCATGATCTCTTGTGGTATCCTGGTGATCCTTGCCATCCTATGGCTGGTTTTCAGGAAAAGAAGTAGCGGTCCCGAACTTACTTAATTGTTTGATTTAACAGGCCCCTCTGCCATTTAGGGGCCTGTATAAATTTTTTATTATCCAGCCAGTATAACCATATTACGGTGAGGATAACGCCCAGCACCGAACCGGCAGTTACGTCTTCAAAAAAATGCTCGCTCAGGTACATTCGCGAGTAGCCTACCATACAGGCTATCAATAAGTATAAAATTCCCCATGCCTTATTTTTACTCCAGTAAGTAAATAGCACAGCTAAAGTAAAGGCGGTAACCGTATGGCCGGATGGAAAGCTATCATACATATCCATGTAAACCCCCTTCACAAAATGGATGCGGATCAGCTGATCCTTGAAATATAATTTTGGCCTTGGTGTGCTGGCTATATGCTTGATAATTTGTGCAGATAGTGATGTAAACGCGAAAGCAGAAGCAACCAGAAGCGCCTTGCGGTAACTAAACAAAACCAATATTGCAGCTATAGCTACTGCTGTCCATCCGTTACCCAAATCTGTAACAAAAGGTGCCAGGAAATCAGTATAAGGGTTGTTGACGCCATTTACACTGAAATAGATCTCCTCGCGGGTATAAATTATTTTTATAAGCAGGCAAATACATAAAATAAGTAAATAAGGCACTGTGAGCCATTTAATTCTGCGCAGTATCCCGTTCAGGCTTATTTTCATGGGTGCAAGTTAATAGAATATGCTATTTATTTCAATGCAAAAAAGTAGTATGTTTGGTGTCAGCCTAACACATTAACTGAATGTCTAAAAGCATATTTCGAAAAAAATCGATTGATAGAATATTATCTGATGTAGCAAGCGGATTTGGCGACGGCGAACATTCAGGCTCACATCTCAGCAAAGCTTTAGGCGTCAGGGACCTTACACTGATGGGTATTGCGGCAGTAGTTGGCGCGGGCATATTCTCAACCATAGGCGTTGCGTCGTTCCATGGCGGGCCCGGTGTTACTATTCTATTCGTCATTACGGCTATTACTTGTGGTTTTTCGGCATTGTGCTATGCTGAATTTGCCGCGCGTATCCCGGTTGCAGGGAGTGCCTATACTTATGCCTACGCCTCATTCGGCGAATTAATAGCCTGGATAATCGGGTGGGACCTGTTGATGGAATATGCTATCGGCAATATCGCTGTGGCTATATCCTGGAGCGGGTATTTTGTGAACCTACTCGAACTCTTCGGTATTCACATGCCACGCTGGCTGACAATAGATTATGTATCAGCGCTACGTGCCAAAGACCAGCTTGCCGACCTGGTTGCCAAAGGGCGTGTAGCTGACATCACAGACCAATTAAAAATAGACGCGTCCGCCTGGACCAACTCCCCCGGCGTTGACGGCTTCAGACTGATAGCGAATTTGCCTGCCGTTGCGATCGTAATTGCCATCACTTACCTGGTATATGTGGGCATACGCGAAACCAAAAAGGCTACAAATGCCATGGTTCTTTTAAAAGTAGCCATTGTGATCGGTGTGATCATCATCGGCTTTTTTTATGTAACACCGGCCAACTGGCACCCTTTTATGCCTAATGGGTTTAGCGGGGTAATGAAGGGCGTTTCGGGGGTTTTCTTTGCCTATATCGGGTTTGATGCCATATCCACCACCGCCGAGGAGTGCGAGAATCCCCAACGGGATCTGCCCCGCGGCATGATCTACTCGCTCATTATTTGTACTGTATTATACATATTAGTCGCCATAGTGCTTACCGGCATGGTGAGCTACAAAGATTTGAACGTGGAAGATCCGCTGGCTTTTGTTTTTGGAAAAATTGGGCTGCATAACATCAGCTACGTGATCTCTGTCAGTGCGGTTATTGCTACCGCGAGTGTGTTGTTGATATTCCAGTTGGGCCAGCCGCGTATATGGATGAGCATGAGCCGTGATGGTTTATTGCCCAAGGCATTTTCGCGCATCCACCCAAAATATCATACGCCTTCGTTTGCCACTATTGTTACCGGCTTTTTAGTAGCCGTACCGGCACTGTTTATGAACATGACCGAAGTTACCGACCTAACCAGCATAGGCACCCTGTTCGCCTTTGTATTGGTATGCGGCGGTGTACTTTTACTGCCGCGCGAAGCAGCCCTCAAGGGCCGTTTTAAGCTCCCCTATTTTAACGGGAAATGGATAGTGCCCTTGATCACCATCATTATTTTCGCCGGGTGTATTTATTTTAAACCGCCTGCACAGGTGGAGATGGTTCAGGGTAAACGGTTAAAGGAAAGAAGCACCATTTACGAAAGTTTAACCCCTGCCGATAAAAACGTCCTATCTGATAAAGCAAATGTGATGTATGACGGCCGCAAAGGCAAACAAACGGCTGATGAGTATATTAAAAGCCTGGAGGATGATAAGTTTAACGATGTGGTAAGGGCATCATCATTACCTGAATCACAAAAATACAATACCGGTTTTTGGGGTGTTGTTTATAACTTCCCCAATTATCTTTTCTTTATCCTGATAGCCATTATCAGCGTATATTCTTTTACCAGGAATTTTTCGCTGATACCTGTTTTAGGCTTGATGAGCTGTTTCTATTTGATGACCGAGTTGGGCTATACCAACTGGATACGCTTCCTGGTTTGGCTGGTAGTAGGTTTGGCCATCTATTTTACCTACAGCTATAAACACAGCGTGATGGGGAAAGAACATAAAATTGATGTGCAAATGTGAGGATTTCAGATGTGCAGATGATTGAAGACTAAATTAGTCTATCTCATATTTATGAAATTGAATAATCCGCACATCTGAAATCTGCACATTTGGAATTCGCACATCTACATATTTGCACATTTGAAATTTGCACATCCGCACATCTGAAATCTGCACGTCAAAGCCCTATCTTTAGCTAAAATTCTTACCCATTGAAAATAGACACTATTTCTATCATTGGATACCTGGCAGCTTTTGGCACCACGGTTTCGTTTTTGCCGCAGGCGATCAAAACCATACAAACTAAGGATACTTCGGGGATATCATTAGCAATGTACACACTCTTCACCATTGGTACACTTTTATGGCTCATCTACGGCTTTATGAGTGGCAGCCTACCGGTAGCCATAGCCAATGTGATCACTTTTATATTTGCCAGTATTATTTTAGGATACAAGATCAGGTACAAATGAGGATTCTGTCCTGTTTTCAGGGCGTTCCATTTTTTAAATGTGGAACACTTTGGAACGGTATCAATAGTTAAAATATTAACCTATGGGCAATATCTGGTGTTCGGACTTCTTCAACTTTACAACATTTCAACCTTCCAACTTTACAACCTCTTATAACTGCATAGCAAATGACAATCCCGGCGCACCATCCTGGTAGGTGGGCATGATCATGGTACTCCGGCCCTTACTGTCTTTATGGGTAAGTTTATTGCGGATATAAGGGTAAACCAAATAAGCCAATTTAGTTGACAGTACACCAAACCCTGCTCCTGCCACTACATCGCTAAACCAGTGGTCGCGGTTATACATCCGGAAAATACCTGTAGTAACCGCAGCACCGTAACCTATCACGGTATATATAGGGTATTTATCTGAATATTCCTGCGCCAAAAATTCGGCTCCCATAAATGCAATGCCGGTATGCCCCGATGGGAAGGATAAATAATCAGTTCCATTGGGCCGTAAGCGATGGGTGGTGTATTTTGTAATATATCCGCTGATCCCAAAAAAACCTGCTGATAATCCCAGCAAAGCTGTACGGTCAATAAATGTATTTTTACCTTCCACGCCAATCAGGTCTAAACCATAGACCATAACGATCGGTGTGATCAAAAAGTAGCTTTCGGCTTTCGTATTAAAATTAGGGTTGGTTCTTTGTATATCACTGTGGATATAATAATCAAAACGGCGTATTGGATGGATCACAAACGAGGATACCCCATATGCGATTGCAGCGCCCGGGATAACTAATGTTATAGCCTTACTGTGTAACTTCTTAACCGTATCAGGTGCCGTTAAAAGATCTTTTTTTATCGTATCACCCAGGTTCTTTTTGGTAGTGTCCGGTATATTCTGGCCGTAAGCTTCAAATGAAATAAAGCAAATAAGAATAAAAATTATCTTCCTCATAGATGCGTGTTAACAATACCTGTTATTGAGCTTTATATTTTATAAAACTCCGTTAACATTCTGTTAACAATCTGTAGTTAAAATGTTTTTTAGCCGATACGTTGAATTTCTACCGTTTCAGGATCAGCCAGCATCAGCGGTACCTTCTCAACAGTAACAAAACTCAGGTCGAGCCCAAAACCACGCTCTTCGGATAAGCTTACTTTTTTAAGATAATGATAGAAGGCCATAATGAACCGTTCGTAAAGTGACAGGTTATGCGAACGTGAAACCACTTTCTCGATCACCACGAACCTGAAGTCGCCTACGATCTTATGCCTGTTCAATGATTTATAGGTGCTGGTAATATTTACCTCGCCTTTCTTCACCAAATCTTCCACTACTTTTCTGAACAGCAGGTTGATCTGTTGCTCAACCCGGAAACCCAGTTTAAAATCAATACGGATCAGCTTATTAGGCACTAAAAAGTCAACCTCGTATTCGCGTTTGTATGGTTCGTCCATTACATCCACGTGCACCAGCCAGTACACATCGGCCCGCTTGGGTTGCTTCTGTAAGATAGAGTAAATAATTTTCGACTCTATTTCCGAGTCGAAATTGGCGCTGGTCAGATAAACTAATTGCGACGCGTATTTGGGTACTGTTTCGTCCTCGCTCAATTCCTTGATGATATTATAATAATCCTCGATCGCGATAAATTTCACAAAGCGGTTCCTGATCTTACGCGCAATATGCCAGGTCCACATGATGGTAAATAAAACCGCCCCTACCGATAAAGTGAACCAGCCGCCATGCACAAACTTCACCAGGTTACCCGATAAAAATGTTCCCTCAATAAATAGGTAGACAATTAAAAATATAGCGATTATATAAGTTGGAAATTTTCTCTTCGCCAAAAATTTTGAAACCAGTATGGTGGTCATCAGCATCGCTACGGTAATACTTAAACCATAGGCCGCCTCCATACTATCCGAATGGCGGAATAATAACACCACCCCAATACAGCCTGCACAAAGCAGCCAGTTAACGCTGGGCACATATAGTTGTCCCTTTTGTTCGGTCGGGTAATTGATCCTTACCTTGGGCCATAAATTCAATCTCACAGCTTCGGCAATCAGTGTAAACGAACCCGAAATAAGCGCCTGGCTGGCTATGATAGCAGCAATTGTAGCTATACCAATACCGTATATCAGGAACCAGGCGGGCATGATCTCATAGAAGGGATTATGCCGGTTAAGGTTAATGGACTGACCATTACGATTAAGCAGCCAAACGCCCTGGCCCAGGTAGTTTAAAACCAGGCAGGCTTTTACGTAGATCCAGCTTATTCTTATGTTTTTCCGCCCGCAATGCCCCAGGTCGGAATATAAAGCTTCTGCTCCTGTTGTACACAAAAATACAGCACCCAAAATGATGAATGCATCGTAATTACTATTGCTTAACAGCTTATAAGCATAATATGGATTTAAAGCCCGGAATATAGATGGCATTTGGATAATTAAGGCCATACCTAATACGCCCATCATCGTGAACCATATAAACATGATTGGCCCGAAAGCCTTGCCTACCAGCGAGGTACCAAATTGCTGTATAATAAACAGACCGGCGATAATAAAAATCACGATGGTAACCGTATGCAAATGCGGAAAAGTAGTCACCAACCCTTCAATGGCGGCTGATATGGTAATGGGCGGGGTGATGATACCATCGGCCAGTAACGCGCAACCACCTATCACAGCGGGTACCACCAGCCATCTTGCCTTGCGGCGAACTAAGGAGAATAATGAGAATATGCCACCTTCACCCTTGTTATCAGCCTGTAGGGTGATCACCACATATTTCAAGGTGGTTTGCATGGTCAACGTCCAAAATATACAGGATATACCGCCGAGCACCAATGTTTCTGAAATATGCTGCTCCCCAACAATGGCCTTAAAAACGTATAGCGGCGAAGTACCGATATCACCATAAATGATACCCAAACTGATCAGGAGCCCCGCAAGGGATAATTTTTGAAGATCTTTATGAGTTGCTGTCACTTTATAAAAATAGAAGTTTTTAAATATTAAGTACTAATTTTATAACTATTAAAGCCATACAACACGTAAAAAGGTGTCGGGCAAATATGTAACTAATAAAATCCTTTTTTGTTAAATTTTGTTAAAATGTTTCATAATGGCGCCGGGGTTCCAATTGATGAGCGCTTTATTTATATTTTTGTATGAATATTAAAGCATGAGGCAAAATTTTACTAATACCTTTTCATGGATCATACTGATCGCTGTAGCGGTATTCATGAACTTTGCCTTTGCCGCCGGTGTCAAACATCAAAAAAGCGATACCACTACTACCCATTCTGCAAAAAGCAAGTTAGGCATTACCAAAAGCGCCTACCAGAAAAACAGTTTGCATTTGGCGCTTCCGCCGCTTAAACCGGCAGCTACCTCCAATTTAAAAGTTAGTGTTTTCCG
>Ga0206976_1174_pt1 | contig 11476 bp, 16 predicted proteins | sample Alteio_BWOrgHeat_82_FD_152926 | JGI IMG/M metagenome (GOLD analysis project Ga0206976, IMG submission 152926) | Enriched cells from forest soil in Barre Woods Harvard Forest LTER site, Petersham, Massachusetts, United States -... | ecosystem: Environmental > Terrestrial > Soil > Temperate forest >... | reverse complement strand
CCTTATGGCGGCGGGAGGGAACAGGCGCTCCCGAGAAGTACACGCGGTTGTCCAGCAGATCGCTGAATCCGGCCTCGGCCGCATCCTCGATATCCAGCATCCGGCCGGTAAGGAATTCGTAGAGAAACCAGGCGCGCCGATTGTGTGCTCCTGTTGGGGCACTGCGAACATAGGCGGTGATGCTGTCCTGAGGCACGGCATCGTAGAGCCGCTTGAGGACAAGCAGTCGAGATTTTCATGACGCAGCGCGAAGCCGAGGTGATCGCCGAAGCCGTCGCCCCGCCAGTACCGCTTGTCGTAGATCGTCCACTCGCCCTCCTCCCGGGAGCTCGCCTTGACGTGCTGATCGGAGATAACACTCGAGCTGCGGACCGGCGCCTGAACGCCGAAGCGATGAACGAACCATGCCCAGCCGGGAAGCCTTGCCTCGGCGGGCACGGCCTTCTCCTGAAAGGTTCCGACACGATCGTTGTTATTCGGATGGGGAGCGTTGGCAGCCATCATGGTCGAAAATCAATCTTTGGGTCGAAAATCGATCTGAACCTTTTATTTTGAGGCCATTTTCGCTACTCGCCGCATTTAAGCGTTTGTTTGCTGTCCACTAGCTACAGCAATAGGCGTCATGCCTGGTAGTGTCCTATTCTGCTCATTCAGGCAAGCCTTTGGCACCCGGTGAATCGATCGTTGAGTTCTTGCGGTCCGTTTTTTGTGCCTTCACGTGAGACAGATCGGGGTTCATACAGGTTGACACTCGGCATTTTGGTGGAAATCATCCCAATGATTCTTCAAGCCGGGGTTTGAGGAAGGGACGGCGTCTGGGAAGCTTTTCGACGGCTTCGCGCTTTGCTTGATCTCTGGTGTGTGAATACCGCTCCAGCATCTTGGCTGACATCCAGCCCGCAATGGCCTTTAGTGTCGACTCCGGCACACCCGCCTCTCCCAAGGCCGAGATAAATGTGTGACGAAGATCGTGCAGGCGGCACCAGACTCCAGCCGCCTTGCGGCACGTGACCCAAGCAGTCTTCATCGAGCCCATCGGTCTTGTCGGATCGAGCCCCCATACTTTGACGGTTCCATATAGATGCCCATCCTCCCCGTCGAATCCATAGCGTTCAGAGGGGAAAACATAATGATCTGGTTGCGGACTCGGAAAACGCGCGTGCCATTCGAGCAAGAGTTCATAAGCTTCGTCGTTGAGGGGTATCACTCGGCCTTGGCCGCCTTTGGTCTTCGATTTGCCCACGGTAATAGTTCGCCGTCCGAAATCGACCTGCTTCCATCGCAGCCGACCTTCTGCGGCGCGGGCCCCGGTGTGCAGGTAGAGCACGAGTGCGGGAAATAGGGACCGGCTGCGGCTCTTGGCAGCGGCTTCAAGGAGCCGATTGGCTTCCTCCAGGGAAAGTGCACGTCCGATATCTTCTCGTTCTGGCAAGGGGCGGAAATCCGGAGCCAGAAGATGCCACAAACGGTGCTTACGAAGAATCATCCGAAGGACAGCCGTCTCCATATTGATCTCGCGTCCGGAGACTCCTGCAAGCCTGCGATCGCGCTGGTATTTCGCGATTGACGCAGGTGTGATGTCGGTCAGTAGAAGCTTTCCAAAGGTCGGCAAGAGATGGCTCAATTTGAGGGTATTGATTTCGCGGTATGCTTCGCTCCAGTGTGCGCACTCGTCAAAATAAGCGACAGCTGCTTTGCGGAAGAGAATCGGCTTCGCTCTTTTGATGCCACCCGCGGACTCTTCCATGGCTCTCCGGCGGTTGCGTTCAATGGACCTGGCTAGCTCACGGTTAGGCGTGTGTGCAGATTCCCGGACACGCTGACCCCTGAATTCAAATTCATACCAATAATTTTTTCCGCGCTTAAAGACACCCATGCTTTCGTCCTTATTTGGTGTTTGAAACATGAGCAAACGTGCGGGATGCGGTCTTCTTAAGGACAACTAAAACGTCATATTCTGGCGGCACCTCTGCCGTAGCGGCGGTTGCGTCGTTGGGGTGCACCCTTTGTGCCTGTGCGAAACTCCAAGAGACCGTCTGGCCCCAAAAACTCGTCAGATAAGTGAAAATGCATTGGCTACCATTAGTTTTGGTCGTCGGGGCCAGCAGGGATGGTGCCGTCATCGATGAGCTTCTCGATGGAGTTTTCAAGGATCCGCACCGACCGGCCAATCCGCACGACGTCCACTTTCCGAGCGTAGACCATCTTCCAAGTTCTGGTACATGATCTTGTCTCCGTTTTGTTGAAATTCCCGCATCTTGCTCGGGTCACACTTGAGCGAAGCCAGCGAGGGGCCCGGCTCCCAAGGCCGAAACTCTGCATTTACGGAGGCTCCGGAGAAATCTTTTCGCCGCACTTTGCGAACAAGATTTCGAGCGGAAACCGTAACCCACAGGGCGATGCAATCGAAGCAGAAGAGCGAGCTGCCGCCGGGCGCCGGTTCTGCCCCGAAGCCGTGACCGAGCAGAGAGCGGGATGCGAAACGGCGGACGCCCCCGGACGAAAGTCACCCACCCGGTTCCGGCACAGGAGGCGCGCCAAAACTGTCAGCTGAGACAATTCGGTGACCGGCCTCCCTGGAACGCACGGCGGCAGTGCGCGCACCATCGGCACTTACAGGGCTCGCGCGCCATAGCCGCCCCGCTCCTGACGCCACAACCAATCGTTCAGATCGGAAACGCGAAAGCGCCAGTACTTGCCGACATGCCGCCCTGGGATCTCGCCAAGGCACGCTTTCTTCTTGAGCGTCTTGGGATGCATGCGCAGAAGGGCCGCCGCCTCGATCGCATCCAAGAGAGGTTCGAATTCAATAACCGGTAAGCGCTTCTGAATACCAATTTGAGTAGAGCGTGTTGAAAGGTGTAGCGCCATCATGCCTCCAATGACGCGATGATGGCTGCGTTTTCCCTATATGTCCAAGGCTTTCTTCGTCAATGTTGATGCGTAAAACGCCACAACAAGGTGCAATTTGGCACTTATCGGAACCTTTGGGAATATGTGGTCCTTCGAGGCGATCTCAAGAAAACTCAGTTTCTGGTTTCCGACAGAGACACAGTTCGTATTCGGCGCAAAACGCTGCCTACGACAATGATGGCGCTGAATCTGGATTTTGGGCCGTTGACGCAGTTTCAAACTGGATACTTGCGAACTTGATCGGCCATAGGGCGGCAGTCGCCTGCTGACCCCTGCACCACCGTACCTATGGGTCCGTACACGGCGGTTCGAGAAGTTGCGCTAATAGTTTTCGGGCAGTGAAGGCAGACCAAGAGATCGGAAGCCGGCTGCTCTCCATCAACAGTTTGAACTGCCAGGTAGACGAGGCGAAGCGCTTGAGGAGCTTGAACAGGAGAACGCGAAGGTGAAGCGGTTGGTGGCGGAGCTAAGCCTGGACGAGCTGGTGTTGAAGGACATCGCCTCGGGAAATGTATGGTCCGCTCCGCTTTTGCAAGTGTAGAGGTTGATCTGCAGCCTGTCATACTCCTTACACAGCGGAAGTACGTCTGCTCCACGATCTCCGCTTCTTACACGCGTGAGCCGTTGTCTTCCCGTTCGCTATCGCGACTTCGATCTGTCGTAGAAGGTTCATTACTTGCTCTGGCTGATACCGCTTGCCCCGTGCCATACGCTCTCCTTGTTGATGGGCTTGGCTAAAACGGGACCAATTTGAAGGTTAGTTTTCGGCAAAAAACTTACCCTGACCAGGGAGAAGGATTTTGCCATGAGGAAGAAGTTTTCTGTAGAGCAGATCGTTGGAGTGTTGAAGCAGGCCGAAGTCGGAGTCCCTGTAGCGGAGCTGATCCGGAAGGTTGGGATTACGGAACAGACCTACTATCGCTGGAAGGCGAAGTATGCCGGCCTGGAAGTGGATCGGTACGCCAGATCAAGCAGCTTCGAGATGAGAACACGAAGCTCAAGCAGCTTGTGGCTGAGCTGACGCTGGATAAGACGATGCAGCAGGATGCGCTGCGAAAAAGTTGTAAAGCCCTCTCGCCGCCGCCCGCTGGTAGAACACTTGAAGGCATGCTATCGGGTGAGTGAACGGCACGTGTGTACGGTTCTGGAGATTGGGCGAACGACGTATCGCTACGAAGGTCGTCCGGAACAGTGGACCGAGCTGCGCATGCGCGAAATCGCTCAGACTCGAGTGCGCTATGGCTCCCGCATGATCCGGGTACTGTTGAACCGTGAGGGCTGGAAGGTCGGCAAGGACCTGGTGTACCGGCTGTATAAGGAAGAAGGGTTGGGTCTGCGCAAACGGCCGGCAGGACGAAGGCGCGCGGTGGTGCATCGGCAGGAACGTTTCCGGCCAACCGGACCAAACCAGGTCTGGGCGATGGACTTCGGCTCCGATCAACTCTGCGATGGAAGGCGTTTCCGTTCGCTGACGATCGTGGATATTTACACTCGAGAGAGCCTGGCTATCGAGGCAGGCCAGAGCCTGAGAGGAGAAGACGTGGTGCGTGTACTCAATCGGTTGATACTGGAACGCGGTATGCCGAAGGTACTGTTTTGCGACAACGGCAGCGAGTTCACCGGTCAGCTGATGGACCTGTGGGCTTACCGCAACGAAGTGAAGATCGACCTCTCCCGACCAGACAAGCCTACGGACAACGCCTTCTGCGAGTCGTTCAATGGAAACTTCCGGGCAGAGTGCCTGGACACGAACTGGTTTCAGTCTCTGAAGGAAGCTCAGCACATCATTGAGCGATGGCGGCAGGAATACAATGTGAGTCGTCCTCACAGGGCTCTGGCCGACAGGACACCCGCTGAGTTCGCCAGTCAGATCGCGGCTAGCCGCGATCTGACTGCAACAAAAACTGGCCGAGAACTAACCCTCTAGCTGGTACTGAAAATCCAGGCCCTTCATTGTTCCAGTGTTTCTCTTTCCCACTGGTACATTTCAAGCCGGGCACTCCAAGTGATAGTGCTCCGATAATTGGGGCCAGCAACGGCACTGATGAGGAGTGCAGGATGAAGAAGAGCCGCTACGCAGAAGAGCAGATCGTTGGTGTTCTGAAGGACTCGGTGGCGGAAGTGGAGACGGCGAAGCTGCTCCGTAAGCATGGCATCAGTCAGGATGACATTCCCATCGCTACAAGGCGGAGTACAGCGCCCCGGAGGTGAGCGAGGTACAGCGACTGCGGCAGTGGAGGAGGAGACCGCAAGCTGAAGCAGCCGGTAGCCAAGCAGGCACGGGACATCGTGGAAGAGGACCCAAAAAAGATCGGTAACAACAAATCGAGGACTGAAAGGTCATCGTTATTCTCTGACCGGGCGCGTAACTACACCCTCGCAATAAGAGCATCAAGTTAATTTGAGCCTATATGTGTCGACCAGAAGCTATACTGAGGACGTTGTATAACTTGCCCAGCATATATTGAGAGATCGACGGAGGGAGAGCCAGAAAATGATATTGACGCGCACGGGAGGGAAGACACGAACCTTGGTTACGATCATTTCTGTGCTATTCAGCGTAGTCGGTTCAAAAGCTGTTGCTGCCTGTCCGCGTCAAGAGATTAAGCAAGAGAACTCTAGCGCGGCAGCTAGTCTCGGCTGTCCACGTCAACAAACTAACCAACAAGAGACTAACCAGCGGCACCCTAGCGCGGTGCCGGTCAGCTTCGAAGAGGTGATAGTACCGATAGCCCCAAACGATCAGATGATTCTGCTTGAACTCCAAAATGATCCCGGACCGATGTTCTGGATCGAAAACTTAATCAAGTCGCAACACAAGGAAATCGCTTCCCCCTTAGATATTCAACTGTATGGTGCAAGTCACGCTGATCCTATTCGGATCCTCGAAGAAAAGAGCGTAAAAGGACGGCTCGATCTCCAAACGGGAGATATTTTACTTTACCCCACGCTGGGTAAGTTGGATTCGCCGATCACCTTGGGAAATATCAGCTCGTTGTCCGAGACCGCCCGCCGGATATTGACATCAAGTGACTTCCTTGCCCACGATGAAACGACTATTACGGTCGACAAGCCGGCCGTTCTCATGGGCGCGATGATCGTACGGGGGGGAGACGGAACGACCCATTATGATAGGCCCCCAACAGCTTACTTGGGTTACTTTCTGGCACGCAGGCAAGTAGGAGAGTATTCGGTTTATGGTACAGGATCAAAAGCTTCTATCGTCCTCAATGGAATGGGTGAGGTTGTAGGCTTGAGTCGTGTCTGGAAGCGAGCGGTGCGCACACAAAATCCAGTTCACGCTTCACGTTCGCCGCAAGAAGTTGTCAATGCCATCAGGAGCCAACTTTTGAGCTATCCCGGGGACACAAACAAGATTGATGTCAATAGCATTCAGCTAGCTTATTACGATGAGAACAGGCGGTATCTGCAGCCTGTTTACCGTTTTACAGCAACAGTTCATCATCATCTTAGCGGTAACCGAGGTTCTCTGGTCAGAGACGATTCTGTGATCGGCTATTTGCCGTATGCACACGAAGCGATAGAACCGCTCACCGAGCTTAGCGGCGAAGGTAAAGGTTCGCCTCTCTATGCGCCCAAGGAAGTGTCCCCACCCGGAAGAGAGGAGGCAAACGTTCGCTTTGTTGGCCGCTATGTGACCCGCGATTGGCAACCATCCTCCTGGGTCGGAGATGCCAACGATTTCTTCACTCAGCTATCCTCATCTGGGGGACACTCTTTCAAAGACGCACAGTATTATTGGGCTGATCCTCGACTCTTTACTAAGGACAAGAAGAGCTTTATCAGTGCAATGGATGTGGCTTTGGTTGAGGGAGATGGCGATTGGTGGATGTTTGGAACAACAACTAATGACTGTAGCAGTTCACCTCAAAGCTGGTGTGATCTCCAAAAGTGCTGCAAAAGCCCTCAAAACTGCTGCAGTACTTCTAATTGCTGCAGTTTACAGACGCCCGACGCAAAATGCTGTCGAAATTTGTTCGACCCAGTCAACATAAATGGCGACATACCCTCCCCTGGTTATGGCGAACACGCGGGGGGAAAACTCACAACCTGGATCATCCACTCTTGTGAAGTGATTCCTGCGCCCGAAGACACACCGTATTGGGCGACTCCGTGGTGGGCTGTTTTCGGAGGGCTACGGAGTGTAGTGGGTTATCGGACTCCTATGGTTAAAGCTGACAAAGCGGGGGCAGAATATGGTCGGCGGCTTGGAAGGGGAGATCCGATTGTAGGCGCCTGGCTCCAGGAAGTAATCAGCCTCAAAGAATACTCTGGCCATCCGTGCACCGTCTCACACGGAGGAATATCTCGCCCTTGGGGTCTACCGTCAGCCATCAGCGCATGCGGTCATCAAGATGATTCCTTGTTTTCGACGTCTGCGGTCGAACAAAGTAATTGTCTGTCGGTTTGGTGGTTCTCTGACAAAAATCCGGCCGGCCAGCTCTGCCAGCAGAATTAGCCCCCTTGCATCCCTCTGAACTGGCCCGAGGGATGTTCCTCTGTACATTGTCAGGCTTGGAAATCGAAGATTTTTCGGAATTGTGTTGGAAAAACCCTAGGCTTTGAGCTAAGCTTCGTCAGTTGATGTTAGCTCTTGTGCCGGACGGACATTACGTCTATCTGGCTGGTTTAGCATGCGGGTCTCCACCAAACTAGCCCATCGAACGCGCTTGGCGTCGACAAGAGGAAGCGTTTGGTGCCCTGGGGGAAATTGAGGAGAAGGAGTATGCAAGGCGAACTTCGTGTCGAGCGCTGCATTTTATTGTTCTGCCTGAGTCTCAGCGCATCAGCCGTTCTAGCCATTGGGGCGGCCGCCCAGAGCTGTAATCACCCTGACACTTATCTCAACGCATGCAATGGCGCGCACCCTCTATATCAACCTTGCGAAGCGTCTGGCGCTTGCACAATCACTGTTTCCAAAAATGGATCTCACGCGGGAGTGAACAAACCTGAAAGATGCGTGGATACAAAGAGTTATCCAACAATTACATGGCAAGCTGATGTTGCTGGTAGGCAAATCGTTCTTACCTTCGATCGGAACCCAACTGGTTCAGGAACGGTGCCATACTCTCCGCCGGGTGCGGGCTCAGTTCCCGTTCGATTCGCTAAAAACGCTGGGGATTGCTTCCACTATAAAGTTCACTATTGCAAGACGGACAACACTGATTGTGTGGACCTTGATCCGAAAGTCATCGTGAATGGCGGTGGTGGTGGGCCCAAAATGAAGTAAAGTGCAAGAGGTTAACTGAGGGAGCACTGAGTTTAGGTTTTACCTGGCAAAGCCGCTTTTGCTTTGCTCTCCCGTAACCATCTTTGATACTTAGGATCCGACCGCAAGGCCTTGAGTTCCGGCTCCTTTTCAATCTCTTCAAGAGAATAGCCAGATTTGACAGCTCGGTCCAAAGCTGTCAACGATTTTTGTGGTTGACCAATAATTTCGTAGACCAGGGCGGACGTAAACAGCACATCACTGTCTTTCGGCCCCAATGACAAAGCCTCGGCAATCGATGCGGCTGCTTCCCTGTTCTGGCCAAGATGAGCCTGGTAAAGAGCCAAGCCACTCAACGTCTCGAAATCGTTTGGATTGACATTCAGTTGATCCTCTGCAGCACTGAGTGCCTCCCGATAAGCCCATGTAGCATCGGCATCCTTACCTGGGATTTGACGATAGCCATCTCCTAAGTTTCGCCAGAGCACGTCATTGTGAGGTTCTAGATCGGTTGCCCTTTTCGTAGCATCTACGGCCTCCTGGTATCTGCCAAGATACATGTAAGCCGCTCCGAGATTGGCCCATGCGCGAGCAGTCTGCGGCGGATCTAATTGCGCCATCGTCGGGCTCTTCTTTGGGCCAGCGTTTAGAGCTGCCTCCAAAACGCCTATTGCGTCCGCATATCTCCCTAGCGCCAGGTAAGCTCCACCCAGATCCTGGTACCCGATTGGATTATCAGGCGATAAATCAATCATGGCTTTAAATTGCTGCACTGCTTTCGTGAAATCACCTTGTCGATAGTAAAGCGTGCCTAGGCCGCTATATCCACCCCAATACCATGGTCTCCGATCGATGAGAGACTTAAAGGCAGCCTCTGCCTCTCTCGTTTTTCCCAGCTGCCGATAGACCTCTGCAATGCTATACTCCGCCTCGACTGCGGCTGGGTCCTCATCCAGAACGCGGCGGAATTCGGTCAGCGCATCATCGAGTTGGCCGGTGCGTTGGTAAATCTTCCCAAGTGCCAGGTGGGCAGGGACAAGCCTGTCGTCCAACTGAACGGCATGGCGGGCATTCCAGGTACCCTTTTCAAGCCATTGAGGATCTTTTGTCAAAAAGTACTTCTCGGCGTATGCGTCTCCCAGCCCTGCATAGGCTAGTGCGTATTGAGAGTCCTTCGATAACGCCTTGGTGAACATGTCAATGGCGAGGTCAATTTTTTCGAGTTGAAGATAACCAATACCTCGCTCATAGAGTTCAAAGGCCCGGGCGTTTGCTGTCCCTCCGGCCGCAATATCCTGCGCCAACTGTCGATTGACTTCTACATCTAGCATGTCCGCCACCGTCTCCCAAACCCGGTTCTGAAGTGAATCCAAATTTGCTGAGGACACGTGAATCGAGCGAGATGCGAGCTGCCTGTGCCTTTTGGCGTCTACCAGATTGGTGGTGAGGTTAACACCATCGGCTGTACGTTGAATGCTCCCGGTGACAGCGAGATTCACATTGAGGTTGCGATATGCGTCATCTAGATTTCTGACTTTCCGACTGTCTTTGGAAGGGACAATCCAAAAAGACTTTTGATAGCGCTCCAATTGAGAAAGTTTGCTCGTTAGGCTCTCCACCACGCCGTCCGCAAAGGCTTGGTTCGAACTATCGTTCCCAAGATTCTCAAAAGGAAGCACGGCGATGTGTTTTTGCTCAGGAAGATGGATGAAGGGACTTGGTATGATGCCTGCCCGAATGAAGCCAAAAATCGTCAAGATAAAAAGCAATATTGCGGCAGCGGTCACCAGAAATCGGCTGATTTTGGCGGCCGAAGTTGCTGTTTTAGACTCGGCTAGGTAACCATCGGCCGACAACGCTGCCCAAACGTCGTCCACATCATGAAACCTTTCTGAGGGCTCTGCAGCAAGACACTTAGTGACGACGCTCCGCCATTGCGGTCCGATTTGTTTGTCGTTGGATTGTTGGACGCCTTCGAATGGCTGGGTCCTTGAAGCCGATAATTTTCCCGTTAGCATTTCGCAAATGATCAAGCCGAGAGCATAAATATCGGTCTCCTTGCTATACAGCCCCCGAAACTGTTCAGGTGCCATATAGTCAGGGGTTCCGCATATTTCGCCATAGGAGCTTGCTGTTGCTTCATCGGGTGCCATTCTCTTGGCCAGGCCAAAGTCAGTCACTTTGAGCATCTTTGTGGCTCCGTACTCCACCAACATTACGTTTCCAGGCTTAAGATCACGATGAATTACTCCCAATTGATGGGCAACCGAAAGAGCGGCGGTTATCTGCTTGAGCAGCGGCTTCACCTGCTCACAAGTCAATGCCCCATATCGATCTAAATAACAGCGCAATGTCTCGCCATTCAACAGTTCCATGGTGAGAAAGACTATGTCGCCATGCAGCGGATGGTTGTGGTGGCCGACATCGAATACTCGACAAACGTTGGGGTGGGTCACGGTTCGGGAGAGCAGAATCTCGCGTCTGACCCTGTGCGCAGACAGGGACATAAAAGTCGATAAGGCTTTTAGCGCAACTCTTGTCCTAAGTTCCTGATCTTCAACTTCATAGACCTCCCCCATGCCGCCTTTGGCGAGGAACCTGATTACTCTGTAGCGCCCGCCAATAACCTCGTCAACATCGAAAATAAGCGATTGAAATTTAAGCAGTGACATCATCATCCGGTCACGATGTCCAGAGCCGAGGAAGGCTGTGCTCACCTCGCAGTTATCCACGAGCTTCTGCATTTCCGCTCGCAAGCTGGGATCATCTGCGCATGCCTCGTCCAACAGCGTGTTGCGGCGGTCGGGAGACACAGCCATAGCATCTTCGAAAATCGTCTTCATCCGATTCCATCTTTCACGCGGATTCATCGAAGAGCCTCATAGGAGCCAAACTTAGAGTTTCGCGTCCTTGGCTCAGAGTTTAACGCTGACTCAGTCTCAAAACGCATAACCGGATAAACGGCCCTCTTCGCGGATTGCGCGTATATATCCCGTAGTCGATCTTTTCGACTGCCGGCTGCGGCTGCTCCCACGCTGGCACATCGGCATCCGGAGCTTTTGTTTTCTTGTCGGATTTGTGATTTGTCTGCCGCGATGCGGAATCGCCGCGGCCAGAAGCAGGCAGGCGAGTGAACGGAGAAGTCGTAATTGCATTTACAGTAGGTCTCCTGAAAATGAACCGGGAAACCGGAGGAAGACCACGATCATGGGGTCCGGCATTGCGCCCCTCAGTTCGTTGCAAGGATCGGACTCATGCTCGCCGACGCGCTACCGCACTGGGGCGGGGTTGGTGGGGTTGAACCGGGCTCATGCACATTGAGGTGCACATTGC
>Ga0206976_1282_pt1 | contig 11773 bp, 3 predicted proteins | sample Alteio_BWOrgHeat_82_FD_152926 | JGI IMG/M metagenome (GOLD analysis project Ga0206976, IMG submission 152926) | Enriched cells from forest soil in Barre Woods Harvard Forest LTER site, Petersham, Massachusetts, United States -... | ecosystem: Environmental > Terrestrial > Soil > Temperate forest > O... | reverse complement strand
TGTTTTAGTGAAAGGAATAAGCATACCCAACTGTCCCGGTGAACTCACTGAAAGTCGATAACCCTGCTCCTGATCTGTTAAGTGCAACAAGTGAAATATTCAAATTGTGTTTTTTCTGGACTGCATATCCGCCCGACAGTCGAAGCGTAATTATCTGCGTTGTTAAAATAGATTCGGTATAGCTGCGGTTTCCGTTGGCTGTAAAACTTCCTCGAAATTTTTTGTCGTTTGATGATTTCGCGATTGTGATTGATGGCCCAAGTGTTAATGAGCTTGCCGAAAGTGTGGTGCTTTTGCTAAGATTAAACGAAGGTGTAAGTGTAAGTTTCGCGGGTACAAAGTTGATGCTGTACGAAGTATTTATGTTAACGAAAGTTGTTCCCGAATTTTGAGGAACATTCGCTTGCGTATCCGAGGCTTTCATGTAACTAATGTTGACGTTCAGTGATTCTCTTCGCTGTTTGCTCGTGTTAATGATGTAATTAATGTTTGCGTTTGCATTTTGCGACAACTGAGTATAATTCAATGTATCAAGATTATCGTAAGTGGTGAGCTGATTGATTTTCAAAAATTGAGAACGGATATTGGTGTAGGTGAGAAAATTGGAATAGCTGGAAGAGATATTCAGTCTCTGCGAAGGAGCGAAAGAAACATTGAGTGAAGTGATTGTTCTTTTCAGCGCACTGATTTTTGTGTTGTCGAGGTTATCGTGTTGTGAGCCTACACTTACACCTACATTTACTTTACCGCCGGCCAGGGCAGCGTTACCATTCAGCGTGATGCTCTCTAAATCATTATTGAAAAAATAAGCACCAAGAGTTTTATACTGTGGATCAATTCTTTCATAGCCGACGCCTATCAAAAATCCACGGCTGTTATAATTGATTGCACCCTTCATCGCCTTATAATAAGAGGTCGAAACTTTTGGCGTAAAAAGAGAGCCTGTCCACTGGAACAAATTGTTTGATTTGTTTCCTTCCGCTCTCGTGTCACTTGTAATTGCACTGTTTGCTATCTCGTATTTCACCTGCAAGTGATTCAATATGGTCATGCCCCCACCAAGGCTCAAGACCAAATTCTCTTGTGGCAATACGTTCTGCTTCTCGGGCACATATGGCAGCGAGCTGGTCTTATCCTTCGCTTTGAATAAAATGAAATCCAGAAATTTTAGTTTGTCTCCATAATGTGTTTTAAGTCCAAAGCCCCATTGCTCAAAGGCGGGTTGATTTCCACTATTGGTAGTATCTGGCTTCACAGCCTTGAGCAAGCGTCCATACATGGCGCTGATTTTCCACTTTTCATTTGGTGTGGCGTCTGCTCCTGCGCCAAGAAAAATATGCCCATTCAACGTATAAGGCGAAAACGTCATGCTCGAATAACCCACATGACCAGTTATCCATCTGTAGGTGGGATGCAAACTGTATTGATTAAAAGGCTGCTGAACAGAAATGTTTTGATTCGATAGCATGAATGAAACCGGAACATTCCATTCATAAATATTGAGATTGAGATTGCCTGTAAGAAAATAACTGTACGGACTTCGGCGATCGGCGATACCACTTGATGCATAAAAGATTTGACTGGCAGAAACTCCTCCTGAAATTTTTAGGGCATTAGACCGACCAATCTTTGTCAAATCCTGAGCATAGGAAAAGGATGAATCAATCAGGAAGACTGCCGCGAATTTTAAAAAGTAGCGTGGTCTCATTCTTTTATAATTTGATAATTCTGACGGCCTTGGCTGTAGAACCCACCTGTAGCACCACGATGTACAATCCAGATTCTCCTCCGGCAAAATCCAGTTCGCCCAGATAATTACTTTGTCCGAAAAATTCATGAGACATGATCAACCGGTTAGAAGCCAGACTATACACTTTCAATGTAAACGCCAATTCATCTTCAAACTCAACATGAAAATTGGTGACAACCGTAAAAGGATTCGGATAAATAGTGAAGTTTAAAACAGATGGTTCAGCAGAAGCTCTTCCATCTGAATCAGTTTTCTTTTCGTTGATATTCATCTGCTGATAATAAGAATCCTCACATCCGGTCAGTGAAGCCGTTACTCCGACACGGTAAGTTCCCGGAGTATTATACGTGATCAATGCATAGTCTTCGTTTGCATTTAATATCGTTGCACCGTCCAAATGCCATTGAATCTTGTCAGGCAAAGGCCAAGAAATATCAATCGCGATTACACTGTCGCCAACGCTTGCCACGCTTGCCATCAGAAAATCTGCCCGCAACAAATTATTGGAAACAGTCAATGCTATCTCGTCGCTTCCCTCACAGCCGTTTATGTTGGTAACCAAAAGTCTATACAATCCCGCTTGCGAAACAGAAATTATACCCTGCGTGCTGCTGAAGTCGTTTGGTCCACTCCATAGATAAGTAGCACCTGGAAGCGTCAGCCCGATTTGAGTATTTGTATTCGGACAAATAGTTTCATCAGGACCAAGATTAATTATGAATGGAGGCGGATCGGTCAACGTATACGATTTTGTCAAACTGCATCCCTTACCATCATTCACCATAAGCGCATAAGTACCTGACTTACTATTTTGCAATCTGTTCGCACCTGCGGTTCCATCCCAAGAATAAGAGAGAGTTCCAGTGCCGCCATTGGCAAGCACTTGTATTGAGCCCGGACTGCCAACACAAACAGGATTATTAATTATCTCAGAAGTTAACGTGATTGGCTGCGGTGACGGAATCAATATTTGTTTTGAAAATACACAGCCTGCGGAATCGGTTATTGAAACAGTGTTTTGCCCTGCTATTAATTTGTTTGCCGTTAGTGAAGTTTCTCCTGTAGACCAAAGAATGGAATAAGGAGTTTTGGCTGAAACAATTTGCAACGTAGCTGCACCATCGGATGAATAACTGCAACTTGTACTACCGATGCTTGTTGTATTGAATTGAGCGCTCGGATACTGAGGCATTGTAACTGTTGCTGTTGCCAAACATAAGTTTGCGTCTGTAACTTTCAGTGTATAATTATCGGCTACTGCATTTTGCAAATTCGGAATGGTGCATGCCGATTGATTCAGGCTATTCAACCATTGATAAGAATAGGATCCCGTTCCACCTGAAGTATTGACAGAAACGAAGCCATTGGCCAGTCCACAAGTCGGATTTATTGTTTCAATTACAGATATAGATACTGCCGTTGGTTCAGCAATGGAAGTTGTTGCCGAGGCTAGACATCCATTTTGATCTCTTGCAAAAAGAGTATAATCGCCAGTCGTCAGGTTATTAAATGAAGTTTGTGTTTGCCAAGTGTTTCCATTGTTATAGGAATAATTAAAAATTCCTGTTCCGCCGGAAGCAGTTACTGCAATCGCGCCATCATTTCCACTAAAGCATGAAACCGAAGTTGGATTTAATGATACTGATACCGGCGGAGGAGCAGTCAATGTAATCTGCTTAGCCAGCGAGCAATTCTTACTATCCAAAACCGTAACTGTATAAACTCCGGCCGCCGCACTATTCAATTGCGAGCCGATTGTTCCGGCATTCCATAGATAATTATAAGGGCCTGTGCCACCAACTGCTTGCACAATCATCGCTCCGTCGGATGACGAAGCACATGTTGGACTTACCTGATTGATCACATTAATTCCAATGGCAGGAAAATCTATTACTGTGAAGATTTTTGTGAATAAACAATTGTTCACATCCTTTATGGCAAGTGCATAATCTCCAGCTGATAAGTTTTGTAAAGAGCTTGATCCTGCATTTCCATTCCATGAATATGAATAGGGCGCCGCTCCTCCGTTTGCTTTGATTTGAATTGAGCCATCGCTTCCTCCCGGGCAAGATGGTGACGATAAAACTTCCGAGTTTAATACAACTGCAGAAGGAGCGGGGATATTGAAATTATTTGCAGTCGCACAATTGTTTGCGTCTCTCACCAGAATGGTATTACTACCAGTTGGCAAATGCGAAGCTGTATTTCCAGTTTCACTATTGCCCCAAGTAATACTGAATGGTGAGAGTCCTGAGGAAATAGAAGCAGTGGCCCCGCCATCTGTGCTATTGTAACATGATGCGCCAACAATATTTGTTAAAGAGAATGTCGGTGCACTTGGATTACTGATAGTTGCTGTAGTTGTTTTACTACAAGAGACCTGATCCGTTACTGTTAATAAATAAACACCACTGGGTGCGCCTGTAAGGTTTGCAGATGTCGCTACGATTTGATTCGAAGAGTTAGTCCAGCGAAAAGACAAAGAACCTGTTCCACCAGAAGCTGAAGACTGGATAGAGCCATTCGAAAGTCCGCATCCAGAATTTTGAATCGCTCCAATATTAATACTGAGTGGTTGCGGTTGGGTGAAGTTAGTGATCAGGCCAGTCGAACAACTATTCTGGTCTTTCGCCAGAATTACATGAGGACCAGAACTCAACAGTGAAAATATAGATGATGATTGCCATGTTGAACCGCTATTGATTGAATATAAATACGTGCCAGTCCCACCCAATGCTACGACTGTTACTGAACCATCATTACCTCCATTGCATGTCACATTGGTTTGTGAAAACGTTCCGAGCGAAAGTGCAGCTGGAGCTGTAATAGTTAATGGCTGACTAACAGTGCAGTTTTTGGAGTCTTTAACTAATACTGAATAATTTCCAGCAGGCAAGGCTGAAATGTTTTTTGAACTTGCTCCATTAGACCAAGAGTAAGTGTAAGGCGAAGTGCCACCATTTGCTGTTGAATTTATAAATCCATCGGATGATGTAGCGCACGAAACTCCTAAGCCATTATAATTTGATCCGGTCAGAGAGACTGAGAGTACGGTTGGCTGAGTCACCAAAAGATTATTTGATGCCGAACAATTTTTAGCATCAGTAATTACTACCGAATAGTTTCCCGAATTAAGTGAGCTAATATTTTGGGTTGTCGCACCGTTAGACCACGCAATTGTATACGGAGAATTGCCGCCGCTAACAACAAGTGACAACGCACCTGTAGACTGACCGAAACAATTGATGAAAGAGGTTTGTGTTATCGTACCAGACATTGCCGGCACAACTCCAACGTTTGCTGAAATGACTTTAATGCAATTGTTGGAATCTTTTATTGTGACAGTGTAGATGCCAGATGCAAGGCTCGCGAACACGGGGCTAGCCTGAAATGCAATTCCATTAATTGAATACATCAACGGGCTTGTGCCGCCAGATGCAGATACGTTGATCATTCCGTCAACAATGGCAGCACAGCTTTGCGGTGAGGTGGTACCAAAAGCAGTTAAGAGCGCAGGATCGGATAAGACCTGCAACGACGAAGACACAGCGCAATTCTGTGCATCGCGAACAGTAATGATATAACTGCCCGCCGAAAGGGAAGGAAAAACACCAGTTGAGCCAAAATTGATTCCGTCAACAGAAAATGAATAAGGGGTCGTGCCACCATTAGCGGAAATGTTCAAACTTCCGCTGGGTGCTCCATAGCAAAGCGGATTGCTTTTTATAATTGAGGTAATTGATAGTGCCGTTGGAGTCGTGATAGAAATCGAAGAGGTTGAAGCTAAACAACCATTGACATCCTTTGCAGAAATTGCATAAGAGCTTGGAGCCAGCGATGAAAAAGTCGGACTCAATTGAAAATTGGTAGCGTCGAGACTATATGATAATGCTCCCACTCCACCCGATCCTGAAATTGTGATCGATCCATTGTTTGCTCCGAAACAACTTATGTTATTTTTTGTTTGCAACGCCACTGATACTGAGGTAGTGGGTTCGGTTAATGTCAATGACGCCGGCACAGTGCATCCATTATTGTCGGCAACAGTTACATTGTAGTTGGCCGCTGGCAAGCCTGAAACATTTTGCGTCACCGCACCAGTTGACCAGGCGTAACTGTAAGGTGATGTTCCACCTGCAGGTGTCAGGTTGATCGATCCATTGCTGCCGCTTCTACATGAAACATTATATCCATTGAAATTACCTGGAGCCAGGCTTGCAATAAGTTGCGCTGGTTGCGTTATTGTAATCGCAGATGTTCCCTGGCATCCTTTGGAATCGGTAATCGTCACTGTGTATACTCCTGTGCCTATATTAGAAACTGAAGTTCCGGTCGCGCCATTTGACCAGTTGTATGAAGTGTACGGTGATGTTCCTCCTGATGCTACAACATTAAAACCAGCCGTTGTTTGTCCATAACAGTTGATGAAAGATGTTTGTGTGATAGCCCCGGCTACCGATGGCTTTAATCCAACCGACGCGTTGCTGATGGTAAAGACGCAACCATTTCCATCTTTGACGTTGATCGAATAAGTTGATCCACTTGATAAATTTGTAAAGACGTTGTTGCTTTGATAAGCTCCTGCATTCAATGAATATTGAAATGAGCCAGCACCACCACTTGCTGCGGTAACTGTAATTGTTCCGTCATTCACTGTAGCGCAACTCGCCAAAGTAGAATTGTAACTCGCAGTGATTGGTTGGTTGATTGTCTTTGAACCCGCAGATACTGTACACCCGTTGGCATCTCGTACGGTAATTGCATAAATGCCCGGCGACACATTCGTGAATGGTGAAGAAACAGACTGAAACGCTCCTCCCAGTGACCAAGAGAGCGCACCAGTGCCACCGCTTGATCCGCTGATTGAAATAGTACCCTTTAATGAACCTGAGCAAGTTGGTTGAACTATTGAAATTGTTCCTGCAGATATTGATCCCGGCACAATTCCTGTTCCTCCCAAGACGGAGCAACCATTTAAATCTCTTACCATGACTGGATAACTTCCTTGTGCCAAACCGGTGAAAACATTTGATGATTGATAGGCTCCACCATTGATGCTGTAGGAAAGTGTACCCGCCCCGCCTGAAGCAGAAATTGTTATTTGACCCGTGTTGCCGGTATTGCATGCTCCAACACTTACGGAAGAAATTGAAATGCCTGAAGGCTGAGAAAGGGAAACTGTATTGGTAGTGGCGGTGGTAGGAGTTGAGCATCCGTCTCTGACTTTGACTGAATGGTTTCCGGCACTTGCAGTCGTAAAAACATTCGATGCCTGATAACTTCCTCCGTCTAGACTGTATTGAAAAGAGCCGTTGCCGCCCGAAGCCGTTACAGTTATTTGTCCGTTCGAGGCGCCGGGGCAAGTAACGGAGTAGCCGTTATAATTTGAAGTGACAGAAGCGGATGCAGAGAGTGGTGCACGAGGGCCTGGAGGAACTGTGATTGGGGTGAAAGTTGGCAAGCCACAATTGCCATAACTGCTTTCAATTAAAGTATAATATGTTCCGGCCAATATATTGTTTACAGTCGTACCATTGCTTTGATATTCGTTGGTCGAGTTCGGCGCATTATTCTGATCAAGAGTATTGTTGCTATATAAATTTGTCACAACACTCTCTCCTCCTAGTAAATTAGCAAGTGTTACAGTTACTGAACCATCTGAACCACCATTGCAAGTAGGTTGGACTGTTGAATAACTAGAGACTACCACTGGATGAGGCGCAAAGACGTAGGAATGTGCGACCGCTATGCCAAAGCCGCATCCATTTATCCCATATCCAAAATATATTGTCTGATTTAGATATGATGTATAGCTTGATCCAAAAACATCTTGAAGGCCAAAGGTGTAGTTGATATTGTTATTTGTGGAGAATGCCGTCCAGGTCCCCGACTGTATCCTATAGTACCACGTTTTTAATCCAAAGTAGGGTGATGCCGTTAGTGTTATCTTTTGATCTTCACAATACGTACCAGAAGCCGGCCCACTAGTAGTAAGAATAGGAGTAGCAGCTAAAGTTATAGTCGCATAACTGCCACCTGCTCCGCATGATCCCGTATTTGAACTCCAGGTCCCCGTGCCGCCGCAAATTGAAATGGTACTAACGGTGCCAGATCTTGTACAAGTACTTCCAAGTTGCGAACTGAAGAAATCAACACTAAATGAAGTTGGAACTGACGGCGTATTAAAAGTTGAAGTAGCGCTATGTAAAGTCCCAAATGGTCCCGTTACATAGTATGTCTGAGGGGTATAGTAACCAGATCCGGAGAATGCGCTTATGCTTACCTTATAATTTTGAGCGTAATCAATTTTGGGTAATAACAGGAGCGAAAGGAGAAGAGAACAAAATATATTTTGTCTGAGTCTGCTCTCACAATAGATTGAATTAATAACCTGTCCCATCTCCTAGTATTTAATTTCAGTTTTCAAACTATATCCACTTTCTCTTCCATCACTAAAAACCACCTTCATCACATACACATATTTTGTATTCATCGTCGCATTCATATCAATAAAATTTTGGCTATTCCCCGAGATGGTTTTATATAAAGTCAAAGGTTCATTTTCAACTGCGCGGTAAACCAAATACTTACTTACTCCTGCTTCTTTGTATTTCCACTGCAACAAAATGCTCCTTGCATCTCTATCTGCTTTTGCTATTAGGTTTGAGATCGCCGGTTTCAAAATGTTATCCATTGCTTTGCCGGATACAACTTTCGACGGAGTTGACTTCAGTCCGCCTTTGTCAATGGCAATCAGCCGGTATTGATATTCAGTTTTGTGATTGAGCTTCAAATCCAGATAAAAGGCTTCATCGTTTTTTGTAAATGCTCTAATGATTTTCCACTGCGATGAGTCTGCAGTTTTTCGTTGCAATTGATATGATGTTACATCTTCACTTGAGCTTTTATTCCATGCCAAAAAGATTCCTGTTGAGTCTGGTCTTATCTTCTTGATTGCCGGAGGCATTGGTGGTATTATATCTGGCAACTCCACTTCTACAATTTTTGAATACGCTGACCGGTTCATCCGCTTATCAAAAGCAGCCAGTTTGTAATAAACTTTTGTACTTAATGTCTTTATGTTTAATGAATCAGAATAGAAAGAAGTGCGAAGGGCAGAGGAATTGATCCTTGAAAATTCGGAATTCAAAAAATTGGACCGATAAACTGCGTATCCAAACAAATCCTTTTCATGATTGGAAGTCCATGAGAGTTTTGCAACTCCGGCAGTATCGATCTTCACTAGCAATCCTTGTGGCTGCGCAGGTGGCATGCTGTCTGTCAGTTGAACAAAAAATGGAAAAGAAGTTGAACTTTGTCTGTGCCCGCCTACTACTTTGATTCTATAATAATTGGAACTCAGCGGCGATTGATCGATGTAACTTGTCGACTCCTGATTTAATTTTTGTTCATTCAACTTTATAAAGGGCTCATTCGTGTTGCTGGCCCTCTCTACATAAAATCCGCCAACGGCATTAGCATTTCCAAGAACCCTCCATTGCAATTGCACCTTACCATTCTCTTCTTTCGCCTGAGTGATTGAAGCTTTGGCATCTAATGTTTCAAAACCTTTGCCACTGACTCGCTCCGACTCAGGTCCGATTTCACCGAAAGGAGTTATTCCGCGAATGCGATATTGATACTCAACTTCATTCTGTGGAAGAGAATCCAGCGCTTGAAAAAACAATTCAGTGTTACTTTCCGAAGTGGTATTAATATAAGGCAACGTGTTTCTTCTGATAAAATTTCCACCGTCACTTCGTTCAATTATATAACTGGTGTACTGCCTTTCAACAAACGACTTGGGCCACTTTAGTAAAACAATTTTGTCTGCGAACTGCGCGCTTACATTCATAGGCGGAGTCAATCCAACCGAATCTTGCAAACCCAAATAAAAAATCCCTGTATCGAGTTTTATTTTTACGTCTTTATTGGCGACATACACCCGATAGAGATAGCGTTCATCTTTTTTAGCCGTAGTGTCTTCGAATCCAAGTGCTGAAAGTTTTGCCGTTTGAAATGAATGATCTGCCGACAGCAATGCAAATGAAAATCGCTGCTCAAGCTCTTTGGATCGATTAGCCACTTCTGTTAAAGTACTTGCCTGCGATAAACTTGCTTGAAAAGAACTGCCGTAAATCGCTTGTGCCGCAATAGCCGAGTGATCATTGCTCTGAGCGTCAGCCTCCCATTCTTTAAGTGGCCTCGGCTTAATTGTGGAGTTTGTCAGAAAGACTTTCTCCGGCTTCCCTAAAATTTCTTTGTTCCTGGTAATTGAGTAACGCTCAATCCAATAGCCCTTTTGATTGCCCTGCGACCACGCGAAAGAAGTAGTTGGCGCCCACCGTAATAAAATTACTTTCCCTTTTGCCTTCGCTAAAAGTTTAACACCTGATTTTACTTGTGCGCCCGCGAACGGAGCAGTGAAGAACAGAATGAAAAATATAAGTGAGCTCCGTTTCATTAATCGCCAATTGGATTGTAGAGTATCACTTGTTTGGATGAGTTTACTTTTTGCTGATTCGGCAACGTGTAGCGAACATTCATTTTGTAATTGCCCTTCAGAATCATTGGAAACTGGCCCCATAGAATTTTTTCCTTCCGCGGATACGTGGTAGCCTCCGACAAATACCGGTTGGCCACTTGTTGCTGGATATCCTGAAAATCGTAATACATGTAATTCAATAAATCATAGACATAATACTGACTTGACGAGGATGGCACATACTGCGGACTGTTCTGATCCAACTCAGCGTTGTCGGGAGTTTGCGCGAGAATTACCGCTTTGACTGGAGGCACACCCAAATCATTCGGAGTTCTGTTCTTAATTAAAATATCGCCATCAAGAGGATAACCTTCGTAAATGAGCGGATAAGCTAGATCATTGTAGTATTGATTATCGGATAAGTCAGCTTCAAAACTTAGTAGCGGTTTGAAGCCTGTATAGCATGATCCGTACAATTCTGCTTTATCAAAAGACTCATCGATGTCAAAAGATTCTTTCAGATAATGGACACGCCATGGAATTCTTAATCCTCGCAGAACTATTGAAAGATTTTGCGCTGCAACCTTATCTGATAAAACGCCATACTTACTTGACCTGAAAAAAGAAGAAAATATTGTCTTCTCCTGCAATTGCGTAATGCTTCCCTGGGCTTGTTGGGTTTTAACTTCAGTATTGATGTCTTGTCCGGGTGAGTTCACCTTATTGGCTACAGCACTTACATTGCGATCAATTGCTCCTGACTGTGTCTTTGGTACGTTGAGCAATTCGAATGCATAAACTTGTGCGGTCTTAAGGTTTGAATTAGGAATTGCAAAACTTATTAATGCATTAGTATAAGTAAAACTAAATAACGCTTGGCTGCTACTCAGATTATCGAAAAGGCCAACCTGCATCCACTCGGATCCCGGATTGAAAAGATAAGGCTGTCCTTTTTTTAGTTTTATATAGCCTGCGGTGCTTTCGTCTTTATAAAAATTCAATTGCCCGATGACGGGATAACTATAATCAACATTGGTAAGTGGAATATAATCTGGAGCTGTGCCTGTAGTAAAAGTCACTTCTTGCTTTTCAGTAACCGGTTGGCCGTTCTGAATTACTTTTTGCCACGACCCTGAAACCATTTTTTCAAAGCTGACTTGAATAGAAAATTTAATTTGCTTTTGCGGAGGAAGAACATCGAAAGTATTAAATGCAGCTACTGTATGAGAGTCGTTCCACTGCAATGTACCGGCGATAGCAGTTCCGTCAACAGTCAGGCTGAAGTAGTCGAGGTTAATCCTGTACTGCTGTTGACTGTTGTTATCAGAAAAATTAAATTCCTTATTGATAGCGAGATTAAAAACTGCCTGAGGATTGTTAAAAACATTTACTGCAGTTTCGCCAATTCCAGGAGTCAGTTGAGAGATTACTGCAATGTTGCTGAGTGCGCTGTCATCGCTTTTCTGAATAAACTTACAATCATTGCCCAGTGTAACCTGAAACGAGCATTGCCCACTGACTAATCCTCCCAAGACACT
>Ga0206976_1136_pt1 | contig 11963 bp, 8 predicted proteins | sample Alteio_BWOrgHeat_82_FD_152926 | JGI IMG/M metagenome (GOLD analysis project Ga0206976, IMG submission 152926) | Enriched cells from forest soil in Barre Woods Harvard Forest LTER site, Petersham, Massachusetts, United States -... | ecosystem: Environmental > Terrestrial > Soil > Temperate forest > O... | reverse complement strand
GATGTGTAACCAATGCCTGGCCAGTTTCAAAACTTTTTCCGTGCAAATGCTGAAATACATTTTTGGGCATCCCCGTTTTTTCAATTGCTTTTTGGATTGCATTTGAAACCAGTTCCGAGGTTTGTGCGTGCGCAGGGTGCGCCTTTACAATCACAGGGCAACCTGCTGCAAGGGCAGATGCTGTATCGCCTCCGGCAGTAGAATAAGCTAAAGGAAAATTTGCTGCACCAAAAACAACTACAGGTCCCAGAGACACTGACATTTTTCGGAGATCGGGTTTGGGCCCAGACGTTCGCTCGGGCTGCGCTGTATCAATTCGGGCATCAATCCAAGAGCCTTCTTCTACCAGGTTGGCAAACATCCGGCAATGGCCTGTGGTGCGGGCGCGTTCGCTTATTATGCGGGCCTCCGGCAAATTTGTTTCGCGCATAGCAGTACTCACTAACTCCTGACCCAACGCTTCAATCTCATCGGCGATAGCTCGTAAAAATTCGGCCTTTTTTTTTCCGCTAAGTTTTTTAAATGAAAGAAAAGCAATGTGAGCCTCCCGAAGCGCTGCGTCGACCTCCTTTGAAGTTGCATCTTTGTATTCCATAACCTTTTGCGTTTAATTCATCGATTCTGATCTTATAAGTTCGTTTGTAAAATCTCCTGAGTTCGGCCTATTGGCAATTCCGTCTCTGATAATTTTCAAAACGCGTTCACGTTCTTCGCCAATAAGTGTAAGTCGTGGAGCGCGTACTTGCTCTGATCCGATTCCAGCCTCCTGCTCCGCCAACTTTATGTATTGAACTAATTTTGGGTGGATGTCCAGTTCAAGCAGAGGCAAGAACCAACGATATATTTTTAAAGCCTCATCAATTTTCCTTTGTTTCACTAATTGATAAACTGCTACGGTTTCTTTCGGAAATGCGCAAACCAATCCCGCTACCCAGCCGTGAGCACCCATTAGCAATTCCTCCATAGCCAACGTATCTACTCCACACAAAATTTTAAACCTGTCCCCAAAACGATTGATCATGCGTGTAACGTTTGATACATCGCGTGTAGATTCTTTTACGGCTTGAATATTCTTTTCGGCAGCTAGTTCCTCAAACATATCGAGAGTGACTTCTATTTTGTAGTCTACCGGGTTATTGTAGACCATAATTGGTAAATCAGTCGATTGGGCCACTGCTTTATAGTAAGCAACCGTTTCGCGGTGGTCCGATTTATATCGCATAGGCGGCAACATCATCAGGCCGTTGGCACCATACTTTCCGGCTTCGTCTGCAAGCTTTATTGCATCCCTCGTGCTGCCTTCGGCTATATTCATAACCACAGGTACCTTGCCGCTAACCTTTTCTACTGCAAATTTCACCAGTGAGAATTTTTCATCATTACTCAGCACGCTAGCTTCGCCGAGCGTTCCGCCAAGGATGATCCCGTCAACACCAGCGTTTAGCTGTGCCCTCAGGTTTTTTTCAAACAATGGGAAATCAATTTTATCGTCCCGGGTAAATTTGGTGGTTAATGCCGGAAAAACGCCTTTCCATTTAATAGTCATATCAGTTTCATGTTTAAGCATGACAAATGTAATAGCTAGGGGAGAGTGGACAGCACTAAATAATATCCGATACTGATACTATTTTGATATTTCATAATTTTATCGAATAGAATACGAAGAATGAAAGTAGTTGACTTTAAGGTGCCAAAAATTAGAAAAGAAGCCTTCCGCTTTCAGGAAGACAGTGGACGTCGGTTTTATGATCAGTTGCACCAGCACGCGGAGATTCAAATTATGTTGATTGTAAAAGGAGAGGGTACTTTGATAGCCGGTGATTATGTAGGCCGTTTTGGCGCGAATGACTTATTTGTGATTGGAAGTGGCCAGCCTCACGTGTTTAGGAGCGACAGGAGCTATTATGACCCAAAAAGTAAATTGACTGTGAAAGCTTTATCTCTTTATTTTAATGAAGATTATCTAAGCGATTCTTTTTGGGAGCTTGATGAAATGAAGATGGTGCGCAAGTTCACAGCCAGGGCATTATTAGGAATGCGGGTAATGGGTAAAAATGGAATTGAAATCGGCAACATGATTCACCAGTTAAAAAAGGCTAATGGCTTAAACCGGCTCATACTCTTCTTTTCTGTTTTAAAGATGTTAACGGAAGCCAATAAGACTCGACCATTAAGTATCTCATCCGATAATAGATTTAGACAAGAGGAAAGCAGGCGGATGAATTCTATTTTGTCATTTACTTTTAGTGAGAGTCACCGGCAGATTTATATCAGGGAGGTAGCCCGGGAAGCCAGTTTATCGCCAGAGGCTTTTTGCAGGTATTTTAAACTACATACACGCAAGACTTACACTAATTTTTTAAACGAAGTACGTGTGAGCGAGGCTTGCAAAATGTTGATCAATAAAGATTCAACAATTGAGGATGTGTGTTATCAATGCGGCTTTTCGAATCTCTCCAATTTCAACCGGATTTTTAAACGAATTATTGGCAAGACTCCTTCTAAATACTGGGCTCAGTAGATAACATTCCTCTTGAAAATCTCCCGATTTTTTCTTAAACTTTGTATGTCGCGTTTTAAACCCCTGAGTTATGAATATGATAACCAAAGTAGAGGACTGGGGCAATTCTCACCGCCCTGGCTTCTTAGATTTCTTTCGCATTCTGCTGGGCTTGTATATCACTTATAAAGGGTTCAGTTTTCTCAACAATATTGAAAATCTGGAGATGAGCATTCAAGGTATGAACATGGCATATACAGGCGCTTCAATTGCGCATTATATAGTCTTTGCACACGTGCTCTGCGGGCCACTCATTGCACTTGGCCTGCTTACACGCATTATGTGTTTTGTTCAATTACCAATTTTGATCGGGGCAGTGATCTGGGTTAATTCGCCAAAGGGGTTTATGTCTCTGGGCAACCACATGGAACTTGAAATTTCTGTGATTGTACTTATCGGGCTTATCGTCTTTATTATTTTCGGAGCAGGTAAATTTTCTATCGATGAAAAGAGAAGAAAAGAAAAAGCCATGATGCACAAGACAGTTTAAGTCAATCATCACAAAAGAAAAAGCCGCCCCTTGTTTGAGACGGCTTTTTTATTTCAAATTAAAACGATTAAGCGTATTGGTTGAGCATTACTGGCATCACCAGCATCAGAATGTCTTCGCCTTTTTCTTTTTCGGCTGGGAAAATTACCCCTGCTTTATTGGCGGCAGACATATTCAATTTAATTTGGTCGGTATCGAGGTTGCTCAGCATTTCAATGAGGAAACGTGCATTGAAACCGATCTCAATATCTTCTCCCTCATGTTCGCATGAAAGGCGTTCGTTTGCTTCGTTAGAGAAGTCAAGATCTTCTGCGGAAACCTGTAGTTCGCTACCAGTGATTTTTAAACGTACCTGATGCGTAGTCTTGTTAGCATAAATTGAAATCCTTCGCAGTGACCCCAGCAATTCAGTCCGGCTGATTGTCATCTTGATAGGATTCGACGTTGGGATTACATTTTCATAATCAGGGTAGCGTTCATCGATCAACCGGCAGATCATACGGATATTTCCAAATTTGAAAAATGCATTACTTGCGTTGAAGTCAATACTCACATCGGTATTCTCGGTAGGCAATGTGGCTTTCAACAAATTCAATGCTTTGCGAGGGACGATTATCGTGTTTCCGTTTTCAGATTTGATATCCGTACGGCGATAACGCACCAAACGATGACCGTCTGTAGCAACAAAAGTAGTGTTCTTGTCTCCAAGGTTAACATAAACACCCGTCATGGCAGGGCGCAGCTCATCGCTGCTGGTAGCAAAAATGGTATTGTTGATGGCGCGGGCCAAAACTTCAGTGGAAATATTAGCTGAAAAATCGCTTGACACTGAAGGAACTTTAGGGAAATCAGTGGCATTTTCACCAGCTAATTTATAGCGTCCGTTGTCTGAACTGATTTCTATGCTGTACGTAGATTCGTCAATAGAGAAAGTTACTGGCTGATCAGGAAGGTTTTTTAACGTTTCCAATAAGATCTTAGCAGGCACCGCTATATTTCCTTTCTCTTTCGATTCGATGGTGATTTCCGTAATCATCGAAGTTTGCAAGTCCGAAGCCGTAACCGTCAGTTTACTTTTATCAATTTCAAAAAGAAAATTTTCGAGGATAGGTACAACGGGATTCGTGGTGATTACTCCATTGATGTTGGACAGTTGCTTGAGCAAATAACTGGAATTAACGATGAACTTCATTGCAAATCAGTGGTTTGTGGTTTTAACGAGGGGTAAAGGTAGAAAGAAAAAGGAATCCTGAAAACAAAATTCCTTTCTCTCAATTTGCTCGTTCTGGATTAAAAATAAGCAAGCTTGGGACCGATCGGGGACGCTATCACCCCGATCAAATCCCAGCTGGAAACAAGCTACTTGGGCTGATTCAGATTAATAAATGGAGTGTTTTGCCCTGAGATTTGCGGCAGTTTACCATCCCACCGGTCAATCGAACGATATTGAATTAACTCTTTATTCAGAGAAAGGGATAATTTCTTGTTTGCTTCGGCTTGAGCTGTTGCATTTACGCGCGTGGATTCGGCATCGGCCTGAGCTTTTATTTTAGTAATGTCTGCTGCGGCCTTGGCTTCAATTACTTGGCTTTCGGCTGTACCTTTAGCCTCAATTATCCGGCTTTCCGCATCACCTCTCGCTTTCGCAATTTTTTTATTGGCTTCCGCTTCCACTGTCTTCACTTCGTTTTGTGATTGCTGTGACCGCTGATTTGCTTCAAGTTTGGAATTAATTGCAGACTCGATTGAAGGAGGCAAATGCAATTCACCAATGGTATAGATGCGGTCGATTATGATACCATGCTTATTCGTCTGCCTCGATACCATACTATCTACTTTTAAGAGTAAGTCACGTTTGTGAATACCATAAATTGATTCAATTGGCATTCGGGAAGCAATAGTATTGAGCGCATCGCGTACCATGTTGCGCAAAAAGATGTTGGTGATCTCGTCAATGCCTCTCCTGTATTTTTGAAAAATGGCTGGCACGCTATCTGCCACCAAGGAATAACTGATTCCGAAATCACCCTTTACGTCAAGGCCTTCTTTACTTTGGAAATTAATCGAATTATCTGGACCATGGGTATCACCTTCATCACGCCACACGTAGTTTTGCTGAAAGACGGGAAACTTGTAAATCTTTTGGTTGAAGCCATGCAGATAAGCTCCGACGCCAAGTTGCTTTTGCTCAACTCCGCCTTTACCAAGCAAATAAACTTTAATACCGCGGTAGCCAGCGGGTACAGTACTAATGCAAGCCGACAGCAATGCGCACAAGCTCATGGTCATTATAAAAATGATAGTTCTTTTCATAATAGGTTAATTTTTTAGAATTTGAAAACAAGAAAAATCGACCAGCTTTGAAAGTTGATTAGCTAAATGAAAAGCGTGAAATCAGATCCTCAGATTTTGGACTTTTAGGTAGAACGGAATTGGAGAAGTACTACGATTGGCTACAGCAATGAATTGTTGATTTAGGGTTGCAAACCGAAATGTCATCTGTACGAAGTGTAATTGATAAATGCAGGAAATTTGCTCAGCATCTATATCATCGACCTCATCATCAAGAATTATTGAAATAGACTGTTCTGTATTTTTATTTTGAAATAGAGTCTTGGTTGAACTGCATGACTGGCCAGAGGCAACAGCCGCAACAATAATGAAAAGTGAGGCCAGGAGTAGGGTAACTTGTTTGAGCTTATTCACTTTGGAGTAAGGATTAGTGTCCTTAACGGCACACCCAAAATTGGGTTTCAATTCGGGTTAAAATGTTAAATCAGAGCGTCACGACAAAGCTGAATTTATTAACTTCAAAAAAAAATCAACTATGAAGTACAGCATTTTAATATTTATAGCCATTTGCTTCAAAGCCTCGTTTGCCCAAACCAGCCTTGAACAATTTCTAAGCTATCCGATAGAGTCCAGTTTTACGGCATCCGCTGACGGAAAAAATATAGCCTGGGTGAATAACGACCACGGCAAGCGTAATGTAATGATTAGAACCGGAACGGATTTGCCACGTGCGCTTACCGATTACCAGCAGGATGACGGACAGGAAATTTCACAATTGGCTTTTTCACCCAATGGCACAAAAATCATTTTTGTGCGAGGCGGCGGGGCAAACCGGCAAGGTCAAAACCCCAATCCTGCAAGTTTAACTGAAGGAACTGAGCAGGCGATCTATTTTAAAGACCTTAGCTCTAAAAGCTTACCTTCAAAAATTACTCAAGGGCATAGCCCCATTTTTTACCCGGATGGACTGAAAATTCTGTTTGCGAAGGGAGGGCAAATTTATGAGACAGGATTGGATATTAACGCTGCTCCAAAGCAGCTTTTCGTGGCGCGAGGCAGCAATCATACCCCAAAATTTTCGCCACTAGGAAACGATGTGCTGTTCACTAGCGACAGAGGTGATCATAGCTTTGTGGGAATTTATAGTTTGGTCACAAAAAAAATCAAATGGATTTCTCCCGATATTAGTAATGATGACTTTCCTGTTTGGTCTGCTGATGGGAAACAGGTTGCTTTTATTCGCGCTGATGGAGCAAAAATTAATGAACAGAAAAATTATCTGGATGGGCAACGGTTTTCGATCTGGGTTGCCGATGCAGAGTCTCTGATTGGTAAGATGATTTGGAAATCTCCTTCAGACGACGGAGGCTTGGCACAAGGCACTCCAAAGCCACTGAGTTGGACTTCGGGTAGCCGGATTTTATTTTATTCAGAGCATACCGGATGGAATCATATTTTTTCAATGAATCCAGATGGGGGTGATGTGAAAGATATTACACCCGGCGATGGGGAAGTTGAAACGTTTTGTTTGGATGCCGCAGGTCAAAATATTTATTTCGATGGCAACCGTGAAGATATTGATCGCAGACATATTTGGAAATCCAATGTTGTGAGCGGGACTCCAGTTGCGGTTACTACCGGAGAAGGCATCGAGATGTACCCCGCATTTGGCGGAGCAAATTTGTATTGCTTCCGGTCTACAATCAATTCTTCAAAAGTTTTGACGCGTATTGATGAGGTAAAAAAGGCGACGGTGCCGGTCAACATTATAAAAGCCGCCTCATTTTCGGCAGTTTCATTTGTAAAGCCTGAACAGGTCACTTTTAAAGCCGCTGACGGAATGACGATTCATGGTCAGCTATTCATTGACAGAAAGATTTCTGGCAAGCGAGCTGGTTTAGTGTACATGCATGGAGGCCCTCAGCGCCAGATGCTGTTAGGATTCCATTATGGTGATTATTATAGCAACGCTTACGCATTCAATCAATATCTGGCGAGCCAGGGTTATGCCGTCGTATCGGTGAACTATCGTGATGGCATTGGTTATGGCCGTGATTTTCGCAGAGCGCAAAACCAGGGGCCGCGCGGAGCAAGTGAATATCAGGATGTAGTGGCGGCGGCAAAATTCTTACAGCTTTTGCCCGAAATTGATGGAACCAAAATTGGATTGTGGGGTGGCTCGTATGGTGGCTATTTAACTGCGATGGGCCTGTCGCGAAATCCTGAATTATTTAAAGCCGGAGTTGATTTTCATGGAGTGCACGACTGGTCATTTGATGGGCAGGATGCCACCAATTTGTGGGGGGTGACTAAAAATGAAAAAGATTTGGCTTTAAAATCATCACCAGTTTCTGACCTGTCAAAATGGAAAGCGCCTGTGCTGTTTGTTCATGGAGATGATGATCGTAACGTTAATTTTCAGCAGACAATTGATTTGGTGGGAAAGCTGCGTGATAAGAATGTGCCTGTTGAGTTACTGGTATTGCCCGATGAAATTCATTTCTTCCTTCGGTATGAAGACTGGACAAAAGCCTTCAACGCCTCCAAAGATTTCTTTGATCGGAAATTGAAGTAGTTAATGCCTAAGAAACTTGTAGCACTAACAGGTGCAGGTATAAGTGCGGAGAGTGGCCTTGCTACCTTTCGCGACTCCGGCGGATTGTGGGAAGGTTATAAAGTTGAAGATGTAGCAACACCCGAAGCCTGGCAGCGAAATCCTGAACTGGTTTTGGAATTCTATAATCAACGGAGGAAAAGCGCTCTCGCAGCCAAACCCAATCGCGGGCACGAAATCCTGGCCGAGTTGCAAGATGATTTTGATGTGACCGTGATCACGCAGAATGTTGATAATCTTCATGAACGAGCCGGCTCCACGAATGTGAAACACTTGCATGGCAGCTTGTTCGAGTCACGAAGCACTCTTGACCCCTCGCTTGTTTATCCAATCAAGGGCTGGGAACTAAATCTTGGCGATAAATGCGAACGTGGCTCGCAACTTCGGCCCAACATTGTATGGTTTGGTGAAATGGTTCCCATGATGGACTTTGCTACGAGAGTAGCGTCATCTGCAGACTTGTTTTTGGTGATTGGTACTTCGATGGTAGTTTATCCTGCAGCTGGATTGATCAATTATGTGTCTCTTGAAGTACCTAAATATATCATTGATCCTAGGAAACCGGACGTAGTAGCAACTCCAAGTATAAGCTTCATAACAGAGAAAGCAAGTGTGGGAATGGAAGTAGTAAAGAAATTACTTCTGAACGGACCTCGCTAGTCGAGTACTATAAACTTAGCGGAAGCCACCTGCGATCCAGAAGATATTCTTACAACGTAAACTCCCGAAGGCATCTCGCTTCTCAGCAGCTCAACGGATGAAGCCCCACTAAGGTGTTTAGATGAGATAAGTGATCCCTGCAAAGAGTATATCTCAATTGTAATGTCACCGTCGTTAAAGTCTGCTGGAATAAAGATTGTGCTTTTATCCACCACAGGATTAGGAACTGGAGTGATATCATAGGAGGTACGATTTACAGTGATTTCAATAAGTTCCGAGTAATGATTATGTCCGTCAAAATCTATCTGATTCAACCGGTAATACGATTTCCCCAGAAAAGGAGAGAAGTCGATCGATTGATAATTGTGCGTTTGCGATGAAGTTCCATTTCCTTTTATCAAACCTACTGTTTCGAAATCCACACCATCTTTGGTTCGTTCTATTACGAAATGATCATTGTTCAATTCGGAGAGGGTAGACCAGGTTAGCCTCACCCATGAATTCATCAAGGCTGCATTGAAATTCACTAATTCAATAGGTAAAGGAAAATTACTATTAGCGAGAGTCCAGATGCCGAAACTATTAATTCCCGGCACTGTTGCAGATACTGAGGTATTGCTTTGTCCCGGAAAGGCAGGATTCCAAAAATTGCCCGAGCTCCATTGCTGAGCCACCAAACTGGTTACTGTCCCCACTTCACTGGTTGTTGCTGTGAATGTCATCGTAGCAGTAGGTATTGTGGTGGTTGCAGAGGTGGAGATAATCCAAAAGCGGTCTACAACATTGGCACTGTTATCTACACCTTTAGCATTAATATCAGTGACTCCGCTGGGATAGGGAGTATTATTAGCTATTGTACCGTAGGTTGCCGCACTTAGTATTGTACCAAAGTTTGCACCCGATGTAATATTGAAAGTAAAGGGTATATATTCTGTAGAGCTTTTCCCAAAAGGGAAAAGGAAGCTTCCTGTTTGCCCGTTTATTGTCCACGCTACAGGTGCATACGCGGAAGTTTGAGTTTCACTTTTTATGTAACCGGATGTTCTTGTTATTGCCGAAGTACTCTGATTGGTTACATTCAGTGTATTTCCGTTCAGGTCTAATCCGCCTTGCGTTAATGTCAGTACACTTCCTACAGCAATTGATTTTTGAAGCTGAACAGTATTGGTGGAAGCTGCCGTATTCAATATCAAATTGGTAAATGAGTCAGCACCGCTGCCGGAAATTATCTGAGGCTGGGAGACACCGGCTCCTGTAAAAGTGACAGAACTGTTGTTTAATGAAAACGTTCCGTTGTTAGTCCAATTTCCTCCAACGCTTATGCTGGATATATTCCCGTCACTAATAGCTGCTCCCGAATTTACCGTAACGTCTCTTGAAACTGTAATGGTTGAGGCCGGGGTTGCGGTTCCCGCCATAGTAGCACTGCCGGTTATGGTTAAGCTTCCGGCTATCGTGGTAGCTGCGTTGGTCATTGTGTAAAATTGACCGTTACCTAGAATCAGGTTGCCGTAGGGGTGGACCAGCGGTGTGGTGCCATTACTTACAGAATAATTGAAAGTACCAAACGGCGCTGTTGTTCCGAAATCAAAGGTTCCAAAACCCGTTAATCCAACGGCTCCGCCATTGACTAGGAATGTGGCTCCGGGAGCAATCTGAAAAGTGCGTGTTCCTCCACCTGAGATCGCCAAATTGGAGGTGAGAGTACCAGCCTGAATTTTTAAGTCGCCTGTAAAATTGGTATTCGATAAAGCGGTTGATGCCGGATTTGTGGTTGAGAGCAGAGTTGTGCCAGAGGGATTATTACACAATATTGTGCTGTAAACCCAGGCTGCTGTCGTATTGCTTGATGGTACAAGGATCGCTTGGGTCGAAGTACTTCCATTGAAATTGAAGTTGCTTCCACCGGCAGCTACAGGCGCTTTCAACGTTCCGCGGCTATTCGTAAAGTTGAAAGAACCACTCATGTTAATTTGGCCCGTACCACTATTGTCCAGTACTGTGGTGACTTCAAATCCATTCGAATTCGCTGTACTGAATGTAATATTAGTAGCGCTAAGGGATCCACTAGTCAAAGCCACCTGAGCGATCCTGGTGTTAGTAGCTGTTGCACTTCCAATAACTAATGCAGTGCATGATGCACTTCCTCCATTAATGTTCCATGCGTTAGTTACGGCTGCGGTCGGGTGATTGATGGTAACACTTGAGCTTACGGTAAGTGAGTTGGTTGTTAAATGAGTAAGACTATGAGCACTGTTTAGTGCCGTAAATGTGATGGAATTAACTGATGCACTTACGTCCAATTGAATATTGGTTGTTGCCACGTTATTTGGGTTTCCGATAACCACTGCATCTGTCGAGATAGGAACATGTTCGCGGCCGAAGGTAGCTCCGGCTGGAACAGTGCTGCTCCCTGCTACTGCAGTCAACGTCAGGCTGGTATTGCTTGCAATACTGGCAACGGTTCCAATTATGGTGGCGGGGGCCGCTTGCAACATGATTACATCATTTACTGCGAGCTCGGTTAAGAATAGTGTACCTGTGCCGGTAACAGCAGTACTCGCAACGTTTGTAACAATACTCCCTGTTCTGCTTTGAATCCAGGTGGCTGCAGCACTCCAATTCTGTGTACCGGTCAATCGATTAATTACTGTTATGGGTATTGATCCCGATTCTCCAATTTGAAAATGCCTTGTATTACCAGCCGCCGGAACAGCAATAGCTGCTAAAGCTGTAAAATTGGTGCTCGTTGGGGTACCGCTCGGTGCCGCCGGATTTGTCCACGTCAATGCTGCCGGATCAAGTATCGCATAATTAAAGTTAGCAGGTGTAGCTGCGCCATCTACATCAGTAGCATCATAAGTAAACTGTGGGTTGTAGGTTATGTTAGCACCTGTATTTGCCAAGGTCCAGTACCGATTCACACTTTTGGAAGAATTAATAAGCGACGCAGTTATGTTAGGATCATCTGTTGCAGTAGTCGATGCCGTCAACGACCCGCCAGTACTAATCGTAAGGCTGGTTAATTGAAGTGGAGCGTATACAGTTCCATTGCCAATTTCAAAAGTAAGGGAACAGGGCCCGCATGTGTTTACATTCTTTTTAAAATTGCCATCTACAAAACCACTTGTTCGGGAAACGATCGCCGAGGCCGCTGTAATCATAGTATTCGACCCTGTTACAATCCTGCCAGCGGTGAGGCTAAGAGATGAAGTTGCTGTTGTGCTCGCAGTGAGCGTTATGTCGTTCGAATTATTCACGGTAAGGTTAGCAAACGAAGGGGCTGACGTACCGCCGATTTGCTGGCTTGTACCACTTGTAAGAACAACTGTGCTGGTGACATTGGT
>Ga0206976_1270_pt2 | contig 12067 bp, 9 predicted proteins | sample Alteio_BWOrgHeat_82_FD_152926 | JGI IMG/M metagenome (GOLD analysis project Ga0206976, IMG submission 152926) | Enriched cells from forest soil in Barre Woods Harvard Forest LTER site, Petersham, Massachusetts, United States -... | ecosystem: Environmental > Terrestrial > Soil > Temperate forest > O... | reverse complement strand
AGCGCTCTTCGATGTAGCGGCGACGGATGGCTTCCTGGTCGGGGCCGCCGACCCACGGCTCCTGGTCGGCGCTTCCCTTCTCGGTGTGGTCACGGTCGATGGGCTGGAAGGCGGCGACTTCGAGCCACTTAGTCAGCAGGGGCATCGACGGGCTGCCGGCGAAGCCACCGACGTCGGCGCCAGTGAATGCGAATCCGCAGAGGCCGAGGTTTTCGATCATGGGTGTGGTCATGCGGAGGTGGTTCCAGGTGGCGCTGTTGTCGCCGGTCCAGGTGGCGGCGTAGCTCTGCCCTCCGGCGTAGGAAGCACGGGTGAGGACAAAGGGGCGGAGGTTGGGATTGAGCTTAAGCAGGCCCTCGAAGGTGGCGCGCGAGTTCTCCATTCCGTAAACATCGTGAATCTCGGCGTGAGTGGCGGTGCGGGTGGCGAATCCCGGCTCATCGATGCGATGGACGACGTCTTCGGGCATGGTCTTGGTGGGGCTGTTGAAGATGGTGGGCTCGTTCATGTCGTCCCAAAAGCCGGCGACACCCATGCTGTAGAAATCGCGATAGAGGGTGCCGAACCAGGCGCGGGACTGTTGCTGCGTGAAGTCGGGAAAGACGCTGGGACCGGGCCATACCACGCCGGTGTAGACGGTTCCGTCGGGATTATGGACGAAGTGGTTGCCGGCGATGCCGGTGTCGTAGGAGGCGTATCCGCTGTTAGGCAGGTTGGCGATGTGGAGGTCGGCGATGGTGACGAGGTGGAAGTTCTCGGCTTTGAGCTTTGAGACCATGCCGGCAAAATCGGGGAAGCCTTGCTGGTCGATGGTGAAGGGGCGGTGGTGGTCCTGGAAGTCGATGTCGAGGTAGAGGGCGTCGGCGGGTATGTGGTCAGCGCGGAGGCGGCTGGCGACGTCAAGGAGCTGCGATTCGGGGTAGTAGGTGTAACGGGACTGCTGGAAGCCGAGGGTCCAGAGGGGCGGCAGGGGCGGCGTGCCGGTGAGCCAGGTGTAGCGCTCGACGACTTCTTTGGGGGTGGGTCCGTAGAGGATGTAGTAATCGAGTGGGCCGTTGACGGCTCCGAATGAGTAGACGTTGGGGAGTTGCTTGCCGAAGTCGAAGCTGGTGCGCCAGGTGTTGTCGAGGAAAATGCCGGCGGCGCGGCCGGCCCGGAAGGTGACGAAGAAGGGGATGGCCTTATAGATAGGGTCGGTGGATTCCTGGAAGCGATAGGCGTCGGTGTTCCAGAGGGTGAAGGATTCTTCGCGGCGATCGAGCGGGCCGGTACGGTCGCCGAGGCCGTAGTAGTGCTCGTCGAGGGGCATGGTCTTGTAGATCCGGAAGGCGGCTCCATCGTAATGAATCGGCTGGGCGTCCTGCTGGACGATCTTTCCGGCGAGGTCACGGACGGTGAGGCGGAGGGTCTTCGGGTCCACCTCAACGCTGAGGGAGAGAGTTCGGAAACCGATGGCACCGGCAGAAGTAGACGGCGTGACGGGGACGGAGCTGCGGCGGTTTTCAGCGGAGACAGCCCATGAGGCGTCCTCGGGCATCTGGCCGTGGGGCGCGATGCGAACGCGAAGGACGTCGTCGCGGAGGGCGGTGATCTGTTCGCGGGCGTTTCCGACCTGGATTTCGATGCCGTTAGGAAGGGGCGTAGAGCCGGTGGCGTGATCGAGGACAACATTCTGGGCGCGAAGAGAGAAGGCGAGGGCGAAAACGAGCATGAGAACGGGGAGAAAGAAATAAGTCACTCTGAGGGCGCGGAATGGTGGCATGGGGTCTCCGTTCTGTTCATTATCAAGGCTATAGCAGCAACGCGTCGTGAGCCCTCGGGGGTGCGGTTTCAGGGGGAATGGCTGGCCTGGTTTAAGGCGCGGGACGTGGGTATGAATTCCGAAGGGGTATGAAATCTGAAGGGGTATGAAATCCGAAGGGTGAAGTTTCTGGCGGGTGAAGTTCTGAAACCGGAGCCGCAACTTTTTTCATTTTCTTCCCGTCCCACTAGCTGACTCGTTGAATCGGAAGGCTGCCAGGGATTATGTTCAAGCGCTCCGTGCTGTTCTTATTGGGTCTTCTCCAGATTGTTGTCTTCCTCGCGGCTGCTGCCAAGCCCGCACACGCATACGTCGATCCCGGATCGGGACTGCTTGCCTTCCAGGTGGGCGGGTCGATGCTGGCCGGCGCGTTGTTCGTGTTGCGAACGAAGATCCGCAAGCTTTTCAGCCGGGGAAGCACTACGAAAACCGAAGCAGAAGGTCAGGGCCAAACGAGGACCTGGGGACTGCGCGGGTGATGGCAGGTGCACTGGCCGTTATCGAAACGTTCCGCGATCCGGCGGGATCGCTGCGGGTGGAAGGCGAGCGCGTCCGGCGAAGGGTGCGGCCCGAATATGCAGGGGCGGCGCTGGATTTTCTCGAGTCCGACCTGGCGTACGCGTGGGTTTCCAAAGGACGGCTGATTGCGACGACGGTGCCCGAAGGCCAGGATCGAAACGGCGAGTTGCTGCTGGAGCATCCGCGAATATTCTTTCCAAGCTACCCGTGGGAGTGGACGCCGGGAGCGTGGGTTGCGGCGGCGGAGCTAACGCTGGATCTGTGCGAGAGCCTGGTGGGCAAAGGACTGATCCTGAAGGATGCCACCCCCCTGAATGTGCTCTTTGAGGGGCCGCGGCCCGTTTTTGTGGATGTGCTCTCGATTGAAAAGCGCGATCCGGGAAGTCCCCTGTGGATGGCGTATGCGCAGTTTGTGCGGACGTTTCTGCTTCCGCTCGCGGCATACCGGTATCTCGGATGGCCACTGGCTGCGAGTCTGCATCGACGAGACGGATATCAGCCGGGCGATTTGTATCCGCATCTGAGCTTTATTCAACGCTGGCAGCAGCCGCTGCGCACGCTGGTGACGATGCCGTATCTGCTGGAGAAGAGGCAGAATGGCGCTGCGACAGGGATGCGGCTGGAGCAGGATCCGGCGGTGGCGGAGGCGGTGCTACGGCGCAACCTGCACAGGCTGCGGGCGACGGTGCAGGCGCTAAAGGGTGAAGAGCGCGGGTCGCGGTGGAGCGAGTATCCGGAGAGCGCCGACCACTATAAGACGGAAGATCATCAGCAAAAGAAGACGTTTGTGCGCAGAGCACTGCTGGAGATTTCGCCGAAACATGTTCTCGACCTGGGCGCGAATACCGGCGTGTATTCACGATTGGCGGCAAGCTTGGGGGCAAGCGTCGTGGCCTGGGATACGGACCTGGCAGCGAGCGAGCGCAACTGGCAACAGGCATGCGAAGAGCGGCGCGAGGTGCAGGCAGTGATTGCGGATGCGGCGAGGCCGACTCCGGCGACAGGGTGGAGAAACGCGGAGTCGCTGGGGCTGCTGGATCGCACGTACGGGCGATTTGACTGCGTGATGATGCTGGGGCTGGTGCACCATCTGCTGATCTCCGATCAGATTCCCCTGGGTGAGGTTGCCGACCTGCTAAGCGATCTGACAACGCAATGGGCGATTGTCGAGTGGGTCCCGGCGAGCGATCCGCGATTTGCGGAGCTGGTGCGAGGGCGTGAAGAGATCTACAAGCACCTCAACGAGGCGGAATTTGTAACCGCGATGGAGCGCTATTTCGTAACAGCGCAGAAGGAACGGTTGAAGAACGGCCGCACGCTCTACCTGCTTGAGCTGCGATGAAGGGGCGCACGTGGCTCGAAGGCTGCGGCGCAGCGATTCTCTTTGCCCTTGCGTACACCTGGTTTCACATCTCTCCGCTGCACACCGATCTGTATCACCGCCTTTTGCCGATGAATGCGGTGTACTGGGGTGTGGCAATCGATCTCGCGGTGGCGTGCCTTTTGGCGGCGCTGATTTTCTGGCTGCTGGACATCTATGACGGCGCAGGCAGGACGCTGTGGTGGATGCTGCTGGGGGGGTGTGCTGGCGGCGAGAACGACGTCGGGGCTGGCGGTTGCGGGGCTGATCGGGTACAGGGTTGCGACCCCTGCGCGCGTGTTCGTTGCCGTTTGCGTGGTTGGCTTGGTGCTGTGGGTGGTGAAGCGCGAATGGTATGCGGCAGCGGTACGGTCGGCACGGATGGTGTTTCTGTTATTGGGATTCGCGATCTTGTGGATGCTGCCGGAGCTGGTGTACATGGCAGTGAAACGCGAGCCGCACGATATGGCCGCGTATTCGAGGATGATCGCGCACAATGCACGACCGCAGCGGAGGATTGTGTGGGTGCTCTTTGACGAGCTTTCATACGATCAGACATTCGAGCATCGGGACCCCGGCATCAAGCTCCCGAATTTCGATCGCTTTGCGGGCGAGACCGTGTCGTTCAGCAACGTGCAGCCGGCGGGTTACTACACGGAGCTGATTATCCCTTCGCTGCTGTGGGGCAACCAGATCAGGCAGGAGCGAAGCGACTTTGCGGGGCATGCCACGGTGAAGACTGCCGGAGGATGGCAGGATTATCCCGATGAGCGGACCTTGTTCGCGGACGCGGAGCGAGCGGGGTTGGCGGCGGGAGCGATCGGGTGGTACATCCCATACTGCCGAACTTACATGCGGGAGCTTGATTGGTGCGAGGAGTCGCTGGGTTCGCCGCTTCAGGGGAACTACTCGCCGGACAGGTCGGTGGCGCGGAACGTATTTGCGCCGCTGAGTAAACCGCTGGCGCGGCTAACGGACAACAAGATCAAACAGCCAACGACCGCGCAGGAGCACGCAGAACAGTATCGCAAGCTGATGGAGCGGTCGCGAAGTCTGATTGCCGATGAAGATCCGGGCTTTTTGTTCATTCATTTGCCGGTGCCGCATCCGGGGGGATTTTATAACCGGCGCACGGGCGCGGCGGGAGTAAACGGCAGCTATCTGGATAACCTTGTGCTGGCGGACGAAGCGCTGGGACAACTCCTGCAATGGATCGGGGAAACTCCGCTGGTGTCAAAAACTAGTGTGATTGTGTCGTCGGATCATTCGTGGAGAGTAGGCATGTGGAAGATGTCGCCGATGTGGACAGACGAGGACGAGCGCGCCTCTCAGGGTAGATTCGATCCGAGGCCGGTGCTGATGGTGCGGTTTCCGGGGAGCGCGAGTGGACAGAAAGTCACGACGCCATTTCAGGAGTTGCGGACTCATGAGCTGATCGAGGGCGTGATTGCGGGCCAAATCGAGTCGAATGCGGAGCTGGAGGGGTGGCTGGGAGTGAGCCGACGCTAGCCGACTGGATGACACATTAAGCGGGATAAAGGAGCGGTCGATGCCGCCGTCGGTGGCGACGTCCGAAAGCCCGCTCGACAAAGCTCATAATTTGCCGCGCCGGTTAACTTAGAAGACATTCCCACCTAAACCGAAGCAATTGCATCGTTTGTAAATAGGAGGCTAGTCCATTTGGATAGGTAAAACATTAGCCTTCTTTATTGAAGCAGAGGATTTGCCGCCTGGATCGCTGAAGATAGATCTTCAAAGAGAAGAATGAGAGAGCGGGGACCGTATTGTTGTGTGGGACATCGACGAGTACTGACAAGTACACATACAGCCCATAGTGTTATTGACTCTCCAACAAAATAACACCACATTGTTCGAGATGCTCTAGTTATCCGGCGTATTGGAGAAAATGCCATTTATGATGGTCTTGAATCCTTTACGCTTTCTTAACTAGACAATCCGCGATTTTGCTCTAGAATCGGTCCTACCTTCTTTTCCCCCACAACTTGTCTGAACTACCTCGCGTAAGCCTTGGGGGTTTAATGCAAAAGTCGCCTGTCTTCATGCGCTCGGTCTTCGTGTTTTTTCTGGTTTCGGGCTTTTGCAGCATCCTTTACGAACTGGTCTGGCTGCGGCTCTCGATGGCCCAGTTTGGAGTTACAACCGCGCTGGTGTCGATCGTTCTATCTACGTTCATGGCTGGGCTGGGGCTAGGTTCGTGGATAAGTGGCCGCCTTATAAGGCGATACGGCGGCGCGATGCGAACTCCTGCGCTGCGGTTCTACGCAGGCAGCTCAACTGACCCTTGCTCCGGCAGCCTCTACCTCGACGACGGCACCAGCTACGCCTACCGGCAAGGAGCCTACCTGCGTATGAAGTTTTCCTGTGAGGTCGCGGCCGACGGCTTCCATCTCCACATCGCGCCGCGCGAGGGCACCTACCCCGCATGGTGGAAGGAAATCCGTGCCGAGATCTATGGCTGGACGCCAAAGCAGAACTCGGCCCTCGTGAAAGGGACAACGACCCCGCTCCAAGCGAGCCAACTCCAGCACGGCGTCGCCGTCACCATTCCTGAAAACGACCAGGGCCTCGATCTGGACCTGAAATAAACGGAGATCTGGAAAATAAAACAGCCATGAACGCTGAACCGAGCCAATTCATCGATCAAGCTTTCATGGCTAATGGCTAATGGCTAATGGCTAATGGCTAATGGCTAATGGCTAATAGCTAATGGCTAATGGCTAATGGCTCACTCGACCTTATAACTGCCCTTGCCCCAGTGGAACGACACCGTAGGCGTGCACGCGCCGCTCTGGTAGTAGACCACCGTGTCGCCGCTGTCGTGTCCCTGCACAAAAGGAGTCATCGCCGCCACAAAATTACCCTGCGCATCCGGCTTCGCGCCGAGGCTGGCCTTCTGGCCGAACGTTTCCGCGCCCAGGGTAAAGGATGTGTCAGCCTTGAAACCACTGCCCTCGATCAACACCAGCTCGGCATCCTTCGATCCCAACAGGACCTGCAGCTTGCAGCCGTTGCTTTCGCCCGTCACCGGGAAGGGGATTACGCTCGCCGCCGCTCCGCCCTTCTTGTCTTCGGCCACCAGCGCCGCGCGAATTGCCTCGCCTTTGGCCGCCGCCGTCGTAATCTCAACCGGAGCATTCACCTGTATTGTCTTGGTGCACGGTGCCACAGCTGGAGTCGCGCTCTGCGCCGCCGCCTGCGCGTCAGCCGCAGTCTTTCCCGCGTCAGCGTTCGGCGCCACCGGCCTATTCGTCGCGGCAGCCTGCGCTCCGCATACCGCCGTGCCCGACGCATCGATCACGATCCCGTTCATCACCGCGAGTACACCCGAATTCAACGGCCAGCGCAGAAGCGTCAACCGTGTGCCCGGAGCAAATCCGGTCGCCGCTAGCTGATAGGTAATCAGCGTGCCCGCCGCGCCTTTCTCTCGTGCCGTCTCCTTCATCGTCAGGTTAATCCCGGGCGACGACGCCTTCGGGCCCCAGTTGGCCATTGACGACGCCAGCCGCATGACCTGCGCCCGCTGCCGCGCCACTGCCTGCGCCGCCTCTTCTTCCGCGGTCGGTGTATGGGGATCGGGAGGCAGGTCCTCAAGCTTCAATTGCTGAGTCGACGAACTATTCGCCGGAGCCTGCGCTGTCGGAGCCGGCTGTGCTTGGGCCGGTGAACTCTGATCCGCCATCTGGGAAAAAGAGGTAAGACAAAGCGACGCCGCCACACCGCCGGCATAAAGAACTGAAAGGAAACGCATATCCCGAGAATAAATGAATGCGACGCCCTCCTGCTCTGCCTGCCCTCTCGCGTCCAGCCAACAGGAAATTCATCTTCAGTCCACATTGTCGGTCTGATATCGTCTCTCGCAGTAAATTGCCCGTGAGGTGACCCATGCCCTGCGACCCGCAGGAACTGAAACACGTTCCGCTGTTTGCTCTTCTCGACGATGACGAGCTCGCCGTTCTGGCCGCACAGGTTGAACTCAAAAAGTTCGCACCACGCCAGCGCATCTACAAAATCGGAGATCCCGGCAAACACGCCTACATCTTCATATCCGGCAGCGTGCAGGTTACCACCGTCGACGAGGACAACCAGGAGGTAGTCGTCGATGAGCCCGGACATGGCGAGTTCTTTGGCTTCGCCTCCATGCTCGACCAGACCCTCCACCAGACCAACGCCCTCGCCATCGAAGAAACCGAGTGCGTCGAGATCAGCCGTGACGATATCGCCACGCTCCTCTGTAAGAAACCCATGGCCGGTATGGACATGCTTACCGTCCTCGGCCGGCAGTTCCATGCCTCGCAACAACTCGTTCGTGTGCGTGCCAATCGGAACGCCAACGAGATCATCGAGGACGCGGAAACATTCGGCGAGCGCATCGCAGACACTGTCGCCACCTTCGGAGGCTCATGGACCTTCATCACCGCCTTCGCCATCGTCCTCACCATCTATACGTCCATCAACGTCGTCCTTAAAGGCAGGGCGTGGGATCCCTACCCTTTCATCCTGCTCAACCTCTTCCTGTCCATGCTCGCCGCCATCCAGGCGCCCGTCATCATGATGAGTCAGAACCGCCAGGACAAGAAGGACCGCGTCCGCAGCGAGCTCGACTTCGACGTCAATCGTCGCGCCGAATCCGAGATCCAGCACCTCTCCCGCAAGCTCAACCTTCTCCATGACAAAATCGGCGACCTTGATGACCTCCTGCGCGGCCGGATCGAGACCGCGCCAAATCCAAAGTGATCCGCAGGCTCCGCCGAAAGGAATTTCGTCTTTTGGCGAGAGCGTGTGATTCAATGAGATGGATTTTCTCGGAGGCACCTGTGCATCGCTGCGCGTTCGCGCTATCTTTGTCTCTTTTGCTGATCTCTACCGCTTCCGGCCAGAAGACCGGCACTCCGTCTTCCTGTACGTCGCTCGCCCGTCTCTCCTTGCCGGACACGAAGATCGACCTCGCGCAGCAGGTGGAAGCAGGAAAGTTCACCCCGGCTGAACCGCCGCAGAATCCCGCCGAGACCGGGATATATAAGTCCTTGCCCGCATTCTGCCGCGTCGTCGCCCGTATCGCACCCACCTCCGACTCCGACATCAAGGTTGAGGTATGGATGCCGGTCAGAGGCTGGAACGGAAAGTTTCGCGGTGAGGGCAACGGCGGCTTCGCGGGTGAGATCTACTACTCGAGCATCGCCGCCTCCGTCGCTCAGGGATACGCCAGTGCCGGCACCGACGCAGGTCACACTGGTAGAAGCACCGACGCCTCCTGGGCCCTGGGACATCCCGAAAAGGTGAACGACTTCGGCTATCGCGCCGTCCATGAAATGACCCGCAAAGCGCAGGCGATCATCAATGCCTACTATGGCGCACCAGCCAAACATTCCTATTTCCTGGCTTGCTCCGACGGCGGCCGCGAAGCTCTTATGGAAGCCCAGCGCTTCCCCGATGACTACGACGGAATCCTCGCTGGCGCCCCCGCCTATCATTGGACGGCCCTGCTGACTGGTGCGGTCACAGGTGCCCAGGCTCTCACCCTTACACCCGCCAGCTATATTCCATCCTCTAAGCTTCCGGCCATCAGTTCAGCCGTCCTCGCTTCCTGCGACGCAACCGATGGTGTGAAAGACGGATTTCTGAACGATCCCCGCACCTGCCACTTCGATCCCTCAGTATTGCTTTGCAAAGGAGCCGACTCCGACAGCTGCCTCACCGCCCCGCAGATCACGGTCCTGAATTCGCTTTACGCGGGCGCACGCAATGCCCACGGAGACCAGGTCTTTCCCGGCTTGTTGCCCGGCGCGGAAACAGGTCCCGGAGGCTGGTCTACTTGGATTACCGGCTCGAAACCCGGCGACAGTCTCATGTTCGAGTTCGGCACCGGTTACTTCGCCAACATGGTGTATGACGACCCGCACTGGAACTACAAAACCTTCAACGTCGACGACGGTCTGAAAATGGCGGTCGAGAAAACTGCCCACGCGCTGGATGCCACCAACCCGGATCTAAAACCGTTCTCCAGCCGCGGCGGCAAGCTCATCCTCTATCACGGCTGGAATGACCCCGCCATATCTTCCCTGAGTACGATCGACTATTACCACCAGGTCGAGTCCGCTAACAGCGATCCTCAATCCTTCGTCCGGCTTTTCATGGTTCCCGGCATGCAGCATTGCCTCGGCGGCCCCGGACCCAGCAGCTTCGGACAATTCGGATGGCATCCCGGAACCGGCCCCGACGATACGCAGGACGACATCTCTTTGGCCCTTGAACAATGGGTGGAGAAAGGCGTTGCGCCTGAGCAAGTCATCGCCGCAAAAATCGAGGCCAACCCTCAGGCTGCCCCGCACACTACGATGACTCGTCCCCTCTGCGCGTGGCCCGAAGAAGCGAAATACGTCGGCGCCGGCGACACCTCCGATGCGGCAAACTTCGCCTGCGCTCTCCCCGCGAAATGAGCCGGTATCAGCAGCTCATTGCGCCGTCCAACCCCCATCAAGCGGCAGAGAAGCCCCAGTGATATTCGAAGCCGCCGATGAGCACAGAAAGAGCGCCATCGCGGCGATTTCCTCGATGGAAGTAAAGTGGCCCGACGGCTCCTTTTCCTCAAGCAGCTGCCGCGTTGCTTCTTCTTTCGATACTCCCCGCTCAGCCGCCCGGGCATCGATCTGTTTCTCGACCAGCGGCGTCATCACGAAACCCGGACAGATCGCATTACACGTGATCTTTCGAGACGCGTTCTCCAGCGCTACAACCTTGGTAAGCCCGATTAGCCCGTGCTTCGCCGCAACATATGCCGCCTTGTTCATCGACGCCACCAGCCCATGCACCGACGCGATGTTGACGATGCGTCCATCATTGCGCCGCTGCATCCCCGGGAGCGCTGCGCGTGTCGTGTGGAAAGCAGCCGACAGATTAATCGCGAGAATCGCATTCCAGCGCTCCACCGGAAACTGCTCCACCGCGGCCACGTGCTGGATGCCCGCATTGTTGACCAGAACATCCACACGCCCGAAGCGTTCTTCTGCATCCCGAATCAGCGCAGAGCACTGCTCCGGATCGGCAAGGTCCGCCGGGTGATAGAACACCTCCGCCCCGTACTGCTGTTGCAGCCGGCGCGAAAGCACTTCCGCCTCCGCGCTCGTTGCAATGCCATTGATGACTGTTCGGCAACCCGCCGCTGCAAAGGCCTCCGCAATGCCAAGCCCTATCCCTGAAGTTGAACCGGTGATAACCGCAGTCTGATCGCGAAACACCACAACGCCCTCCCATTACCAGCAATAATCGTTACTGCCGTCTCGCATCATCAACCAAGGCTCTTGGCCGCCTCGCAGCGTTCGGCGAAATCGTCCACCAGGTCCGCGATCCTGCTCGCTCCACGATTCCCCATGAGGATCGTGTAATGTGTGGTGCCCGCAATCAGTTCCTCCTCCATCGCCTGAACGCACGTCCGCATCTGCTCCATCATTGCGTCGGGATAAAGCGGAGGCGTACCCGGCACGAATCCCGCCGGTGCGCGAATCATCAGTACCGGCACGCGGATCGCCTTTAGCCGGGCGATCATCGCTTCTCTCTGCAGGCCTTCCAGCAGGTCTGCCTTCACGCCATCCTCTGAAGCCTTCGGCCGCAATTCCGGAGCCTCGCCGCCCACCTCATAATCCAGAAATGCCTCCACCCACGGCCCCCAGTCCTCAGCGGGAAAATGCGGCTGGCCCCGCCAGAACAGCCTGTACGCTTCCCGCGAGGGGTGCGTCTGCCTTAGCTGCGTAATCCGCAGCTGCAGCGCCGCATCCAGAGCCTGCTGCGGACCGGCCGCCGCAATTGCCGGTGCATAGCCGCCATCGATGAACACCACGCCCGCCACCAGGTCCGATTCCTGCGCCGCCAGCGCAGCCGCGATAAACCCGCCCATCGAGTGCCCCACGATTATGCTCGGCCCCAGCCCCATTGCACGCATAGCCGAGGCCACGTCGCGTGCATGCTGAACCATCCCGTAAGGCCCCGCCGGCTTGTCCGAGTCCCCACGCCCGCGCAGATCAAGCGCAAACACCGCCCGTCGTCCCGCCAGCCGCTCCGCCACGCCCATGAAGCTCACATACGAAGCAGTCAGCCCGTGCAGAGCCACCACAGGAGCGCCTCGCCCCGGCCAGTATCCAAAGGCCAGATCTATGCCGTCGCCCGACACGCGCCCCTGCGCTTCCCTCGCCGTCTTAACCCATACCTGCCCTTCGTGCGCAGTCATAGAAGCTCCGCTATCGCCGCTAGAAGTTGAACTTCAGCGCGAACTGAATCACGCGCGGTCCCGTTGTCGTCGTCACAATCTGTCCTACATTCTCCGAGGCCAGAATATTCACCGGGTTCGCAAAGCTCACCGAATTGAACGCATT
>Ga0206976_1278_pt1 | contig 12068 bp, 9 predicted proteins | sample Alteio_BWOrgHeat_82_FD_152926 | JGI IMG/M metagenome (GOLD analysis project Ga0206976, IMG submission 152926) | Enriched cells from forest soil in Barre Woods Harvard Forest LTER site, Petersham, Massachusetts, United States -... | ecosystem: Environmental > Terrestrial > Soil > Temperate forest > O... | reverse complement strand
CATCTGGTGTAGTTGCCTTTACCTTCACAAACAGATCCACCTGGTGATTACCCGCGCTGGAGCTGTCATACTTCATGATCAGGTCTTCAGGCGAGAAATAGTAGAAGCCTTCTTCTTTTAGCTTGGCGTCAATTCTTACCCTTTCAGCTTTAATTATGTCCAGGTTATATTTATCGCCAACCTTCAATAAGCTTTGTTTGGCCGTACCGGCAACCGCTGTATCCAGATCATCTTTATCCTGCGGGAATTGGATCTGGTGATAGTGATAAGCCGGCCCGATTTGTGCGGTATAAACAGCCTTGGCAATTTTAGAGTTTTTCTTGCTAACTGTATCCCCGCTTACCTGCGCCACAAAATAGCCTTCATTTTGCAGCCTGTTTTGTAATATGTTGCTGTTTTTTACCAGGTCGACCGAACCAACCAAAACAGGCGGCTCGCCCAAATGCGTGTTTAAAAATACGGTATTGCTGCATCCCGGTGATATTTACAACCGCACCGAGCATAACAACTCACTAAACCGATTTATAGAATTAGGGCCGTTTACTTATGTAAAAAACAGGTTCGAAGATGTTACGCCTGATTCGGCCTTTTTAGATGTTTATTACTTTTTAACCCAGGCCAAGCGCAAATCATTAACTGCTGAAATTATTGGCCGGCAAACATCGGCCAACTATAGCGGTACCCAGTTTAATTTAACTTTCAGGAACAAGAACACTTTTAAAGGCGCCGAACTGTTCACGCTCAACTTTTTTGTAAGTACCGATAAGCAATTTGGCAGTTTAAATAACGGGTTAAACGTTTACCAGTTTGGTGTACAGCCGTCTGTAACCTGGCCGCGGTTTGTAAGTCCGTTTAATTTCAACTCGGACAACGCCTTTATTCCGCATACCCTTTTATCAACCGGTTATACATTAATTGACCGCTCACAACTATACACTTTAAACTCCTATAACGCGTCGTGGGGCTATCAATGGAAACCTAATCTGCACCGCCAAAACACCCTTGACCTGATCGATTTCACCTATGTTAATGCAGCCAATGTTACCCAGCGTTACCGGGATAGTATAGTTAACAGTGGTAATCCTACGCTTAAACACGTGATTGATAACCAGCTAACTTTCGGCCCGAGCTATAGCTTTGTTTATGATAATACCACGGAGGATTTCAGGACCAATAGTTTTTATTATATGGGTAAGATCAGCACATCAGCTAACCTATATGGGATAATAACAGGTGCTGACACTTTAAGCGGAAACGTAAAGAAAATTTTCGGAACACCATTCGACCAATACTTAAAACTCGAAAATGAGATAAGATTCTTCCATAAACTAAGTCCAACCAGCAAACTGGCTACCCGTTTGATGGTTGATGTGGGTCTACCTTACGGCAACTCGACCATATTGCCTTATACCCAGCAATTTTTTATAGGTGGACCAAACAGTTTGCGGGGTTTCCAGGCACGTACTTTAGGTCCGGGAGCGTATGATTATCGTCCATTAGCGGCCAATAAAAGCCAGTTTTTACCCGATGAATCGGGTGATATAAAAATTGAAGCCAATGTGGAATACCGGCCAAAATTATTTAGTGTAGTTGAAGGCGCATTATTCGCCGATGCCGGAAATATATGGCTGATGCGGCCCCATAATGATCTGCCGGGCGCGGCATTTGGTAAAAACTTCATCAACCAAATGGCATTGGATGCAGGTTTTGGCCTACGCTTCAACTTCTCTGTATTGGTACTGCGTACGGATCTTGGTTTCCCGTTAATTGATCCGTCCTTACCTCCGGGGCAACGTAATGAGTTCAATAAGATAAGTTTCAGGAATTCGGTATTTAACCTGGCTATCGGCTATCCATTTTAACCTGCCTGCCGGCAGGCAGGTTGTTGATTTATTGAATTATCGAATTATTGATTCGAAAGGATTGCTTAAAAACTATTTAACTGTATTATTGCCTTAATGACGATAACTGTTCCCTTGCATATCCTCGACCTGACCGATGATGGCTTTCACCCTTTGATCGAGGTTATCATTTACAACAAGGCTTTTATCCTGGTATTGGATACCGGCGCGTCGAGAACGGCTTTTGACCTCGCTATGCTTTCTGAAGCGAGCAACAATGCGCCTATCACATCCAGCGACAAACTATCAACGGGCTTAGGAACCAACACCATGACCTCGTCAACCGCCATTATCAATAACATGTACATCGGCGGGTTACTTATCCCGGAATTTGAGGTAGCCGTGCTGGATCTATCCGCAATCAATATCGCCTACCGGCAACTGAACCATCCCGAGGTATTAGGTGTTTTAGGCGGAGATATATTAATGAAATACAAGGCGGTAATCGATTATGGAAAAAAGGCAATGAAGTTGAAAATTTGATTATAATGGGTGTCATGCTGAGGCTCTCGAAGCATGGAGGGCAAAGGCCGTACACACGATGCTTCAACGGGCTCAGCATGACAACGCTCTTTGAAGTTTTCTTTCTCGATAGACAACAAAAAAGCCCTGCTAAATTAGCAGGGCTGTAGAACTTATCACACCTTTAGTGGCCGGGGTCTTAAATATCTATCCTCGCGTATTTCGCGTTCTTCTCGATAAAATCCCTGCGTGGCGCTACTTCATCGCCCATTAACATGGAGAAGGTATGGTCACATTCCGCAGCATTTTCAATACCTGCCTTGCGTAGGGTACGGGTTTCCGGGTTCATGGTAGTTTCCCATAATTGCTCGGCATTCATTTCACCCAAACCTTTGTAACGTTGCACGTGTACGCTATCTTCCTTACCGCCGCCTTTAAGGCGTTGTATAGCTGCATCGCGCTGCACATCATTCCAGCAATATTCCATTTCCTTACCCTTTTTAACCTGGTATAGTGGCGGCGTAGCAATATATACATAACCAAACTCAACCAGTTCCTTCATATAACGGAAGAAGAAGGTCAGGATCAGCGTAGTAATGTGCGATCCATCCACGTCAGCATCCGTCATGATCACTATTTTGTGATAACGCAGCTTAGTAAGATTCAATTCTTTATCATCCTCTGCAGTACCTATGCTTACTCCCAGGGCAGTAAACATATTTTTTATTTCCTCGTTCTCATAGATCTTGTGCTCCATGGCTTTTTCCACGTTCAGGATCTTACCCCTCAAAGGTAAAATAGCCTGGTATTCACGATTACGGCCCTGTTTGGCGGTACCACCCGCCGAGTCACCTTCGACCAAAAACAATTCACAAAGAGCCGGATCGCTATTGGCGCAATCGGCAAGTTTACCCGGCAAACCTGAACCGCCCATTACGTTCTTACGCTGCACCATTTCGCGGGCCTTACGGGCCGCTGCACGTGCCGTAGCTGCAAGAATTACCTTATTAACGATCATCTTGGCCTCTCTCGGATGTTCTTCCAGGTAGTTGCCCAATATCTCACCTACAGCCATATCCACAGCGCCCATTACCTCGTTGTTACCCAACTTGGTTTTGGTTTGGCCCTCAAACTGGGGCTCAGCTACCTTAACAGAAATAACAGCTGTTAATCCTTCACGAAAGTCATCGCCGGTGATCTCGATCTTCATATTCTTAAGTAAGCCCGATTTATCAGCATAAGCCTTTAAAGTACGGGTCAACCCCCTGCGGAAACCGGCAACGTGCGTACCGCCTTCAATGGTGTTGATGTTGTTTACATAAGAGTGTACGTTCTCTGTATAAGTATCATTGTACTGCAAAGCCAGTTCTACCGGGATACCCTGTTTCATACCATCTACATAGATCGGTTCAGGTATGATAGAGGCACGCGTTCCGTCAAGGTATTTCACAAATTCGCGTAAGCCGCCTTCAGAGTAAAAATCCTCGGTAACATAGGTGCCATCTTCGTTCGGATAACGTTCGTCTGTTAACGATAAACGTATCCCTTTATTCAAATAAGCCAGCTCACGCAGACGGGCTGCAAGCGTATCATATTTATACTCCGTTGTTAAAGTAAAAATCTCCGGGTCTGGTTTAAAAATTACAGTAGTTCCCCTTTTTTCTGTATCACCAATGGTTTTTACTTCAAATAGTGGCTTACCTTTTTCATACTCCTGCGTCCATATCTTACCTTCCCTGTAAACCAAAGCAGTTAAATGGGTTGATAAGGCGTTAACGCAACTTACCCCCACGCCGTGCAAACCACCGGATACCTTATAGGTGTCCTTATCAAATTTACCGCCGGCGTGCAATACTGTCATTACAATTTCTAAGGCTGATATCTTTTCTTTGGTAGTAATACCGGTAGGGATACCGCGTCCGTTGTCTTCAACTTTAATGGCATTGTCTTTCAGGATGGATACCTTGATATTATCACAGTACCCGGCCAGCGCCTCGTCAATGGAGTTGTCAACAACCTCGTAAACAAGGTGATGGAGGCCTTTGGCGCCAGTATCGCCTATATACATCGAAGGGCGCTTGCGCACCGCTTCTAAACCTTCTAAAACCTGTATATTATCTGCTGAATAATTAGATTTGTCTTTATTTTCTTCGCTCATATTTGTGTGGAACAATAACCTTCAAAAATACGCATTTTACCGCAAATATCCGCCATTGTGGAGAAATATGACCCTATGTGAACAAGCATTTCAAAACATTAGGAAACTTGTGCCGAAAGTTTATCTTTGTCAAAATTTTTTTAATTTAAAACAATGAAAACCAGGGCTTCTTTTTTAACAAAATTAACAATGGGTTTAGTGGTTGCGGGAAGCTTAGCAGCATGCAACCAAAATAAAACCGCTGATAAATCAACCACTTCTGCCGCTACCGTTGCAGCAGCAGGTTCAATCGTTTATATCAACCAGGATACATTGCTTGCCAAGTATGAATATTTCAAGGATATGAGCAAGCGCCTTGATGATAAAAACAAAGCTGCACAAAATGATGTGGGCGCCAGGCAACAGGCTATCCAGCGCGAAGTTGTTGAATACCAGAAAGACCAGAATACAATGAGCGCCGATCAGCGTGCGTCAACTGAGCAACGCCTGAACAGGGAAGGGCAGGATTTTCAGTCCTACAAACAAAACGCAGGCGCGCAACTTCAAACTGAGGCAACAACAGAGCAAAATAAATTTTTTGATAAAGTGTCAGACTTTGTAAAGCAATACGCTAAAGACAAGGGGTATAAATTGGTATTAACCTACCAAAAAGGCAATGCAACCGTATTGTATGGTGATCCGGGATTGGATGTTACAGCGGATGTAGTAAAACAACTGAACGATGCCTACGCAAAAGAAAAAAAATAGGTTCAATTACAGGTAAGCTGTAATTGATTTATAACCCTGGTTTTTTAAAGCCGGGGTTTTTAATTTAGTTCAAGATGGAAATGACAGAGCATGAAAAATTTATGCGGATGGCTATTGAGCTATCCGAACACAATGTAAAACAGGCAGCGGGCGGCCCTTTTGGCGCTGTGATAGTTAAGGATGGGATGGTAGTTGCACGCAGCGCTAATAAAGTTGTTCAGCAAAATGATCCCACCGCACATGCCGAGATATCGGCTATCAGGCTGGCTTGCCAGGAGCTAGGCACCCATAACCTGCAGGGATGTGTAATTTATACCAGTTGCGAACCCTGCCCTATGTGCCTGGGCGCTATTTATTGGGCTCGTATTGATACGATATATTACGGTAACGATAAAACCGACGCTGCTGCAATCGGTTTTGATGATCATTTTATTTACCAGGAGCTTGAACGCCCGATAGAACAACGTAAATTACAAGTTGTACAGTTATTAAGGAATGAGGCGCAGTCTGCCTTCGAGCTCTGGAAGATATCTGAAGCTAAAACGGATTATTGATCAAATTCAGATAAACAGTTGCTTTTAACTGGCCAAAACTCCTAATTCTTCTTCTTCTCCTCCAACAGCATCCAGGAATTCAAAATGAGAGTTTTTGCTGATAAATTCAGGAACGATCTCCTTCATTTTATTAACCAGTGCCATATCATCATGCTGCTTATTGATCATTAACAACTCGTCGATATCTGCCTTAACCTGTTTGTAAGGATAAGTAATTACCTGTGCTATTTTGATCTTTGGATGATGCGTAGGCATGGTAAGTTCGCCCTGATTAAGCAACTCTTCGTACAATTTTTCGCCCGGCCTTAACCCTGAAAATACAATTTTGATATCCTTTTCAGGCTGTAAACCAGCAAGCTTTATCATTTTAAGCGCAAGGTCAGTAATTTTAACCGGCTCGCCCATGTCAAAGATAAATATCTCGCCGCCCGAACCCATAGTACCTGCTTCCAATACCAGTTGCACAGCTTCAGGTATCGTCATAAAATAACGGGTGATATCGGGGTGGGTAACTGTTATCGGCCCGCCTTTCTGTATTTGAGCCCTGAAACGTGGTATTACCGACCCATTAGAACCCAAAACATTACCAAAACGTGTGGTTACAAAGCGTGTCTGCGATGTGCCCCGTTTGTTATAAACAGGGCTATCCCTTAATGCCTGGATATATATCTCGGCAATACGCTTGGTGGTACCCATAATATTGGAAGGGTTCACCGCCTTATCGGTCGATATCATTACAAATTTATCGGTCCCGAATGCTACTGAAAGGTCGGCAACATTTTTTGTACCCAATACATTCGTTAATACTGCTTCTGAAGGATTTTCTTCCATCATTGGCACATGTTTATAGGCCGCGGCATGGAACACCACCTCGGGGCGGTAATCAGAAAACAACCTATGCATACGCTGGTGATTTCTCACATCAGCAATATATATTTTAGTAGGCACATGCGGGAATTTCTCTTCAACCTCCAGCTTCATATCATGCAATGGCGATTCTGCCTGATCGCAAAGAATAACCATAGCCGGATTATAACTCAATACCTGCTGTACGATTTCGGAGCCGATAGATCCGGCAGCACCGGTCACCAGCACACGTTTACCCTGCAAATCTTCAGAAATGCTGGTATTATCGATCTGGATTGGTTTACGCTGAAGAAGATCTTCGATTTTAAGGTCTTTGATTTGCTGTAGATTAAGCTTGCCGTATATCCACTGGTCTGAAGGCGGAACAGTAAGTACCTGTATCCCTAATGCCAGGCATTTCTCAAGCGCTACTTTTTTAGCCTGCTCATCCAAATGATGATTCATGATGATCAGCTTATCTACATTATGTTTTTCCTTTAATTTTGCCAGTTTATCAATGTGATACACTCTTACCTGCTGAATCTCTTTATCTATTTTTTTACCGTCATCGTCAACAAAACCCACTACAGCAAAATTGGTTTTTGCGCTCGCTTCTAAGGCCTGTTTAACCAACACGGCGTTATTGTCAGATCCATAGATCAGCACCACCGTTTTCTTTGCAGTTGAGTTATTGTTTATATAGAAAAAAACGCTCTTTACAGTGGTGCGTAATAGTACAAGGAGTGTACATGACACTGAAAAATTAACCAGCAATACCAGGTTAATAGTAACAGAATTTACATGCAATACCGGTATAACCCAAATGTTTATAAACAAAAGATAAAACATGGTGCTTAAAAACACCGAGCTGAATATGCGTAGCACATCGCGTGTGTTTGAATATCGGATAAGGCCCGTATGGATGCGCATGGCGTACATTACAACCGCCGCGATTACACAATATAACCCTGTATAAATGAAAAAATACCCACGCAGGATATTTACAAATTCAAATCGCTGTACAATAAAATAAGAGGTAGAAAATGACCAGGTTACAATAAAAAGGTCGATGAGCATGATTAGCCATCTTGGAACAACCCTGGTAAATAATAAATATTTTTTCATAAAGTAATGTTAGTAGACCAGATTAGGTAAAGTTAAGGTTTTAATATACACAAATAAAATAAATTTGCCGCCATCCAAACTAGTCTAAAAAAGCGCTCATCAATAGTCAATGGTTACACTTCTACGGCAAAGTTCAATTATTGTTATTAAGTATTCAACTTTGTTTCATCAATTTTACATCTATAATACTTAACACCCTCATTTAGCAAAAGTTTTAAGTTTGCTAAAGGTTAACCATATTTAAATCATTTACAGTTAATTAATCGTTTTAATTAAATTAAAAATGGTTTATTTATGTTTGAGCCCAATATTATTCTGCCGGTATTTTTCTCATTAGTATCGGTTTCAGCGATATATAAATGATCACTAAGGGGATAATAGTGATCATAAACAGAGTAGAAGTTGCTAGCCTCAAATCAGATACTATAAGGTAAATTATTATTCCCTGCAACAAAGCATACCCGCTTGCAATCCATAAATGGGAGAATTTTCGTTCATTAGCCATTATCTGGTAAAAATGCAAACGGTGTGCTTTTAGTATATTTTGTTTAAGCATTAAACGGTGCGCTATGGTTACCACTGAATCAATACCATACACCACCAGGAAAAGTATATACGACCAGTTATGAGCAACAAATATCAGGTGCATCAATAACATAATGATCCAGAATGCAATAGTTACACTACCCACATCACCGGCAAAACACTTGGCCTTTTTACGGAAGTTAAAATAAAGAAACACACCGCAGGCAAGCATAGGCAGCCAGATCATATCAGGATCAACGAAAGCGGTTTGGTGCAAATTAACATATTGCATCCCCCCCAACACCACCAGGCTGTAAGTGCCTGTAATGCCATTGATGCCATCCATGAAGTTATACATGTTAATAACACCTATTACCATGATATAGAGCAATATACAAATGTAAAATGGCTCGAAATGAAAAATATCCAGGTAAAAAAACATGGCTGTTACTGCCGCTAAATGAAACAATAACCTTAACCTGCTCGAGAGCGTAAGCCGGTCATCGAGGAAACTTATAGCGCCGATGATTAAGATCCCGGTTACCGGCAGCCAATAGGCGGGGTGCATAATTACAGCGCAAATTGCAGCAAAAAGAAAAATAACTCCTCCACCCCTAATGGTTATAGTATCATGAGAGCTCCTTTCGTTAGGATGATCGATAATGTTGTAATGATCGGCAATGCGAAAATAAAAAAGCATGACACCCAAAAAAACCAATAATAAAATAAGGTATAGCATAAGTTCTAACTGGAATGAAAACTTTGAATTGTTAACTTAAGACCATCTTCTGATGATAGGGGTAAATGTGTTATGGATAATGCTTTTTTGATTTTCTCGTTAGATACCACGTAGCTTTCTGTCAGTTTCTTTAATCTTTCTGAATTCAGCGGCAAATGTAATTTATCCCCTGTTTTAGCCAAAAAATTAATTGTACTCCGATTGATTTTCCATAGCCGTGGTTTTGCCCTGTTTACTTCTGCGATGATATTGATCACTTCATTAGTTGATAAGGGTACATCATCGGCCAGGTTATATATACCACCCGGCATGTTTGTTTCCGCGATCATCTTTTCTATTATAAAATTCAGATTATCGATGGAGAGAAAAGAACGTTTATTCTCATAAGCCGCCAATGGATATGGTATGTTTTTCTGCACAAACTTATATAACAGATTCAGATTGCCTTTATTACCCGGACCGTGTATCATGCATGGCCTTAAAATGAAGGCGCGCTTGCCGCCCGGCATCTTAAAACCTGCTATGTATTCTTCTGCTTTAAGCTTAGATTGCCCATAAGGCGTTTTTGGCTCCGGCATAATATCTTCGGTTAATATGCCATTCACCGTATCGGCTGCTGCCTTAACACTGCTCATGTAAATAAATGTTGAGGCGTTACTTTTTAAAAATGCATCGAACAATTTTTTGGTAAGCTCTGTATTCACATCAAAATAGGCCTTCGAATCTGACGCATTTTTCAAATCATGGGCCTTGCCCGCAAGATGAATATAAACCTCAAAGTCATGATCTGTAATAGCCGGGATATCGTCCCATGTAAAAGATGGGCTTTGCTTATCTATAGTGCGTGATAACGGAGTGATCGAATAATTGCGCTGCTTAAGAAATTGATCCAGGTTACTTCCCACAAATCCACTCACGCCCGACATTAGAATGCTGCTCATGATAAATAAGAAGCTATTGATTTGGCCATGTTTGCATTAATAGCGTCCCGTTTAAAATTTTGCAGAAATTCAGTCCTGAAGCCCGTATGGTAATCATACGATTCCAATTGATTTACCATGTCATCAGCCTGGCCGGGTAAAAAAAGTATCCGATTCTCAACGTTTTCTGCTATAAATTGGTTGGCAAATCCACCTACCCCTGCAATTACAGGTTTATCGTAAGCTGCCAGTTCGAATATTTTAGAAGGCAGCACCTTTTTAAAAGCTTCATAATCATTCAGGTGCAAAAATAAAAAGTCGGATTGCTTATATATCTCTAGTAATTCCTTTCGCGAAACCGGGCCCCTCAACTCTACATTGGTTAAATTAAATTTGCTTAGTTCGTCTATCAGCTTTTGTTTTGCACCCCCATCACCGATAATCAAAAATTGATAGCTATTTCCAAGTTTTGCTGCCGCCTGTGGTACTATTTTATGTAACCCCTGTCCTTCCCCTATATTTCCGGCATAAGTGATCAGCCTTGTGCCGCTTACATTAGGCTCGGTAGGTTCCAGGTCCAAAAATTCATTATCTATCCCGTTAGAAAAAGAAGAATATCCTGGTTTGCTATACTTACTAAAATAGCTCTTAAAGCCACCTGATATTAAATTAATATGTGATGCGTAACCAAAGGTCTTCTTTTCAACCCTTTTTAAGGCAGGTAAAACCATTGCCTTTAATGATTTACTGGTTAATACATCCTTCATGGTGTCGACAAAGATATCCCTGATATCCAAATACAATGGGATACGCTGTTTTTTGGCAACTTTATAACCTAAGTATGCGGTGAATAAGCGCGAAGACGAAGCAAAAACAAGATCATATTTTTTATCGCCTATGATTTTATTTGTTTCAAAAAAGTATGTTTTAAAGGATTTGATCTGATCAACAAAGCCACTTTGATGTTTTGGAATTACGATACGGTTAATGGTCATGTTGCCACGCTTTTCAAATTCCGCAGCTTCCGTACTGAAAGTTTTATAACGATTAGGTAAAGTAGTGATCACATCAATTTCGGCAATACCATCCAATTGCCTCGCAAGCTCATTAGCCAGCGGCGAATTACGGAAAGATCCTGCGCAAAGGTCGGGCTCAAAATAAAAAGTCAGATATAATATTTTTTTCATTTAAAAGATAATACTGGTTTTAAGATAGCCCTGAAATTTAACAGCCAGGTAAACAGAAGCTCTGTATTGATTAAATCCGGCTGCGAAGTTAAATTGTTCTAATCGATAATCCTTTGCATTTTCTATTTTCAAGGTAATTACATCATCAATTATTACACTATTATCAGTTTGCAACAATATATTACAATCCGGATGAAAGTGAAAGCGGGCGGTTGCAACCAGGCTGGGATCTCCTGTTATGGTATCAGAAATTAAAACCTGCTGGTCATCAAAATTAAACTCCCTTTGATGTGTGGCGTTGTATCTTGATTTATATCCGTCATGGCAAGCCATCAAAACCCGGCTATCCTCCTTGTTTATTTTCACTTTGGCGCGTCGCCCGGTTCTGAAGCCGCCCCATACTTCCGATTGATTTTGGCCATCAATATCAACTGTGTTATGCGATAACGTAGCCCGCTCGGTACTCCTTGTCTCTCCTATTTGGTAGGTTGACGTGCCTGCTTCTATGAATACCGGTTTCTGATCGATATATAAGATAAAAGACAAGGCATCGGCATGGCTATGGCCCGGCTGATAGGACGCCCCTATATTACCTGCGTCAATAACACATTCGTACCTGTCCGAATTATATTTTCTGTAGCCCGAATCACTTAAAAAAGCTCCTTCGTCTTTCTTAATTTTCAACGTATCGGCAAAGCTGAATAATTGTTGGCTGGTAAACGCGATACCGTTTGCACTATCATTAAAATGCGGGATATCGCCATTTTTGTAAGTGATATGATTAAGCCAGGTTAACATTTTTGCCGCCTTCCCTTTCAAAAAGTCAAGAAATGGACCATCAACATCTTCTGCGTTTGAATACCAGTCTATTAATTCCAAAACCCTGAATAGAATGATCTGGTGA
>Ga0206976_1277_pt1 | contig 12107 bp, 7 predicted proteins | sample Alteio_BWOrgHeat_82_FD_152926 | JGI IMG/M metagenome (GOLD analysis project Ga0206976, IMG submission 152926) | Enriched cells from forest soil in Barre Woods Harvard Forest LTER site, Petersham, Massachusetts, United States -... | ecosystem: Environmental > Terrestrial > Soil > Temperate forest > O... | reverse complement strand
GGCTTTGGTGCAGGACAGCGTTCCGACAGGAAGAGTCGTCGGAATCGCCGTCGATTTACCCGAACCGTTGTGATATGGCAGCTGGTCGAGATCGACCAAAGCCGAATGCTGGTCAACCGGATCGTTGCTGGTGACGACCTCACCATACACGTATCCGTGCTGACAGTTGTAGGAACTGGCCGCCGTGGCTGAGCACGCATAGGACTGCCGGATCTGGGTCTGATCCTGCGGTATGTCCTGGCTGGTGGTGTTCGTAACGTTAAAGATGTTGAACTGGTATTCGAGATTGAACCTTTCCTTTACCATCAGGTTCTTTCTCACGGAGAGATTCAAACTCTTTTGAGGAGCTTGGCGGAAAAGGTTGCGCTGGCCAGGGGCGAAGTCTGTCTCGTAGATATCCTGGGGGTCATTGCCGGTTGAAATCGGAATGCCTTTCTCGCCGGGGGAGAGATAGTGGATGTCAAGCTGGCTAGGATCAATTCTGGGGATGAAACTGCCACCCGAGGCGCGGAATTTTCCCGAGTTCCCAGTCAGAGCACTGTAAGGATGCTTCGGGTCCTTGATTCCGAGCACAGGGTTAAGCAGCGTGGGGAAATTGCCGAAGTAGACGCTGCCAACGGCGCCATAGAACTCATAGAGCGAGTACGGCTGACCACTCTGCAGGATAGCAATTCCGCTCAGATGCCAGTCATTGGCGAGATAGGAGAGGAACGAGTGCGGGTCGGCAGAATTCGGGACGTCCACAAGGAAGTTGGCGCTGAAGACGTGCGTGCGGTCGAAGTCCGCGGGTGCATAAGAGGTGCGTAGATCGTTGGGGTTGTCACCGGTGAAGAACAGTCCAATGTCGCTCTGTTCGTCGTAAGTGTGGCTGAAGGTATAGCTGGCGCCGATCTGATAGTTGTGTGAGAGGCGCTTTTCAAGATGCGACTCCAGTGCGTCATAGGCTGACGTGCCGGCTGTCTCAAAGAGCACTGCGTTTGGGCTGAACCCGACATAGGGAGCGCGGAAGTCGACGTTGCCGCCATCGTAAGTGCTCCAGGGCTCATTGGCGATGGGGGCGAAGTCTTCGCAATATGGGCCGCCACAGGCATTCTGATTCAAGACCCCGAAGCCATAGCTGTACTGCTCACCGTGGATGGGGCTCGAGGTCGTTGCGATTACTGGCTCGTTGAGAGGAACCGGAATAACTGCGTGGCGACCACGGTTGCCGGTGTAGCCAATGGTGACAGCCAGATCGCTGGCCGGCTGCCATTGCACGTTGAAAGCGAAATTCATGGTATACGGGAGCACGTTGTTCTTGCTGTAAGCGCCGAAATTCAGAGGCGACGGGCAATCTCCGACCTCCTGATTCGCAATGGCGCCGCAGGTCGGTCCAGTGCTTCCGTCAAAAAACGTCGTCTGGCCAGTCATGGTATTCAAGGTCGACTGCAGAGCCTGAGTCATAATCGCAGGGTTTGCACTCGGTGGAGTGTAAGGATTCACCGTTGCCAGCGGCGCGGCCAGCGAGCCTCTGCCGGCCGTGATATAAGCGGCGAGCGGAGAGGATTCCGTCACGCCAAATGGGCCTCCGATACCGCTGCCTGCAGGCTGCGAAAGATAGGCAAAGTACTCGCCGCGGTCATAATAGAGACCGAAACCTCCACGGAAGACTACGGTTCCGTGGTTCTGCTTCGGCGCCCAGGCAAATCCGACGCGCGGAGAGAGGCCCCATTGGCGGCCAGTGAGCGTCGAATCACTCACTCCAGGCGTCGGATAGTACTTGTTGTTGCTGGCGACTACGAAACCGGCGTTGCTCACTGTGAAACCACTGGTGGTGTCGCCAGTGACGTTATATGCTTTGGGATCGAAGTTGAATATGTTCCCGTACTTTTCCGTCATGCCGCCGTGGTAGTCATATCGGACACCGGCGGTGATGGTCAGGTTCGATAACAGCTGCCATTTGTCCTGGCCGTAGGTAGAAATCTCATTCGTGCGGTAATAGCGGTTGGCCAGGTTCCTCCCGTTTCCGATCGTGTCCAGCACGTTGGCGCTTTTGGTCTGCCCTTCGAGAAAGTTCTCAAAGTTCGAAGCCGTCACCAATGCGATGCCGGTACGATTGTTGGTTACGTTCAGCTGCGTGTAGCTGTAGCCGCCGCCCACCGAAAGCGTATGGTTGCCCAGCACCAGAATCAGGTTGGTCCGCGGATTGACGCGGTTCTGGTAATAGCCCATGTTTGTAAATGCGCTGTAGGGACCTACTTTGAGCGAGGGCGACGCGGTTGTGTCCGCGGCAAACTGTTCGAGCAGGAGGCCGGGCAGGAAATTGAATGTCTGGCCGGCTGGGGCTCCAGGATAAGCCGCGTCGATGCCGCAGGTGGGATCGTTATTGCATGCCATTTGCTGCGTGTAATAGGTGTAAGAGCCCATGCGCGAATAACCCAGGGTCTGCTCCCAGTTGATGTGCGGACCAAAGGAGATCGTGTTATCCAGCGACGCAACCTGCGAGCCGTTGTTTTGCGCCTGCGGGAAACCGGCTGTATCCGAGGTGTTGTACGGCTTGTTCACTGGGATGTTCTGGTAGTAGTACTTAATCGTCATGTGGTCAGTGTTGGTCAAATTGAAGTCGACCGAAGACGTGGCCTGATCACCGGTCATCAAGGAAGTCCCAGTCAGGGTGACGTTGGGAGCGCCATACTGAAACGGGCCGGCCACTTGAGGCGTTGGAATCAGGAATGCCCCATTGGGCAGCTTGGCACTCATCAGGGCCAGTGCCACCGGGCTGATGGTGCCCGTGAACGGCGCCCCAAGCCACGCCGATGCCGCAGCGGTCAGCCCGGTTACAGAGCGGTCGTTGGTAAGGCCCGAAGGCACATAGAACTGTGAGAGGCCGGTGGACTGGTCGGAGTCGTAGAGATGCTGGTATGCAACAAAGAAGAACGCCTTGTTCTTCTTGATGGGGCCGCCCAACGTTGCTCCGGTTGTCCATCGGTGCAGCGCGGGATTTACCAGGGATTGCGGGAATGCGCCGACTCCTTCCGTCGAAAGTTGGTATGCCTGTTTGAAGAAGAAGGGAGATGCGTTCATGGAGTTGTTCGCAAAGGTGCCGTAAACCTGGCCGTGCCACTTATTGCTGCCGGTTGCGGTGTTCACGTCAATCTGGGCGCCGCTGGTTGCGCCCTGTTGCGCGTCATACATCGACGTGTTAACGCGGAGTTCCGTGATAAATTCGGGCGGCGGAGAAGGCAGGTTGTTTCCATTCGAACCATAGACGGAGGTTGCGGTGGGATTGGCACCGCCGATGGTGGCTGCGCCGGCGGACGACGAGCTTGAAGTGCTGCCCGCTCCAATGTTGAAGTTGTATCGCTGCGAGGTGGAGCCGCTGGAGCTTTTGCCGTTAAAGATATTGGAGACGTCGACGCCGTTCACCTGGAAGGTATTCGAGGTATCGCGCTGGCCATTTGCCCAGATGGGTTGGTTACCGAGTCCGGCGTTGGTGTCGAGTCCGCTGAGCAGCTCAGCGTTCACACCTGGCGCGAGCACGGCAAGCTGCGTAAAGCTCCCGGTGGCCAGAGGCGTCAGAGCTATCTGCTGCTTGTCGAGGGTATAGCCGTTCGTGGTGTCGGTGGCGTTAAGAAGAGGGTTTGCACTCACCGTCACAGATTGGGAAACCTGTCCTATCTTGAGCGCGGTATTGAGGGTCGCGGCACGTGCCTCCTGCACCTCGATGGCGGGCAGCCTGGTGGTTTCGAAACCCTCATGCGTTACCGTCACCGTGTAGCGGCCGACAGGAAGATTGAGGATTTCGAAATAACCGTTCTTTTGTGTCTTGGCTGTACGCATCAATCCGGTTGCCTCACCTGTAGCGGTTACCGTCGCGTCGGGCACAGCGGCACCCGAAGCATCGGTAACAGTGCCATTGATTGTGCCAAGAGTCTGTTGCGCCCAGGCGACACCTGCGGCGAGATTAGCAACGCAAATCAAAATCAGAACGGACAGGAGGGAAGTGATGGTCCGGGAGATTTTCATTGGGCGGCCTCAATTCTGTTAGCGCTAAGTAATTCAGGTCCACACAGCGATGAATCTTGATTGTCTTGATATTCCATCCGAGGCAGCGAGAAGGCCTCAAGATTGGAAAAGATTAAAGCATAATGAACAATGAACTCCCCAGAACTTTCTGGCGATTAATGCTTTTTATGCTGTGGATTTCCGAGGGAAAGGGCGATCCCGCGGCGTTGGCTGTTGGTAACCCTTGACATTTCAAGTTACCTCTAGCCCGCTGGAAGCGGAGAGCCTATCCTCGTCTAGGACTGGCTGGCCGAATTGAGCCGAGGACAGAATAAGCTGGCGAACGGCACACTCGTGAAGATTCGTAACATTATGAGTGTCGTCTTTCGCCATGGGCAGTCGTCATGGATTCCTGCCCAGAGATGGGCAGGCGAACCCGATAAATACGTACAGCAGAGCGGAGGCCCGACTCGCGAGCATACGATTCTGAGCCCTGAACAAGCGATGGCAATCATTGGCGATTTGCAGGAGCTGGTGAGAACCATGGCTCTGCTCGACGCCAGCACCGGGCTTAGGGCAAGCGAATTGACACCACTTCGCTGGGACGAGGTTAACTTCGATTCCGGCGTTTTACATGTGCGACGCGGAATCGTGAGCGCGTCGTTGGCGAGGTCAAAACAGAGGCTTCCAGAAGACCCTTGCCGATTGCGGCGTTTGTTCCCGACGTATTGCAAGCTTGGCGGCGGGAACCTCCATACGCCAAGCCGACCGCTCGGATCATTGCCAGCCCGAGGAAACATCGGCCGCACCTGGTTCTGTTCACCGTATAGCCAGTCAATAAACAGCATTTGCACCGCGCCGCCGCGATACCAATTATCCTGCTCGTTATACGGCCCAACCTTCCCCACGTCCGCGCCGAAGCTCCCCGGAATGATCGTCTTCAGCGCCTTGTTTCCCAGCGAAGCCGCCGCCAGCTGCCACTCCGCAGTCGAAGGGCAGCCAATCAGCCCCACATTCCCGTTTGACCACGGCTGGGACGACATCCAATTGAATTCATCATTCGCGTGGGACAGCGGCGCGCCCAGGATGTCGTAGTTGCCTTCTGAGAAGAAGTGGCCGAGCTCATTCATCTCGATCAGGACATAGCCGCGCTTCACTGCGTCCAGTTCCGTCGACATGTCGCAGTATGTCCGCAGCCTTACATCCCAGAAGTTGAAGTTGTAAGGAGTGCGGATGAAGATGATCGGATATTTCTTCGATGTGTCCTTTGGGCGATAGATATCAGCCGCCATGCGCTTGCCATCACCCATCGGAACCATCACCTTTCGGTCGATAATGGCAATATCCTCAAGCTGCTTCTCAATGTTTTCGCGCTTCCGAGCGGCGGCAGAATACGCCGAAGGACGTCCATTTCAGCCGAAGCAAAAGGTGTGGCCGCGGCATTTCATTTGTCCTGGGCGATACTGATTTTACGTTGCATTGCGAATGCAAATTCAATAGTTTTATTCCATCTCAAAAATTGAAAGCGCCTGTTGTGCCACCCGTGATGCTCGAAGTGGGCCAAATCTCTTCTTCCAATCAATCATCATTTCGAAAGCGAGAATACCTTGAATCTCCTTCGCTTCAGGCCGATTGTAGCGGCCTGCACCATTGCTTTGTTATTTCTTCAGGTCGCACCCGCGCAGGAACAGGGTGGCGACAAGGTTGATCTGAGCGCTTTAACGCGGATCAAGGATGAGGCCTTCCAACACTCGCAGGTCATGGAGAATCTCTTCTACATCTCCGAGGTTTACGGACCACGCGTCAACAATAGCCGAAATCATCGAGCAGCTGCGGAGTGGGCCATGCAGCAGATGAAGGCGTGGGGGCTGCAAAGTGTGCACTTGGAGAAATGGGGGCCGTTCGGCGATGGGTGGCAGATTAAGAAGTTCTATGGTGCCCTTGAAACGCCGGCATACGCCTCGCTGATTGGGTTCCCCCTGGCATGGACACCGGGCACTAACGGGCCGGTAACGGCTGAAGCCATACTGGCGCCGTTACACTCTGAGGCAGACTTTGCCAAATATAGAGGCAAGCTAAAGGGTAAGATCGTGCTGATCTTCGATCCGCGTGAGCTGTCGCTGCACACTGAGCCGGAGGCGCACCGGCTGACTGATGAAGAGGTTGAGGCGCGCACGAAGACACCCGACCCTTCGCATACCGGTTTTGGGGGCGGTGGCCGGCCTGGCACTCCGACGCCTCGGCCAGGCGAATACACCCCCGCTTCGCTTTCCACCGCAGCGCCCAGTGGTCGCATTCTACGCAACCAGGTCAATGCCTTTCTGAAGGAAGAAGGTGTGGCCGTGGCTTTGACGCCAGGTTACAACGGCGACGGAGGCACGATCTTTGCATCGTACGGAGGATCGCAGGATCCCAAAGATCCAGTGGGCCCCCCAATGGCAGCTATTACGCCGGAGCAGTACAACCGCATCTGCCGCCTCCTACAACACGGCATCACGCCGAAGCTGACCTTTGAAATTGAGACCGAATACCAGAAAGATGACCTCATGGGCTTCAACGTGATCGGAGAGATTCCCGGCACGACTAAGGCCGACGAGGTCGTCATGGTGGGTGGCCACTTCGATAGCTGGCAGGGCGGCACGGGCGCAACCGACAACGGTACTGGCTCGGCCGTCGCCATGGAAGCCGTACGCATTCTGGCCACGCTGCACAAGCCGATGGCTCGCACTGTCCGAGTCGCCTTATGGGGCGGTGAAGAAGAGGGACTCTACGGTTCGTTGGCCTACGTGCAACAGCACTTTGCTCCGCGCGACACCATGAAGAAGACTCCGGAGTACGACAAGCTGAATGTCTACTTCAACGACGACTCGGGATCGGGTAAGTTCCGCGCCGTATCGGCACTGGGTAATGCCGAGCTTACTGCGATCTTTCAGTCGTGGATTGCTCCCATCAAAGACTTGGGTATCGAAGCCGTCACTGGTTTGACCGCTGGTCCCACTCTGCAACCTGGTGGCACGGACTCTACCAGCTTCTCGTGGATCGGCTTGGACGGCATCGGTTTCATGCAGGATCCGCTTGAATATGGCACACGTACTCATCACTCCAATATGGACCTGTACGACCGTGTACAGAAAGGCGACGTGATGCAGGGAGCAATGATCGAAACATGGTTTGCTTATAACGCAGCGACCCGCGCTGAAATGTTACCTCGCATTGAAACACCCGCTCCCTTGGCGAAGTAACGCCGGCTCTCCGAGGAGAACGCAAGAAAAAGTTTTTCCCCTTGGTCACGCATTATCAGAGGACGCCGGCTTTCGGAGCGGAAGCAGGCTGTGGCGCAGGGGCTTTGCCCCCGCACCCCCAGGATTTAGCGCTTTGATGCCTCTCCCGATTGGTGGCCTCTACCAGGTAAGTGAGAAGGGGATGCCGAAGCATCCCCTTCTCGATCGGTCGAGGCCACTGAGTCGGCGCTTGGGTTGCTTCCCAAGCATGGGCCCTATCCTCCGCTCAGCTCGGGCTGATTATAGCTGCAGCGAGGAGGGGAGACGCTTGTTCGCGATTGGTCCTGAAGTATGGCACTTTTACCTTGGGGGAAAGATCACGTGGGCACGCATCCCCTTCCCCCCAGGAGGCTACCCAGATGAGTAGCAATGTGAAGAGGTATATCGGCCTGGACGTTCACAAGGAAGCGATCGCGATTGCAGTTCTGAATGGCGCGGGCAAGTTGGTGATGGAATCGATTGTCGAAACCAAAGCCAGCACTCTGCTCGATTTCCTGCATGGGCTGCGGGGAGAGCTGCATGTAACGTTGGAAGAAGGGACCTGGGCGGCGTGGCTGTACGATGTGCTCAAGCCCCACGTCCACGAAATCGTGGTCTGCAATCCGCGCCGCAACGCCTTATTGAAAGAAGGCAGCAAGAGTGACAAGGTGGATGCGCGGAAGCTGGCCGAGCTGTTGCGCGCCGGACTGCTGCGCGTGGTCTACCACGGAGAAAACGGACTGCGGACGTTGCGGGAGTTGGCGCGTAGTTATCTGACCATCAGCAAAGACCAGGGGCGGGTGATGAGTCGGCTCAAGGCGCTGTATCGAAGCTGGGGCATTCCCTGCTCGGGTACGCAGGTCTATACCCCACGCCATCGGGACCAATGGCTGAGCAGGATTGCGCAACCCGGCGTGCGCCGCCGAGCAGAGCTGTTCTATCAGCAGCTGGATGGACTGTTGGTGGTGCGGCACACGGTGCGAGGAGAACTTTTGGCCGAGAGCCGGAAACATCAGGCCGTGAAAATATTGCGCCAGATTCCCTTGATCGGCCCGCTGCGGGCTGCCCTGTTGCTGGCCCTGATGCAGACGCCCCACCGGTTCCGCAGCAAGCGGCAGCTGTGGACCTACAGTGGTCTGGGGGTGGAGACGCACGACAGCGCGCAGCATCGTTATGTGGACGGACAACTGCAACGTTCCAAAAAGCCACAACAGATCCGTGGTCTGAATCAAAATCACAACCACGAGATGAAGAGGATCTTCAAAAGTACGGCCATGAGCGCCAGTCGTTGCGCGGGACCACTGCAGGACTTTTACGGAGGATTGCTGGCCAAGGGGATGAAGCCAGAGATGGCTCGCATCACACTCGCACGCAAGATCGCGGCCATCACGTTGACACTTTGGAAAAAAGGAGAACGTTTCGACGCACAACATCTGAAATCGCAAGCAGCTTGAGCGTCTACAGGAACCAGGCAGGACCAGGTTTACTTACCCCATGGTTAGCTAATCGGTTCTTGCGACGCTCGGGGTCGAGGGAGAGTATCCATCAATGAGTTAGGCCCCACGTGCTGTCGTTCAGCACCGAGCCTCCAAAGTCACCGTATGCCCCCTCGCATAACCCAAAAAAGCTGTAGGCCTCGAGTCTCAGATAGGACCATGGTTGGCCCACGAAAGCCAACGCGGTTGCTTGCGTAGCTTCCAGAACCGAAGGCGTCGAATGACCATGGCGTCATGAAACCGTCGACTACAAACCGCCAACTGCTTGGTCTGTCCGGAATACGCGGCGAGCCCACAGCCTCTCCTGAACTGAGATTGGGCTGGATGCAAGCACAACATGCGTCTCCCTCTCGGAGAGGAAGGGGAAGATTTTTTCTTGACATCCCCTCTGATAGGACATTGAAAGATTGGAATTCTAATGAACAGCCTTTTGGATTGCGATGATTTGGTCTCTTCAGAGCTGGCACTGATTTGCCCTGATCTTGGCAACTGTTCCAGAATGCTGCGCAGATTCGTCTGCCGATGGCATTTCGTCTGCCAGATGTGCGCTCGCCCCGAACGGTTTGTTAGGGAATTCTGTCGGGCTGTGGCAGATCGGGCGACGACCCTCGCCTTTGTCAGCACACTGTTTGCACACCTGCAGACACAGGACATCGCGAAACTCTCAATCAGACGACCTGGGCTGGCTGATGCCGGATCAGTAGCCGCAACTCTGCCTCGCAGACGTACACCTAGGGCTCCCTAAATAGAAACAATCGATCCCTATTGGGACGCCCCGGCAGGCGTGGCGGAGGTAGCTACCGTGCCTGCTTTACCATCTCGACCAGGACCGCACGAGTATCCTGGGGCGTAGCGACCTCGCGGGGAAAGTTGATGCGAGTGCCCTTGACGCCGTCGCTGGTCTTCAATCGAAGAGTAAAGCCGAGTCGATCGACCGAGCTCATCATCGCCTCGATCGCTTCGATTCCAGCTTGTGACTTCGCGAGCAAGACCATCGCATCGACATGATCGGTGTTCATGTGAGCCAGGATGCCGGGCGCGGTCTCGGCCAACGGGTCTGGGGTGGCGTGCTCGAAATCCCGGGGCTCGACCCAGCCCATCACGCCGAAGCCACCTACATAGTAGATATCGACGGGTTCGAGCCTGAAGAAGCTGAAGTCTGCGAAGTCAACCCAGTAGCGACTGTTATCGTGGCGAGCGAGGTATCTCTCGCGGACAGAAGCAAAGTCGTCTCCTGGCAACAGCTCGGCGTTTCCGACGAGCGTCGCTCGGGCTGACCCTAGTGGGTCGCTATCGGCAGCCGCCTGCGTAACGAAGAGGCTGCATCGTGGATCAGCCTTCAGGTTCTGCGTGTGCATGGCCATATTGCTTATAAGGAAGATGGGCCGACCTGCCGAATCAAGCGCGAACGGCATCAGGGAACCGAAGGGGAATCCGGGATGCTTACGGGACAGCGTAGAGAGGGTGGCGACCGGCACGAGCGACATGAGGGTCCGGACACGCTCAGCGTGGGGCGGCTCAGGCAGTTGCGGCGATGCTGGGCCGGTGGATGCGTGCTGGTGGGTTACTGCTTCAGTCGGCGACATGGGATGTTCTCGCTTCTTACGGCAGCTAGTCGTTCCATTCAGCCGCCCCCCGCGTGTTGATGAAGGGCGGGCCGATGTACGGCTTATCAGGATAGGCGACCTGGGAAAAGGCTGTAACCCCGCGATCACGGGTGTTACAGCCATGGTTCGGTACAAAAATCTATGCGGCCTGAATGTTCGAAGCCTGCATACCCTTGGGGCCCTTAGTCGCTTCGTAGGTCACTTTCTGACCTTCTTGAAGGGACTTGAAGCCGCTCGATGCGATCGCAGAGTAATGAGCAAAGAGATCTGCGCTACCGTCGTCCGGTGTAATAAAACCAAAACCCTTTGCGTCGTTAAACCACTTCACGGTTCCTGATGCCATATGAGACTCTCCTGCGTGCGCGTGTAACGCCAGCACTTTCAATTGTACGATTCTTTGCCAATGCGAAGTGCTCGGTCTCCGTGCGTCCATCGAACTCCGATGACTGCTCCAGGCGGTGGGACACTTCACTCAAGGTCTCTCATCGCGCTGAATGTCATAGCTATCGTAGTCAATCTTTACGACCGTCTGTCCAAACAAAAATGTGTGTGCCTCTATTTCCTCGTGGACGACCATCGCGAAGCCGCGTATGTGTGCGAAGTCGCGAGTAATAAGAGGCAATCCCGCCAAAAGAGAGGAACTCCTAGACTGAGTACCACGAATGCGGACCAACAAATAAGTCCTTGCATCTACCCACGCTTTACCGTTCAGCAGATAGGGGCTCTTTCTTCGCGGCTTCAAGTCCAGGACGAAACAGTCTCGACCGTTCACTGAATCCCCGGCAGGGTCGACTTTGAACTCATAGTTGTCTGCAGTAAGCATGACCTGGTGGCGCGTTGTTACATCATTTACCTCTCTCTCTGATTCCAAGGCAGGTTCAATTGCTCGACTTAGCCACATTGATGAACCAGCCTTTGAGACGGTGGTATAGGTGATGCCCGTGCTCTTTTGATATGTGGCCTCGACCGTCTGTTGGGCGGCTGTTTCGGCCGCGCCATTTCTATAGACCGCATAGTGCTCTCTGACGACATATTTTGCGAGGTGTTCAAATCGCGCGCGTATTAACGCCTCCACATGCGTAATCACGGTATCTGGAGATTCCACGAGACTTACAGCGCAACAACTGATAGCGCACGAGACCAAGATAGCAATCGTGCCTGAAAGCACCCGGAGCGGTCTCTCAAGGGGGTTCATGATCATTCCTTCCGGCCCAAAACCTATGACCTAGCCATGATGAAGGCCAGATGTGGACCACCCAGCCTTAAGCCTGGGCTATCTTAGAGGCAGAGCCACGCAGATCCTTCGGCTCCGCGCTTCGCAGGATGACACGGCTGTCTCAGATTGTAAAAGGTGTTGATTCTCACCGACTACGATGAAGCCGCGATGGATTGGGTCTCCCAGCAATTACGACAATGGAGCCGAACTTACCTATAATCGGACTTCACGGGAGGTTCGGAGTCAACTTCCGATTCGGCGAGCACGACCTATATAGCGCTGGCTCCCCTTCGTATTTCTCCGGCCTCTCTTTTAATTGCGTTGCCGAGTTGGCGCTTAATGAAATAGCTCCGCCTCGGGTTGCAGGCCGCAGGTCATGAAGAATCATGGGCGCTCAAGATGCTTCCGCGGATGACCCAAACCCTGCGTGTCCTCGACTGAAGCCTACTGCTGGCCTTCTACACTCCCGAAGGCTCTGCCAATCGACGTGCTCAGCTTTTGCCGATACTGAAGAAGCGGTTTATGACGCTCTTGCGGATTCCTC
>Ga0206976_1276_pt1 | contig 12123 bp, 12 predicted proteins | sample Alteio_BWOrgHeat_82_FD_152926 | JGI IMG/M metagenome (GOLD analysis project Ga0206976, IMG submission 152926) | Enriched cells from forest soil in Barre Woods Harvard Forest LTER site, Petersham, Massachusetts, United States -... | ecosystem: Environmental > Terrestrial > Soil > Temperate forest >... | reverse complement strand
CCATGTTGGTGGCGATAGTTACTGTACTTGCTTTACCGGCCTCGGCCACGATATCAGCCTCCTTCTGGTGCAGCTTGGCATTCAATACGTTATGTTTGATACCGCGCAGTTTTAGCATACGGCTCAGAGCGTATCTCCAATTTGATGGTACGCATGGGGGTAGAAGAAGGCGAAATGATACAGCACTCGATGATCACCAAATCTATCGAGCGTGCGCAGAAGAAGGTGGAAGAAAACAACTTTGGTATCCGTAAGCGTCTGTTAGAGTATGATGATGTGATGAACTCACAGCGTACCGTTATTTATTCCAAACGTAAAAATGCTTTATTTGGCGAACGCCTGGAAGTAGATATCAATAACACCATTTTTGATGTGGTGGCTGATGTGGTTACCGAATACAAAGAAGTAAATAATTATAACGGCTTCCAGTTGGAACTGATCCGCGTATTCTCAGTTGATACGATAATTACCGAAGATGAATTTGCTTCCGGTAATATCAATTCATTAACCGATAAAGCATTTGATGAAGTAGCCGCATTTTATAAACGCAAGGCAGAAGCTATTGCCAACCAGGCTTACCCGGTATTAAAGGATGTGTTTACCACCCGTGGCGAATATATTGAGGATATCGTGGTTCCGTTTACGGATGGCGTGCATGGTATCCAGGTTTCTGTTCCGCTTAAAAAAGCCATCGCAAATAAAGGTGCTGAAGTATTTAAATCGTTTGAGAAAAACGTAGTGCTTTACCTGATCGATGATGCCTGGAAAGAGCATTTGCGCGAAATGGACGAGTTAAAGCAATCGGTACAAAATGCCGTTTACGAACAAAAAGACCCGTTATTGGTTTATAAGTTCGAAGCGTTTGAGTTGTTCCGCCAGATGCTGGCTACGGTGAACAAAGAATTGGTGAGCTTCTTGTTCAGGGGTGGCATACCAACACAACAAGCGCCGGAAGAAGTGAAGGAAGCAAGGCCTCAACCCAAACTGGATCTGAAAAAGTTGCGCACCTCTAAACCAGAGTTGGTACATGAGTCTAATGGCGTACCGGTAGATGATATGCGCGAGGTACAGAAAGCCACACCGGTAAGAGTGGAGCAAAAAATAGGGCGTAATGACCCTTGTCCATGCGGCAGCGGCAAAAAGTATAAAAACTGCCATGGCGTAGGGCAGGCCTAATTTTTATTTCGAATTTCGGATGTTCGATTTCGGATTTAGAAATTCGAACTTAGAATTTAAATCATATTATGAACAACACAGCATCAGTTTATAAAGCGTTTGCGCGAATAACCGGGTGCTGTTTTTTTATGGTACTGTTTTTTACTCTATCAGCTGGGGCGCAAACCCGTGGCAGGGTAGAGGTGATCAAAGACCCAAGGATCGATACCCTGGCTGCAAGACGGGCTGAACTGAATAAGGCAGGTAGCGCGGATGCTGCATCTTTGAATGGATACCGGGTGCAGATCTATACCGGGGCCGACCGCAAGGAAGCTTATAATACGCAGGCAAAATTTCAGGAGGAATTTCCCGATATCCGCACCTACGTTATTTACAGCGAGCCCAATTTCAAAGTGCGCGCCGGGGATTTCAGGACACGCATGGAAGCTGAGAAGCTACAAGAAGAATTGAAAAAATGGTTCACCGGCATGTTTATCATATCCGAAAAAATTAATCCGCCTAAACTGGACAATTCAGATGAATAAAGAAGAGATACAAGAACTTTCAAAAAACATTTTCAGCGAGGTAGTGGCCAATCGCCGCCACCTGCACTCACACCCGGAACTTTCTTTTCACGAAGTGGAAACATCCGCTTATGTGGCCAAAAAGCTGGAAGAAATGGGCCTGGAATATCACAAAATGGCGGATACCGGTTTGGTGGCCCTGATAAAAGGGGACAAACCGTCGGACCAGGTAGTTGCCCTGCGTGCAGATATGGACGCGCTGCCAATCCTGGAAGCAAATGATGTTTCTTATCGTTCTCAAAATAATGGGGTGATGCATGCCTGCGGGCATGATGCGCATACCTCGTCTTTATTAGGTACTGCGAAAATACTGACCGGTTTAAAAAGCCGTTTTGGCGGAACGGTAAAGCTGATCTTTCAGCCTGCGGAAGAAAAACTGCCCGGTGGCGCAAGCATCATGATCAAAGAAGGTGTGCTGGAAAATCCAAAGCCACAGGCTGTATTAGGTCAGCATGTGATGCCTTTGATCGATGCCGGGAAGGTGGGTTTCAGGGCGGGTAAATACATGGCCTCGACCGATGAACTGTATGTAACCGTTAAAGGCAAAGGCGGTCATGGCGCACAGCCCCAGCAAAATATAGATCCGGTAATTATTACCGCGCATATATTAACTGCTTTACAGACTATCATTAGTCGCTATAATGACCCTAAAAGCCCGTCGGTGCTTTCGTTTGGTAAAGTGATCGCCAATGGCGCCACCAATGTGATACCTAATGAGGTTTATTTGGAAGGGACCTTCCGTACCATGGACGAAGCCTGGCGCAACGATGCCCACAAGAAAATGAAAAAGATGGCCGAAGGCATCGCAGAGAGTTTTGGCGGTACCTGCGATTTCAATATCATGCGCGGTTATCCGTTCCTCATCAACGAGGAAAAACTGACTGCTATTACTCGTGCCCATGCTGAGGATTATTTAGGAAAAGAAAATGTACTAGACCTGGATATCTGGATGGCCGCCGAAGATTTTGCCTACTACTCACAGGTAGCTGATTCCTGCTTCTACCGCTTAGGTACCCGCAACGAAAGCCGCGGTATTACCTCATCAGTGCATACGCCAACTTTTGATGTGGAAGAAGATGCGTTTAAAATAAGCACCGGTTTGATGGCTTATTTGGCGTTGAAGCAGTTGGGTAATTAGGTTTTTTGGGATTACACCGATTTTAGGGAGGATTGCACCGATTAATGTTCGGCAAATTCCTTTATTACTTTATTTCGCCCGATCAATAGCTTGATCATATATTTCTTTAGAAATAAAATATTAGCGAGTTTACCTAATACCCCCATTGGCATTTCAAAAACAAACACATCCTTCATCAAAGTCCCATCGCTAACCTTCTCAAAACGATGTTCATGCCGGATACTCTTGAAAGCTCCTTGCACCATTTCGTCCACAAAATAATCAGGGTAATTATATTCAGTGATCTTCGAGGTCAGTGTTTGCCATACGCCGAAATGCTTTGCCCGCCATGTAACTGTTTCACCTAATCCTATTAAGCCGCTTGTTTTTCCGGCGATTGCCTGTTCACCAGTTTGTTTGGTGGATTCGATATGCATATCAATACTCCTTGCCAGGTCGAAAGCTCTTTCAATAGGCGCAGTGATCTTGGTTAATAGCTCAATTTCGGGCATATAATCGGTGCAATCTCAAAATCAAATCGGTGTAATCCAAAAAATCAGAATTCCGCGTTTTTTGGGAACCTCGGGAACGGGATCACATCCCTGATATTACCCATACCGGTTACAAACTGCACCAGGCGTTCAAAGCCTAAACCAAAGCCGGCATGCGGACATGCGCCGAAACGGCGGGTATCTAAATACCACCAAAGCTCCTCTTTAGGTATGCCCATTTCATCCATGCGCTGCTCCAGTTTATCCAAACGCTCCTCGCGCTGCGAGCCGCCCACGATTTCACCAATACCTGGGAATAAGATATCCATCGCGCGCACTGTTTCACGGCCTTTAGCATCGGGTTCGTTCTGGCGCATGTAAAATGCTTTGATCGCTTTCGGATAATCCGTCAGTATCACTGGCTTTTTAAAATGCTTTTCAACCAGATAGCGCTCATGTTCTGATTGCAGGTCGGTGCCCCAGCCTTCCACCAAATACTGGAACTTCTTCTTTTTGTTCGGGGTTGATTCTATCAGGATATCGATAGCCTCGGTATAAGTAAGGCGCTGGAAATCGTTATCCAAACAAAATTGCAGCTTTTCGATCAGCGACATATCCGAACGATCCTGCTGTGGTTTTTGCTTCTCTTCCTCGGCCAAACGCTGACTCAAAAATTCAATATCCTCAGCATTGTTCTTTAATGCATGGGCGATCACATATTTTAACAAAGCTTCGGCCAGGTCCATGTTATCAACCAGGTCATAAAAAGCCATTTCCGGCTCTATCATCCAGAACTCAGCCAGGTGGCGGGTAGTATTTGAATTTTCAGCCCTGAAAGTTGGTCCGAAAGTATAAATATCGCTTAAAGCCATCGCACCAAGTTCACCTTCCAATTGGCCGGAAACAGTGAGGTTGGTCGGCCTGCCAAAAAAATCCTGTTTAAAATCAACCTCACCACTCTCTGTTTTAGGCGGATTTGCCAGGTCGAAATTGGTTACGTGGAAAGTCTCCCCAGCACCCTCGGCATCCGAAGCGGTAATGATAGGCGTATGCAGGTAAACAAATCCGCGTTCCTGGAAAAAGGTGTGTACAGCAAAAGATAGGCTGTTGCGTACACGGAATATCGCCCCAAATGTATTGGTGCGGAAACGCAGGTGGGCTATCTCTCGCAAGAACTCCAGGCTATGTTTTTTAGGTTGCAGCGGGTACTTTTCAGGATCACTGTCGCCCAATATCTCTATCTCTTTTGCTTTAACTTCAACTTTTTGCCCTTTACCTAATGAGGCAACAAGGAGGCCCTTTACACTGATAGCAGCTCCGGTAGTTAAACGTTTTAACAAGTTGGGATCGGTGTTTTCAAAATCAACAACCACCTGGATATTGCTATTGGTTGAGCCATCATTTAAAGCGATAAACTGGTTATTACGAAAGGTGCGTACCCACCCCTTAACCGTAACTTCAACATTGGTTTCTTCGCTTTCTAATAATGCTTTGATCTTCATCCGCTGGCTCATATATTAAAATATTTCGAGCGGCAAAAATACGATTATTTGTTTAACCGGACGGCGAATGTGCCGTTTAAAAATTGAATAGTATTTTTTGAAGTATTGGCAGAGTCGGGATAAATGTGTTTGAGTTTTAGGTTGAAATTACCGGTTATAATATTAGTGTTTTTATCATAGGTGAGTACATTTACCGAATTGGCCGATGAATCATCAAGATCATATTCGCTGGTGATCACATCCCGGCCAAGTGTATTATAATATACAGCCTGCATGTTTTTCAGGGGATAATTTCCCGTGCCGGAAATTATAAATTGCATATTAAGTGTTTCTTCGATAGTGGAATTAAAATTTGTGCCTGATATAACGACGGTATCATCATGTATCGCACTGTATTGGGGGTCAGCAGTCCATCCTGCTCCATTCTTTTCTGCAGTAACATGCAATTCTGAATGCGGCGGCACCACGCAGCACAGCGGTTGTTTTGAACAGGATAATGAAAATGATAGAATGGCTATACCGATAAGGATAAGGCAGGCGAGTTTTTTCATGTGAGCGTTTGTTTATTATAATACATTACGTTTGCACCAAAGTATTTGCTACACACCGATATAAAGATATAAAAATATAAACCGATACCGTAATTTTGCCGCCGTTAAACAGCATCATGAACCCCAAAGCAAGCCTCATTATTGGCATTATATGCATCTCCTTTTCGCCGATATTTGTAAAGCTTGCTGTCGCGCCGCCTGTTTCGTCCGGGTTTTACCGCATTTTTATTGCCTGGTTGTTCCTGGCGCCATATTGCATTTATAAAGGTCAGCTCAAGATCAGCCGGAACGACTTATTGATCGCCCTGCTAGGCGGGGTGGTTTTTGGCGCTGATATCGCCGTATGGAATATATCGCTGATCAAAATAAGCGCCACTATCTCCACACTGATCGCTAACCTGGCCCCGGTTTGGGTGGGGCTGTTAAGCTTTCTGATCCTACGGAAAAAGTCGGGTGTTTTATTTTGGACCGGCACCTGGATCGCTATTTTGGGGATGATCATTTTAGTGGGTTATCACAATATACTGCACCTGCAATTTAATATCGGTTTGGTATATGCGTTGATAGCCAGTTTGTTTTATGCCATCTACATCATGATCACCAAAAACATCCTGCGCAACATCAGCACCGTTACATTTATGTTTTATAATATGCTGGCCGCGAGCGTATTTTTATTGCTGATCTGTGAGTATCAGCATTACGAAATACTGCACTTTTCCACCCCGACGTGGTTATGCCTGGTAGGAATGGGTTTGATATGCCAGTTGGCAGGGTGGATCACGATCAATTATTCGCTCAATTTCCTGGAAGCTACCAAAGTTTCTATCGCCCTGCTCAGTCAAACCGTTTTAGCCGGTTTTTGGGCCATGCTTTGTTTGAGCGAAAAGCTTGAATTTAAAGAAATTGCAGGCAGTGTTATCGTATTAGTCGGCATCGCTGTCACCTTCTTTAAAAAGAAAACAGCAGTGCGCCCGGTTTAATTCGCAGCAGGTGTTTTTATCCAGAACTGACCGTTAGTGAAATTAAGGGCAACAACCAAAGTTTCGGGCCCATAGAATTTTAAAAAGTGCAGTTCAAAACTGCCGGAAGCAATATGGGTACTACTATTAAAATCGGTGATATTAATGTAATTGTTTTGGGTAGGATCGAGTGTATAAGTGCTGGTAACCGCATCCCCGCCTAAAATGGTAAAATAATTTGCCTGGGTTCCGGTGATCAAATAATTGCCCTTGCCGTGGAAAGGTATTTTTAACACCAGGTTTTGTTCTTCGCCCGCGTTTGCATGTGACCCTTCTATTTGTAAGGAGTCATTACCTGCAAAGTAAGTTGTGGCAGGTTGGGCCGTCCAGTTGGTATTTTGCACGGTGGCCGCTATGAGCAGGTCGTGGGTGCTGTTGTCTTTTTTACAAGAGCAGGCAAGCATGGTGCAAAATGCCGTCGCTGCTATTAATAATCTTTTCATGTGGTACTCATTTAAAGCCTGGTTAAACTACCATACGTTAAAATAAACCCGTGTGCTACAAACTGTTTAAAATTATTACGCTAAATTACAAACATAAGAAAGTTTAAAAAAACTATTTTTGTGACCGTACCCTTGTGCCGTATTATTAATGATCACCAAACCCACCATCGACCGTATTATGGAAGCCATCGACATCGTAGAGGTGGTGGGCGAGTTTGTGCAGCTTAAAAAGCGCGGGATAAATTATGTTGGTTTATCCCCGTTTACTAATGAGCGCACCCCATCTTTTAACGTATCACCTGCGAAGGGCATCTTTAAGGATTTTTCCTCAGGTAAAGGTGGTTCGGCCATTACCTTTTTGATGGAACTGGAGAAATTTACCTATCCCGAAGCCTTAAAATGGCTGGCCAAAAAGTATGGTATCGAGGTGGAGGAAACTGCGGAATCTGCCGAAAATAAAGAAGAAGAAAACCACCGCGAAAGCCTGATGATCGTCAGTGCTTATGCAGCTAAATTCTTTCATGAAAGTATGCTGGAAACGGATGAGGGTAAAAACATCGGTTTAAGCTACTTTATGGAGCGTGGCTTCACCAATGAAACCATCAAAAAGTTTGAATTAGGCTACTCGCCTGATCAATGGGAAGCCTTTACAGGCACCGCGTTAAAAGAAGGTTACCAGGAAGAATTTTTGGTTGAAACCGGTCTATCGGTTAAGCGTGATAATGGCTCGTTGTACGACCGCTACCGTGGCCGGGTGATGTTCCCGATACATAGTTTTACAGGCCGGGTGATCGCTTTTGGCGGTAGAACGCTTAAGAGTGATAAGAATGTACCCAAATATGTTAACTCGCCTGAGTCGGAGATTTACCATAAATCCAATATTTTATATGGCCTTTATTTCGCCAAAAAGGCGATAAGGGAGGAGGATAACTGCTATTTGGTGGAAGGCTACGCCGATGTTTTGTCGGTACACCAGGCGGGTATAGAGAATGTTGTGGCTTCATCGGGAACTTCTTTAACGGTAGAACAGATCAGGCTGATCGGGCGGTTTACCAAAAACATCACCATTTTATATGACGGTGATGCCGCAGGTATCAAGGCTTCTTTAAGAGGCTTGGATATGATACTGGAGGAGGGCCTGAATGTTAAGGTAGTGCTTTTCCCGGACGGGCACGACCCGGATTCCTATGTGCGAAGTGTAGGTACCAATGCCTTCAAAACACACATCGACAAAAACCGCAAGGACTTTATTCTTTATAAAACGGATATCCTCCTCAAAGAAGCCGGTAACGACCCGATACGAAAAGCGGATGTGATAAGGGAAGTGGTGGAAAGCATCGCCAAGATACCGGATTCAATCAAAGCGTCAGTTTTTATCAAGGAATGTAGTCACTTATTGCAGATAGATGAACGCGCCCTGCTTTCGGAACTGAATAAGATGCGGATGGCCAAGGCCAAAAAAGATTCGCAGCAGCAAACTTTGAGGATAGTTCCGGTGGATGAAACCTTGCTTGATGAGCCCGTTCAGCAGGAGCCAAAAGAAGATTTTAGCCAGGAAAAAGAGATCATCAGGCTGTTATTGCTCTATGGCAACAGGATGATCGATTGGGATGGCATAGCTAATACTTATATCGGTCCATTCATGATAGCCGAATTGAGTGATGTAGAGTTTGAAAACCAGCCCTGCAAAAACTTTGTATCGCTATACAGCAAAGAACTGGAGAACGGCGCTTTGCCCGAAGAACAATATTTTATTCATTATCCTGATAAGGATATAGTCGATCTTTCCGTTACCCTATTGGCTACTAAATATACGCTGAGCGAAAATTGGTACGAGATGCATAAAATATTGGTACCTGATGAGCAGGTGAATATGAAGGCCACTATTTTAGGCGCGATATTCCATTTGAAAAAGCATAAAGTGGGTAAGATATTGGATAACCTGCGCGGCGAACTGCAAAAAGCCGAAGGCGAAGCAGACACGGAAATATTGCTGACCCAATACATGCAGATGAAAAGAGTTGAAAAAAGTATCTCGGAATATTTAGGTTCGGTAATTATTAAATAATGGCTCAACACCTTGAACTGGGCCGCAAAGGCGAAACTTTGGCAAAAACTTTCCTGGAAGCCGCCGGTTACGAAATACTGGACGAGAACTGGACGCATGGCAAAGCCGAGATAGACCTGGTGGCTTATAAGGATAGGGTGATCATATTTACCGAAGTAAAAACCCGCACGGGCAATGGTTTTGGCGAACCGGAGGATTTTGTGGACAACCGCAAGCAAAAATTATTAGCCGCAGCCGCGGATGAATATATTTACCTGATGGATCACCAGGGCGAGGTGCGTTTTGATATCGTATCCATTTTGTTTGATAAAAATGCTAATTATACACTAAAACATATCGAGGATGCTTTTTGGCCCTCTGCTGATAAACTATGAAAAACGCTATATATCTATTTTTAATTATTTTAACTGTATCGTCATGTGGGTGCGGCAACAAAACTAAACAGGAAGACGTCGCCCTGTCATTGAGCCCTGATGCCGGCACAACCTACAAGGCAGGGGATGCGGTTGCTGTAAAGATCAGTTACCCGGCAGATATTAAACCCGATTCCATTGTTTATTTGGTTGATTCGACCAGGTTTGCTTCTAAAAAAGATTCATCTGCTATCAGTCTTAAAACAGATACCCTGCCTATGGGCCCAAGGGTGATCACCGCAAAACTATACCAGGGCGGCAAAAGTCAGGATGTATCAACCAATATTGTTTTATTCCCGTCAAAAGCGCCGGAAGAATATACGTATAAGATTGAAAAGGTCTACCCGCATGATACCAGTGCCTATACCGAAGGGTTATTATATAATGACGGCTATTTATATGAAAGTACAGGCACCAAGGGGGAGTCGGATTTAAGAAAAGTAAACCTGGAAACCGGCAAGGTAGTTCAAAGAGCTAAAATTGACCCTAAATATTTCGGAGAGGGAAGTGTTATCGTTGGAGATAAAATAATTATGCTCACTTACACCGATAAGATTGGATTTGTGTTTGATAAAAATACCTTTAAGCTATTAAGCACCTTTAATAATAATGTAGGTGTTGAAGGCTGGGGGATGACCTCTGACGGAAAAAAACTCTACATGGACGATAAGACCAACCGGATATGGTTTTTAGATAAAAACAATTACCGCCAAATTGGTTTCATTGATGTTTATGATGACAAAAAACCAATTGATAGCGTAAACGAGCTGGAGTATATCGATGGCAATTTATATTCAAATGTATACACTACGGATACTATTTTGATGATCAATCCCAAAACAGGGGCGGTTTTGCACCGTATAGATATGAAAGGCCTGTGGCCAGAAAAAGACAGGCCCGCAAATTTTGATGACACCAACAATGTATTAAACGGGATAGCCTGGGATGAAAAGGGCAAACGCCTGTTTGTAACCGGCAAAAAATGGCCGCATTTATACCAGGTGAAATTTGTGCCCCTTAATCCCCTAAAGGGGAAATAAAAACGCCCAAATGTAATTCAGGCGTTCTTTATGTTTTATTCTCCCCTTCAGGGGGCTGGGGGGCTTTACCGCCAAGCCTTATATTGATTGATCAACCCGTTAGTTGATGAATCATGGCTGCTTACCTCATCATTGTTTCTCAATTCAGGAAGTATCTTACCGGCTAATTGCTTGCCCAATTCAACACCCCATTGATCAAAGCTGTAGATGTTCCAGATAATGCCCTGTACAAATATCTTATGCTCATACATCGCGATCAGTGAACCTAATGAGCGCGGGGTTATTTTCTTAACCAGGATAGAATTAGTTGGACGGTTACCGTCAAACTCTTTAAACGGCGCCAGTTTTTCTATTTCTGCATCCGTTTTGCCCGAACCTTTTAATTCTGATTTTACTTCTTCTATGGTTTTGCCATTCATCAAAGCCTCGGTCTGGGCGAAGAAGTTGGATAGCAGCATTGGGTGATGTTCGCCAAGCGGGTTATGTGACTGGGCCGGTGCGATAAAATCGCAGGGGATCAGCTTAGTGCCCTGGTGGATCAATTGATAGAAAGCGTGCTGACCGTTTGTGCCGGGTTCGCCCCAAATGATGGGGCCGGTGGAATAGTCAACAGCATTGCCATTGCGGTCCACATGCTTGCCATTGCTTTCCATGTCGCCTTGCTGGAAATAAGCTGCAAAACGATGCATATATTGATCGTAGGGGAGTATAGCGTTAGTTTCCGATTCAAAAAAGTTGTTGTACCAGATGCCTACCAGCGCCAGCATAGCCGGGATGTTTTGTTCCAGTTCGGTATTTCGGAAATGGTTGTCCATATCATGCGCACCGGCCAAAAGCTCGGTAAAATTTTCGAATCCTATGCTGAGTACGATAGATAAACCAATAGCGCTCCATAACGAGTAACGCCCACCTACCCAATCCCAAAACTCAAACATATTTTTAGTGTCGATGCCAAATTTAGATACCCCTTCTGCATTGGTTGATAACGCAGCAAAATGTTTGGCGATATCTTCATCTTTAGCTCCACCTGCAATGGTCCAGTCACGGGCGCTATGGGCGTTGGCCATCGTTTCCTGCGTGGTAAATGTTTTGGAGGCGATCAGGAAAAGCGTGGTTTCCGGGTTGAGTGGTTTTAAGGTCTCTACTATATGTGTAGCATCAACATTGGAAACAAAATGCAGGTTCAAATGATTTTTGTATGATTTTAAAGCTTCAGTCACCATCACCGGGCCCAGGTCAGAACCACCAATGCCGATGTTTACTACATCAGTAATAGCCTTCCCGGTAAAGCCTTTCCATTTGCCTGATATGATCGCTTCGCTAAAAGTTTTCATCTGCTGCAAAACTTTGTTTACATCAGGCATCACATCTTTTCCATCCACATATACGGGCGTATTGCTGCGGTTGCGCAAGGCTGTATGCAACACCGGTCTGCCTTCGGTAATATTGATCTTTTCGCCGGTGAACATCGCTTCGGTTGCCTCTTTTACCCCACACTCTTTTGCCAGCTGTATTAATAAGGCTACAGTTTCCTCATCGATACGGTTCTTGGAATAATCAACCAGGATATCGTTGAACTGGAGGGAGAATTTATTAAATCGCTGATCGTCAATCTTAAAAAGGTCTTTAAGATTTTTTTGATTGATATCAATAAAGTGGTCGGACAGGTACTTGTAGGCCTTGGTGCTGGTGTAATCTGTGTTTGGCATCATAATTGATATTTTTTACAAAAGTAGAATA
>Ga0206976_1275_pt1 | contig 12193 bp, 10 predicted proteins | sample Alteio_BWOrgHeat_82_FD_152926 | JGI IMG/M metagenome (GOLD analysis project Ga0206976, IMG submission 152926) | Enriched cells from forest soil in Barre Woods Harvard Forest LTER site, Petersham, Massachusetts, United States -... | ecosystem: Environmental > Terrestrial > Soil > Temperate forest >... | reverse complement strand
AGGAGTGATGTTATGAAAAGGAGATTTAGTTTCACTGAATTTTGGAGATTAATGCGATGTGTTTTCAAGGGCACTTTTTGCCGGATTCATTTTTTTCCAGGCTTCCCTTGTAATAATAACCAAATGGTCTTTTTCGCAATCCCAGATTGACACGTAATCTTTTGATATAACAATATGTTGATTCCAGGTAGTAAACTTCTCATATAATCTTAAAGTGCATATATCGGTTGCAGTTATAAATTCATCAAATTCAGGCAAATGTGAATGTATGGAAGCTAATACTATTTTATTACTGTCTGCAGAGGTTTTTCCATATTGGACAGGTATAATACCTTTGTGAAGCTTTCTTTTGCTAATGATATTATTACCCTTATCAAAGTCTATTAAATAATCATTGCCGAAAACTACCACACCGTTTATATCCGGGCCTGTTAGTATATAAACTCTTTTGGTATCTTTTTCAATAATAGGTACCGGGTTCAGGCTGGTATGATTATAGCGTTTGAAGATGGTATCCTTACTCAACTCTGCTATGGCCGTTTGCCTGATTGAATATAATTCACCCTCTAATGGCGTAAATTTTCTGTTGATGGTATCCAGCTTATAATTGTTGGGGTTGAAATCGTATCCAAAGGAGATTGTAGACAATACCACAGGATCAGCTCCTTTTGAGAAAAAAATATTGGTTAATCCTTTTCCATTGTCGTAAGAAATATATCCTCCTGCAATTGCTCTCCGCCCTTTGCATTTATCAGTGAAAATATCGGTACCATACCACGAGGTCCATTCTGACCAGTATAATATTTTGCCCTCATTGGAAATGCTGTCAGCAATCTTGTCCAAATCTCTTTCCTGCGCAAATGAATGACTGAGAAAGCTAAAAAAAAGTAAAGTGATAAAGAGTTTTCGCATCTAAATAAGGATTTGCCTACAATCCCCGGCTTGCAACCCACACCTGGCTTTTGATGAGCCATTTTCCGCCCACCATCCTGAAAATAAAGGTAAATGCGCCATCTTCATTGAATGCTTCGCCTTTAATTTCGCCGCTGTAATCAACGGGTACTACCACGTAAATACTTTCATCGGTTTGCAGGTAAACTTTAATGCGTCCTGTACTGGCTTTAAATTCCTTTAACTTCAAATCCTTACATGTTTTTTCAACGGTGCTCACCCATTGTACTCCTGCTGTCTGGCCATTCCACGAAAAAGGAGGCTCTTCATCCGCAACCACCGCGTTCGGGGTATAAAGATCAGCTACAGCGTCGATATCAAAAGCGGCCGAGGCTTTTATAACCGTATTGATGATACCTATTACAGTAGCTCTTGATGCAGCAGAATCGGTCATAATACCAGGTTGATATAGGGTAACTTTATTGGCGTCATCAATAAATTGCCGGTGGCTTTTTGCGTAACCGGCCTGCACAAAAATCGTAGCCGATACCAGGCTAAACCATAAAACAGGTAAAAAATGCTTATTCATGATCCTAATTTCGTATTGTTATTTGCTATTCGCGTTTGTATAATCTAAAGCTAAGTTACACAAAGCTTTTACACCTAATGCAAACCCGCCTTCATCAATATAAAAATCGGGCGTGTGGTGTGCGGGTGCGGTTTTCGGGTCGCCGCCTTTAGGCATACCGCCTAAAAAGAAAAAAATACCGGGCACCTTTTCTTCGTAAAAGCTAAAATCTTCTGCCCCGGTAACAGCAGGCCTGAGTTTAACATTGGCTACACCTGCAGTTTCCTGTAAGCTTGGCAGCATCTGTTGAGTCAGAGCCGGATCATTGTAGGTGATCGGGTAATGTACGCTGTAAGGTATTTTTACCTCTGCAACGGCTCCCTGGGCCTCCGCTGTTTTAGTAGCTATCAGCTTAACTTTGGTTATCAGTGTCTGTTCATCTGCCAGGCTTAAAGAACGCAGAGTGCCCAGCATCTCTACTTTTTCGGGGATGATATTTTGCCTGTTACCACCATTGATCACCGATATACTTACCACCGCCGGGTTTTCGGTTACATCAATATTCCTGCTGACGATGGTTTGCAGGTTATTAATGATCTGCGCTGATACCACGATCGGGTCGACACTCAGCCAGGGGTAGGCCCCGTGCGATGAACGCCCTTTTACAATGATCTGCAGGTCATTTACGCTGGCCATTGTCCCTCCGGGCCGGTAGGTAATTAAACCGACCTCGGTTTGTGCGTTAATATGCAGCCCAAAGATCACATCCACTTTAGGATTTTCCAGCACGCCTTCTTTCACCATCTCCTGGGCCCCGCCCACTTCTCCGGGAGGCAACCCTTCTTCTGCCGGTTGAAAAATAAATTTTATAGTACCGTGAAGCTGACTTTTCATGGATGTTAATACCTCGGCCACAGCCATCATAATAGCCATGTGCGAATCGTGCCCGCAGGCGTGCATCACCCCGGTTTGCTGCCCGTTATACATCGTTGTCGCTTTGGATGCAAAAGGCACCGGCGTACGCTCGGTTACCGGCAAGGCATCCATATCGGCTCGAAGGGCTACCACGGGGCCCGGAAATGCGCCGTGCAGTATACCGACTACCCCGGTGGTTGCTACACCGGTTTTTACCTCCAGCCCCAGTGATTTTAAATGTTTGGCGATAATAGCTGACGTGCGGAACTCGTGATTGCCCAATTCAGGGTGCTCGTGAAAATCACGACGCCAGGCTACGATCTGGTTTTGCAGGGAATCAGCTTTCCTGCTGACCTCGTTCCTTAATGCGCTGGTTTGTGCAAATGCGGATGCTACAAAAAGGCACAGGGGCAGCAGAGATAATTTTTTCATTCACCGAATATAAAAAATAAAGGACGATTTATATAAATCGTCCTTTTATATTATTTAAACGGATGGATTCAACTAATTACTGAACCCGGTAAGGTCAATGGTAAATATCAATACAGAATTTGCAGGGATGGGGCCGTTAGCCTGGTTCCCATAGCCTAATGCAGATGGGATAAGCAGCAATAGCCTTCCCCCTACGTTGATATATGGTACACCGATCTGCCATCCTTTAATAAGATCTGTTAAAGCCTCAGCATTGATGCTGCCGGTGTCAAACACAGTTCCGTTTAACAGTTTTCCTGAATAATTCATCGTTACTATTGAGGTTGATGTAGGATAAGCACCTGTACCAGGGGTCACCACCTCGTAATAGAGTCCGGATGGATCTTTGGTAGCAGTAATATTATTAGCCTTGATATAAGCTTGTATGGCGGCATCATCAGTAGCGGCCTGTTTAACAGGGTCAAAAGCAGCATCCTTTTTGCAGGATGAAAAACCGATAACAAATAAACTAAGTAGTAAAATATATTTCTTCATGCAGTATGTTATTTGATTGATAACTCTCTTTTCTAAAGAAAATTATAAAGCGGCTTTAATTTTCAATTGATATATAAATGGCACAGTTGACTCACCCGGTCTTTGCTTCGCTCGACCACCCTCTCTACGGCAAGCCGTAAAGAGGATTTAAATTAGTTTTTTACCTTCCTCACCCTCTTTGCGAAGCAGAGAGGGTCGACTAGCGAAGCATAGTCGGGGTGAGTAAAATCGTCCGATTATAAAACGGTCTTTATTTTCAATTCCTTCATCTGTTCTTCCGCAATAGTCGATGGTGTATCGATCATCACATCACGGCCCGAATTATTTTTAGGAAATGCGATCACATCGCGTATAGAATCAAGCCCGGCGAAGATGGACACGAGCCTGTCTAACCCGAAGGCTAAGCCGCCATGCGGTGGCGCGCCGTATTCAAAGGCATCCAATAAAAAGCCAAATTGTTTTTGCGCTTCTTCCGGCGTAAAGCCTAAGTGCTTGAACATTAATGACTGCAAGGCCCTGTCATGGATACGGATTGAGCCACCGCCAATTTCGGTGCCGTTGATCACCAGGTCATAAGCATTGGCGCGTACATTCTTTGGATCGATATCCAGCATCACGATATCCTCGGGTTTTGGCGAAGTGAAAGGGTGGTGCATGGCATGGTAACGGCCCGACTCCTCATCCCACTCCAGCAAAGGGAAATCATATACCCATAATGGCGCAAAAGTGTTTTTATCGCGCAGACCCAAACGGCCACCCATTTCAAGGCGGAGTTCATTTAACTGTTTGCGTACTTTGTCGGTTTTGCCCGCAAGTACTAACATCAAGTCGCCGGGTTCTGCTTCAAAAGCGGCTGCCCAATTGGTTAGCTCATCTTCATTATAAAATTTATCGACAGATGATTTTAGCGTGCCATCGGTATTATAACGGCAGTAGATCATCCCGGTAACGCCAATTTGCGGGCGTTTTAACCATTCGGTCAGTTCATCAATTTGTTTACGGGTATAATCAGCACAGCCTTTGGCATTGATACCAACCACCAGTTCGGCCTGATCAAATATGCTGAACCCTTTACCTTTTACCACATCGTTTAACTCCACAAACTGCATCCCGAAACGGATATCCGGTTTGTCAGAACCATATAAACGCATGGCATCGGCATATTCCATACGTGGGACTGTGCCAATATCTATCCCCTTTACAGTCTTAAATAAATGGTGCGTAAGCCCTTCAAACATATTTAAAATATCTTCCTGGGTGATAAACGACATTTCGCAGTCGATCTGGGTAAATTCAAGTTGCCTGTCAGCACGCAGGTCCTCGTCCCTGAAACATTTTACGATCTGGAAGTAACGGTCAAACCCGCTCACCATCAATAATTGTTTAAAGGTTTGCGGCGACTGCGGCAAAGCGTAAAACTCACCCGGGTTCATCCGGCTGGGCACCACAAAATCCCTTGCGCCCTCGGGTGTGGATTTGATCAGCACCGGGGTTTCCACCTCTATAAACCCGTGTCCATCTAAATATTTACGTGTTTCCTGGCTCATTTTATGGCGCAGTACCATGTTATTGCGGATAGGGTTACGGCGCAGGTCGAGGTAACGGTATTTAGCCCGTAATTCTTCGCCGCCATCGGTTTCGTCCTCAATTAAAAAGGGAGGTAATTTAGCCTCATTCAGTATTTCGAGATCAGTAACGGCTATTTCAATTTCGCCGGTTGGTATTTTAGTGTTTTTGCTGGAACGCTCAACCACCTTGCCGGTTACTTTGATAACAAACTCGCGACCAAGGCTGCGGCTTTGATCGCGTAAGGCGGCATCGCTATCGGTATTAAATACCAGTTGCGTTAAACCGTAGCGGTCGCGCATATCGATAAAGGTAGTACCCCCCAGGTCGCGTGATTTTTGCACCCATCCGCATAAGGTAACCGTTTCGCCTAAATGATTGATATTTAATTCGCCGCAGGTATGTGTTCGTAGCATAATTGTATCTGTAAAAGTTTGCAAAAGTACGTTTTTGAGGTGAAAGGAGAAAGGTTAAAGCGAAAAGTAAAGGCACATCATATCCTATTTTGATTTTATTTTTAGAAAAATTAAAGGATATAAACAAAATAGAATATATTGGGGTCGCCAAATGAAAAGAGTTTTAACCCTAATTGCCCTTTTGTTTTTATGTGTGGTATTTGCCGGTACGGCTTATGCCCGGAAAACCAGGCACGCGCACAGGGTTAAAACAAAAGCTCCTTTGGTTTATATCAATATCCTGAATACAGACACCATATCATCTTACAATCTTTTATATTTCGCCCAATCTTTAATAGGCTCACCCTATCGCGCTGCATCATCCGATCCGTCAAGGGGTTTTGATTGCTCGGGATTTGTGAGTTATGTATTTAAGAACTTCAACGCCAAAGTGCCGCGCTCTTCACAGGATTTTACGAATGTAGGCAGGGAAATAAGCATCGAAGATGCCCGCCCCGGTGATATCCTGCTGTTTAAAGGGACAAAAAGCCACCACCCGCGCTCCATAGGGCATGTTGCCATCGTATATAGCAATGAAGGCAACGAGCTTAGATTTATACATTCCACTTCTGGAAAAGAATATGGTGTTACCATAAGTTCCATGGACGAGACCTACAAACGCCGCTTTGTAAAGGTGGTGCGCTTGCTCAAACAAAATGACGAGTTCCAGGCCCAGTTGAACTGAGTTTTATTACATTTTCACTTTTTAGTACAAGGCTTATCCAATATAGCCTGGAATATGCTAAATCCGAAATTGAACATCCGAAATCCGAAATCAAATATTACCTTTGCTTCATAATTCTCAAGGGGTGCCTTGCTTTGAGCAATCAAACTGAAAGACAGGCTGAGATCAAACCCATTGTTGTGAGTAGTGATTAGTGAGTGGTGATTTATAGTTCGAAAGAGCTAATGACCATTGACTACTGACCAATGACCAACATACACCTGATCCGGGTAATGCCGGCGTAGGGAGAGGTAAAAGTTAAGTGTACTGCATATTCAACCCTGGTGTGCAGATGGTTTAACAAGTTTTTATTTATTCATTTTGAAAAATTTATTCATGGCGTTTTTCGCCTTGCTGCTGCCTGTCCTGGCAACGGCCCAGCTTTCCGTTTCAGGGAAAGTAACCGATCAAAAAACCGGCGAAGCATTGCCGGGTGCAACCATCAGCATTAATCCTCTGGCAACTGTTATTTCTGAGGCAAACGGCCATTATCGTATTGGCAATCTTAAAAATGGTTCTTGCACCATCAAAATTACTTACATCGGTTACCAGCCCATTGTGAAAACTTTTGCTTTGACCGCTGATACCAACATCGATTTCCAATTGGTTACCAGCAGTCACCTTACCGAAGAAATTACGGTAAGCGCAACCCGTGCTTCTGACAATTCGCCTACAGCCTTTACCAATCTCGACAAAAAAGATATCGAAAAAAATAATTCGGGTCGTGGCTTTGAGTATCTGCTGGAGCAAACACCATCAACCGTGGTTAGTTCCAATGCCGGGGCCGGTGTCGGTTATACCAGCATCCGTATCCGTGGATCGGATGCCACCCGCACTAACGTAACGCTCAACGGTATCCCGATGAACGACGCAGAAGACCAGGGTGTATATTTTGTCGATCTGCCTGACCTGGCTTCATCTGTTGATAATGTACAGGTACAGCGCGGGGTGGGCACATCCACTAATGGCGCAGGTGCATTCGGAGCCAGCATCAACATACAAACCACCACCCGGATCGATACTGCTTATGCAGAAATTAACAACACGGCAGGGTCTTATGGAACGGTAAAGAACACGGTTAACGTGGGTACCGGCTTGCTTGGCGGGCATTTCAGCTTTGATGGCCGTTTGTCAAGGACGAACTCCGACGGGTATATCGACCGCGCCTTCTCCCACCTGAAATCATACTTTTTAACAGGCGCTTATTATGGTAAAAACAGTGTGTTGCGACTGAATGTATTTTCGGGTTACGAGCAAACTTACCAGGCCTGGGATGGCGTACCCGAAGACAGTATAAAAACCAACCGCAGGTATAATGAATTAGGATACATCAACGCCACGAATAGCTATTACAAAAACCAGACGGATAATTACACGCAGAACTATTACCAGTTGCTGTATGATCAGCAGATTAGCACTAAATTTTCTTTCAGCGGGGCATTGTATTATACCAAAGGCTACGGCTATTACGAGGAATATAAAAATGCCGATTCGCTAAAGTATTATGGCATTACCCCGGTTACGGTAGGTGGCACAACTATTGAAGCAACTGACCTTGTGCGCCGCTTATGGCTGAACAATGATCTTTACGGGCTTACCTATAACCTGAATTATAAGCCGGATAATAACCTGGGCGTAACACTTGGCGGCGCTTATAATGAATATAAAGGCGCGCATTACAATAACATAGAGTGGACACAGCAAAGCACAGATATCCCGCCGGATTATGAGTACGAGCGTGATAATGCCACAAAAACAGATTTCAATCTATTCAGCAGGGCTGAATATCATATAGGCGATGTTTTGCTTTATGGCGACCTGCAATACCGGCACATCTATTATTCGTTTTTAGGGTTCGATCAAAACCTGAACAGTGCGCAGCAAGCGGTGCAGCTTAACTTTTTTAATCCAAAGGCCGGTATCACTTATACCCTTACGGAACATAGTAATGTTTATGCGTCTGTAGCAGTCGGCAATCATGAACCTAACCGGAGTGATTATACTAATTCGCCGCCACAGCAACGCCCATTGCCCGAAAATTTGAAAGATTTTGAAGCTGGTTACCGTTTTGGCAGCCCGGTTTTCAGCGGCAACATCAACGGTTTTTATATGCTGTACAAAAATCAATTGGTACTCACCGGCGCGCTTGACTCCGTTGGGGAAGCCATCCGCACAAATATCAAAGACAGCTACCGGGCGGGCATTGAGGTGAGCGCCAGGGTAAAAGTGGCTCAGCCATTAAGCTGGTCTGTAAATGCTACCTGGAGCGTGAATAAGGTGAAGAATTTTCCGCAATTCCTGCAAAACTACGATACCGGTACTTTGGACGAAACGCAATATAAAAGTACGGACATCGCCTACTCGCCTGACCTGACAGCATCAAGCGTGATCAGTTATCACCCATTAAAAAATGCTGAGATCGCTTTTATCAGCAAATATGTAAGCCGGCAATATTTGGATAATACCTCCACCGTAAGCCGGTCACTGGACGGTTATTTTGTGAATGACATCCGGCTTAATTATAATTTTAGCATAAAAGGGGTTAAGAATATAGGCGTAGGCTTGCTGATCAACAATATATTCAGTGAAAAATACCAGTCGGACGGAGCCACTTACCCGGATATCGAGGGTGGTAAAGTGGTGAACTACAATTATTTTTTCCCGCAGGCGCCAATCAATTTCCTGGCATCACTGAATGTTAAATTTTAAATTGCGGTAACGCAAATATCACATTGAATTTTAATCGCTTTGTTGATATTTGCGTTACTTAATCCGCTTACTGATGAAGATCAAACACCTGTTTTTATTATCGTTTGCTTTTGCCGTTTTCAATGCGTCGGCTCAAACCCCAAAGAAAAAAGTATCACCCATACTAACTACTCAAACTGCGGCTCCCGTTGCAGCAACGGATGTATTACCCCGTCCAAAACTGGTAGTAGGCATCGTGGTTGACCAGATGCGCTGGGATTATTTGTATCGTTTTTACGATCGCTATCAAAGCAATGGTTTTAAACGTCTTTTGAACGAGGGTTTTAGCTGCGAAAATACACAGGTAGATTATATCCCCACTTTCACCGCACCGGGGCATACCTGTATTTATACCGGTTCTGTGCCCGCCATTCATGGGATAGCGGGGAATGATTTTATCATACAGGCTACCGGTAAATCTGTGTATTGTACTGAGGATACCACGGTAAAAACCGTTGGAAGCCCTTCTAAAGCTGGCGAGATGTCGCCGCGCAACCTGTTAACTACTACGGTTACTGATGAGTTGAGATTAGCCACTAATTTCCGTTCAAAAGTGATCGGCATTGCGTTAAAAGACAGGGGTGGCATATTGCCTGCCGGACATACGGCCAACGCTGCCTATTGGTTTGATGATAAAACCGGCAACTGGATCACCAGCACCTATTATATGAAAGAGCTGCCTAAATGGGTAAAGGATTTCAATGATCAGAAACTGGCGGAAACTTATCTGAAGCAAGACTGGACACCACTTTACCCTGTAAATACCTATGTGCAAACTTTGCCGGATGAATCTAAATACGAAGGCAAATTCAAAGGCACCGATGCCCCGACCCTGCCAGTAAAAACATCTGCGATATATAAAAGCTATGGGTTGGGCTTGATACGTGCAACACCTTATGGTAACACCATTTCATTTGACCTGGCAGTAGCCGCTATTAACGGCGAGCAGTTAGGCCAGCATGAAGTACCGGATTTCCTGGCTTTGAGCTTATCATCCACAGATTATATCGGGCACCAGTTTGGGGTAAACGCGGTTGAAATAGAAGATACCTATTTACGCTTGGACCGCGAGTTAGCTGCGTTTTTCACGTACCTGGATGCCAAGGTAGGCAAAGGCAATTACACCGTTTTCCTGACTGCCGACCATGGCGCGGCGCATAATACCGCTTTTTTGAAGGATCATGGTATACCTGCCGATGTATGGGATGACGGTGCAGTGAGAGACAGCCTGAACAAATTCTTGCATACCAAGTACAGGGTGCCAAACCTGGTGCTGAGCCTGGGTAATTACCAGGTTAACTTCAATAATGGCTACATCAAAGAAGGAGGGTTAGACAAGGACGCTATCATTAAGGATTGCATAGATTATTTGCAGAATCAACGCGGAATAGCTTTCGCGGTTGACATGAAACATGCAGAATCTGCAAACCTTCCCGAAGAACTGCGTACACGGATAGTAAACGGTTACAGCCGGGAACACAGCGGCGATATACAGATCATTTTGCAGCCGGGCTGGTTCACAGGTCACGGCTCTGGCGATAGCGGGCCGACAGGTACGACCCATGGCACCTGGAACCCTTACGATACGCACATTCCGCTGGTATTTATGGGTTGGGGCGTCAACCACGGCCACCTTAACCGCGAAACCCACATGACGGATATTGCCGCCACCGTTGCCGCGCTATTGCACATACAGGCACCGAACGGGAGTATTGGAAAGCCGATAAGCGAGGTGCTGAAATAGTCGGGAAGACCGAAAGTAATATTTATCAATTAACATAAGCTATCCTCCGGACTTACGGTCTTTCCGACTTCCGGACTAAATCATGAAAAAATACATATCCAAATTCCATTATCTAACCCAGGACCTGCCAAACCGGACACACGTGGGGCAGGTTCATATTGCTTGCCAGGCAGGGGCAAATTGGATACAATACCGTTGTCTAACCAAATCAGATGATGAACTGATAGGCGAGATCAATGAGATAGCCGCCATCTGTGATGATTGGGGCGTTACGCTAATATTGACCAATCATTATCACCTGCTTGATCGGGTTGATGCGCAGGGTGTGCATATCGAAGATTTTGATGCTGACCTGGTTGCCATCCGCGATCACATCGGCGATGACAAAACATTGGGGGCATCCGCCACCAACGTTGATAGGTTGCTCCAAGTGCAGGGTACTGGCGTGGTCGATTATTGTGGCTATGGCCCCTTCGCCCATACCGATACCAAGCCTAATAATAAGCCATTGCTTGGTTTTGAAGGTTACCGCATCCTGCAAAAGCAGCCGGTTGAAATGCCGGTTATTGCCGTAGGCGGCGTGAAGCTATCTGATGTAGAGCCTTTATTGGAAACAGGCATTTATGGTATCGCAGTTTCAGGCGCGATCAACCTGGCGCCTGATCCCGGAGGCATGCTAAAGGAGTTTTATCAGAAGATATATTAATGACATAATTTACAGGCATTTATAAAACATTTTGCATAATTTTCAGTTGTAAAAATTAGAACTGATCTCTAATCACTAATCAACTAATCTCTAACACAGTGTCCTCGCATCACATCGTACGCGAAAAACAGGAACCCGCATTACTGGTGCTGGGATTGGATACTTTTCCGATGGAACTGTTAGGCCAGTTGCTGGAATGGAGCCCAACCGTTATAGCTACCAGGGACACTGCCGAAATGCTTCATGATCAGGGTATCAAGATAGATTGGATCATTGCAGATGATATGCAAAGGACATTGCAATCAGACATCAAACAAATGCCGACGGGTAATGATACACCTACCGAAGCCGCTTTAAAATACTTGGTTACGCATGGCTACCCTGCTGTCAATGTTATTACCGATAACCTGCAATTAAAGGATTATTTGTTTTATACGGATAAAATCAACCTGGTAATATTCCAGGGTAATCAAAAGATATACGCCGTTAATTCCGGCTTCAGTAAATGGAAACCCGCCGGGGAAATGCTGGAAGTGCTGACACATCCGCACGACCTTCATCTGAGCGGTTTGGAATCAATGGGTAACCACAGTTTCAGGACAACGCACGACGGGTTTTTCAGCCTGCAATTTGAGCACCCATTTTTGTTTATCGCCGAAGGGTTGTAAACATTCGAAAAATACAAATCGTATAACAAATCAGCCGTTTTCGTCAGTATTTGTTAAAATCGGGATGCCATTTGATCTCTAATTAGGTAGTATCGCAATTTGTTTGCTACATTTACTTACAAAAAGCACGGATACGGCGAAAAATCTGTTAATTCGCCGTCCCGATAAGACAGAAAATTATTGTTCGGCTTTTTGATAATTAACATAATAACCATTAAACCATTTGCACAATCAGTAGTCTA
>Ga0206976_1274_pt1 | contig 12218 bp, 10 predicted proteins | sample Alteio_BWOrgHeat_82_FD_152926 | JGI IMG/M metagenome (GOLD analysis project Ga0206976, IMG submission 152926) | Enriched cells from forest soil in Barre Woods Harvard Forest LTER site, Petersham, Massachusetts, United States -... | ecosystem: Environmental > Terrestrial > Soil > Temperate forest >... | reverse complement strand
GCCCCAGAAAAAAGTGGCGATTGTGGCGCCGAGAATCCCAGTGGCGAGGCCCATTAGAATCGCCATGATAATGCCCAATTGTGGGGGCCCCCACATCATCATAACGACCATGCAGGAGCCGATGATCACTCCTGTGGCAGAGCGCGGCAGCTTCCTGGCGATGCTCAGGAGCAGCATGATAAGGAGGGCGACCAGAGGAATGAGAATGGCGGCGAAAAGAATGCAAAATGCGAAATCGAAGAGGTAACCGAATCCGGTTTGTATGTAGAGCCCGCCGATGATAACGCTAACTGCCGCGACACCCAGTGTGCCCCAAACGGCGCCGCGTCTCGCTTCGCGGCCGGGACGGATGGTGGCCCACTGCCGGGAGCACCAGCCGCGCACCGTGCGCCACAAAGATTTCTTCTCAGGTAGCGGTGAGGAACCTTGTGGCAGCGATTCGGGCGGCGGAGGAGTCACATCGTCGATGGCCATGAATTACTCCCGGTCCGTGAGGTTAGGATTTGCGAGTCGACGGCATTGTACATGGAGTTGGGATTTGCATGGCCGTTGAGGCGCCGGTTGGGAATGATGAATTTCGTGGGGCGAATTCTCTGGAGGAAACGATACAATTCGTGACCATGGAAGGCACACTTCTAAAATTGGTTTTGAAAAATCGGGAGTGAGGCGTCGCCGGTGTATCGGGAGGCTTCGATGATGCGAAGAGTAGTTCGAAATACTATGTGTTTGGCGGGAGTCGCCGTGGCGGTTGTCGCGTGTTCCTTCGTCGCGCTCTCAGAAATGAAGAGGGAAGAAGAAATGAATCCAAAGGCTGTGCAGCAAGAAGGATTTACGGTGGTTGGCATCGCAGTGCGGACTAGCAATGCTGAACAAACGACGCCTGCACGCCCGATCGGGAAGCAGTGGGAACGATTATTTAAGGAAGGTGTGCTGGCGGCAATTCCGAACAAGGCGGATGGAAATATTGTGGCGTTGTATACGGAATATGCCAGCGACAAGGATGGGATGTACACCTACGTGCTGGGAGCGCGCGTGACGAAAGCGGAGAGCGTGCCGGCGGGGATGGTCGCGAAGAATGTGCCGGCAGCACGATATGCCGTATTCACTTCAGAGAAAGGCCCCGTGCAAAAAGTGGTCGTCGATATGTGGCAAAAAGTTTGGGCCACGCCGAAGAGTGCATTGGGAGGAGACCGGGCTTATAAGGCGGACTTCGAGGTTTACGATCTGCGGGCGCAAAATCCAGCGGATTCGGTAGTCGATTTATACATAGGTATTCGGTAGATGTGTTCCTGCTCGGAAAGTTGTAACAGTCGAATCGTTTTCAGGCGACCACCCACTTGGATGTTGCGATGAGACGAGGCCAACTCCTTTACAGGCCACGTTGAGCGATTAGAAATTCGAGAACGGCGTTTTGGACTACGGCAGGTTGGTCAGTTTCGAAAATGTGGCCGGCGTTAGGGATTAGCACGAGTTTAGCACCCGGGATTTTGTCGGCGATTAAGCGGCCGTTTGCAACCGGAACGAGGCGGTCGGTTTCGCCGTGAATCACTAGCGTAGGAGCAGTGATTTGGGCGATGCGGCTGTAGGCCTCCCAGCCGAAAATACCCTGGAGCTGACCCATGTATCCCTGTGGAGTGGGATACCACTTCATGCGAATGGCCATGTCTTCGTCGATGCGTTCGCGCGGCGTTGCGGCGTCATAAATGAAGGGGATGATGGTTTCTTTTGCTTGCTCGGGAGTGACGTCCCGGCGCAGAAGAGCTTGGAGCGCTTCCGGTTCGGCCTGAACGGCGTGCGGGCCACCGGCGGCGGTGCAACCCAGGATCAGCGAGCGCACACGATTCGGGTATTGCAGCGCAAATTCCTGAGCAATCATGCCGCCCATGGAAACGCCAAACACGTGCGCGCTTTCGATGCCAGCGGCATCCAGGACGGCAGCAGCGTCGCTCGCCATCAGCGCGATGGAATAGATGCCTGGAGGCGCGTCGCTTTGACCCACACCGCGGTTATCCAGAGCGATGGTGCGGAAAAGTTTTGCGAGAATCGGGCGGCTGCGATGCCACATGTAGGAGGGATAGCTGAGGCCCATGATGAGCAAGAGAGGCTCGCCGGAACCCTGTTCATCCCAATAGATTTTGGCTCCTTGATTTTCGACGAAGGGCATGGAGTCTCCGGTTGCGGCGTGCTTTTGCGGCCAAGAACTTTCTTATTTCGTGTGTGCAATATTATGCGCTTATCGCTGAGCCGGCAGCGGAGTCGATCACCATGGAGGCGATGCGCTCGCGGTGGAATGTTGCGTCGCCGAAGGCTGCCTCCGAGGATTTAGCGCGGCGATAGTAGAGGTGAACGTCGTTTTCCCAGGTGAAGCCCATGCCACCATGAATCTGGATGCCACGGTTTCCGACGGTCCGCGCGGCATCGCTGGCGTACATCTTGGCGATAGAAACGGCAGTGGCGGCGTCCGGGGAATCTTCTTCGAGTGCCCATCCCGCGTAGTAGACGGCGGAGCGGGAACTTTCGGTTTCCAAGTACATGTCCGCGCACTGATGTTGAACGGCTTGGAACATTCCGATCGGTTTGCCGAACTGCTTGCGAGTTTTGGCGTATTCGACCGTGATGTCGAGAATCCGTTGCATTCCCCCGACTAGTTCGGCAGCCAGCGCGGCGGTGGCAATATCGAAAGCACGCGCCAGGCTGGAGTTAGCCGAGATTTGTTCCGCAGGAGTGTCGCTGAATTCGACGACATAAAGTTTGCGGGTGAGATCCATTCCGGACATGGGAGATATTTTCAGGCCGCTGGCTTTGGAGTCCACAACGAAGACGCCGTTTCGCGCTACCACCAGTATGAAATCGGCGACGGCTGCATCCGAGACGAAGAATTTCTTGCCTGTGAGTTTCCCGTGAGTGGCGCTCAGTTGGAGGTCGTCAAGGTTCCAGTTTGCAGAAGCTTCAAGAATGGCGACGGTGGCGCGAACTTCGCCCCGGCAAATTGGAGCGAGATACTTCGTCTTGTGCGCGGGAGTAGCCGCTGCATCCAGGACGGAGCCGGCAAGGACGACGGTTGAGAAAAACGGGCCGGGTAAAAGCGCGCGCCCCGTTTCTTCCATCAGCAGCATGAGTTCGACTTTGCCGAGACCGACTCCGCCATACTCTTCGGGAAAAATAATCCCGGTGTAGCCCTGGTCGGTGAGCTTGGACCAAAGCGCTGCGTCGTAGGCGGTATCTGTTTCCATCAGCCGCCGCATTTCCGCGCTGGGGCATTCGCCAGCGAAAAATTTGCGTGCGCTGTCTTTCAGAAATTCCTGACTCTCACTCAAACCAAATTGCATGAAATGTCCCCTTAGGAGCGTATGGATTAGTAGCTTCTGGGCAGTCCTAGAACGAAATGGCCGATGATGTTGCGTTGCACCTCGCTCGTGCCGGCTTCGATGGTGTTTCCGCGTGTACGCAGATAGCCGTAGGACCAGAGCCCTTTGTCGACGGCGTACGAATCGCCTGCCATAAGCTGGCCGTAAGAACCGAGAATTTCCTGGGCGATTTGCTGGAAGCGCTGGTTGAGCTCGCTCCAGAATATTTTCTGGATCGAACCTTCAGGGCCAGGGACGCCAGTGGCGGTGATGCGACTGAAGGCGCGCATCTGGTTGAAGCGCATGATCTCAATTTCCGCGCTGCACTGGGCAAGCTTTTGGCGAATGACAGGGTCTTCGGACGCGGGGCGCCCGTTGCGTTGGATAGCACGCGAAAGCTCGATGAGGCGCGTGATGTAGCGCTTGAAGATAAGGTGCAGGCGCGCGCCGTAGGAACCACGCTCGTACATCAGAGTCCTGATCGCCACGTTCCAGCCGTCATTTACTTTGCCGAGGATATTTGCAACGGGCACGCGAACATCGCGGAAGAACAGTTCGTTGAATTCGGATTCACCGGTCATTTGGCGAAGGGGACGAACTTCGACTCCCGGGGATTTCATGTCTACGAGAAGGACGGTGAGTCCTTTGTGTTTCGCGACGGTCGCGTCAGTGCGAACGACGAGTTCGCACCAGTCACCCACCCATCCATAGCTGGTCCAGACTTTTTGGCCGTTCACGATGTAGTGATCGCCGTCGAGGCGGGCTTCGGTTTGGAGACTGGCGAGATCGGAGCCAGCATTCGGTTCGGAGAACCCCTGGCACCAGATTTCTTCCGCGCTCAGAATTTTTGGAATGTACCGTTTTTTTTGCGTTTCCGTTCCGTAGGCGATGATGGTGGGGCCGATGAGGCCAAGTCCCAAGGAGTTTGCCATGGGCGGCGCGTCGACGCGTGCCATCTCTTCCCAGAAAATGGCTTGCTGCATTAGCGTGGCGCTGCGACCGCCGTACTCCTTGGGCCAGGAAGCGGCAGCCCAGCGGCCTTCCTGAAGCTTTCGTTGCCAGGCGCGCAGATAGGGGAATGACTCTTCCATGGGCTTTTCACGCCATTCGTCCCAGTCCTTGGGGATGTTGGAAGCGAGCCACGAGCGGAGTTCGTCGCGAAAGGCTGACTCCTCAGCAGTTAGATTTAGATCCATGAGGAAGGCTCCTTTACGCTCTTGCCCGGCTGCAAACTTCTTGTGAACGCGCGACTCGCGTAGTGGTGCGCGGGGATGATTGACGAGATCAGGCGCTAGCGGGAAGCGGCGGCATCCGATGGGATGCCGCCGCTTCCGGTCGCTGTGGCGCTAGAAAGTGAGCCGGAACCCGAGCTGAATTTGTCGCTTTGGGAAGGCTGCAGTGAAACCAAGCGGCGTGCTGGGCCCGGCCACCGTCCCATCGCTAAGGACCGTGCCTGGTTTCAAGCCGTGCACGTTGAATGGCGGAGCAAACGCGGCGCCGACGATATTGTTCACGCTGGCGTAGTTGGTGCGGTTGGCCAGGTTAAAGGCTTCCGCGGTGAATTGAAGAGATGCCTTCTCATGCAGTTTGAAGGAGCGGCTGAGGCGCATGTCGAAGTCATAGTAGTTCGGGCCGACACCGGTATTGCGGCCGTCTGCCGGAGGGCGGTCGTTGGTGAAGTGACCGTCGCCGTTGATGTCGGCGCCGGCGAGAAGGTTAAAGGGATGGCCGCTGTTGTAGTTGAAGATGGGAGAAAGCTGGAAGCCGCCAAGAATGCGGGATTTTTCCCACGGGCTTTCAAACACTCCAGCGATGACAACCTTGTTGCGCTGGTCAAAATCAGAGACGGACCAATCGCAGCGCAGGCACGTGGCGTTAAACGGGGAATAGTCGCTGTTGAAGTCCGTGGAATTGTCCAAAGCTTTGCTGTAGGTGTAGTTCGCCATCACCATGAAATGATTGGAGAAGCGCTTCTTGAGTTCGAGAATGCCTCCCTGGTAGAGAGCGGACGCCGCGGAACTGTAAACGTTGTTTTGGAGAATCGTGTGCGTGGGGTCGGCGAAGCATAGACCGGGATCGGCCGCACACTCTGGCGCACCCCAATCCTGGAAGGGAAGACCATTGGTAGGGAGACCATTGGCGCCCTGGCCTGGCGGCCCGCAGTCCGCCACGCCGGCAGTTGGGCAGACGGGCGCGCCCGGCAGGAGGTTCGAATCGAGGGCAACGGGAAGATGAGTGGTATGAACAAAGATGTAGCTTGCAGAGAGCGTGAACCCCGCTCCGATTTGTCGCTCGATGCTCAGAGATGCCTGCTGCGCCATGGGACTTGCATAACCTGGCTGACCCGCGAAAAGTACGGTGCCCGGCGGCAGTGGGCCGGTATTGGAGACAGTAAGTCCAAACTGCGTCAGGTCCGCCGGAGTAATGCAGGCGAACTGTCCAGTAGCTGGCGCGCCACAACCAATGATGCTGTTCTGGACCGGATTCGCAGTGAGACCTTCCTTATAGAGCGTCTGAAAAATTATCGCGGAGCTAGTCTCTGGGATGGAGGGATTTCCGGTGGCCGCGCCGAGAATCGAGACGAGCGTATTGGCGATGATGCGCTTGCCGTTGACATTGCCGAGCACATTCACAACGCTTGGAATCTGGGCGTATATCGGAGAATAGAAGATGCCGTACCCGGCGCGGACGACTGTCTTGTGATCCTTGAAGGGATCCCAGGCGACGGAAACGCGCGGGGCAAAATTTTTCTTGGGTGTATGGAGGACTCCATACTGCGAATCCAACTCGTATCGTAGGCCGTAGTGCAGCGTCAGATTGGACCGGAGTTGCCAGGTATCCTGGACATAGCCGGCAGTGAAGGGCCGGGTCTCCACGTATTGCGGGTTGCCGAAACCTTGTTCGTAGAATGCGGGCAATCCCAGGCTCCAGGATTGGAGCGTGCTGATGCTCGAAGGCGGCGTGTTGGCTCCGCAGGCAGCCGGAGCTTCCAGACAGAGGCTGACCAAAGCGCCTGGAAGTTCGAGAAACTCAAAACGACCTGCGAAAAAGGTTTGCGAAGTGGTGTTGTTGCCGCGGATTAACTCCTCGAATCCCGTCCTGATGGTATGGTGACCGCGAACCAGTGTTAGATTGTCGCCGAATTCATAACGGCGTCCAGTCGAGTGGCTTGGAAGAAAGATACCGCGTCCAAAGAAACCATAACCCTCGACGTCAAGGCCGGGCCCGCCGAGGTCATTGGTATTCACATTAAATTGGTACCAATTCCACTGGGCGAAGGCCTCGTTCTGCGTGGAGGCGCTGAACTGGTGGAACCACGAACCTTGCACGGTGCTGTCCCAGGCGAGTTCGGAAGTGCCTCGAGAAAAAGCTGTCAGAGCCTGCAGATCAGGGTCCGATTCGGTGAGATGCACAAAACTATAGCGGAGAAAAGCTTGATTGGTGTCGCTGAAGCGATGATCGAGGCGAGCGGAAAAGTCATTGGCGCGCGTGTCAAATGGGAATAATCCTCCGTTGACCTCAAATTGGTTCACGATATAAGGATCCAGCGCGGATTTGATTGCTGGAACAAAGATATTGCCCGGCTCTTGAGGAGGATTTATCGTCAGGATGCTCTGAAGGGCAAACGCGCACGCTGGAGCGGATAGAACAATCGGATTGAGCAGTGGATTCGCCGTATTTGTTGTAATGCACGGAACCATATTCGTGGCCGGTTGCGCGGCCAGATTTGCAATAAGTGCCTGCTGAGTGTTTGTGGGAGCAAAGATGTTGCTATTCGTCAGCAGGGGTACGGAATCTTGTGCATTTGAGTTCAACCCTTCGTAAGCCACGAATAAGAATGTTTTATCTTTTTTGATTGGGAAGCCCAGGTTGCCTCCATATTGCTGGCGATTGAGGCCGTCCTTGACGGGCGTGCCTTGGGCATCGAGCGAGAAGGGATCACCGGGCTGCAGTGCTTGCGTGAAAGCAAACGGGTCGCGCGCGTCCATGACGCTATCGCGGAAAAATCCGAAGAGGCCTCCGTGCAATTCATTCGTGCCGGACTTCGAGACGATATTGATCACGGCGCCGCTCGCGCCGCCAAGATCAGCGCCGTAATCGCTGCGGTTAATCTGGAATTCCTGGACGGCATCCTGGCCCAAATTGAGGCGCACGCCGCCAGCGTCGTCGTTGGCTTCTCCGCCGTCCACCGTGACGCTGTTGCCCCGGCCGTTGCTTCCGTAAAAAGAGAGGCCGCTCTGGGGGGTTTGCTTCACGCGGAAGTCAGCATTGTCCGTGATCGTGTTCGAATTGCTTACACCTGGTACCAGCAATGTGAAAGTAAGATAGTCGCGGCGGCTGATCGGCAGTTCCGCAATATATTGCTGCACGAGGGTGTCCGCCTGGCTGCCTCTGGAGGTTTCCACCGGCGGCAGTTCCGCCGTTACTTCCACGTGCGCCGTGGCCGACGCCAGTTGAAGGCGAAAATCAAGAACGAGTGTCTGCCCGACGTTGAGGACTACCCCTTTGCGGATCTCGGTCTGGAAGCCGGAAGTCTCTATGGTTAGGCTATAAGTTGCTGGCGCGAGTCCAGTTACGCGATACTCGCCGTCGGTCTCCGTCACCACCGTGCGCCGGATTCCTTTCTCGGAATCCTCGATGACAACGGTGGCTTTTGGAACTGTCGCTCCGGTGGGATCCGTAATCGTTCCGCGAATCTCGCCTGAGGTACCGCCGCCCTGGCCGCGCGCCACGCGGTTTGCCGGCAGTAAACATGCAAGGGATAGGAATGCGGCCACAAGAAAAGTTGCCCTCATAAGTCCTCCTGGTTCAGCGAACCTCTCACAGAACTTTTTCTGAAATTGTTCACATAAGCCCTGATTCGCACCGCCAGTCGATGACTGGGCCGGACTCGACCGCTTTCCGTCGGCCGCATGCCGGTTCTTACAAAATTTGACAATGTCCATGGAGCCGCTACGGGACGCTCTTACCGAGCCCCTTCCATTTGATCGATGACCCCATGCCCCGACGTACTATTCAAAATTATGATTGTCCGTATCACATAATATTGACTAACGTCAAGTTGAAACCACGGACATGCTGCCAAGGATGGGCGAGCTGGTCCTCCGGTCGGACAGCTGTGCGGGACGCTGGATGTCTGAAGGGCAGTTACGTTGGAAATGCAGCGGTTGCGAGGCAAGCCGTCACAGGGTCAACTAACTGGTGTTCGTTCAGTGGGGTACGAGTACGATCCGGCCGGAAACTTGTCCGTGCCGCAGTTGCTCCAAGACTTCGTTCACGTGGGCCAGCGGACGGGTTGACGTCTGGCAATGAAGTTTCCCTGCGGCCGCCATCGCCAGCACTTCACGCAAGTCTTCTCGGGTTCCGACTGAGGAAGCCTGGATGCGTACCTCTGTTGCAGCCATCAAGATTGGCGGAAAGCAGAGGTTCTCCGATGGCAGGCCAACCACGAGGAGCATGCCCGTCGGTCTAACGCAGGGAAACGCAGTGTCGTAAGCCGCCTTTGCGGCGGAAGTGACTAACGCAACATGGGCTCCGCCCGATCGCCGCAGCTCTTTGACAACATTTACGCTGGCTGAGTTTAGGGTGGCCGACGCGCCGAGGCTCTTGGAGTGCGAGAGTTTTTCGTCAGAGACATCGATGGCCGTGACGATCGCTCCCAGACCGAGCCCGATTTGAATGGCCAAGTGGCCGAGGCCGCCGACGCCGAACACTGCCAAACGCTGGCCTGGCTGGATTTTGGCGTGTTTTAGAGCGCGGTAGACGGTGACTCCCGCACAGAAAAGCGGCGCCGCGTCGACGGAGGAAAGTCCGTCGGGGATTTTCGTGGCATGGCTCGCGGGGACCTTGACGAATTCCGCGTAGCCGCCGTCCACGGTGACACCGGTAATTTTTTGTTTGGCGCAGAGATTCTCGTTGCCTTCGCGGCAGAAGTCGCATTCGCCACAGGTCCAGTACACCCAGGGAACGCCGACGTGGTCGCCGACTTCCAAGTGACTGACGGTTGCACCCTTTTCCACGACGCGCCCGGCAATTTCATGCCCTAGGATCAAAGGCCTCTTTGTGATGGGAACCAGTTGCGGCCAATCGCCGTCGGCCACGTGCAAATCCGAGTGGCAGACGCCGCAGGCCTCGACCTCGATCAGGACTTCCTGTGCGTCGGGACGCGGCTGCGCAACATCTTCGAGGCTCAGCGGCGCTTTGTACTCGCGAAGAATAGCCGCTTTCATTGCAGCCACTTCCACGACTTGAGGAAGAGTGATTCAGCGTTTTCGAGCAAGCTATGGAAACTCCCTAGTCTCTGACGCAATCAACACGGAATCTGCCGCTGCGTTTTACGGCTTGGCGCCACGCAAGAAAAATTCAACGGCGTTGCGCACCCGCTCCGTAAGTTTGTGAGGCCCGGTAAGGTCGACGGCCCACTGCCGGACCACAGTATTGAAGAGTCCCTCCATGAATTCGGCCAGATGCACGACCGGAAAATCACGCGTGATCTCGCCGTTCTTTTGGCCTTCCGCGATAATTTGGCGCAGAAGACTGACGGTCGCCGCCTCGGCACCTCGCAGCTCCGGCGAGCGCACCGGATCCATTGCGCCTGCAAGAATTACGGCCTGCCAAAGTGGCCGACCCACTTCAGTCGTGTTTCCCAAAGTTTCGTAAAATCGTCGCAAGCGCTGCTCGGTCGTCGCTTTGATGGCGAGTTCCGACTTGAGGCTCTCTGCCTGGCGAGCAAAAGCACGGCGTCCGACTTCGCGCAAAACTGCGTCTTTGCTCGGGAAATTTCCAAAGTGTGTACGATATCGTCGATGCGCGTCTTCTCGTAGCCTCGCTGGCGGAAAAGATGCAGCGACGTTTCGATAATCTGCTGGCGTAGGCGAGCTTTTTTGCGTTCGCGAAGACCGGCGACTGGCTCTCGGCCAGAGGTTGGATGATTACGTTTCTTGTTGGTGGCCTCGCTGTCATCGATGCTCCCCGCCGCGTGCGAGGACGATCGGCTTACGGCAGCTTTCGCACGGCGCATGAAATGTTTCCTCCTCGACTGAGGCCGCGGGGCCGCGCGGCCTATATTTCGATAGTGGCGCTAACATTATAGTGACTAATGCCAAGTTGCAAGCCCCGCGGTAAATGGCACCAATAAAAAACGTGCGGCTGGCACAATTCAAACACAACGAAACGCAATCGGAGATGCGCTGATGCCGAAAGTGTTTTAAACTGATTCTAGTGCAAGGATGGGCGTGTAGCTCAGCTGGGAGAGCGCGTGCTTTGCAAGCATGAGGTCGCAGGTTCGATCCCTGTCACGTCCACCAATCATTTTTTACACTTCAATCTCTCTACTGATACGGTCCATTCGTGACTCTGTGAAATTGGACCGAGCTGGCGTCGCAAAAGTGTTCTTCTCTCGTGACTCATCCAGTCAGGCTAGACTCTCCTTCGGGCTTTGAGCGCTTGCAGGAAACTTTCGCTTCAGCCATCCGAATGCGCCTCGCACAATAAAAACGTTGAGCAAGATCGAAATCAAGGACGCAGCGATCAAGGTGCTGAAGACGTTTTCACCCACCATTCCCGACGATCGCCCGACTTGCACGACTACAAAGGAGAGCTCGCCAATCTGCGTGAGCCCTGCGGCTACGGCTATCGCCGTCCAGAAGGAATAGCGGAAGATCCACACCACCGCCGTCCAAACGAGAAACTTGCCGATCACGATGAGGAGGAGCATCAAGCCGAGAAGCGGCAGGCTTTTGGCGAGAACGTGAGGATCTATCAGAGTCCCGAGTGTAACGAAGAAGAGCGCCACGAACGTGTCGCGCAGAGGCAACAGCTGAGTATGAGCGTCGTGAAGGTCCTCCAAACCACTGATGGATAACCCGGCAAGAAAAGCGCCTAGCGCAACTGAAAATCCAACCGCTTGTGCGAGCGCAGCCGTCCCCAGACAAATCGCGATGGCGATCAACAAGAAAAGCTCCTGATTGCAGGTTGCTTTCACTCGCCGGAAAACCGGCGGAATCACCTTGATCGCAAGGAAGCCCAGCGGGACCAGCAGCAGCAAAGCCTTACCCAGCGTCCAAGCCGCGTTCACGAAAAGATCTTTCCCGGAGCCGCCGAATGCTGGCAAGACCAGCGTCATGCAGATGACAGCAAGATCCTCGACCAGAGTGATGCCGATCATCACGCGGCCGTGTGTAGACGACATTTCTCCCGCGTCGTTTAGCAGTCGCGCCAGCACCATGGTGCTGGCGACAGAGACCGCCGCACCGATGACAAGTCCTTCTGAAATGCTCCAACCCGCGAGCTTTCCGACCCCGATCGCGACTCCGAGCATCACCAGAATCCCCAGGGGTGCTCCGATCAGTGCAACCCACTTAACGCGCAGCAAATCTGGGATTGAGAACTCGACTCCGATGGAAAACATCAGCAGAACGACGCCGACTTCCGCAAACACCTCAAAGGTATGCAAGTCCGAGACATGCGGGCCTGGTGTGAACGGGCTGATCGCGATACCGCCCAGGACGAACCCCAATATCAGTGGTAAACGCAGGCGCCAAGTCAACAGTCCGCCGACCACAGCGGCCAGGAATATGTAACTCAGATCGCGAAACAGTATTGGGTTAGGTTCCATTCTCTATATCTCCCTGCCAGCTTCGCCGGAAGCTTCAATCTACATTCTCGAAAAGACGCCTCTGAGTATTCACATGCCAAGCTTGCGACCGCTGGACTCATATTATAAATGCGAGCGGGGAATCTGAAGCTGTCGGTCGGCGCGAGTTTTTGAGCGACTCCCCGGAGACAGTGGCCGAGGGAAAGTGGCTTGTGTCATCCCGTTCTGTGCGCGGAAGACTTCGTGTTTTCGCTTTCGACGAGATAATTGGCCCC
>Ga0206976_1269_pt1 | contig 12323 bp, 12 predicted proteins | sample Alteio_BWOrgHeat_82_FD_152926 | JGI IMG/M metagenome (GOLD analysis project Ga0206976, IMG submission 152926) | Enriched cells from forest soil in Barre Woods Harvard Forest LTER site, Petersham, Massachusetts, United States -... | ecosystem: Environmental > Terrestrial > Soil > Temperate forest >... | reverse complement strand
TTAGGCCGCCGAGCATCTCTCCACAACGGATGTTAATGATGGATGTTATGAGTCGAGGAGAAGGTTGTCGGGAGAAAAATTAAGTTTCCCTCATCGTGATTGCGGTGGAGCAATATGTTCTAACCGCGCCGAGAATGAGGGTGTCTTGAGAAAGGAGGAGTGCCAGAGATGACTCCTCCGATGTTTTGTACCACCGGTCCCCAGACTTCAGTGTTCGACGAAATGCGGAAGGCAGTTTCGACGTTATCTGTATGAAGTGTTTTTTAACTGCCGGCACGGCGTTCGACATATCGGGTCTTCCAAAAATACAAAGAGACCCTCACTGTGATCCGTCAATCCTCGTCAATATCAACCACCATTGTTGGCTTTGCTGAAGTGCTCTGGCCTGGGCTGGCAAGGCAGATATAGTGACCTGACTCGGGCTACGCCCGCATGACCGGAGTCATTCTGCCCTGGTCGAAGTAGATAAGGCTTAAATAAAACGGGTTATTGCAGCTTCCGTGTGAGGGCCGCGATGATAAGCGGCTCGCACGGATGCGCTTAATTGACGGTTACCACGTTGCTGGCGGTAGCACTTAGACCGGCCTGATTCTTGAGAGTCAGTTGAATGGTATAGGTCCCCGCTTTCGTGTACGTGTGTGTCGTTGTCGGTGTCATGTTCACCCAGGTTCCATCCCCGAAGCTGATGGTTTCGCCAGTGATCGGGCTTCCGCCGTTCTGACTAGCCGAGGCGTCGATCGAGACCACCAGCGGATGCGTGCCACTCTTCGGCGTCACATTCAGTACCGCTGTCGGAGCCACAGGCGACGGGGCAGGTGCCGGGGCTGGAGCAGGGGCCGGAGCAGGAGCAGGGGCGGCAGTAACGGTTACGACACTGTTCGCCGTCATGATCTTTCCGGACTGGTCCTTGACGGTCAGCTGAACGGTGTAGGTTCCCGGAGTCCTGTAGGTATGACCCGTTGTCGGAGTCATGTTCACCCAGGTTCCATCGCCGAAGTTAATTGTTCTGCCCACGATATTGCCCTGGCTCGCGGACGAATCGATCGAGACCACCAGCGGAGCTGTACCGCTCGTCGGTGTCACGTTCAGTACGGCGGTCGTAGCTGCCGGTGTCGGAGCAGGCGCAGGTGACGGAGCAGGCGCAGGGGCGGCAGTAACGGTTACGACACTGTTCGCCGTCATGATCTTTCCGGACTGGTCCTTGACGGTCAGCTGAACGGTGTAGGTTCCCGGAGTCGTGTAGGTATGACCCGTTGTCGGAGTCATGTTCACCCAGGTTCCATCGCCGAGGTTAATTGTTCTGCCCACGATATTGCCCTGGCTCGCGGATGAATCGATCGAGACCACCAACGGCGCTGTACCCCTCGTCGGTGTCACGTTCAGTACGGCGGTCGTGGCTGCCGGTGTCGGAGCAGGCGCAGGTGACGGAGCAGGCGCAGGGGCAGGCGCAGGAGCCGGGCTGCCCGTCATCGAAACCGCAACGGTCGAGTACGCCGGAACCGCAACCGTGGCCGAATACCCTCCCGACACGGGCGTGAGAACAGCCGACTCCGTGGAGATCTGGCTATTGTCGCTGTTCAGCAGGTACGACGTCCCTGTTACAGAGGTGAGTCCCGGGTTCGCCAGAGTTACAGCGACGGCATTGTAGGAGGTCGAAGTCGGATTGATGATAACCACGTTGTCCGCCGCATCGTTATAGAAAGCAGTCGCGCTCAGGCCGGATGTCGTGCTTGCCGGAGTGACCGAAGCCGCCATGTGCCCGCCCGCCTGCAGGTGGAGGTAATTCGGTGACGCAAACAGCTGGAACGCATAGAGCTGAGGATACGGATCCGTACGCGACGTATTGCAATCCATATCGGCATCCCACTGACCCAGAAGGCAGAAGTAATTACCGATAGCATTGAAGTAGACGAGTCGGCTGGGAACCGCAGTTGCGCCGTTGTAGACCACATTGAGGAAGTCGGTGATTGCCAGACTATTCCACAGCGGGCCATAGGTGGGATCGTTGCGCAGATGGTCCACCGCAAACGCCCAGTTTGAGTTGTATTCGCTCAGATAGATCGGAGTCGAGGCAGCATTCGGCTGTTTTCCGGCGCGCACCAGAAGCTCGATCACTTTGTAGAAGTGAATCAGACCCTGCGTGCTCGACTGTGTGTCCGCATACAGGCCGGGCCACGTCATCCCGTTATTAATGTCGGTCTGGCCGGTGAGGTAGAGGTGGAAACTGACAAAGTCCACGTAGGGCGCGGTTGAAGGGTTGTTCAGCAGCGCCGGGAGCCAGGTGGACGCCTGCGACATCTGGGAGATTACAGGCCCACCGGTGTGGATCGTTTGACCATCGGCCTGCGCCTGGGCATGCATAGCGGACGCAGCAGACGCAAACATGGAGACATACGTATTCAGCCGTGCGGTAGGATCGCTTACGCATAATGACGTAGCAAGCTCCGGCTCATTCCAGATCTCGTAATCCTGAACCACTCCAGGAAAATTCTGATTGATGTGTGCGACCACCGCGGCCGTCATCTGACCCCACTTCGTGACATCAGAAGGCGCGGAACACGCGTTTGAGCCAAGCGAAGGTGGTGTGTTCATGATGACACCGATGGGATGAAGGCCTTCGGCGCTGATCGACTTCAGCTGCGCATCCAGCACGCCAAAATCTGGCGTAGGTGTCGCGTAAACCTGCTGAAGAAGAATCCAGAAGCGCGTCTCGCTGAGTCCCGCCGAAGTAATCGTGTTGACAGCAGCCGGTTGGCTAAACCAATTGCCGCTACCGCCCACACCCAACAAGCCGCTGGGTATTGCCGGAGTGGAACCGCTGCGATAGGCAAAGTCGGCGGTTACCGTTTGTGCTTGGGATGAAGCCGAGCCGAACAGCATGGCTGGCACAAGCGGAAGCCAGGCAAGGCGGCTCAGGGCGCGCCGGAATTTCGACGTTTTGGATGGAGAACTATATTCTCTCTGGTTGAGGTTGATTTGGGGGGACGAGGGCATGGCATTTCCTTTCTGTGCTTTTGCACGCGAGCTGGATTGGTCGCTGGCTCCGCCGGTTAAGCGGGTTCGATCAGGCACACTTCGGGCGTTGGCTGCAGAGAGCAACCTTGGGGGAGCGCCTCAACGATCTGCCGTTACGGCGCCTCTGAGTTGTCTGGGTAGCTGTCGAACACCCTTGGCCTGATGTGTTCCAGCGATGTCCTTATGTTCCCATTCATCGCAGACCCAGTCGTTGCTCGACAGCGAGTAGCTAGTTGCTCCTAAGCAGGTAGCAAACTAAACCCCAAGTGAGAATTAGGAATCACCCGAGATAGCATTCCTCGGAATGCATGTAACTCCGCGGCGAATTGGCCCAGGCCACCAGCGCCAGCGTGGCAGCCGCCCAGGTTCGAGCCATGTAAATTGTTAATCGGGAGATTTAAAAAGCGGGATTCTCACTCGCGAGATCGTATTAGACAAATCCCGCGAGTGAGATTGGAGGGGGCCGGTCCGCCCGGCTAGGCGAAGACAACAATTTCGAAGGCGCGGGTCTTTACGCGTTAAATCCGATGTCAAACACTTCTTCCCTGACGGCACTTAACAATACGTCGTTCGAAACCATCCAGGCGCAGTCAAAAGACACCGGAAGAAGGGGCATTCCCCGGTAAGTAAACCTGGTACCGTCAATCGGGCGCGGATCTACCAGATCTGAAACATCATAGAAATTTCGCATCTGCTTCCTCCTCTCAGTTTCTTAGTCGCTTGAAATGCACCGGGATTCGTTTAATCAGTCCCGGCTGACAACTTCATCGTCGCTCAACCGCCAAACTCAGTCGTTGCTCTGGAACCAATTGGCAATTGCTTGAGAGCAAGTAGCGGAACGCCCGACTTAAGACATAGACACGATTGGGAAAGAAGGGACTTCAGGCACAGAAACCGGAACGGAATTGTGACACAACAGCCGGCAGGGAATCGGGCTTTCGCAGTACGGACGGGAGATCAAACTCGTTCGAATTCTCCTGCTTTCACGATTAGTCTGGCTGCCTTCAGGCCGTTGATCAGATCCGCCGCGTAGCGTTGCTTTCCGCAGAGAAAGAGGGTGCCGATCCACTGCCAGTCTGCAGCATCGATGTTCTTATCGAGCCATGCTCGGGCGCTATCTGTAAACACCAAAAACTGAACCAGGTCGCCACAATCCAGAAGCGTCACATCGTGTTGTGACATGTCGGGGATCGTCATGATTGCACTCCTTCGCGATTTTCAGCTGCAACACCGTCTGACACAGCGCGTTCCAGCGATGTGCCCATGTTCCCATTCACAAGAGACGCAGTCGTTGCTCGACAAAGAGTCAGTACATGCTCCAGAGCAGCTAAGGGAGGAACGACTTTTGGTGTTGGGAGTTAGAGGGGGACTCACTGCACAGAATAGGAACCGCTATTGAGAGACACCTAACAGAAGCTCAGGCTTTCGCAGCAGGAGCTTGCCGCGGCGTTTCACAACGATGCCCGCGCTTTGCCAGTCGCTCAGACAGCGGCTGACGGTGAATGGCGTCACATTCGCCCCTTCAGCCAGATCTTCGTTCGTGATCGACATCTCGACACCGCTCGGAGTGGCTCTGCCGATTGCACTTGCGAGACTTTCCAGTAAGTGGGCAACGCGGCCCTGCGCGTCATCGGAACTCAGCGAGATATGCGCCGCAGTCAGCCACGGGATAAGTTCTGTCGAGGCAAGCGACAAAGCATTATCGAGCAGCTTCGGACAGCGCGACGCCAGATTTCGGATCGCCTGTCTTTCCCACACCAGCGCGCAACTGTCCGACACCAATTCTGTGCTGAGAAGGTAGCGCATCGGGGTGGAGACAATCGCAGCCCCACCAAAGATCCGTCCGGCAGTTAGCCAGTGCAGTATGATCTTCCGGCCGTCATCCGTGATCACGAAGTGTCTGCCGTGTCCGCTGGTGAGCATGAAGAATCGGTCTGCGGAGTCTTCCTGATTGATGACCACAGAAGCCGCGCGAAATTGCCGGTGGCTTGCGGCGGACAGAACATAGTTGAGTTCGGCCTCCGACAACCCCGACAGGAATCGAGGTCTCAGCTGGCTGGGGAGGCCAAGGACCCGCTTCACGGGCGATAATATGCAACGGCAGTTCATGGTCGATCGCGGCGCAGACTCGACCAGCGCCACCACTGGCAGAGATTCAGGACACCATGACACACGTATCCTGGGATTTCATCTGGAGAAGGGGTCAGCAACCAACCGAAACGGCTAATGCAGCACCGCGCGTTTCGCAAATTAAAAACCGATACGGGAACGCATCTCAAAACCTATTGCTTCCCATTCTCGGCACTCTACATCAGCCTTTGCACTTTGTCACCAAGGGTTTCGCGAGCAGTCGCTGGGCGGATGGCGACCATGCATTGGCTTGAGTGGGTCAGTTGCCGGACGCCGCCTGCTCTCTGTCTCCGCTTCCGAGGTCTGCTTCCGCTGGAAAGACTACGCATACGGCAGCAAACAACGCACCATGACGCTTGCCCCCGAAGAGTTCCTGCGCCGCTTCCTCCAGCATGTGCTGCCGCTTTCCCCGCATCCGCTATTCGGCCTCCTGGCCAACCGCCGACGAGCCCGTCTGCTGCCACTCTTTGCTCTACCGGGCTCCTCCCGCCGAGACTTCTTCCGCCGCACAGCCCACCACGCTATGGAAGTGCCCGCGCTGCCATGGGTTCATGCATCTCGTCGAACGGCTCTCAGTCGCACAACTCTTCTTCGCTCAACGAAAGGAGAGGAACATCTGCTTGACTCTTCCTAGCGCCCAGATCAAAGCGGTGCTCATCGTATGCTTCGCCGCACACTCACTGGAAGTGTGCCTCAGCTTAGAAAACAGCCATTTCCGCCCAACCTTCGCTGCGTTCCGCAGCGGCTCCCCGCATGGATCGCGCCTGGTTGCGGAGAACCTCCACTCCATTCAGCGCGTCTCGCTGACTGTCTCAGCACGTCCCAGCGAATGAAAAACCCATAGCCGCCAGCATCCTTGCCCGCCGCACCAGCGCCTTCCTTCAAACCGCTCTATCCGACCTGCTCCGCTCTATCTCTATCTACTGCGCAACCGCTCTTCCCGCGGAGCAGCTCCGATAGAGTACTCACGTTTATCGGCCACTCGCATTACTTCCGGATTGCCGATGATACGCCCGGTACCCGCTGAGCCAGCGTAGAATATGGTCGGCGCATGTGGATTACACCTCCGTTGATATTCGTTCTGCTTCTAGGCGTGGGAGCTTCCGGTGGCAAGGATGAATCTTATCTTCCAACGATTCAGGCGAGGTGGAACGCCTCCGATCTGGTCTGCATTGGCGATGCTGACTCTCCGATTCGCACTGGAATCACTCAGTTCATCAATGGTGCGAACCGCAACCAGCTTTCTGCAAATGTTGAGTTGGAGAGATGCTTAAGAGGGCAAGCGCCCAGCTCGTCTCACATTTACGTGACCGGTAACTATATTGCAGCAGCGAAAGAAGGCGAGCAGGGTGTAATTGGATTTGTTTACAGCGGACCTCCGCTCGGCTTCATCCACAAAGGTCGCAATCTTCTTTTCCTGCTCAAGGGTCCCGTCCCAGATGAGTTCGCTGTGACTGTCCCGATCTACCAGACAGCGATTCCCCTTGCAGACATCCGGCCTGAATATTCTTCCCCAACATCGCATGGCTTCACGAAGACGGTGCTGATCAGAGAACTGGAGAATGCGATGCTGGAGGCAGAGGACACCGGTCGAAGGAGCACTGATCAGGGCTTTGGCGACCCTTTGTGTTCGGATATCGTGTACATCAATTATCTGCTGGATTACCTTGGAACCTCTGATGGGATTCAAGAACTTTCTCATCTCTCGAACAGGGCACCGCTTGCGATCCAGCAGGACATTTCGGTGACACTGCTCGACCATGATCGGGCCGAATACGAATCCACGGTGATTTCTCTTCTGCTAGACGAGTCGGCCCCCGCGTGGAAGCGTGAGAACGCGGCGGAGGCGCTCGGCACACATGAAACTCGCGCCGCACTGAATCCTCTGCAGCGCGTCGTCTCCGAGCCTGCCGGGCCAGAACAACTGAAGATGTTGCACAACGAGACAGAGTCGTCCCTCAAGTCACTTGAGCATAGGGTGGGATCACCCGATTCAATAACCACGCGACGCGTGTGAAGTCCACGTTGCTGGATTCCGGGTGGTGTCGGCAACACGGAAGTTTCGCCCCGTTACTTCCGGTTAGCCGGTCCACTCGGACGCAATCTCGAGAGGGCCGTGGCCCGCTGCGGTTCCGAGACTTCCGATGAATTCTCCTAACGCCCTGCTAATTTCCCGACCATTCGGGATTCGAAGGCGATGGAATTAGGGATGGACAGCGCGACTTCTGTTCCGGCCGCGGGGCGACTCCAAACTCTGAGTCTGGCACCAACCCTTTCTGCCCGTTCGCGAATACCCGGGAGCCCCCAATGTCCCTCGCGTCCCGCATGCAGCACTTGAGGATCGATCCCGCAACCGTCGTCGCGGACAACCATCCTGAAACGCTTGCGGGCATAATCAAGCTCGACTTCGATACAGCTGGCTCGGGAGTGGCGGAATGCATTCACCAATAGTTCCCGGCCGATCTGATAAACCTCGTCGCGAATAAGCGGGCGTAGTTTTCGGGCCGAACCTAACACAATGACCCGAAAATCAATTTGCACTTCGAGACCCAAATCTTGTGGGATTCGCGAAAATGCCTGCCCTAGATCGTCGGAGCCTGAACTAGATGAGCGGAGTCCTCGAACCGCGTTGCGCCCCTCTTTCATGACGTGCCTCATCAATTCGAGAACACGGCTTAATCGCAGCGTAGCGGGCGAATTCGGGGGTAGCTGGTCCACTGCAACATCTAGCTGCATATCTGCGCTGAAAATGCCTTGCAGCACCGTATCGTGCAAGTGCTGGGCAATTCGCGTACGCTCTGCTACGCGTTCCTCGAGGCGGGCACGCATCTCCCCGAACGTTGGCCGCAAACGAAAGAGATAGGGGCCTCTATACGCAAGAGGCAATCCATCGAATCGCATGACATATCCTCCTTTTCGCAAGTGAAGGCCGTCCTGACTTCTTACGCTCACCAGCGGGGGACCGGGCGCAGCATGAAGCTGTCAAAGTCCCCTGTTCGAGCTTTGTATTCGTGAGCATGGGTAGAGACTGTCAGGAAGGTGCCACACAGGTCTTGAACGATCTCGCTGCGGTCGGAACGTTTTTGCTCAATTGTGAGGAGGCTGTTTCGCGTGGGCCTGGGTCGTGTCTCAGCTTAACGAACGGTTCGGCGTATCCCGAAGCGGCCGAGAGCAGCGAGTGCTTCTCAACCGCAAGGAATGAACCGACTTATCGTTGTTCCCAACGGACTACGCTTGGAGACACGCCGGTTATCCGACGGAAGTGTCTGGCCAGGTGGCTTTGGTCGGAGAATCCCGCTGACACTGCGATCTCCGCCATCGGAAGATCAGTATTGCGAAGCATTTGCTGGGCGTGTTCGATCCGGCGTTGCAGTACGTAGCAGTGCGGGGGCATACCAACCGTTTGCTTGAATGCCCGCGCGAAGTGGTGTGTGGACAACCCGGCCATTTCCGCTAACGCTTCGAGGCCTATGTTCTGATCGAGATTGGAGTTGATGTATTCGCAGATCCGGTGCGTACGCGCCGGCGATAGACCGCCCCGATTGGGAGGCAGAGAAGACTCTGCAATGGGCACGCTATGGAGCATGCTGATCCTCGGCCGGGCGTGAATTGCCACGTCCGCCGCAGAACGCCAACCCCTCGAGCCGCACAGAGGAGGAGTAATCAACACATGCCACCACTCATCTGTACCGACGCGCGTGAAGCGAGCCGCTACATCCTGTTCGCGGTTGCAGCGGAAAACTGACCGATCGTGGTCGAAGGCCGTTGATAGCGGCACGCCGCCACTCAGCCTTTCGTCATCGAGAGCAAAAGTCGTGCGGGCGACCCGGTCAGCACCGACGATCCGCAGGTCACTGTCGACAGCCAGGAGCAAAGCTGGACCGCTGTCATCGGATGGCACCGCCGCAATCGTCCACACATTGCGAAACCACTCGCGAAATAAGCGTTCTTCTACTGCACGCGCGGCAACTTTTGTCGCCGCCAAAGCCAATGTGTGCGACTGGTTCGACGTCATCGACGAAGCGTCCAGCACCAACTCCAGCCTGCCGGTGGGGTCGAAGATGGGTGCACCCGCACAGCTTAGCCCGGTGTGGCGCGTTCGAAAATGTTGGTCTCGATGGACGAGAACCGGCCGTTGTTCAACGATGCACGTGCCGATCCCATTTGTGCCTTCGACTCTTTCCGACCAAACTCCTCCGACCCAGATGCCCCAGTGTTTGAACTGTTCGGCCTGCGCTTCATCACCGCGGTGGTGAATAGCTATTCCATCGGTATTGCACAACAAAACGACGTATCCCTCCTGGCGGACGATCGTATAAAGACGATCGATTTCTTCCTGGGCATACACAATCGCTTTGCCGACCGGTTCGCGAGAAACCCTGAGTTCGCTCTCGGTTACGATATGGGGAGCTGCCCGGCCATCCGGACTGACAAGAAGTTCAGCCGTGCATCTTCGCCAGGAGGCTGACACTTCTTCGAGGTCAGACGTCGCGCCTCCACCCTGAACAACCGATTCGATTTGGTCGAGATGCCGCGATTCGGTGGTTCGATGGACTATGCGGGGTTTGGCTGCCGTAGCCATGTCGGCTTTCTAACGCGTTGTGGAATTCGACCGCTGTGACTTATGCACGGTCCGCTGGCACCGCCCGCCTCGTGGATAACTAGAGCGTGGGGATGGTTTCACGCTGCAATAGGCCCTTACGTAAGGTAGATTTACGCGGCTCTCAGCGATCCTGTCAAGAATTCCGGTGTTTGACTCGGACGGTATAGCTGCCGCCAACCGCCTGGAATGTGTGGGGAGGTTGGTGATCGGCAAAGAACGATAGCGGTCCGGTCAGGATTCAGGTACTTCTATAGGCGGCAGGCATTTCGCTCATTGGCGAGTCCTCTTATTCGTTTGCTGAGCGGCCCACCCGCCACGCACGATTCTTTTTTCAGCACAAATTCGCATAGCGTAGTGCCGGATAAACAGGCCCGCCTTAGAAGTGGCTGTAGTTGGGTGCCGATTCGGACGCCAGGCAAGATAGCTCCCGAGCTGTCGCCAAACCGAAGTAATCGAGCGTTCACAGCGTGGCCTATCCGCCCGAAGTGCTGGAAAAACGGCGTTTTGAGCAACTTCAACTCTCTGGGCGCGGCGATACGGCAAGTTACCTGAAACCTGACTTTTCGAGAGGTATGAAACCAGCTTTCCGATTAGCCGGTTTGATCGGCATAGGGGCGGCAGTCACCTGCCGACCCCTGCCACACCACCGTGCGTACGGGTCCGTACACGGCGGTTCGAGAGGTTACGCTAGTAGCTCTCGAACAGTGAAGGAAGACCGAGCGAGCGGAAGTAAGCATTCGAGGCTCCCACGGAGAGAGCTTTGGAGCGGGCCAGATACCATGGGCCGCGACCACTCCCGGCCGTATTGGCGGCCAGTCGCGTACGCACTCCCAGTTCCAGCAACGCGGCCCGGCGACGACGTGGAGTTTTCCACTGCCGCCAGAGCGCACATCGCAGCCTGAGCCGCACCCAACGAATAAGGCCGATCAGCACCTCGGGGGTTTCGCAAAAGCCGAAGTAGCCGCGCCATCCCACCATATAGGTGGCCAGTCGCTTCACTGTCGTCTCGATGCTGACGCCCTTGGCCTGTCGCGTGATCTCCCGGATTCGGTCTTTGAAGCGCGTCAGAGCCTTCGGAGCAATCGCTCGTTTAATCTCTGGGCCGCTCGTAAAACTAAATCCGAGGAACTTTCGCTCCTGCGGTCGCGCCACCGCGCTCTTGTTCTCATTTACCTTGAGTTTGAGTTGCTGCGTGATAAAGCGCGTAACGCTCTTCATCACTCGTTGACCCGCACGCTCGCTACGCACATAGATATTGCTGTCATCTGCGTAGCGAACATAACGATGTCCGCGAAGCTCCAACTCGCGATGAGCGCATCAAGCACGAGATTGCTGAGCAGGGGCGAAAGAGGACCTCCCTGAGGAGTCCCTTCTACGCTTGGGCTGACCAACCCGTTTTCCATCACTCCGGCCTTCAGAAAAGCCCGGATGAGTTTCAACAGCCGCTTGTCTTCGACACGCTTGGCGATCTGTGCCATCAGTTTGTCATGATTCACTCGATCGAAAAATTTCTCCAAATCGAGATCAACCACCCAGCTGTAACCTTCGGCAATATACCGCTGTGCCTGTACTACAGCCTGATGCGCCGATCGTCCCGGTCGAAAACCGTAGCTGTGATCGGAAAACGTTGGGTCCCACTGCCGCTGCAGAACCTGCATCACCGCCTGCTGGATGAATCGACACCGGACAGTGGGGATGCCGAGCTTGCGCACCCCGCCATCCGGCTTGGGTATCTCTACCCGCTTCACCGGCTTTGGTTTGTAAGTCCCACTTAGCAGTTGTTCCCGGATGGCTGGCCAGTGCTGTCTCAGATAGTCATCGAGTTGGTCGACCGTCATCCCGTCAACTCCCGGACTACCCTTATTAGCCTTCACCCGTCGCAATGCTTCCTTCAGGTTCTCTCGTTCAACGATCTCCTCCATCAGTCGATCTGTTCCAGCTGGGCTTTCGGGTGCATACGCCGCCCTCAACGATTCGGGCCCTTCCCTTCCCGCCGTCCGGGCTTCACCCGTTGGCGAGGAAGAAAAGTCCAGATTGCTCTGGATGTTCTGCCGCATGTCGTTGTTGAGACTCATGTCCTACTTGCCTCTCCTCTCGTTCGGGCCTTCAGTCATCGTTCCCGGCTCAGCCTATCTGTTGACTCCGCCTTTCGGCTTTGGAGTGCCTCCCTAGCCTCGCCGACGACATGGCCTACTATTCCCTCTGCTGACTTCTGCTCCGCGGTCAGGATGCCTCGCGGCAGCCTCAGTCGCCGAGGCGACACGGAGCAGATCTCCCGGGGTAAGTTCAATCGCCTTCTGCGCGCAGTCGCCGGATCTACGCTCCGCGCACTTGATGGATATGGGCTTCGCGGTAAGTTGCCCGCTCGCCCTACGCTCACGCCTTGTATCCGCTTCTTGTCCATCGATTCGCGCATTTGCTCCACGCTTCCTTCAGACCCCGCCTCACGACGGTAGCCCTTGCGTCATTGCTAACCCTTACCTCCATCAGGTCGGGTAGAGGACTTGCACCTCCAAGCGGTTGAACATGCCCGGCACACAACGAAGCCGCTGCCCGGCGGACGCTGCGGCGTGGG
>Ga0206976_1256_pt2 | contig 12468 bp, 6 predicted proteins | sample Alteio_BWOrgHeat_82_FD_152926 | JGI IMG/M metagenome (GOLD analysis project Ga0206976, IMG submission 152926) | Enriched cells from forest soil in Barre Woods Harvard Forest LTER site, Petersham, Massachusetts, United States -... | ecosystem: Environmental > Terrestrial > Soil > Temperate forest > O... | reverse complement strand
CTTATGAATTCCATGCGATTTGTGCGTTTCCTATTTCCACGTCTCTCGATGCTTTTGCAAGACGCAAGCGTTTCCGGGCAGGTAATAGCTCAGAAGATCTCGGCGTCCAGTAGTGTTTTTGCCGTTACTTTTGCGGTTGCAGTCTTATTCGGCGGAGACGCGCTTCACGCCCAGGTTTTCTATCTTCATAACGGCGACCGCCTGACGTTTTATGGCGACAGCATCACAGCGCAGCGGTTCTACACCAGGGACATCCAGGACTTCGTGGCGACACGATATCCCAACCTGCAGGTGACGTATCACAACGCCGGAGTTCCGGGAGACAAGGTCACCGGAGGCTATGCGGGTGATGCTGCTGCTCGCGTGGCGCGCGATGTGAAGCCGTGGGATCCGACTGTGCTCACGGTGATGCTAGGAGTGAACGACGGAGACTACGTTCCACCGGACCCCAGGATCTTTGCAGACTACCAGGAAGGATACGAGAGGCTGATCACGATGCTTCTTGCCGCAGCTCCCCGCGCGCGAATCACCCTGATCGAAAATACCCCGTATGACGAAATTACCCACGGAACGGAGTTCCCTGGATTCATGGCGACGACCGAGCAGAATGCGAAGGCGACTCCAGCGCTCGGACAGCGGGAGAGTTTGCATGTAGTGGACGCCTATTCGCCAGTGAAGGAGCTGCTGGAACACGCCAAAGCCGCAGACCCTTCCTTCGCATCGCTGCTGGTGCCTGACCGGATTCATCCTTCCGAGCCGCTGCACTGGGTAATGGCAGAGTCGGTGATGAAGGCGTGGCGCATCGATCCTGTGGTGAGCGAGGTCACTTTATCGGCAGCTTCGCAGGGTGTTACCCATAGCCTGAGGACGAAGGTCAGCGGAGTGCAGACCCATGGGAGCGCACTCGATTGGGATCAACTGGATGAAGCATTGCCGTTGCCCTTTAACTTTGAGAACGCCCTGATGAACTTCGTCCTTAAGAACAGCGATCTTGCGTCCTGTGACCAGGAAATGCTCAAGGTGGAACACCTGCAACCTGGCGCGTACAAGCTGACGATTGATAAGAGGGATGTGGGGACATTTTCTGAAGTACAGCTATCGATGGGAATCAATCTGGCGTTGCTGAAGACACCCATGTGGGAGCAGGCCAGGGAGTATGACGGAGCTCTTGAGCGGCGCTCGGAATTGGAGCAAGCCGATTTCGTCCTCTTTGCAGAGACCGACTTGAAGGACAAAGAGGCGGCAAGCAGAATTCTGCGCGAAGGAGAAACGGTGTTTGAGCAAAAAGCGCAGGAAGCACTGCGCATCTCAACGCACCACTACAGCCTCGTCCCTTTGAACCACACGATCGCGCCCAACTCTTAGGCGATCGCTTCTCCATCAAAAGGATCCGCATGGCCAGCATGAAAATGCATCGAGTTTCTCTTCTCGCCCTTTTTGCCTTCTCCGCAGCGCTATTGCCGGCATTCGCGCAGCACGACCACGACGCACAGGCACAGACGCCGCGTCCCTGGATGAATCAAAATTTGTCGCCCGATGAGCGAGCCGACCTGGTGTTGAAACAAATGACTCTGGACGAGAAAATTGACCTGGTGCATGGCCAGGGCATGCCGGATTGGGGCAAGCCTATGCAACATGCCGACCTGGGAAACGGCGGGGCGGGATTCGTTCTCGGCGTCCCGCGGCTGGGTATCCCCATTATCCAGATGAGCGATGCTGCGTATGGAGTCCGGGATAGCGCACAGAACGGCCGGTACTCGACGGCGCTCCCATCGAATCTGGCTTCAGCGGCGAGTTGGGACCCGCAGGCCGGTTGCGATTATGGCGCGCTGATTGGCCGCGAGTTGCGTGCTCAGGGCTACAACATGTCACTGGGAGGTGGCGTTAACCTTACGAGGGAGCCACGAGATGGGAGAACCTTCGAGTACATGGGCGAAGATCCCGTGCTCGCCGGCACCATGGTCGGCAACAGAATCAAATGCGAGCAGGCGCAGCATGTCATCGCCGACATCAAGCATTACGCGATGAACGATCAGGAGAGCGGACGTGACGAGGTCGATGTAATTGTTGGTAAGCGTGCCATGCAGGAGAGCGATCTGCTCGCCTTCCAGATCGGCATAGCAACTGGTAACCCAGGTGCCGTGATGTGTGCTTACAACGCGGTCAATGGTGACTTTTCCTGCCAGAATAAATATCTCCTCACCGACGTCCTCAAGCAGGAATGGAGATTCAAAGGCTTCGTGGTATCCGATTGGGGTGGAACTCAGAGCACCATCCAGGCATCGGCGGCGGGGCTGGACAACGAAGAGCCCATGGATGACTTCTATGGCCAGAAGTTGAAGGATGCCGTGCAGTCCGGAACGATCCCTATAGCCCAGCTGGATGATCATGTGCGGCGCATTCTGCGCGCGGAGTTTGACAGCGGAATCGTCGACTACCCCATGCAGAAAAGCGTGGTGGACGTGGACGACGGTTTTCATACGGCGCAGCAGATCGCCGAACAAAGCATTGTGTTATTGAAGAACACGCAGCATGTGCTGCCGCTCGATCCGAAGGCCATACATTCTATCGCCATTATCGGGCCCCATGCCGATACGGGGATGATCTCCGGCGGCGGATCGGCGCAGGTCGATCCACCCGGAGCCGCAGCCTTTCAATGGAACAAGCAGGTGTGGTTTCCCATTTCTCCATTGAAGGCGGTGAGCTCCAAAGCACCTGGAGCCGAGGTTAAGTTCGACTCTGGAGAGAATCCAGCCTCCGCCGCTGCGCTGGCCAGCCGATCGGATATTGCGATCGTCTTCGCATATCAATGGATGAGTGAAGGAATGGATCTGCCCGACCTGTCGTTGCCGGATAAACAGGACCAGTTGATCGAGCAGGTGGCAGCGGCAAACCCGCGCACCATCGTAGTGCTCGAGACCGGCACCGCCATTCTGATGCCATGGCTCGATCGCGTAAGCGGCGTTGTCGAGGCATGGTATGCAGGTACCGAGGGTGCGAATGCAGTCGCCAATGTTTTGTTCGGCGACGTGAACCCGAGCGGCAAGCTACCCATCACCTTTCCCCGGAACGAGGCAGATCTGCCCCATCCGCATATCGTTACTCCGCCTCCCGGAGCACAGGGGGCCGCCGCCGTGATGCGGACTGGAGAGGCGAAGCCAACCTTCAAAGTGGAGTACACGGAAGGGTTCCTGGTCGGGTATAAGTGGTACGACGCTGAGCACAAACCTGTCCTCTTCCCCTTCGGTTTCGGGCTATCCTATACGACCTATCGCTACTCCAATCTAGAGATTGAGCAGGTAAACGCCACCACGGTGTCCTTTACCGTGAAGAATACGGGCAGCCGGCCAGGCGCGGAAATTGCCGAGGTCTACGCCGAACTCCCAGCCAGCGCAGACGAACCGCCGAAACGTCTGGTCGGCTGGAGCAAAGTTCAGCTGAGTCCCGGCGAGAGCCGGCAGGTGCAGGTCGCCGTCAACCCACTGTATCTCTCCGTCTATGACGTAGACCAACGCAAGTGGCGCCTGGAACCCGGCAACTACGTTCTCAGTGTGGGTGGATCCTCAGCCGACCTTCCACTGGTCAAACAAGTCACCATAAGGTGACGTCGCGATTTCACTTTTACACTGGAAGGGATTGAAGGTCTATTTCATTGAAGCAGTTGTGTAAGCAATTCGCATTCCTGGCCGCAGTTGCTTTCGGTCTCACCGGCCTTGGGCAAGCGGAGGAAGTCCACAACGCGAATGGCGGCCGCAGGTTTTATCTGGACTGCGGGAGCACAGGCTCTTCGGGTACCGGAGTTGCCGAACAATCACCCTGGAACCGCCTCGAACAATTGAACTCATTCAACTTTGCGCCGGGCGACACCGTTTCTCTCAAGCGCGGTACGGTGTGTCACGGAACCATCGCTCCCCAGGGATCGGGAAGTGAGAGCGCGCCCATCCGACTGACCGCCTACGGCGAAGGACCGCGTCCGAGAATAATAGCGGAGACTTCTGCCCAGGAATCGCTGAAGCTCTTCAATCAGGAATATTGGGATATCGACTCTCTCGATCTAAGCGGGGGCACCATCTACGGCGTCTTCATCAGTGGAGACAAGGGCATCCTGCACCACATTCATCTATTCAATCTCGCGGTTCACGATGTGATTGGCGGTGAGTTGAAGCATAAAGAGAGCGGGCTTGTTTCGATCACACCAGGCAGCGTGAATCAGCATTTTGACGACGTGATTGTGGATGGCGTCACGGCCTGGCACACCAACCAGTGGGTCGGAATCATCGTGGGCGGTGGAAACCTGGGCTATCCGCCCGAGAGCGACTGGAACACGAATGTAGAGATCCGCAATTCTGCGATTCACGATGTGCAAGGCGATGGCATCGTACTCTTTCGCGTGATTCGAGGCAGGATCGATTCGAGCGTGGCATGGAACACCGGCATGCAGGTTACCGAGACCACTGGCACGCCCAATGCCATCTGGACCTGGATGTGCCATGACTGCACAGTCGAAGGCAACGAGGCGTATCTGACCGACAGCCCGGGAGTGGATGGCGGCGCTTACGATATCGACTACGGGAACACGAAAAACTCTGTAATCGATAACTATGGCCACGATACTCAGGGATACTGCGTCGCAGTCTTCGGCGCCGGATTCGTGACCAAACAGAGCACCGTACGTGGAAACCTGTGCATCAACAACGGACGCAGCCCGCGTATGGCTAAGTATCAGGGTGCCATTTTCCTGCTCTCCTGGAATGGCGGTTCAATCGATGAGCTCACTATAGAGAACAACACCGTCTACTGGAGCCCCTTCGAGAATTCGCCTGCTCTTGTAAATCAGGCAACCATCAAGGCAGGGACGGCAGCTTTCCGCAACAACACGATCTACTCGACCTCGCCCTGGATTGTGGACAGCAATACGTCTCTGTCACTGGAACAAAATCATTACAGCTATTACGGCGGCGGAAACGCAAAGTGGCTTTACGGAGCAAAGGACTTCGGCAGCTTGCAGGAATTACTGGACGGCCCGAAGCAGGAGACTGGCAGCCACTTCGTGCAACAGCCCCTGCAGGCGTGGTCCGAAGCATGCGTATTGCCGGCGGACGTCGCACGGCACCCAGCACAATTGGAATCACAGGGAAGCTGGAAGCTCGAAAGCATACTGCCGCTTTCTCTCGACGCTCGCGGAATGGTGAGCGATGCAACTCTTAGGCAGCTGGTGACCTTGAAAAGCCTCGGCCAGCAGTATGGCCCGCAAGGATTGAAGGTGATCATACGGCTCATCTCGCCCGACGCGCAGATCTTTCAAAGCGAGGCCTTCCGCAATGCAATGACTGATCTGGATCTCGACGGCATCACGGTGCTCCAGGCTGCCGTTACAGGCCGGGAGCATACGACGCTTTCTACCGCCGCCGGCACTGTCGAGGGCCAATGGGATGGCTTCGCCGGGCCGGTCGCGCTGGGCCTCGCACTTCGCCGCACCATGGGAGAGCCAGTTTACGCACAGATGGGAGTGAAGGCACATGAGTAGTAGAAAGCGCGTCCTGGAGGCTGCTGGTAGCCTCATGGTGATTGCGGGCAGCCTCATGGCATCGGCACAGGAGAGGTATTCCAGAGATGTTCTCGGCTCGCCCACAATTCCCGACCCCATCTCCGTCTACGACAACTGGTCGGTCTATGACGAGCTTTCCGACAATGTTCCTCTGACGCAGGCACTGACCATGAGCGAACTGGACCAGGTCTTACGCCTGAGGAAATTTGGCGCTCGCTTCGACTATTACGTGATGGATGCCTTCTGGTTCGATCCCAACGGCGCCTATCGCACATGGAAGAAGCCGAACTGGCCCGAAGGTCCGGATCTGTGGATTAAGACATGTCAACAGAACGGTATCAAACCCGGGCTTTGGTTCAGCACCAACACGCTCGTCAAAATCAACGCCGCGCTCCAGTGGCGCGATTCGCTTAATAAAAAGGGAACTGCGATGTCCATGTTCGAGGGCGGCTTTCTGCCCGATTTCATGGACACGCTGCAGTATTGGTACGACCACGGAATGCGCATGTTCCTCTTCGACTTTGCCGACCTGACCGCGGCGACTCCGAAGTCGGACGCGACGATGACGAAAGAAGAAATCATTCAGCGAAATTCAAGCGCCCTGCAGGATGCCCTTGCCAACTTCCGTCGCAAAAATCCGGACGTCGTCCTCGAAGCTTTCAATGGATTCGGCGGCGACATGGACTCCACCTACTATCCATTCCCCTTTAAGACCCCTGTCGATCTGCGCTGGCTGAAGGTCTTCGACTCCCTATATAGCGGCGACCCGCGCCCCGGGGACGTCCCGGAAATGAATTTCTGGCGAACGCTGGAAATATACAGCGACCATCAGGCACGCCGCTATGAGCAGGTGGGCGTGCCGCTGGAACGTATCGACTCAACCAGCTTCATGCCTGGCAAGACGAGCACCATCTATCGCCGTGCAATGCAGGAATGGAAGGGATCGCTCATCCTCATGCTGGCTCGCGGAGGCTGGATCGATACCACGTACGGAAACCTGGAACTGCTCAGCGACCAGGATGAGACCTGGTTCACCCGCGTCCAGTCACTCTTTCTGCACCTCCAGTCCGAGGGAAGAACTAAGACCTTCGGAGGCATTCCCGGCGAAGTGCAGACTTACGGATTTGGCGCGCTCGATGCGGAAGGCAGTGTCTATGTGTTGGTAAATCCAGCGCAGAATGTCGCGAAGATCCAGATGCCGCTCCTCTCGCAGGTACAGAAGCCTCTAGGGCAGGGGCTACTGCTTTTTCGTGATGCCGGTTTTGAGCCGCGTCTCAGCGGAGACACAATCGAGCTCGGCCCCGGTCAGATGGCCATGGTGGGCTTCGGAAAGTATGCCGCGTCTACCTACGATTTCGGAATCCAGAAGGACGTCGTGATACCGCGCGCAATACGACCTGTCGTCGCGGAGTTCCAGAGCACTAGCAAGGGCGTGATTCAGGCCACAGTTCCGGCGCCCGCAGGTGGCGATCTCCGCCTCATCATGCAGCAATACTCGCCAGACGGGAGTCTACGCCGCACATGGCCAACCGGATCCCCGAATGTCGAGAATATGGGAAAGCTGTTTCTGCTGAAGGCAGAACAGAATGGCAAAGCGCTACCCATTCACGAGGAATACAACCGCGAGATTTGGGCCGGACTTTCGTGGGCTGCAGGTGAGATCAGCCAGAAAGATTTGCAACCCGGATCTCCACTGACTTTGACCTTCCAGTCCATGGAGAAAGATCCCGTAACGCTCAAAGGTCAGCTGTATTTGGTCAACTACTAACCGGAGTATCGGTTCCACAAATCAGACCCCACCCCCGAGACAGGCCGTGAGTTCTCGTCCATTACAACTGGAGAATCCGGTGTTCATTGCTCTTCGACGATGGCCAGGTCCCACGGCTTCAGCGTGAGCTGCTGAGAAGTGGCAACATGCTCATCCGTTAGCAGATCTTTGCCGCTCGCGTGAGCGTAGGTAAAATATGCAGGAGCTGCCGAGTAATTGAAGTAATAATGAAGTTGCTTGCCAAGGCGATCGACGCCGTTCACAACGTGGATCGCCGAAGGAAACTCCTGGTCAGACCCCATAAGTCCGGCACTCTTCAGTGCATCGCTCAGAATTGCGCGCTGCAGTCCGTCGCTCAAGTACGTTCCTTCGTAGAGAAGACTGCCGGACCCATACTGGTTCTCAGTAATCGCCGGCCACCGCCCGAAGAACGGGTGATCGTAATATGCGAGCGCCTTCGCATGCTCAGGCATCAGAAACTCAGCCCAGTACATCACCTTGTTATCTGCGCCCGCGTGGAACGGATCTCCCTTAAGAGCCAGCGGTTGTTCCAGGTGCGAAAATTCCTGATAGCTGAAACCGGCAGCTTCGTGAAGAGGACCAGGCGCGCGCACCCAGCGGACCGCGGAGTTCTCATTCCCGAAACCGCTCTTAAAGGTCATCACGACGTGGCCGCCGCTCTTTACGTAGTCCGAGATTCGCTGTAGGAGCGCGTCGTCCGCAATATACAGAGCGGGAACGATCAGAACCTTATATTGCGAGAAATCCGTCGTCTCGGGAAAGACAAAGTCCGCACCAGTGTTGAGTGAATAAAGCGCTTTGTGAAATTGCCGGACCAGCGAGCCATAGTCAGCGACAGGCGGCGCAAACGACCACTGCGGTCCGCTCGACGTGAACGGCATGAAGCTGATCGCGTTCAAGGAATCCCGGCTCCACAGGATCGCCACCTGGTTCTTAAATTGCATCCCCACAAGCTGCGGTCCAATTTTCTGCAGTTCATGGGCGGTCCGCGAAACCTCTGCATAGGCGCGGTTTGGCTCAAAATCGTGAGAGAGGACACCTTTCCAGTAAGTCTCCTGGTTTGCAGGAATCGATGCCCAGTGCCAGTACTCCACCATGTCTGCGCCGTTTGCAATATGCGTGTAGACATCCTCACGCATCTGCCCATCATAGGGAGGGAACTGGAATGCTGACGTCCAGTCGGTGGTCTGGGCATTCGTTTCCGTCACCAGGAAATTGCTGCGTTTTAGTGAACGTGTGTAATCCTCTGCGAACGCCTGTCCTGCCCCGTCAAAATGGTCCTGCGTGCCGTGATAGTTGTTGATCGCTGCGATATCAAGCGAAGAGGCGACGGCTTCTTCATTCACATCCGGCTTGAACCCTCCGGCAAAATCCGTTGTGACGAATTGATTCGGCCCACGATATTTCCTTACCAGCTCAGCCTGCCATGCGAGGTAGTCCGTCACGCGCATTTGTTGCCAGCGCGACCACTCCAGCTTATAGCCGGTGCTCTGCGCGCTGTCGCGAGTCGGCATATCCTCCCAGGAGTTCACGTTCTCGCCCCAGTAATTCAGGAACCACGCCTTGTTCAGGTTCTCCGGAGTGCCGAACTTCTCCTTAAGGTGATTGACGAAGCCGGTAAAGACATCATGATTCGATGCTCCGTAGGACGCCGTCTCATTATCGATCTGCCAGCCGATGACATACGGGTTGTTCCTGTAGTGCTCAACCAGGTTCGCAATCATGCGCTGCGCATAGAAGCGAAAGGTAGGGTTCTCGATGTCCATGTTCTGCCGCATTCCATAGAACACCTTCTCCCCTCCGAGCGGCCTCGCCAGCACCTCTGGATGCTCGTGATAAAGCCAGGTGGGGATGGAGTAAGTAGGCGTGCCCAGAATCACCTTGATTCCCGCCTTTCCCATGGCATCCACAACACGATCCATCCACTCGTACTGAAAATGGCCATCCTCCGGCTCCCACAGGCTCCATGTGGATTCGCCCATGCGCACCACTGTCAAGCCGGCGCTCTTCATTAGCTGCACATCCTGATCGAGCCGCTCATAAGGCTCATACTCGTGGTAGTAAGCCGCACCGTAGAGCACAGTAGGAAATGACACGAGAGAGCCTGAAGGAACAGGGGCAAGACCTGCCGCATCGGGTCTCTGGTGATGCTCAACCTGCCCCAGCATTGTGCTCGCTCCGCAGGCAAGGCAAGCGGCTATCGTGAACGCGAAGAGAAGATTTATACTGCCGTGGATAGCTGATTTACGGTGCATGGTTTCCAGACTCCTGGTGTGCCTTTTGTTCGTTAAATTGGTCGGTTTTTCACGCATTCGAAGCGGCTCGGAGGGTCCTATCAGTAAACGGTTTCTCGAAACGAGAAAGTTCTATGCCCATGCATCGGGCCGCAGGAGAATCCTGAAACAATCATAGGCTATGAAACTCCTGGCCTTGTTCCTCGGTATTTGAGGTAGCTCGCGCCACAACACGAAGTCATGCTGAGCGCACTTATTGGCTTTGCTCAGCAGGCGCCCCCAATTTGCATCGGCGCAACCATTTAAGAGGTTTCCGTCATGTCGTGCCATGTCTCGCGCAGGAATTTCGTACGGTCGGCAGCCACTGCCGCCGCTGCTATCGCCACCAAAGGCGCCTGGAGCAATCTCTCCTTCGCCGATACTCCTGGCCATCAGAATTTACTCTCGCAATTCGATTACGGCGACGTCTTTCTCTCGAGTGACCTGCACGAATCGCAGATTCACGGGACGCACTCCGTCCTGATGCAGTTGAGCGATGACAGCTTGCTGAAGCCGCTCCGTCAAATGGCGGGCATGCCGGCGCCCGGCGAGGATCTCGGCGACTGGTATCACTATGACCCCGATTTGAATCACTTCCCGGGCGACTCCGGGTTCGCGCCTGCCTGCACCTTCGGCCAGTGGGTCTCCGCGCTCGCGCGCATCTATGCCATCACGGGCGACGAGGCTACACGAGCGAAAGTGCTGCGCCTGAACCAGCTTTACGCCCAGACAATCAGTCCAGATTTTTACATCAGGAATCGCTTCCCGGCGTATTGCTACGACAAGCTCCTGCTTGGACTGCTCGATTCGCGCACCTATGCAAACGATCCCGATGCCATGGAAATCCTGGAGAAGACAACGAAGACCGCGCTGCCACTTCTGCCACCGCACGCTATCGAGCACGATGTGCCCTGGCGACCGGACAGACATGACGACTCCTGGAACTGGGACGAGTCGTACACGATGCCAGAAAATCTCTTCATCGCCTACCAGCGCGGCGCGGGTCGCCAGTATTACGACCTCGCCTTTCGCTATCTGGACGACAAGACCTGGTTCGAGCCGCTCGCACGCGGTGAGAATGTGCTCGGTGGTCGCCATGCCTACAGTTACGTCAATTCACTCAGCTCGGCCATGATGGCCTACATGGTGGGCGGTAGCGAGATGCACCTGCGTGCGGCGAGAAATGCCTTCGCCATGCTGCTCGAGCAAAGCTTCGCCACGGGTGGCTGGGGGCCCGACGAGAAACTGCGCGCGCCCGGCAGCGGCGAAGTCTATGCAAGCCTCAACAACACTCATGCCAGCTTCGAAACCCCATGCGGCAGCTACGCCCACTTCAAGTTGACCCGCTACCTGCTTCGCGTTACGCGTGATTCCCGCTACGGTGACAGCATGGAGCGCATGATGTACAACACAATCCTCGGTGCCAAGCCCCTGCAAAATAACGGCCAGACTTTTTACTATGCCGATTACAACTTCGACGGCAAAAGAGTCTACAAGCAAGCCCGCTGGCCATGCTGCTCCGGCAGTCTTCCGCAAGTGGCAGCGGACTACCACATCCAGGGCTACTTTCACGATGATCGCGATGTCTTCGTGAATCTCTACATCCCGTCCACGCTGCGGTGGAATCGGGGCGGCAATATCCTTTCGATTTCGCAGGAGAGCGCGTGGCCCTACGAACCAAACATCTCGTTCGTGGTAAACAGTCAAACTCCAGCCGACATGACGCTTCACTTTCGCATTCCACAATGGACCAGCAACGCTTCGCTCGCGGTAAATGGGAAACGCTGGGCCGGGGATCTCGAGCCCGGGCACTTCGCGTCGGTAAAACGGACCTGGAACGAGGGAGACCGCATTGAGCTCGAACTACCGCTCCCCGTCCGCCTGGAAGCGATTGACCCAGAGCACCCGGATACAGTTGCGGTCGTTTGTGGACTACTGGTCCTCTTCGCGCTCAAGCCTGAGCAGAACAGTCCAATGCCATCCTTCACAAAAAATGCGCTGATGAATCTGCAGCAGGTGTCTCAGCGTGAGTGGCGATCCAACGCGGACGGCGCGGTGCACCGCTTTGTCCCATTCACCGACGTAGGATCGGAACCCTACACTACTTACCTGCGCACGACGTAGTGCGCGCCATGAGATCGCCGTAGATGCAGACAAGAGCGTTTGAACTAAGCCGCTGCGCGGCGGGCGCTGCCGCGGCGGCGACGATCGACGTCACGGCGTCTGGTCAGATTTTAGGCTGATCTCTATACTGGGCTTGCCATGAACATCATTGTTGTTGCATGTGCGACCGATTTGCAGTTTCCAAGCAAGCGCTCTGTAATCATATACCTACAATTGAAATCCCATAGGCGTACGTAGATCACCGCGTCCGCCGCAAGCCGCATCGGCTCACTTCAAACGATCCTATCGAAACTGCCCGGAGAACTTAGTCCGGCTGTCCGTCATCTCACGCGGGCAGTCCCGATAGGAACCTAACGTTTTCCGATACTCATTCCAACGAATCCGGCCCTCTCGTGACTCTGTCGGAACATGCACTCGATCCGGAACTCCTGCGCCGTGATGTCTTGCGGCAGACCCACCGTCGATATAATCGAGAAAATACGAAATTCTCTCGCCGCTGCGAACAAATGTGATCGGCCAAACCAGGGCCTGGCTCTTCCGGGGCACACGTAGTTTCTTGACTCTGGATACTTATTCAGGTGGTCCAGCAGTTCGATCGTTCTCTTATCGGGGACGTGTCCGACGGCCTCCCGGTAGACCCGCCTGTAGAAGACCCGTAGAAACGCGGCGAGGCATCGTTGGTCCGCCTGTTGTTCATTAATGAGCGCGACCGTATTGATACACCGTTTCACGGC
>Ga0206976_1266_pt1 | contig 12754 bp, 9 predicted proteins | sample Alteio_BWOrgHeat_82_FD_152926 | JGI IMG/M metagenome (GOLD analysis project Ga0206976, IMG submission 152926) | Enriched cells from forest soil in Barre Woods Harvard Forest LTER site, Petersham, Massachusetts, United States -... | ecosystem: Environmental > Terrestrial > Soil > Temperate forest > O... | reverse complement strand
GGTTTAGGTGGGTTGGGTTTGTGCTAAGAGAAGCTTTATTCTATAGAAATTTTCCAGCAATCGGTCTCCTTTTTCCAATATTCATTTTCAAATATCTTCTCGTAAGGATTCTGAAATATTTTTGGCTTATAATTGTCATCATCTATATGTTGCCTGTCTACTAAATACAGAAAATATTTATCTGCTAATTCCTTTGCTACTTGAACTTCATTTTTTGTCCAGAAAAAAGAAATTTCACCGTTATAGGATTTTACTTCAATAAATCTATTAAGCGTAATAGCTTCTATATCATTAAAAGATTCTAAATCGTACCCAGCATTTACAAACTCATCAGATATGCGTTTGATGGCAGTATTATAAGGATGTTTGGCTAATCTATCGCATTCGAATTTTAAAACAAATAATTCAGCTGCTTTTCCCAATTCTTCTTTTTTTCTTAAATCCTCTTTTAATTGATCGATCGATCTTTTGTATTTTGATTTGCTTTTAATATCAATTAACCAATTGATGACTATTTTAAAAGTTTCGTTGTGATATTGATTGACAACCAGGTGATTTGAATTTAATTCAATATCCCACCGAATAAAACCAATATTTAATAGCAGATTTCTTAGAGAAATGTATTTGTAAGGAATAAGATTATCTTTTATATAATATTTGTCTTTATCTGAATTGTATTTTAATGCATCAGCATTGAGAAAAAGATCAACTGAATTTTCAAGATGTAGTGAATCGAAGAAACATTTAATAAAATTGGATTCAATAAAATAGGTTTCTTTATTTATAAAACTCGCAGGATCAAATAAATTCTTATTCAGAACTATCGTATCGTTTTTGACTTCTATAAAAGAAATGAATTCCAATAATTTAATTATACCATTAAAAGAAGTTGATATGGAGAAAACATTTGAAATGCAAAACCTTTTAAGGTCTTCTTTTTTTTGATTGATTGATATTGGTAATGCATCAAAAAGAACAAACAGTAATTCCTCTTTACTTCCGAGTTTATCATACCGTAGCAATTCTTCTAACATAATCTCTTATAATAGCTTTTATATCGTCTTTAAGATCTATATCATAGTCCATATTTGCACTAATTAATGGAATTTCCTGGTTTTCTATTAGTTCAAGCATTCTTTGTTCTTTTTCATTTAATCTAACATGGATTGTTTCATCTATAGAATCCTTGGATACGATATAATGATAATAAGTAGCAGTTCCCGGTTCTAGCCCTACTCGATGTATCCTATCTTTTGATTGGATAAAATTAGCAGCATTAAATGTTCTCTCTAAATAGATAGCATGGTGACAGGCTTTGTGCAATGAAATAGATTCTGAAACGGCGAAAGGATTTGCTATGAGTACTTTAAAAGGAGAATCGTCATCATGAAAAGTACGTATTATTTTTTCTCTTGTTTCTATGGTTGACATTGAAATATCATCTCTTTCTATTGGTGTTTCTCCGATTAAAATGCGGGATTCGATGTCGTTATCTGCTAAATAACTTTTAAGTTCCTTAATATTTTGAATAAATGTTCCCCAAATGATAACTTTTTCGTTATTTTCTATTAATTGAGAAACAATCTCTTTAACCTTTAAGAATTTTTGTGGAATAGATTCTAATTCTTTATATTGAAGTATTTTAGCGATAACTTCAGTGTCATCAATGTAGAGATCATCACTTAATCCTTCTTCTTTAAAATATCTTTCTAACGGCAGTTTAAGCAGACTAGGATTGGTAGCAGCTTGCATTAAGCGTATGAATCTGGCTTTTGAAAGTTCTGCTGAAATTAAAGAGCTGATATTATTATCAGTAAAATAACCGATATATTTATTTTCTATGAAATCATATATTTCTCTTTGTACATCTCCCATTTTGACGTGTATAGGAGGGAGATTAATTACAGGAAATACTTTAGGATTTAAAATGTCCTTTTTCTTGATTCGAATAAAAAATGGCGAGATTTCGTCTATAAGCTGCTCAATTCTAGGATCATACCGATTGTTTGACATGTCCTTTAATTGATAAGTAGTGAAGTTTATAATGTCTTTTTCTGGCCATATAAATTGATAAAGATTATATATGTCCTCAAATCCATTTGGTACCGGGGTTCCAGTTAAAACAACCCTTGCACCGCAATATTTTGAGAGGCTTAAGATAGACTGAGCCCAAACTCCCCCTTCAGTATTTTTAATCTTATGAGCCTCGTCTAACACAACCATCACCTTACCTTTATTTTTTATTTCAAGGTAGTATCTTAATCCATCCAAATTGTAAGATACACTTTGATAAGACATTAATGTAAGCTCCGGCAAACTCGCAGTTGGTTCAATAGAGAAAAAATACTTGTCTCGTTCTTCTTTGGGAATTCCCCCCGAAAGCCGTTTAGATTTAGCAGGATAGCCAAAACATTCCTCAAATTCATCTTCCCATGGACCAAATGAACTTAATGGACCAATGATTAGAAGTTTGTCAACGTGTTTAATATGGCTTTCAGGTAGGCTCTTTAAATATGCATATGCTCCATAAACTATAGATGTTTTGCCGGCTCCTGGAACAGAAAAATTACAGGAATTTTGCGAAAATGCTAAATGAAATGAGGCTAGCAATTGTTGTGGATATAGAATCCTTTTTGGAAAAGTTTTCTCAAGTACATTTTTGAATTCTTCAAACTCATTTAGGTCTATGATATTATTCCAAATGCCTTTTGCTTTCTTACTGAATTCCTTAAAGCTTTCTTTTTCTTTATAATAAGATTCTAATATTTCCTTTATGTTTACTGAATCACTTTGTTCTAAACCATATTTTGTAAGAGAATCTTGGATTTTTTTTAAAGTGCTTTCTCGTTCGTCTTGTTCAAATGGAATAGTGATAGTGTTGTTTTCATTAAATGAAGCTTTTAAAAAATCTGCAAAATAACTTTTAGCCCTATAATTTTTAAAAAGAGCATTTATATTTCCCTTTAAAATAAACTCTTTTTTGGAGCCATCTATATTGAGTTCAATTGATGACATATATTACTTATGCTTTTCATGATGTTCTATATCCTTTTTAAATTGATATAAAATCTTATTTAAATCTTTGACGATTTCATAAACAGCATCGTCTTCCAAAAATGCTTTCGATTTTGCTTCTATCGATTCCAAAGTGCTTTTTGCACGCCTTAAAAGGTCCATTGGCTCCTCTTGTTGATTCTTTAAGTCTAATTTATATTTAGTTTGACCTATATTTCTTTTTAAATGGGCTGATGTTTCCTTAGCCCAAGCAATATCTCTTCCTTTTAATATTTCATCTAGTTTTAGGCCAGGGTTTTCTTCCCGTATTTTTTCTAAAGAATATTTCCCCTCTTCAAAAACCTCCCTTAGAGGGTCTATATTTTTAAAGTGATTATCTCTAAATTCATCCCAAACATCCTTAGTACTAAAAAAACTGCCCTTTTTACTGGTTTGGCCTATAAAACGATAATCCTTCGAGTCGCCTCCACCCATTATTCCTTCATCATCGTCATTTTTCTTATCCTTGTTGTAAATAGCTCTTATATAGTCAAAATAAATAAGTTTAAGATCACTTACATCGCTGTCATCATATTTCCATTTTATTATTTTCGAACGACCTCCTTTGTATCTGTCTAAATAATTGTTGACATCTACAAATGCGCCTTCGGTTTTATCCAATCTCGTATAGATTCCTGAACAGTTTATTTTCTCTAAATATTCTTCCATTAAAGAGAGAGTTGAAAGATATTCTTTAATCTTTGGTTCAGACTCTGACATCATTTTACCAATCTGATCCTCATTAAATCCAGCTTCGATTAAGTCTTTACATTTTAAATATTTTTCAATTGCATTATAATCAACTTTAGCATCTTCCCCCATTTGGTAAGTTGTTTCAAGTCGCATTATTTCTGCTGGACTTTCATTTAGTTCTTCTTCTAAAACTACTGCCAAGAAATAGATAGGCTTATCTTTTCTTTCACTTGCAATTTCCTCTAGAATAGAGGCCCTTCTATTGCCATCAATTATTACTCCATCTTTAGTAACTATACCGTATTTTAATTGACCTTTTACTGCAATATCCTTTTTTGTCGCTCTATTTGAATCTTTACTTGAATTCCAGAGAAATTTTTTAATTAGTTCAATATGATCGGACTTTGTATTGTCCAATACCACTCCTTCTTGTTTTTCATACGACTTCACGAGGCTAGCTATTCTTCCATTATATTGATTATAAACAAGATATTGCAGGTCGATCTGAAAAACGGGAAAGCTTTTTCTGCCATTTTTGTACCATAACTCCATTGAACCATGAGAGTTCTTTTTACCTATTTTGTGATCCTCTAATAAATTTGTAAAGTATTTAACCCTTTGATCTTTATTCATATTTATTGGTTTGCAATTGAACAAATTTTATTAATAGCATAAAGCGCTAGCACTTGCTTCTTGGGAACAGCCTTTTTTATAAATATTGTTTGATCACTTTGAATGAAACTAGGCGCTTTAAAATTTATGTTGTTTATTATCTGAGCTATATTTTCAATTAGAGCTGTAGGTTCCAAAAAGTCATCGACATTTTGTTGGTTTTCATACATCTTTTGTAAAATTTCTTTACTAGCTATTTTCTCTGAAAAGCCATTGTTGATAATTTTAATGAAATCCTTGCCGTTTTCGAATGATTCAATAATTGGTTCGATTTCCTTATAATATCCTTCGTCATAATTGTATGATGGGAATCCTTCGCCATTGCCATATTGGACAGACGTTATCCATTTGCTAGCCTCTTTCTCGTTGTTTATAATGTCATAATTTGATAATGTGACCGTTATATTCCCCTCTTTAAAAGGATGCCTCCTAAATCTTGAACCACTTTTTCTTTTGCGTGGAGCATCAAAAAGCTTCTCCTCAAAAGAATTTAAGTTTAGAACGCCATTAAGATTGGCTGAATTATTCAAATAGGGAGTAACTATTTCACTTAAACCTAACTCATTTCTTACTATAGCAGCGAATGCTCGACTAACGGATGGACATACTGCGTTACCAACTAGGCGCCACTTCGTACCTTCTGTTCCTATAAATTGATAGTTGATAGGGAACCCCATAATACAAGCGGCCTCGCGAACCGTTGGTGTTCTATATTCTCCATCACCTAATCTATTATATTCTGATTTGTATATTAGAGCTTCTCTGGATGTACCTATTTTAGTTGCCGTTATAGTCCTACTCGGTTTATTTTCATTTTCAGGAAACGACATTGTTCCCATGTATGGATGATTAACTTTCAAAAACTTTGAATTACTCCATTCACTCGCATATAAACCTGTATCGTAAAAATGATCCGTAAGTTCCGAATGTTTAATTTGTAAATTGGGGTACAGGGGATCTGAGATAAGTTCTTCAGTATTTCGCTCATTCGGCCTAGGTAGACCGGTTTTAACAAAGCCTAATTTTTTAAAAGGAAGTAGATGATTGTCGAAAATCTCTTTGATTTCCCCATGAGTCTTAGGTGGAATTACCAACGAGCTTTTAGCAATAATTTCTCCAGTAATAACTCTTTTACGTACTTGTGCAGAGCCATACTCTGCTGAATTAATGATCACACTGTTACCAGAAATCTTTATTGCTATCTTTTTAGGGCTTAACCTATTTTGTTTAGCCCATTGAGATAAACCGAGATCTTTAAAATTATATTCCCTCGCCAAGTAAGTTGTTGAATTGGTCACATTTTCCATGAACCAAGCTTTCAACTTTGAGTTAGTTTGAAATTTTTTGACAGCTACTATTCTCAAAAAAGTCTCGGTAAGTTTAACCCCAAGTGACTTATCTGCTTTTCCTGAAATATTTGAATTTGAGAAACTCACACAAGGAGGACTTCCTAAGATTACATCTGTGTCAGGCAGAGCTTCAATTTCCTCAATTGAATTTTTAAAATCCAATATGTCTTTAAGTACCCCTTTTCCTATACCAAAGTTATGGCTATAAGTATCTACAGCAGGCTTCCAATGGTCATAGCCTCTTATGATTTCAAAATCTTGTTGTCTAAATCCTTCTGAAAAGCCTCCTGCACCACAAAAAAAGTCTATAACGGTTAATTTTTCCACACGGAAAAATTAACAATATATTGCTCATTTTCGAAGTATATTTTTAAACTTTTCCACAATTGTTTCTAAGTCCTTTTTGATTTCACATTCCCAAATTATAAAGACTTGCCAATCAAGCTTTTCTAGGTCTGCCGCCTTTTTTTTATCCCTACTTATATTCTTTGAAAATTTCTCGCTCCAAAAAGATGTATTGGTCTTCGGTAATTTATAATTGCAATATGGGCATCTATGCCAAAAGCAACCATTAACAAATATTGCCATCTTTTTTCCGGGAAAGGCGATGTCTGGCCTACCTGGCGCTTTTTTCCAATTTAATCTATATCCCTTAATTCCCGCTTCTCTCAGTACTTTTTTTAAAATTATTTCAGGTTTAGTGCCTTTGGCTTTATTTGCACTCATAACCCTCGAGGTGTTTTCGTTCTTAGGAATAGGAGCTCGGCCGTCCCTTAAATACTCTTTGTTTTTTTTAATTTTATTAGAAGCAGCATTTGCCATGATTAAACAATAAGCGTCTTTAAATATTGTTTTATTTATTCTTAACGTTGTATATACTTTCACCCCTAGACTCAAGGGCAGTTTTCCAGATGGCCGCTCCCAGCACTGCCCCGCCTAACCTAAACCCGATAGCATAGCGGGGCTATCGCAACCAAAGAACCACTGCGCCTGCCTTTCAAAAGGTTCTTACACCGCCAATGCTTCGAGAGCCTCAGCATGACAGCTGATCAAAAATCAAACAAAGCACTTGCCCTTATTCCCAATCTGCTGGTGTTGGGGTTATTGAGGTAACTAAAACGGTCGACCAGATCGACCCTGAAAATTTTAAAGATATTACCGATGCCTACGCCGCCTTCGGCATAAGGGCCGTTGTTGAGGGTAAATGTTTCGGGGACGCCGTTGGTACCGGTCGGGAATTGGAGCAGCGAGGGGTGCAATGTGGGGTCGTTTTCGCTGCGCAAGCCACCATACAAGGCTTTAAAGGAAATATATTCGCGCCATTTCAGCTTTTTAAACAGCGGTATCTTGTTCAGGATAAACCCGTTTAAACAATAGTCGACTTTTACACTGGCATAGTGGTCGCTCACAAACTCTAAAAAGTTCATGAGGTTATAGGAGTCGTAGTCAAACTCATAGGTTTGGTTAGCCTGGTGAATGGTCAACAGCGGGAAAGGCACCTGCCCAAACAGGTAATTGCCCTCAACGGCAATATCGGCATAACCCAGCTGCGAAAGGTAAAAGCGTTTATCAACCCGCGCAAACAGGTTTTGATAATTGTATTCGCCCCCAAAAAGCCCTTTTACACCTTGTCGGTAATCAAAAGTGAGGATGGGGTATTTGCTGGGGATAATAATGCGGTAAAGTTTGCCCTGTACCAGTTGCTCGTGCGGGGCATAGCGCAGGTTTAGGGAAAATTCGGACGTGGTGAGGTTAGGGACGTTGTTCGGCATGCCATCCACCTCGTTGGTAAAGCTTAAGGAGCCAGCCGGTGTTTGCCGCCAGTTTTTGAACTCGAACGCGTAGGAAAAATGGCTCTCGAACTCGTTCACATAATCAAACTTGTAATATTTGTTGTACAGGAACTTATCATTAACCCCGCGGGTAAACGACAGGAAAAAATCATCCGACTGTGAAAAGGCCAGTTCCTCGCCGGGTATTTTGGTGTCGTATTGTATGCTCGCTTTGATATAGTTGTTCGGGAATTTATAGATCGATTTATTATTCAGCGAGTAAGCGGCACTAAAAAGGTATTTGAATTTCTCGTCGGTAAAGCCATAAGCGCCATAGGTTTCCAGGTACCACCGGGTGCTAAAATCGGTTGTGGTGCGCCCCCCAAGCTTCACCCGCGGGCCTTCTATCGGGTTAAAACTGTAGAAAGAACCGATAGGGCCAACTTCCACCGGCCCAAATGTTTTGAACCCCACGGCAAATAGGTTAATAAGCTCCATAGTGCGCCGGTAGGACGGGATGGTTTGCAGGCTGTCGATGTTTTTATAAGCGCGCGATTCCACTTTGGTGAGCGTATCCCGTCCGCGACTGTCGGACCAAAACTGTTCGCTTTGTTGCATCGCGGCTTTGCTGGTCACGATATTCTCGCCGGCATAGGTGCTATCCGCACGCGGGTTATTGATGAGGTAGTTATTGTAGGTAATGGTGCGCTCCCCAAAAATGCCCTTATTCCCGTTTTTGTTAAAACCGAAATCAGCCTTCATATCGCTTTTGCTGAGGTGATAACGGCCATCCGGGTTCTTCTCATAACTCAGATCGACCGCCATGCCACGCACCCAGTTGAGGTTGATGTTTTTATTGATGGAGAGCCTTGCCTTTTGCACGGCATATCTACCGTCGAGCGTGATGAAGATGAGCCCTTCAAATAACATGTCGTTCCCATTACGCGGGGTAAAACTCAGCTCCACCATTTTTTTATGGTCGACCTCGATGGTATCGGTAATAAAAAACTTATAGAATGCTGGCGCGCCATCTGCAATAGGGCTCAAAAACTGGTTGGTCATCAAGAAAATATTGTTGGAGTAGATATCCACCTCGTTATACATCCTGTTCAGGTAGTTGTTAACGCCCTCCTCATCAACAAAATTTACAATGTTTACCTTTTTCTCACCTTCGATGATGGTTTTGGTTTTCTCGGGGTGTTTGCGGTAATAGCTTTGTGTCAACTTTTCTTCCAGGTAAACCGGGAGCAACGATTTGCCGGGCATGTTGGTGGTATCGCGGTTATCCAATAAAAATTTATACTTCTGATAGGTTTTACTCTTTGTTTTTTGGGCGACATTAATGAACGAGAACTGCAATTTTTCGTACTGTTGATATTCTATGTAGTCATAAGCCTGCATCCGGTTGGAATCCTTGTGTGCAATTACCTGCCGTATCAGTTCAACCGCCGGGTTATCTTTATTGGTATAGCGCTTCTTTTTCCCCGACTTAATGTTAACCGTTGCCAATGTTTGCACATCAGCTTGCAATTTAACGTTGATCACCTGCTCTTTTCCGGCTAAAATTGTTCTCTCCACAGGTTTATAGCCTACAAAAGAGAACTTGAGCTGCGTATAGGTTTTGCCGGTGGTGATGGAATATTTACCGTTAGTATTGCTGTTTACGCCAATTGATGTACCGGGGAACGATACCGTTACAAACGGCAAAGGTTGATTGGTATGGGCATCCGTTATCGTACCGCTTACAATTGTATTTTGCGCTTTGGATGTAAATGAGAAAAGTAAAATAATTAGCCAAAGAGCGTACTTCATTTAAATGCTTTAAAACTTATAATAACCGACAATTTTATACCCTGCTTAAAAGCACCTTGCGAAGAACATGCAGATTATTTAACATAAACCTGCTTATTTTTTAATTAAACGGATTGAGGGTGAAAATGTTATTATTGAAAGATAATAGGTAGCGGTCGAATGAGGTAATGATTTAAGAATAAAGATTTCCCTCGCCAAATCAAAATCGTATCTTCATCAGCATGAAGAAATACCTGATCCTTATCCTTAGCTTTTGCTTCTTTTCGGTTTCCAAAGCACAAACAGCTGACTCTGTAACAAATAAGTTTAATAAAATACCTTTCACGCCTTTTAGTGTTTTTGCAAAATTTACAGGTGGGGATTTTGAAGAATATGTTGAAAAGAATATTAGATATCCTGTTGATCAAATTCAAAATATAAATGGTGAAATAGTAATTGCATTTAGTGTTGATAGTGAAGGAAATGTGGTTAATGTGAGACTTTTGAAGAATTTATCGCCTGCAGTTGATAGGGAAATGATTCGGGTGTTCAATTCATCGCCCAAATGGATACCGGCAAAGTTAAGAGGCAACAACGTTAAAGTAAATATCGGTATGCGGCTAATGATTATAACTGATAGCGTTGCCAAAACAATAAAAGCAACTAAAACTAAGCCCAGTTCAGTAGTGCAAACAGAAAATGCTATATATACTGCCGTAAGCGGCCCACCACAATTTCCTGGTGGTTTGGATAGTTTGCACCAATACCTTTCAAAAAATATCGTATATCCGGCAGAGTTGTTAAAAGAGCATGTTAGTGGTATGGTGTACCTCAGTTTTGTGATTGAAAAAGACGGTAGCCTTACTGATATTAAGGCTGTTCGCTCACCTTCTGATGGGCTAACTAAAGAAGCTATAAGGGTTATGCAGTCTGCTAAATATATAAACGGTACCCAAAATGGGCACCCTGTACGTGTTGCTTATATTATGGGAATAAATTTCGACCCGAATAACCCTAACAAACATTAATAAACGATTGGTAATGATTTATTTACTCTTTTCAAAACCCATCTACAAATTAGCAGTTATGACGCATCTCACGATAGACAATAAGAAATATGTGCTTGTGCCTGAAGAGAATTACCAGGAGTTGCAAAGGAAAGCTGCTTTAAAGTGGAAGCCGGAAAAAACATTTTCTGTTGATGAGGCCCGTGCTTTCAGTAAGACGCTGTTCAGGAAATGGGCTTCAGAAAAGTAATCCCAAGGTCTTCCCGCACATGATTCGACAGGCTCACCATGACAGCGCTCTTTTTCTAATTCTCTCCAAACTGCTACTGCAAACTGCCACTTAAAAAGCCTCCCTCAAAACACCTTATACAATATCCAATCGTCGGTTTCGTATATCTTCTGGAGGTTGAGGTTATTATCCGAATGTTTTATGGCGGGGATATACCTGTAATTTAGCTGGGTATAGGTGGTCATCGGGTTGGTATCGGTTGCGATCAGTATATAACTCACATAATGCTCGGGTGCTTCACTGGCACTTAAATAGGTCTCCTGGTATGGCAGGGTAAGCCGCTGAACATGATTAGTGAATGAGATAACAGGATAAGCGATCGCATCATCAATCAAAATTCGCCCGTTGTTAGGTAATGTATTAATGTAATCAGCCATTTCGCGGTTCCCGGCTTGTTTATCAACCGGTGCGGGGTTAAATAAAACATTTACAAAATCCCGTTCTTCAGCAATAAATGAGTGCTTTAAAAAGGTATAGCCTGTATATAACTGGAATAGTACAACAATGCTCAGGATAGTTTTCATGTGCATCTGTTTATCGTGCGAATGCCCCCTGAGTATGAGGCATAGCAGGGATAATATCAGGAAGATGAGGAAGTACTCGTACGAAAGGAATATCTTATCGTATTTGATTTGCAGGAATTCTACAAAAGCAAATGGGGCCATAATGGTCAGGGTCTCGTAAGTATTGTGCCTGAAGAGGTAGATGGCCACCACGATCATGGGGCAAAAGAGCGCTATGCTTGCTGTAACTAAGGGCGAAATCTGATACGACTGGTAATGCGAAAAACTGGTAGCCTGCTCAAAACTCATACGGTCGGCCAAAACGGTCCAGGTGGCGTAGGGGCTCTCGATAAAATAGTCCAGGTCATTGGCATGTGTCAGGTTCAGCATTTTAAAGATCATCACTGACGATAGCGGCAAAATGAATATGATGATATAAATGGCAAACGTTTTATTGATCAGCTTGCGGCGCAATGCCGGGCTGTTAAAGCTTTTGAACAGCCTGAAAATAGTTTCCTTTTCACCAAGGTTGAGGCTTTGGATGGCGATAAACAGTACCAGCGGGATAAAAAATAAAGTGAGCCAGATGAACTTATAATCGCAAAATACCAGTATAACCAGGCATATACTGGCAATAGAAACATGGAAGGTGGTATTTGATTTGTAATACCTGATGATATGGAAAAAGAATAAATAAAAGAAAATGAGCACCATGTATATCGATTTGCCCGAACAGGCAGTGTACAACATACCGGGGTGAAGCACAAATACAACCAGGATCAGCAATAAGTAAAAGTCATCATGGCTTCGTTTGGTTAAGGTTGACGCCATCACATAAAAAAGCACAGCGGTGCCAATTGCCGAAGCAAATACCGGGGCAAGCAGGCTGTTTTTAAATGAAAAAATGAAAGTCCCGTAAAAAGGCAGCATGGGCGATGTGAGGCCCATTATCTTCAGGCGGTTACCTAACCCCTCAAAAAGGATCTTGGTTTTCTCAATATAAAAAAGCGATTCCTGGTTGTAATACCCCAGCTTATTTAAGTAAATGCCCAAAAAAAGATAATAGGCTGCCAATAATGCAGTAAGAATGAGAAGATATAAGGGCCTTTTATTTCTCATTTAATAACATTTGTAGGGTTGTTTATTTTACTTAATCCGTGATTAGTTTTCTCCCAGTAAAATGGATTTACTATCAGCTGGTACAAACCCATGTATGCCGCTGCTGAGTGCATCAGCCAGTAGATAGGGTTGGCAATGGCGAACAGGATCAGCTCATAAAAACGGCGTTTAAATACCGCCATCATATTTACATATATCATCAGGATATTACCAACCATCAGGTTAAATATGGATATAAACAGCACCCAATCAGGAAAGAGTGATTTGATGGCAGCGATGTTAAAGATCACATAACCCAAAAACACAAACAATAAAATGGGGTAAATTAAAAACGTTACAGGTGTGGCACCCACAAAGAAGTTGAACCCCAAAAAGCCCTTCCAGCCGATCTTTTTTACCAGCTTGGCCGGGTTGCGCATGTGTACCAGGTAGGTTTGCATATAGCCCTTTATCCATCTTGAGCGCTGGCGTATCCAGTTAATGGGTTCATTATTGGCTTCTTCGT
>Ga0206976_1264_pt1 | contig 12853 bp, 12 predicted proteins | sample Alteio_BWOrgHeat_82_FD_152926 | JGI IMG/M metagenome (GOLD analysis project Ga0206976, IMG submission 152926) | Enriched cells from forest soil in Barre Woods Harvard Forest LTER site, Petersham, Massachusetts, United States -... | ecosystem: Environmental > Terrestrial > Soil > Temperate forest >... | reverse complement strand
ATCGAGGCCGTGAGACCACGCATACGAACCGGTAATCAGCAGGTTGGTGCCCTGGTGGTGCTCATAGTGAAGTTGCAGGCCGTTGTAGTTTGCCGCGCCGTTGTAATTGCTGAACGTGATCGTCCCGAACGTCGGGAAGTTCTGCAGGCCTGTACCAAATCGAAAAATGTTGTAGTTGTAATAGGTGGAGAGATGATCGGACTTGGTCCCGACATAAGCTATGTCGATAACGTCGTTCTTGCTGAATTGCTGTTCGAGTTGCAGGTTCCATTCCTGAATTTGCTGGTTCTTGTTGTTGCGGTTGACCGCCAGCGTGCTCAGGCCGGATGGAGGAATCGCCGGGTTGAAGTTGGGAAATCCCGGCGCCGGCAATGCGGTGGTCTGGGTGGCCGGTTGGGTACAGCCGTAGGCCGTTCCCGGTGCGGGAGTCTGACCGGTGAAAGTCACGCAGTAGCCAATCTGCGCGTTGTAGGCCAGGCTGCCGCCGAACGGAATCTGCTGACCAAGCTGGTTGGTGATTCCGCCGTAATCGGGGAAGTAGAAAATGCCATAGCCGCCGCGGACAACCTGCTTGCCATTGCCACGCAGGTCGTATGCGAAGCCCAGGCGCGGAGCAAAGTTGCCGTAGTTGTTATTTACGATAGTCCTCGAAACGCCATTCTTGCCGGCCAGAAGCACCTGACCATAGGTCGAGCTGCTGGGGTTGATATCAAACGACGCCTGACGATTCTGTGTCTCATAGGGCCAGGTGATTATGTCGTACCGAAGTCCCAGCTGCAGGGTCAGGCGAGGCCTTATACGCCACTCATCCTGCCCAAAAAAGCCATCTTCCCAAGCAATGTTGCTGAAGAACCCGTTTTGGGCGCCGATGCTGTAAGAATCCGTGAAGCCGATCAGCATCTCGGCGGTTGGAAACCCAGTGAAGTCGCCGTTGCCGAAGTTGAAGTAGCCTTTGCCGGCGATGGGGCGGAAGTATTCGGTATTACGCAGAATGCCCGTGGCGCCGAAGCGGAAGGAGTGGTTCCCGCGCTCCAGGTCCACGTTGTCGCTGAGTTCAATGGTGTTCTGCGGAACAGCGTACAGCCCGTAGTCGCCGGTGTAATCGATGCCGGCGTTTCCACCGATAAGCGCGCCGCCGCTGGTCTCGGGACTACGGTTGGCGTTCACGATCCCGAGGTTCTCCGAAAGAGGAACGCCAAAGAACGGGGGCTGATATCCGTAGTCGTCACGGTTATAGCCGACGCGAAGTTCGTTCACGACGTGTGCATTAAAGGTGTGGGTTTCACCCAGGGCCCAAGCCCGGGCGTGGGTGTACGAGGAGCCGGTGCCGAAGCCGGACGGAAGCGTGCCCAGCTCCGGGGTCTTGGTAAAAGCTGAGTTGTCATAGCTGAAGCGGGCGAAGGCGACGTCCTTCGACGAGGCATTCCAATCCAGGCGAATATCGAAGGTGTTGTAGTGCGTGAATTGCTGTTCATGTGCAAGGAAGTTGTTGGCGACGCCGGCACGCGTCGGCGCCGGATACGCATTGAAGTAGTTGATCGCCGCGGCGTTCTGCGCGATGCCCGCACCGGGGATATTGTTGCCCGCAATAGGCGTGCAGTTGGCAGGATTGTAAAGCTGCCCGTCTTTGACGAAATTCGTCACTCCGGCGTGGATCAAGCAATAGGGCTCGGAGAACTGGCCGTCAACCGAAGGACCATTCACCGTATCGAAATTCGGGGAACTAGCCAGCAACTCACTGAAGTCGCCGGTGCGCATTCGCGCCGTTGGCACGGTAACAAAGTAAGGATTGATCGGCTGGGTTTCGCGAAAGGCCTGGTAGTCGCCAAATATGAATAGGTGGTTTTTGATTATCGGGCCACCAACGGAAAAGCCTGGCTGGTTGCGATTGAAGGGCGGGTTAGGGCTTGCAGGGGCGTTGAGAAACCGGTAGCTCGGGTTCGCATCAAAATTGCCGCTGCGGTAAAACCAGAATGCCGAACCATGGAAATCGTTGGTACCGCTCTTGATTGAGCTGGCTACAATAGCGCCCCCCGCACGTCCGTATTCCGCCGGAGCAACGCTGGTGTCAATCTTGAATTCCTGTGTCGCGTCGATGTTGGGAAAAATCAGGATCGTGTTGAGGAGGGAGTCGTTGTCGTCGATACCGTCGAGCAGGAAGTTATCCGCCTGGGGACGGAGTCCGTTCACCGACAGGGCTGCGCCGCCGCTCTCGTTGTTACGGAAGGTTTCAGAGTTTCCGTTGACGCCGGACGCCTGGTCCCCGTACGAGCCGCGCGTGACCCCCGGCGCAAGCAGCGCGAGACCGGTGAAGTTGCGGCCATTCAGGGGAAGATCGGTCACTTGTTCGCCCTGGATGACTGCACCGATGGTGGCGTTCGAGGTGTTCACCAGAGGAGCAGCGTTAGTCACCGTAACGGTCGTGTCCACGGTGCCCGGCGCAAGCTTGAACTGCAGGGTCTGCGTGCTCGCGACCGTTACGGTGAAGTCGGTGTTTTGGCTCTGAAAGCCCTGCGCCTCCACATCGGCCTTGTAATCGCCGCGCGGCACAGCCGAGACGCGGAACTCGCCCGACTCATTGGATTGAGCGCTGAACTTCAGACCGGTCTGCACGTTTGTGACCGTGACCGTTGCGTTCGGTATCACAGCTCCGGTCGGATCCGTGACCGTGCCGACAATGCTGCCGTTATCGGATTGTGCAAACGCTCCGACCGTGGTTATGGCCACCAGGACCGCTCCCAGGATGGCAGCCATCCATGCCGCCCGCCTCCCAGTCTGCAAGAGATTTATCATGTTGCCTCCAGAAACAACTTCCGCTTGTGTGTTCGTTCGTTTGAAGTCTCCTTCCGTCAGATATTTCCAGAACCGCCGGCAGGGGGACCTAACGCATCTTTCTCTGACTTCTCACAAACGATGCGTTTAACGCAATGGCGGCCCTCTTTTTTCCTCGTTCTTTCTCTGTCGCCAGATAAACCTATTATTATGAATGTGTTGCCCGGGCAAATCACCGTGCAGGCGAAAACGGTGTAAGCTACTCTAGCGGGTAATTTGGTGTCGATGATTGACGCTTCCAGACGAGCAATCCTTTGCTTTGGTACTTTTGAAGTAGACTTGGGTGCCGGCGAGATTCGAAAAGCAGGCCTGCGCGTCAGGTTACAAGTCCAACCGTTCAGAGTGCTGGCCGCACTCTTATCCAAACCGGGAGAGGTTGTCACCCGGGAGCAATTACAGCACGAGGTCTGGGGCGACAACACCACCATCGACTTCGAGCATGGAATCGCCAGCGCCATCAATAAGATTCGGGATGCTCTCGGAGACTCTGCAGAGAATCCTCGGTTCATTGAGACACTTGCAAAGCGCGGGTATCGATTCATTGCGCCTGTAGTCATCGACGGGCCGCAGCCTCCCGTCCAAAAGCCGGATTTGGCAGGCGTAGTCTCCGGCGCACCCCCAGTCGTCGCGCAACATGCCGGAAAAGGTTCTTCCGATGCCCTTGCACCGGTCTATCGTCCTTTTTTTGGGAAGACTGTTTCAGGGCGCGGAATGCCCCAGCCCATGGGCGTCCTTCTTGCGGCGGGCGCTCTTGTTCTCGTGGGACTTACCTCACTAGGCACAGATAAGTTGCTTCGGGTCTCCCCGCCTGCTCGGCTGCCCCGGATTCAGCAGATCACGACATCCGGCGTCATAAACAACGGTCCCCCCAATAACGAGAATCCCATCAGGCTGATCACCGACGGTGCTCGCATTTACACCTCATTTCTGGTTGGAGGCCGGTCGCAACTCTCCTCGATGAACCTAGGTGGAACGGAGGTTCAACCGGTCAGTTTGCCTGACGAGCTTGGTACAGTATCGATCGCGGACATCTCCAAGGACGGTTCCCGGCTCATTGTCATGCAGCAGAACTCTCGTGACTCCGAGCAGCCACTGTGGATTGTGCCCACCACCGGTGGGAGTGCTTTGCGAGTGGGGGCGGTTCTTGCCCATGATGCTACCTGGATGCCCAATGGCGACAGTATTCTCTTCGCCTCCGGCAATAAGCTGGGCATCGCGAATCTCGACTCGGGAACGGAAATCACTTACGTTACGCTGCCAGGGCGTGCGTTCTGGCCTCGGTGGTCAGCCGATGGACGCAGGTTGCGTTTTACGCTGATGGATCCTGTCATGCATGCGTCCTCGCTCTGGGAACTTGACGCCACGAATCGCCGCGCGCGTCGACTCGACTTCCCTGAATTGACGAGCATGAATCTATGCTGTGGTTCCTGGACGACAAACGGAAGCGCCTACGTGTTTGAAGCCAGTCACATGAACGAAAGCAACATCTGGAGAGTGGGCACAAATGCGCGCCCAAGGTTGGAGCAGTTGACAAACGGACCCCTGCGTTTCGTCGCGCCATTGCCCGGGCGAAGCGATCAAACAGTGTACTTTGTGGGCATCGAGCAACCTGCCGGCGACCGGGTGTACGACCAGAGGCTACATCAGTTCGTCCCTGCACCCGCCTATCTAAGTGAGGCCGGGAAAGTAATGTTTTCGAGGGACGGTCGATGGGTCGCCTGGACGGACGCGAGCGGACATCTTTGGCGGGCCCGAAGTGCTGACGGCTCGGATCGGCTGAGACTCACGGAAGACGACCTGGAGGTCTTTCTGGCGCAATGGTCGCCGGACGGCCAGCAACTTTTGCTCATGGCTCGCAGACCCGGAGAAACCTGGAGGATTTACAGCGTAGCCGCGACCGGCGGCGCCACCCATCTAATTCTGGCGGACCAACGAAACCTCGCGGATCCGGATTGGTCGGCAGACGGGCGCTCCATCGTTTTTGGGGGACAAGCTGAACTGATGGGGAAGGAGGGCGACCCTCACGTCATCCAGATTTTAGATCTATCTACCCACGCGATCAGGACGCTGCCAGGTTCGGAGAATCTCTTCAGCCCCCGATGGTCGCCAGATGGTCGCTGGATCAGCGCGCTTTCACTCGATCAGACACGGCTAGTTCTTTACGATGTGCAGCGTGGAACCTGGCGAACGCTCCTCCGTGGAAGTGCCGCCGACACTGTCTGGAGTAGTGACAGCCAGTCGATCTTCTCGCATGCATTTGCAGAGCCGAATTCCGGAATCATGCGCATACCGCTTAATGGCGCTGACAATCTGATCGCCGATCCTTCAAAGACCGGTTTGCCTTCCGACGACTATAGATTTAGCGGAATTACTCCGAATGGCGCTCCCATCGTTGAGCCCGGTACCAGTACCGGAAATCTGTACTCCATAGACATGTCCCATTGACGCGGAAGCGTCAACACTATGAGAAAACCGCGAGCCTGCCGGAGGCTGTGTGGTTCTATTGCACTTCCTTAAATGGATGTGTTGCAACTTTTAGGGCTGCTGGCTGATGACGTGAAAGAATCGCGAGATGGTAACCCGACCCGCGATCTTCAAATGGCGGCAGACCCAACCCGGCCTCATACTTTGTGCGGTCCGGTGGTATCTTCGCTATTCTCTTTCGCTGCGCGATGTAGAGGAACTGCTGGAGGAGCGCGCTCTCAACGTCGATCACACAACGGTCTGGCGCTGGGTGCAGTGTTACGGCCCTGAGGCGCCGATCTACAGCTCCGCGATCCCCGACAGCAAGAAGGAAGGGACTCTGCGCCATCGTTGTCGACACCGACCCGTGCAGTACTTGAATAACATCCTCGAACAGGATCATCGAGCCATCAAACGTCGAGTGAACGCCAAACAGGGCTTCCGAGGATTCCAGGCGGCCCAGCGAACCATTCAAGGCTACGAAGCAGTCCACATGATCCGGAAGGGGCAGATTCGATGGGTGGGAGGAGATGATCTGCTTCGGCAGATTCAGTTCATCGACAACCTCTTCGATTTGGCAGCCTGAACATACGCGCGCGCATTCAATAAGCTGTCCGCGATGGAAGGTTGCAACACTGCCAGATCGACCGATTCATGGATAGCATGGCTCGTGGGCACAACGCGCACATTGACCTGCTTCTCGCGTGCGAGTCTTATGCCGGCGATGAGGCAGGCCCCGAGATAGACCATGCCCCGATTGATGCGCGGCATGTCGCGGTAGGGATCAAACACGGCCCCTCCTCCGCACGAGATCCTCGTACCGATGCGATAGCCGGCCCCTGAAAATCTCTGCGGGAAGGTACCGGCGGCGTTCGCCGCACAGCGGACAGGTGTGGATTATCCAGGTATCCGGCATCGTCTCGACAGGAGCAGCGATGTGTTCTCGGCAGCGCTTGCAGCCAATGACAAATTCATGGAGCCGGGAAGTGGGTCCTTGAAACCTGGGGAGATTATAGCGAATAAAAGCCGAATATTTTCCAATGAGCTGGAGCGATCCTCTTTGAGCTCGAAAATCACTTCGCTTTCGTAACCCCCAGCAGAAGCATCTCCGGATCAGAACCGAATGGGGTCGGGTCCATCTGTTGTTTTCCATCCCGGCCTCAAATCCGGCCGAAGAAATCAAGAATCCTCTAATTACTTTATTTTGAATGAGTTATTGGCGTGAAAACAGTCTCCCTGCAACACAGCCTGCAACCTTGCTTCAATCTAGTTGACGAAGTAAATTAATACAATTAAACTATACTTCGTCAACCGAGGTGCGCTTATGTCTTCTCAATTGAGTACGGTTCGGCCTTCTTCGTTGGATGAGGTCGAACAGGTAGTGAGCCAATGGATCGGTAAACTTCCCAAGCCAGCGCCCACCCTAATCCGATTTTCTCGATCTTCCGGAACTCCAAAGCGGCTGTGCCTGTCCGCGCACTTTCAAGAACACGTGAAATTCTGGCTTGCACAAGACACTCTTTCCTGCGAATTTCGGAGCCGTAAGCTTTCGTTAGAACTTGATGAGTTCGACGTCCGTACCCAAATGGACGGTAAGATCGTCATCTTCGAGTTCAAGGTTAAACGAGGGTCAAAACTCAGAACACTCACCAAGGCACTCGACTCGGTCGCATCGACAGAACACCCGGTCTTTTTCTCCCGTGCCCTGAATGCGCTGTCTGACATAGCAAAGGAGTTACCGAATCTATGGATGGAAGAGGTGACTGCGGCCCCCACTGACTACCAGGTGTTGATCAATGCGCTCTCCGCGTCTCCAGTGGTAGAAGAATTGGGTTCGGCCGACCCCCTCGCGAAGGCCAAGCTACGAGGGATCGAGACGAGAAAACGCATTCGTCAGCAGATGGGTGGAACGCACACCGCAGACGAGGTTGCGGACATTCTCGACATCACTCGGCAAGCGGTTGATAAGCGTCGCAGCCAGAACCAACTCATAGGCTTGACGCAAGGAAGACGTGGCTACGCGTACCCCGCCTTTCAGTTTGAACAAGGTAAGACCATCGCAGGGCTCGCGGACGTCCTGCAGGCTCTTCACGCTCATGATCCGTGGATGCAGCTGACGTTCTTCGCGAATGGGAATTCGCGGCTCGATGGGAAGACTCCCCTTGAAACACTACGCCTCGGGAAACTCGACTCCGTGATTCTTGCGGCCAAGAACTATGGAGAGCAGGGTGCCGCGTGATCGATCCGCCGGGCCTACATCCAGAGCCCCCGACGGATCTATCGGATCGTGATCCCCTCGTCTTACATCTGACAGTTGGAACGGCCCTCTTTCGTTTGCACGCACGCGATAAAGGACCGCTCTTCTTTGGCAGAACCGGCAGCAACCGTTTCGATTCGCCCGATGGGAAGTACGGAGTCTTGTACGTTGGACGCGATGTGCATTGCTGTTTCATTGAAAGCTTCGGACAGGAAACCGGAATTCGACTGATTACTGAAGCCGAGCTTGAGAGACGCCACCTCGCTGAACTCGAATTGCAACGGCCGCTGAGCCTCATCGATCTGTCGAGTTCCGGAGGGCTCGCGCGGATCGGCGCCGATTCGCGTCTGTTCAGCGGTTCCCATGCCATCGCTCAACGCTGGTCCGAGGCGCTGCGCAATTATCCGAGCAAACCGGATGGCATCCTCTATCCGGCGCGGCACGATCCGGCACGCAGCGCCTGCGCGATCTTTGATTGCGCGCCGACCGTATTCAAGATCTCCGGCAAAGGCTCACTCATGGAGCCGCAACACATTGCTGCTTTGGGTGCGATTCTTGATTGCTATGACTTCGGCCTGATTCCATAACTCTCGCAGCTCAATCCCATTGAAGTCGCGGCGCATTCTCAAGCTCTTCAAAAGTGTGGGCTTCCCACCGCGTGTCGCTGTGTTGTCAGCGAGAAGTTGGCGTGCTTGTTGTAGACGGGATATCTCGGTGTCGATAGCTGCGATCAGTTCAGAAGTATTCATGGGTAACTCAGTTTACCGGTCAACGCTGGCAAGAAGCCAATACCAGGACGAAGACGGCATCGAGCGTTGAACAGTGTGGGCGCGTTCTTCTTAGATTTCGCCTTTCCACGCCTTATGCTCTTCGAGGCTGTTCTCGATATCTTTCCATTTTTCTTTGAGATCATGGTAAGGAAATCCCGGTGTCGACCACCTGATTCATTCCGAGTTTGAAGCGGATATCCTCTGTAATCCCTGCCGTACTACGCCAAACCCTACCCCAGCTTAGAAGAATCAATGAGATGACTTCCACCAAAAAGCCGAGTGTCAACCTGTATGAACCCCGATCTGTCTTAGTTGAAGGGTTCAGGATCGACAAAGCTGCGTGTGTAGCGATAGAAAACTGTCTCAACGGAGGGGTTCAACTCAGCTCGCTGTGGGGACTTTTGTGGGTAGACTGGTTCAAAATGATGGTAAATCGTGGGTAATACCCACCAACCATGGCGAGTTCGCATTCGTTGTAAACTCCTGAAACTGCCTAATATAGGGCAGTTCCGAGCAATGTTGAGAATTGCGAAATTCTAGCTGTTAACCGAAGGGTTGTAGGTTCGAGTCCTACCTGAGGAGCCAGACTTCTTTTAAAATCACTCACTTGCAACGATGATTTAGAAAAGGCCCCATAATAGGCCCCAATAATTACGTGCCGCCCTAAAAAGCCGCGCCCACCTCGTCGTCGCTGCACCATCGCATGCCGCATGGGAACTTGGGCGCAGCTTCGGAGTAGAATCTCCGCAAAATGATCAACGGGAATGAACTACCCCTCGAACGGTGTCCGCACTGTAGCGTGGCGAAGCCTCGCATCGCTCGAATCGGCTACCTAGATACAACCGCTTCTGAGCGCAGGAACACACGATATTGGCACTGGTATGGATGCGCCTCATGCGGTGGTGTCCTGCTGACGGTCGCAACGCCATCCTCCCCAAGTGTCATCACGAAGATGTGGTCTGACGGCGATCTACTCTCAGACTCCATCCCTGAGCGTGCCCGTGCATTTTTGAAACAGGCCATGGAATGTCTACACGCTCCTTCCGGTGCTCAGGTCTTAGCCGCTTCCGCTGTGGACTCCATGCTCAAGGCAAAGGGATATAAGGACGGCTCGCTCTACAGCCGTATCAAAGAGGCTGAAGCTGCCTACCTGATCACGCCGGAGATGGCTGAGTGGGCACATGAAGTCAGGCTGGATGCCAACGACCAACGTCATGCTGACGAGGACGCCCCATTGCCTACGCGGGACGAAGCGGAGAAGACCATCGAGTTCGCCAAGGCTCTTGCGGAGTTCCTGTTTGTCTTACCCGCGATGGTTAGCCGTGGTCGCCGGAAGCCGGAGAATCAAACAAAGGTTGTCACGTCCAATTCGTATTCGGCTGAAGCTCCCTCGCCGACCAGCTAACGCTGGCGCAGTTTTTGTGCAGTTGGATTATGCTCGACTCTGATGACCACGACGATAAATCTTCCTCACTTGAAGAATAAACTCGACTAGGAAGACCAATGATCTTCGCAACCTTCGAAGAGCGGATTAATGATCTGAAGACCCACACCGACGAGCTATGGGACGAGATGACTCGCGAAGAGCAGATGGATCACCTGCTGCCGCACGCAGCGAACAACCGCGCACTGGTACTCGGCACACTCAACTCCGACGAAATTCCGTTTCTCACTGAGGCAGAATGGCAGAGCTACGGCTACCTGCTCTCGCTCGCTGAATGGCGCGATGCTTTGCACGTACAATTCCCCGATAAAGACGACGCTCGTGACCCCCGCTGGCTCGGAAACGCGCAACAGGATAAGCCTGATCTTCCCAGTCGCTCTATCTTCCGAATTACCTTGTGAGAACGGAGCGGAATACAAAGCGGCGAGACAGCGCCAGCAGCGTAGCCTGCTGTCCGAGTTCTTCGGCCTAAGCCGCAAGCCGGTTACGCCCGCCCCGCTCAAACCTGATTCATAAACAGATCACAACCCCAGTTGTGAATCACTCACAAAACGATTCACATGTGCTGCGACACTCAGCGTCTCCGGCACCTGCTAAGCACTTGCCAGCACATGCTTGGCATTTGCTACACCATGCCCAGCTTCCACCTGCAACGTCACCGCAACGTTTCAGGAACGTTCCACCTCCCCGGCCCAACATCGCGACTAGGACATGGGGTGTGTTCAGGGCTTAGCTTCTCATTTTTCTTCGCGGACTTCTAGCGTGCGTTTTTTCACTCCCGTATTGCCCGTCCCCGCACCCCGCCCGCGAATCTCCACCGTCAGCGGCGAACTTAAATCCAGATCGTGCCACGCAGGCTGCCATACCGGTCGCTTGCCTTTGCGAACCATGCATGACGCCTCCAGCCCGCTCGCCGCTTTCACGGTGATGTGCAAAGCGTAGTCTCCCTCGCCTTCTCTTTGCGCCAGCCACAGGACAGCCTCGGTGAGAGCGTCCATCCCATTTCCTCAACCTGCGCAGTCTACAACGTTGCGTAAACTCTGCGCATTCGCACCCGCAGACGCCCCGCCCAGATGCGGCGACTAGAACTCTGGTTATTACGTCAAGAGTCCTCTCTTCCTTATTGCTCTCTCCTGTGAATGATGTGGATGTGTCTGAGGGCGGGGGTTTACTTGCGAAGAGTAGAATCCTCCCATTGGGCGAACCGAACCCGGAACGCCGACGTCCGCATGTGTCGTTCCTCCCCCGAGGCCAGAACCCAACTGTCTTCATCTGCGCGACGCCTCCGCTCCCTTACTGATGTAAGAGCTATCTGGAGGCTGTGCCAAATGAATTCCCCGATCTGTGTCACCAATATCTTTGTCACTAACAAGAAACGGACTACTTCCCTCAGGATTGTGAGCCTGCTGCTTGCAATCGCCCCGTTGTGGCTGATGCTGGTCGCGCACGCTCAGACGTCTAATCCCTCATCCGCGGACTGGACACAGTTCCACCGAGACAACATGCAACGCTGGAATCCCTACGAGACGATCCTTGGGGTCAGCAATGTTGGGAGCTTGAATCTGAAATGGAAGAACGCCATCGGAGCGTCAGAATTTTCCTCGACCGCAATAGTGAACGGGGTGGTTTATTTCGGCTCACGCGGCGATAAGAGCCTCCATGCGCTGAACGCCAGCACTGGTGCTCTGCTGTGGAGCTACACCACAGGCGATGAAGTGATTTCCTCACCTGCAGTGGCGAGTGGGATAGTATATTTCAGCTCGGGCAGCGTCCTGTACGCGCTAAATGCCAGCACCGGCACCAAACTGTGGAGATTTGACCCCTTTGCCCCCTTAGAACCCGTAGGCAATGAGTTTGACTCACCCACAGTGGCGAATGGGGTGGTCTATGTCGGCTCGGACAAATTGTACGCCCTGAACGCTGGCACCGGCGCCCAACTGTGGAGCTATGACGCGGGCGACCCAGTGAATTCACCAGCAGTGGCGAATGGGACAGTTTATTTCAACGATGATATCGGCAACTTATATGCGTTGAACGCCAGCACCGGCTCCAAGCTGTGGAGTTCTACCAGCGCGAACTTCCGAGGAGTCTCGCCCGCAGTAGCGAATGGGATAGTTTATTTTGGCTCGTTCGATCACTTCGTGTATGCGCTGAACGCCAGCACCGGCGCAGTGCTGTGGAGCTTTGAGACCGACTTGAGTGTGGAAGAATCCTCGCCCGCAGTTGCGAATCGAGTGGTTTATATCGCCGACGACAGCAACGTGTATGCGCTGAATGCCAGCACCGGCGCAGCGCTGTGGCGTTTTGCCATTAGCGAGGGAGTAGAATCCTCGCCCGCAGTGGCAAATGGGGTGGTCTATGTCGTAGGCTCTGGCGCTTTCGATGGCATAGGCCATATATATGCACTGAATGCCAACACGGGCGCAGCGCTGTGGAGTTATGCCATCAACGAGGGGAACGAGATTCTGGTTTCCTCGCCCGCCGTTGTGGACGGGGTGGTTTATATCCACACTGCAAATGGAACTTACGCTTTCGGACTGGGGCCGGAAGCCGATCTCTTCCTGCGCATCCAGCCAACCCCGGCGACGATCCATCAGGGCGACCTGATCACCTATGCCTTCCCGGTATGGAACCTTGGCCCGAGCAATGCTGTTAACGAAGTGCTGACAACGCAGGTGCCTGCAGGGACAACCTTCGACTACATCCGCATCTCCGGCACTCCGGGGCTGGGCACCTGCACAACTCCACCCTACGAGGGAACTGGAGAAATCGTCTGCCACGAAAACAGCGCCATGGCCCCAAACACCACATGGACGGTGAGAGTGGTCGTGAAGGTAACGGCACCGTCAGGGACGGTAATTACCGAGAGCGCAACGACCACCGAGGATACGCCTGATCCTAATCTCGCCAATAACACGGCAACGGTGAGCATGACGGTGCAATAAAAGGCTGGCGAAAGCACATCGTGATCTTGTCGGAATAGACAAGGCGTCGAGCAAGAACGGACATCGACGCAGGTCATCACGTGCAGCAGGACCTCGGCAGCAGTGGGCAAAACTCCCTTCTGTCAATCAATCCGTGGCTCCG
>Ga0206976_1262_pt1 | contig 12930 bp, 9 predicted proteins | sample Alteio_BWOrgHeat_82_FD_152926 | JGI IMG/M metagenome (GOLD analysis project Ga0206976, IMG submission 152926) | Enriched cells from forest soil in Barre Woods Harvard Forest LTER site, Petersham, Massachusetts, United States -... | ecosystem: Environmental > Terrestrial > Soil > Temperate forest > O... | reverse complement strand
TCGGACAGCGGCTATAGGGTAACGGGACGTCAGAAGGCTCACCTAAAACGAGTTCGTCGCGTTTCGTGACTACAGCTCTCGCAAGCAAATCCTCGGGATCCTGCCCCGTATACACTTCAGAGAAGGGCGCAATCCCGAGCATTTCCCACTGTGTGGGAAATGTCGACGGAAGCCTATCGAGGTCAAGCAGCCAAACGGCAAAGCGCATCGAAACGGTTTCCCCATTTCTCTCCGGAGCCTCTGAACGTATGACCAAGGCGTCAAGCTTGGTGAGCGCCTCCTCTAGACTATCTTCGAGATAGGAATACAGTGCAGGCCCTTCGGGGGGTAGCGTTCCGGCATGCTGCGCTGCCAGTGCCTTTGCCACATTGACCGAAAACGCCAGGACCGTGGGTTCCGACCGCTTCTGAGGGGTTATTTCCGCCTTCTCGATAAATCGCATGACCTCGGCTTTGGAGACTTCACCGAGTTCGATCAAGCGCGTCAGATGCGATAGAGCATCCCGCGAGCGAAGCTGTCGATCGAAGCTCTGCTCTTCTTCGAGCACGCGAGGTTCCTTCAGCAAAGCGAACTGGAGTTGCATTTCAAGAACGTGATCCGGCAAAAGCTTATCGCTCTTTTTCCGGTTGCACTTCTCACCGTGCACGGGCACCCAATTTCGATACGAATTGAGCTGAAGATCGGGCCTCTGAATTCGGGCTAGAAGCGCCGCCAATTCTGCGGGCTTCTTACCGTAGCTTTCCGGGATGATGTGATCGATTTCCAAGTCGGCAAGACTTACGATCAAATCATGACAATGAGCGCAGTGGCTCTCGTGCGCCCGAAGTAACGCGATGCGCTGTTTCACCGTCGTCATGGATCAGCAATTGTCGCACGTAGGATACTGGGAAAGAACATGCGACGGTAACGGATTACCTTCGAGCGACCAGTCGCCACTCATCACCAGCAATTAATCACTGACCACTAAAAAGGCAGATATCTGGTCTTCGAGGCCAGTGGCCTCCTGTAGAGTATTCTTGAGCCGGTCGATCTCTGGCCGTAAAAAATCTTCTCCTCAGGTAGGAACGCCGGTCAAACGAACGGCGGTAGGCAAACTGAACCATCCACGTACGTACTGAGCCTTCAGCAGGATCAAACGTGTTCGACTTCTGGCACAGACGCAGAAAGACCTTCTGGACCATGTCCTCGGCTTCAACGCGGTTGGCAAGGATACGGTACGAGACTCCGAGGAACAAACGCGCGTAGCGATCGAACAGTACCCCGACCGCGTCGTAGTCCTTCTTCTGCACGCGCGCAAGCAACTCCTCGTCGCCAGGCGTGGTTTGCTCTGCCGACACTTGCTCTTCGGATGCTCTGCTCACACCCCGCCCAATGTGCCTTTACGTCCGCGGGGAGGGACACACGGGAAAAACGGAGCTAAAAATACAACTTCTTCCATGCAAGGGAAAGTGTTTTTCCCAAGAAAGAAAAATCGAAAAAATAGATAAAATTATAAGGTACAAACTCTCGCGAACAACCGAAACACCTCGCGCGAAGGACTCCATGTACTCCCGGCCTATCTCTTGACTCCCATCGCGAGCGGCGCGTAGCATTCTAACGCAACCGTAACGGTATCACTGGCTAATCAACTTCATTCCATGATTCCGAAGCACAGTCTCGCGGCAGCGCACGAAGACTCCGGTCCGGAGGCTTACACACCGCTGTGGTTCCGCGTCAGTTCCCTTCTCCTGGTCGCCGTGGCCATCATCCTGCTTGTCGTTGTTCTCGGGGACCGCGTTTATAATTCGAACCTTTCCCGTGCCGCCCTCGTGGCCGTCCTGCTCGCTCTCGTCTGTGCCGCGTTCCTGCACGTTCGCGCCTGGTACGAGGAGCGCAAGGGTATCTACGCCACCGAGCGTGAGTTCACCTCCGTCTGCCAGCACGCCCTCGACGGAATTCTCATCCTCGACGACCGCGGAGTCTGCCTCGACGCGAATCCCGCCGCATTTGCCCTTCTGGGAGCGCCGCCGGCCGTCCTCATCGGTCATTCCTTTGCGCAATTCTATGCCGACCGCCAGCAGTTCGAGCGGGAATGGCGCACCTTTCTCGAACGCACCTATCAACGCGGGCAGGCCCAGCTGCTTCGCGCCAACGGTTCCAATGTTTTCGTGCACTATACCGCGGCGGCCAATTACCTGCCCGGACGCCACGTGGTGATCCTCTGCGATACCACCGAGCGCGTCGAGGCCCAGCATTCCCTTCGCGAAACCGCTGAGCGTCTGCAGCAGATGGCGGACAACATCCAGGAGATATTCTGGACTTTGGACGCTTCCACGAAAAAGGTTCTCTATGTGAGTCGCGCCTACGAAAGCATCACGGGCCGTTCTCTCGACAGTATTGTCCGGGATCCCTCCTCGTACACCGACCTGATTCATCCCGGCGACCGCTTACTAGTGCTCGCGAAACTCGAAGAGGCCATGCACACCGGGCTCCTCAACGAGGAGTTCCGCATTCTCAGACCCGACGGGCAGGTTCGCTGGGTGTGGGTCAACGGTGTTCCGGTGCGGGATGATGCCGGCACCATCCGCGAGATGGTCGGTTCGGCGCTGGACATCACCGCGAGAAAACTTGCTGAGGGCCAAGTTGCTCGGCATCTGGCGACCGCCGAAGCGGCACGCGAGCAATCCGAAGCGTCGCGAGCGGAAGCTGAGGCCCTCCGCAGAGCCACGCTGGCCCTCACGCAGAATCTGGCCATGGACGCCGTGCTGGACACGCTGCTGCGGTGCCTTCGCGAAGTTGTACCGTACGATTCGGCCAGCGTGATTCTCACAGAAACAGATGGACGCTTGTTTGTGGCGCGGGAATCGCCTCCGGCTCCCGCGAACAGGCCTGTGGTCACGCTCGAGACGAATCAGAGCGCCCTTGCGCAGCGGGTACTCCTCCTGAAAAAGAGTGTGCACATTGCCGATACTCGCGAGGAAACCGAGTGGCGGGACATCAAGCCCCTGGCGAACATTCGCTGCTGGATCGGCGTGCCGCTCATCGTGTCGGATTCCATTCTCGGTTTGCTCTCGATTGGCAATACTCGTTCGCGAACGTTTACGACCGAGCATTTCCGCCGGGCTAAGTCGCTGGCTATTCCCGCCGCCGTGGCCATACACAATGCGCGCCTCTACGAATGGGCGGAAATCTATGCCGCGGAGCGCCAAAGCCTCCTGAAGAGAGCTGATGCCTCGCGGACGAATTCGCTCGAAGAACGCGACCGCCCACTTCCTCACTGACTCGAAGCGCCCGGCGCAGTAACCCCCACCGCGTCCAATCGTTCGTGATTCAGCGCGTCGAACGCATCGATATCGTCCACCGGGCCATGATCAGTCAGCGCAGGACGTTGTGCTCCTCCTCCGAAATCACTCGCTTACGCATTTGAGCGATTCGCTTCTTCTCGGCCGTTCGGTTTGCTTGCGTCGCTCGGCCGCTTCGCGATAGGCCCATCCCGGCGCGGCAGCACGCGCCTCCCGCCGTCTCTAGCAGCTCTCGCGCCACGAAAAGCCTTGTCACTCAAGACTGCGGCCCGTTCCGGCTGGACGAGCCCATCGCTTCGCTTGGTTCCCCCCGTTTCGGATTCTGCTCCCTCTGCTTGTTGTGAAGGGAGCAGAGCTCCCCGAAACAGGAGAACCGTTATGAACGCCACACAAACCAATCCAGTCTCGAGAGCGCAATTCGACGGTCAACCGCCATCAGGCTCTGTGGTGCAGGGAGATTGCATCGAAATCATGCGCACCATGGCCGCAGCACGTGCCGACTTTGCGCTGACCGACCCGCCTTACCTCGTTCGTTATTGCGACCGCAGCGGCCGACAAATCGCCAACGACGCCGACGCGTCTTGGTTGAAACCGGCGTTCGCTGAACTCTTCCGTGTTCTTCGGCGCGATTCTTTTTGCGTCACTTTCTACGGCTGGTCACAAGCCGACAAGTTCATTGCCGCCTGGCGGGCAGCGGGCTTTCGTCTCGCAGGGCATCTGACGTTCACCAAACCGTACGCTTCGTCCGAACGCTTTCTGCGCCACCACCATGAGAACGCGTACCTGCTGACCAAGGGAAATCCCGCGCAACCTGACCGGCGCATACCCGATGTGCTCGACTGGAAGTATTCCGGCAACCGGCTGCATCCGACACAAAAGCCGCTGGGTATTCTCACGCCGCTTGTCGAATCCTTCTCGCACCCTGGTGACGTGGTCCTCGACCCGTTCTGCGGCTCCGGATCCACGCTCCTTGCAGCCAAGCTCGCAGGCCGGAACTTCCTTGGCATCGAGCTCGACGCGCACTATTGCAGCGTTGCCCGGGACCGCCTCCGTTAACCGGAGTCATCATTCCTCGACCCGTTCCCCGCCCGTTGTCTGGTCTCCGCGCGAATTCCTGCACGGAACAGTGCCTCGCCTTCTTGTCTTCTTTACCCTCTGCCCCCGCATGCCTCCCCGTCTCCGGTCGCCTGGTTTCCGGCGTTTCCCTTGCCGCGAACCGACGCGATCCCTAACCTTCCACTGCCACTCTTCACTCCAGTTGCCAACCGGAAGCCGTTCTGGTCCAGTGCCGCCCAATGGCGCTCGGATTCTCCCGGGAAGCACGTAATGTCCGTCTTGATCCACCTTCCCTTTCCGCCGCTCCTTTCCTTGGGCACGGCTTCGGGATAATTCCTGCGCCCGGCACCTTCGCGTCTTCTGCTTTCCCGGTTCCTCCCTGCGATTCCTTTGGGTCCCTCCCGGAATGCAGCCGCTCGCCTTGGGAGCAGTATCCACTCCGCCCCTGGGTGCCCCAAGGAAATGGGGCAGAAAAGGGAGAAACAAAACATGTATCTCAATCACGTCCAACTCATCGGCTTCCTCGGAAAGGACCCGGAGCAGCGCCAAACGCGCGGCAACGGAACCAACTTCCTCGTCTTCTCGGTTGCCACCCAGGAGTCGTGGAAAGACACGAACGACGAATGGCAGTCGAAGACCGAGTGGCACCGCGTGGTGGTGTTCAACCGCCTCGCCGAAGCTCTGGCCGGCAAACTCAGGAAGGGTGACCACGTCCTCGTGGAAGGCACGCTCGTGAGCACGAAATACGAGCGCGAACCGGGCGAGGGCAAGAAGACTAATAAGGGAAAAAACGGAAAACGGATAGCGCAGACTTTCTGGAACATTCGCGCGGCGTCCATCCGCAAGCTCAACCGCAGCGAGCAACCGCCAGAAGCGGCCATTGCGAACAGCGAAACCGCCGAAGGCGACTGCCAACCTTTTTAGGCCGTCGATTCGACGAGAGCCCTCCGGCGATGCCGGAGGGCTCTTTTTTTGTGTGTGTCCGGAATTGTGGCCGAAAAAAGAAAAACTACCCGCTCCGCTAAATTACCCGATATATGGGCACCTCGTCTTGCGCTCCCATATTCCGGGAACGCAGAACTCCGGGGTTGCCGGCCTCATCCCAGCTACCGGCAACGCATCATTCCCATGCACGCCATGTAGTGAGCGCCATCGATAGCGCGCCATCCACCTCCAGTGAGGAGATCCGTGATGAGCCGAGAATCGACTTGCCGCTGTCTCATCTGCGACTTGGAACGCCGCCTGACGGAACAGCTCTCTGAATACCAATGCCAGGAACGCTACCGTGAGTTTGCCGCTTCGCGATCCCTGCTCTCTCTATTTCCGGCCGCGACCGACCTCATCACCTACCTGCACTCTTGCCGGAACTCGAGTAACGGAACGTATGCTGCCGACGGCATTCTCACGGCCCTTCTGCAGACAAATGCTCTCGATGCCAATGGCGGCGCGCTGCGCGACCTGCTGCTCCTCGCATTCGTGCCCATGCTCCATTCCACGACGCGCCAGGTCGCCGTTCGGTACTCCTCTCTTTTGACCGACGACATCGCCCAGCACGTCGTCGCCTCTCTCCTCCAGATATTGAACTCCCCCGAGTTCTACGCCCGGAGTTCCCATGCCGCGTTTGCCATCTCCCGCATCCTTAAGCGGCAGGCCTTCGAATGGGCCGAACGCGAATGCCGTTCTCCGGTTTACTCCATTTCACCGGAGACTCTGTCCGAAACTCCGTCCGCCATCGACACGGCCGAACCGGTCGAGCGCAGCGCGCTCCTCCGGCACTTTCTCCACCGATGCCATCAGCGCGGATTGCTCACCCGCGAAGACCTGGCGCTCCTCGTCCAGTTCAAACTGGACGCCGCCCGCGACGCAAGACCTGGCGGACCCGCAGCCCTTTACTCCAACGCCCCCCGCCAACGGATGAAGCGGCTCCTCTACAAACTCCGCCTCATCGCCCGCACCCCGCGCAGCCGGAAACAGCATGCGGACCAATTGCGCTTGTTCTAGGCAGCTTCGAGCCTCATTCCGCCTGTTTTCGAACCAGGAAAAAATATTTTGGATTCGCTGCGACACATTTTCCCCGGACAAACACAGATTAGGTACATGTGGGGAGAGTTCTCGACTTAAACCTTCCACCGCTTGCGGCGATCCAGAAAAATCTCCGCCGCTTCGCGGCTTTCCCACCGCCGGATTGGAAGAATCCGCGAAACCGCGCTGTTCCAGGAGCTCTTGCTCCCGGTGTTTCTTTTGGCCGGAAACACGCCGTGAACAGAAGGCTTACCGCGGAGCGATTCCTTCCGGTTGTGTGCCGGACGCCGGGAGCTCTCCTCTTTTGCCATTCCATTCGGACAGGAGATTTCTTCATGAAACGAATTCTTCCGTGCGTCAAACCGTTCCACGCCACTTCACGAGGCCTCTTCGTCGCGGCCTTCAGTCTTGTTCTGGCAGTGCCCGCCTTCGGCCAGACGGGAACTTCCCCGTGGGAGAACGCCGTTAGCGTGCTGCAACAGGCTTTCACAAGCACTATCGCTCGCGGCCTCTCGCTCGTTGCCATTGTTGTGGCCGGCCTCACCTTCGCCTTTGGCGAAGGTGGCTCGAAGCGCGTCCTCGCCGGCGTGCTCTTCGGCGTCGGCATGGCCATCGCCGCCGTGAATTTCCTCTCGTGGCTTTTCCCCGGCAGCTGAATCACGTACATACGAAAGGCGAAGCACGTGGCGGAAGCCAGACGAACCAACAAAGTGCATCGGTCGCTGTCCCGGCCACTGAGGATCCTCGGCGCCGAGCGAAAGCTCTTCTTCTTCGCCATGTGCCTGGGCGCCGCTACCTTCAACCTGCTCAACAGTTTGGTCGGTGGGCTGTTGATGTTTTTGCTGCTCTACTTCCTGGCCCGCTGGGCCACCCAGACAGACCCGCAGATCCTGCGATTTTTGCTGACCGCCGCGCGGCTCTGCGCCCAGTACGACCCCATGAAATTCACCCCCATTCGAATCCGAAGGGATGGCCATGCTCAGGCTTAGCCGGATCTTTAAAAACTTCGAGGACACCGGCTCTCTTTGCGAACAGATCAATCTCTACGGTTTCATTGGTCCAAACATTTTTCTCACCAAGAGCGGGGAGGTCGGGGTCATCCTCGAAGTTAAGGGCGTCGATTACGAGTGTCTCGACGCCGGTTCGACTGACGGTCTCACCAAGCGCCTCGAATCCTCTTTGAAGCTGTTCGATGAAAACTACCGCGTCTACCAATACCTCTTCAAGCGCAACAACGAGACCATCCCCTACAGGCTGTATGGCAATCCGATCGTAGATACTGCGATCAAGAACCGTATCGCCTATCTCGCAAGCAAGGCGGACACGCTCTTTTCCCTCTCGCTTTATTACGTCGTGCTGTACCAGGGATTCGAGACTTCCGCCAAGCTCGGAAGCGCACTTGCTGCGTTTCCGAAGAATCCCCAAAAAGCCCTCGCGGACCTGTGCGTCCATTTTTCGGGTCAAAAGCAGTCCGTCGTTCTTGGCCAGCACGTCAGCGAGGCCCAGGCGGCGCTGCTTCAAAAAGCCAAGAGCTTCATCCTGCAGGTCAGCGACTTCCTCGCGGTGCACCTGCTCGACAAGCAGGAAGCCTTTCGCGTTCTCAAGCGAACGCTCAACTTCCATCCTGACAAACTCGCACTCGCGAAGCTCAAACACGACACCTTTCTCGACTACTACCTTCCCGAGTCCGCCATCGAATGTCACCGCGGGCATCTCCGCGTGGACAACTATTACGTCAAGGTTTTGACGCTCAAGGAACCCTCCGCCCAGAGTTTCCCGCTCATCTTCAATCGCCTGCTTGAAGTTGAAGCCAACTATTACGTCGTGACGGAATGGAAAAAGGAAGATTCCGGCAGGATGCGCCGGGTCATCCAGACCAAGCGCCGACATTTTCACAACACCAAGCGCTCATTCGTCAGCCAGGTCAACATGAACGACGCGGCTCCGCATGACGTGTTGCTCGATGATTCCAAGGAATCCCAGGTCCGCGAACTCGGCGAGGCCGTTGCGGAGATTGAGCTGCACGGAAATTACTTCGGCCGGTTTTCCCTTACTGTCGTGATTTACGACCTGGACATGGCCAAGGTGGACCGGGCCTGTGCTGACTTCTATAAGGTGTTCAGCGTCCATGACGCGCAGCTTTACGAAGAAAAATACAACCTGCTGAACGCCTTTCTGGCCGCGGTTCCCGGCAACCACGTCTTCAATTTGCGTTCCCTGTATCTCCTTAATACCAACTATGCCGATTTCTCCTTCCTCTTCACCCTCCACTGTGGCGAGCCTCAGAACCGGCATCTCCGGCAGGAGTATCTCGCGGTCCTCGAGACCAACCATCACACCCCCTACTTCCTGAATCTTCATTATCGCGATGTGGCCCACACCATGATTCTCGGGCGCACTGGCGCCGGGAAGAGCTTTTTATTGAATTTCCTCATCACCAATCTCCAGAAATACGATCCGCACACGTTCATCTTCGATTTGGGCGGGAGCTTTGAAAGCCTCACCCAGCTCTTCGGCGGCTCCTATGTGCGCGTAAGCCTCGAATCCGAGGATTTCAAGATCAACCCGTTTTCCCTCCCGCCGACCAAGGAAAATCTCGATTTCCTCGCGCTCTTCCTGAAAGTCTTGATTCAGAGACAAAAGTTGGGCGAGCTCGACCCGGCCGCCGAGCGCGAGCTCTTCCACCAAGTCGAAAACCTCTATGAAGTGGACCCGGCGCTCCGCACCCTGGGCGTGCTGGCGAACACACTCGGCCACGATATGGCGAGCCGCCTCTCGAAGTGGACCCGCGGCGGGCAGTTCGGATTTCTCTTCGACAATGCCGAGGACACGATTTCGTTTTCGCGCTTTCAGTCTTTCGACTTCCAGCGCATGAGCCAGTACCCGGAACTTCTGGAACCCCTGCTCTTCTACATCCTGCATCGCGCCAATACCGTGATCTCCGACCGCCAGATTTCCTCCGTCTTCAAAGCCTTCTTCATCGACGAAGCGTGGGTTTTCTTGAAGAACCCGGCTATTCAACGGTACGTGGTCGAAGCCCTCAAAACCTGGCGCAAGCACAACGCCGCCATGGTCCTCTCGACGCAATCGCTCGATGAACTCAAGCGGTCAGACATCCTCGACGTCATCATCGAGAGCTGCGCCACCAAGATCTTTCTCGCGAACCCCGACATGGATCGCGATCTCTACCGACGCCAGTTTCACTTGAACCAAACCGAAGTCGAGCTCATCTCGGGCCTCATCCCCAAGCAGCAGTTTCTCATTAAGACGCCGGAGCTGGCGAAAGTCGCCAATCTCACCGTGGACGCCAAAAGCTATTGGCTGTACACGAACGACCCGTACGACAACAAGAAGCGAAAAGAGGCCTTCAAAGCGTATGGCTTTGAACGCGGCCTTGAAGTCCTCGCGGGAGGGAAGTTTTGATCTTTCATTTCTGTCTTGCCTCGCGGATGGCGGGGAGCGACCCGTTTTATGGATTTCTGCCTCTGGCGCTCGCGGGCTTCGCGACCGCCACCATTCTCAGCGTCCACTGGTTTATCGGAAGTTTTCTCGGTCGCGGCCAACGTTCCCAGCAACATCGATCACTCTCAAAAGGAGCAAATCAATGAAGCAAATGTTTCGCAGTCAATCGCTTAGATTTTCCCTCCGAGTGTTTGCCCTCCTTCTCGCGGGCGCAGCCGTCTTCTACGCTTCGCCCATGCGCGCCACGACGGAAGCTGCGGCGCGCGTCGTGAAGTATGCCAAGGAAGACATTGTTCCTGTCCGCGCCAAGCTTCGCTTTTCGACGCTTATCGTCCTGCCTGAGGACGAGGAGATCCTCGATTTCACCACCGGTGATAAGGAATTCTGGGTCATCAATGGCGCGCACAACCTCTGCTACGTTCACCCGGCCCAGGCCGGTGTCCGCAGCAATCTGAATCTCATCACCGCTAGCGGACACGTCTATTCGTTCTTGCTGAGCGAAATCAGCAACCAGCCGAATGCAGAACCGGATCTGAAAATTTTCCTGGAACCAAAGCAAGGCTCTGGAACCGAGGCGAATACCCCGTTGCGCGGCTATGTAAGCGCGGGCGAAGCCGCAGCTTACAAGAAGGAACTCGAAACGCTTCGCTCCCAGGCGGCGGATCAAGTTCATGCCGTGCAAACGCAATCCGCCGAGCAGCTGAACCAGTTCCGCTCCAGCTACGCAGCGAAACTGCAATTCGATTACCCGCTCGACTCAAAAGCGGGCCGCGATCCGTTCCTCGTCACTGCCATTTTCCACGACGATATTTTCACCTACATCAAATCCGGCGCGCGGGAAAAACCTGCCCTCTATGAAATCAAGGACGGCAACCCGAATTTGATCTCCTTCCAGGTCGATAATGGCGTGTACATCGCACCCAAGATCATCGACGCCGGCTACCTCGCCATCGGCACAAAGAAACTGCTGTTTGTGCGCCGCCTTCCCGCGAACTGAGGAGCCCACCATGAACCAACCGACCCAACCCGCTCAGGTTCAGGAAAAAGCACAGAAGCCTCAGGGCCTTCTGCCGAAGAACGTCCAGTCCTGGCTTCTCATCGGCGTGGCCTTTCTCATGGTCGCCATCATGTGGCTGACTGGGGGCAAGAAGCCGCCGGCGCCAGCCAAAGCAGCGTCGTCCGCCCCGCCCGCCGAGGCACCCCTCGAAGTTAACGAAGCCAAGATTGCCGAGATGCAGAATCGCATTCAGGATTTGCAGCGCAAGCAGCTTGTGGCGCAGAACGCACTTGCGCAGCAGACCCGCCAACTCGCTGTCCCGCCGCATGACTCTCCGGACTCTCAGCAAGTTGCTCGAGGCGGTAGCACGGGCGAACAGCGCCCGGAAGCCGACCCGATTCTGGCCGAGCGCAAGAGACGAGCTTACCTGTCACTGTTTTCTTCCAACGTCGCGCTGAGTTACCGCAAATCTGCTGCCGATGCTCCGGCGACCGAGACATCTCTTGCCGCTCCAGCTCCGCTTCCTTCGGGCCCCGATCCCTCGCAGCTCGCCCAGCTCTTGCGCGATATGCAGCCCGGTTCGAATTCTCCCGTGCCAGCCCGCAGCGATTCCGCGGAAACAAACAAGGATCGAAAGGAGGAAGCCAAGAGTCCTGCCGCCGTGTCGGCCGCCTCCGCCAATGCGGCGGCAGGAAAGACCTACGTGCTCTTTGAAGGAACCATCCTCCAAACCGTGCTCATCAACCGACTCGACGGGGGCTTCGCCGGCCCCGTCGAGTGCTTACTTTCCACCGATGTTTATTCCAACGACCGCCAGCACCTGCTGGTTCCCGCTGGTTCGAAACTTCTTGGTGAGACCAGGAAGGTGGACACCTTCGGCCAGACACGTCTGGCCGTCGTGTTCCATCGCCTGCTCATGCCCGACGGGTATTCCGTCAGCCTCGATCAGTTCAAGGGGCTCACTCAAATCGGTGATACCGGACTGCGGGATCAGGTCAACAACCACTATCTCCGCATCTTTGGGGTGTCGCTGGCCATTGGCGCCCTCGGAGCCGTCGCGGAGGGAGGTGCCGCAGGTTCCCTTACAGCGTCCAGCGGCGACCTCATGCGCCAGGGATTCGCACAAAGTACCGCTCAGTCTTCGGCACAAATTCTCGACAAGTTTTTGAACGTCATGCCCACGGTGACCATCCGGGAAGGTCACCGCGTCAAAGTCTATCTCGCGGGCGACCTCGCGTTGCCCGATTACATCAACCACAAAATGCCTTCCGATCTCTAGAAGGCGAGAAAGAAAGGACGAAAGATCGATGAAAAGAAAAGCACTGCTCGTTGTACTTGTCACGGCGATGTGCGTTGGCACTGCCTCCGCACAGCTGGGGAGCGGGATCGTCTACGACCCCACCAACTATCACAACGCGCTCCTTCGCTACTACCAGCTCCAGCAGCACCTTCTGCAACTACAGAAGAGCTACGCCAAGATCGCCTCACAGCTCGAGCTAGCCACGCAGATGGCACGGTATGTTCAAAACATGCCAGCCCGCTACCGCGCTTTGTTTTCGCAGTGGCGGAATGTAACCTCACTCAACACTTTCGGAAATACCGGCTCTTGGATCAGCGGGATCAACTCCGGCCTGCTTCCCAACATCAACACCGGTTACCAGAAGTCCACAACCCAGCTGCTCCCATACAGCACGGAGCACCTCTCCGGCATGGACCCTTTTGAGCTGGAACGCGTGCAGTCTCAATACGCGTCCGTTCAACTCGTGGACGGCGCGAACGTCAACGCCATGGCCACCATCGGCTCCATCCGCGGCAGCGCCCAGGATATCCAGACACAGATCGGCAACCTCGAACAAGACTCGTTCTCAGGCGACTCCGGTCTCAACAGCGAAGTCTCCGTCCTTAACAAGATCAACGCAGCGGGAGTCTTGACGCTGCACACTCTCCAGGATTCCAACAAGCTCCTCGCGTCACTTCTCGAACAGCAAACTATTCTCGCCAAGCAACAACGCGAGTCCACCACCAACTCCATCAATGCTGACATCCAGCGCCAGGCCAGCTTCGCCGCCAACATGGCCCAGGTCACCAGCACTCTTACTAATTCCCTACAAA
>Ga0206976_1103_pt2 | contig 12961 bp, 10 predicted proteins | sample Alteio_BWOrgHeat_82_FD_152926 | JGI IMG/M metagenome (GOLD analysis project Ga0206976, IMG submission 152926) | Enriched cells from forest soil in Barre Woods Harvard Forest LTER site, Petersham, Massachusetts, United States -... | ecosystem: Environmental > Terrestrial > Soil > Temperate forest >... | reverse complement strand
TCGCCTCGGCATCGTCAGCGCGCTCGCGACCAACGATTCACTGAGCTTCAACGATCTCAAACGCGTGCTTAAGACCACGGACGGCAACCTCAGTGTCCACGCCCGCAAGCTGGAAGAGGCGCAATACATCTCCTGCGACAAATTTTTCGAAGGACGCGTCCCGCGCACCGAATATCGTCTCACCGCGACGGGCCGGCGCGCCCTGACGGAGTATCTCGACCAGATGGAAGAGTGGATCCGCCTGACGCGCGAACAATAGTTCAAGAATTCGGTAGCGGATCAGTTTGATTTTCGAAGAACTTTTGCAGCCGGATGGCGTCATCCCGAGTGGAGCCGTTCTTCAGGCGGAGCGAGGGATCTGGCGAGGAGCGGATGTGCTGCGTGCGAGATCCCTCGGCCCCCTGGTGAAAACGCGGGCCTTCGGTCACGTTCGTAAGGAAAGTAGCAGAAGCAACCCCCGCGCCGCCGACAATCCACACCCAATCATTTGGAAGCTGCGCAAGCGCTTGGGACGAGGGCTATCGGCTAAGAACTCTCGCTGTAGCTTCCAGAACTTCTGCCATGTGCCAATCCGCCAAAAACTCGGCTCAAACTTTTCCTCCGGTGGAAGCTTGAGATTGATTTCATGTTGTATCTCGAACTGCTCGCCGATCGATCGGAAGAAAAAGACATAACCGGTAACGAGCAGAACGATTGAGACGACGATGCCCGCGAGATGCAAGAGCGGAACCTCGACTCGTAATCTAAACTCCCAAGGCCTTCTGAATTTCCCCAGCGATCGCCGCGGTCAAGGCCTGCATCTTGGCCTCCGACTCCGCCTCAACCATCACTCGCGCCAGAGCTTCGGTCCCAGAGTAGCGGACGACGACGCGCCCATTGCCATCAAGTTCTTTTTCCGCGGATTCAATCGCAGCCTGTACCGCGGGCACCTGCGCAAACGGAACTTTCTCCCGCACACGCACATTCTGAATTTTCTGCGGGAGCACTCTCAGGTCCCCGACCAGCTCCGCCACCGTCTTCCCGGTACGAGCAATGATGTCCATCAAGCGCAGGGCGGTGAGCAGCCCATCGCCAGTCGTCGAATCTCCATCGCGAAAAATAATATGGCCGGACTGCTCGCCGCCCAAAGCCGCGCCCGTCTTCAACATCTCTTCGAGCACATACTTGTCGCCGACGTTCGCACGCAACATGCGGATGCCCGATTTCTTGAGTGCGATCTCAAGCCCCATATTCGACATGGTGGTCGAAACCAGCGTGTCGCCATGGAGCTTTCCGCGCGCATGAAGATCGCGAGCCGCTGCCAGCAGCACTCCGTCTCCGTTGACGACTCGGCCGGCGGCATCGCAGAACAGCGCTCGATCGGCATCCCCGTCAAACGTAACCCCCAGGTCAAACTTGCCGGAAGACTCCACCATCGTCCGTCCCAGCGTCTCCGGATGCAGGGCGCCGCAATGATCGTTGATATTTTTTCCGTTGGGTGTAGTGCAAATGAACGTCGCCTGAATGCCGAGAGTGCGAAATAACTCGGGAGCTTCGGCGGTCGCCGCTCCATTCGCGCAATCGACTAACACGCGCAGTTTGCTCAAATCCGACGTCACGCTCGCGGCCAGCGCCTGAATGTATGCCGCGCGGAGTTGCGCCTCCCCGGGCAGCGAGGGCTTCGGAATCTTCAGCGCCGTATCGTCCGCCGAAGCTGGATTCTCCATCTGAGCGAAGATTTCTTTCTCAATCGCAAGTTCACGCGCGTCGGTCAGTTTGAATCCGTCACCGGAAAATACCTTGATTCCATTGTCAGTCCAGGGATTGTGCGACGCCGAAATCACCACTCCGGCGGCCATCCCGCGCGACCGCGCCAGATATGCCACGCCGGGAGTAGTGATCACACCCGCGCTGTGAACATCCGCGCCGACCGCTGCCAGGCCCTCGGCAACGCGGTCGGCAATCCACTGGCTCGACCGGCGCGTGTCCTGCCCAATCACCGCATGAGGCCTGGTAGCACTATGCATCAGGTCGTGCCCTAGCGCACGTCCGATGAGATACGTGCTTTCCTTGGTGAGCGGAAATTCTCCCGCTACCCCGCGAATGCCGTCCGTGCCGAAAAGCTGGCGTTCCTGGCTCATAAGATATTCGAGAATTAAATCAGTAATTATTCAGTAATTATAAGGAAGGAAAGCGATCTGCTTCATCGCTACACCAACTTAGTAGTGCAGACCCGTCTCGCGTGCACTCACTTGCAAGGTCATCCCGACGCCTTGCGCTTTCAGGAACGAGGCGAGGGATCTCCCTTGTAACGACTTTGACGTGACAAATGTATTGCAACAAAGGATTAGCTATGCCGACATTTCGCGTGAGAGCAATTCTCTTCCAAAGGAACTCAGTGCGAAGCATCGCTCCCCGGCTTCTGGACGAAGACTCTTACCTGGATCGAAGCCGCCCCGTCGATCTGAACCATCGGATCCGCAACATATACGCTCGTGGTAAACACAGCATTCCCGCGAGTCCCGGTTGCGTCTACCGGATCGGTCGTCGCCGAATCAATCTTCTCCACGCGCCGCCGCGGACCCACAATCGTTATGCGCGCCGGCTCCGCGTTGACTTTGACAATCTGTTCGCCTTCGCCAAAGGTGCCTGTCACTCGTGGACGCACGTCGACTTCTTTCGTCAATCGCGTGTCAAACACCAGGTGCAATTGGCTGGGCACAATCTGCTTGACCTCGACATCCTTCGGATGCCGCACTTGCTGTGTCGTAAGTTCAAATGTCCGCTCCTGAGGCTTGCTGTCGGCGAGGTCAATCTCGGCTTGCACCTCATTCGCTCTCAGCCCGCGGATCACGCGCTCGGGTCCCCGCACCCGGATCAACGCCTCTGGAACCGACTCCGAACTGACCTCAAGATCCGGCGGCACATGTTGAAACACGATCGGCGACCGCACGGCGATTTCTGCCGGCTGCTCGTCCCGCGAAATGATGAACCACAGTCCGGCCGCCAAAAGCAGGGAAATTACCTTCAGTCCGAAATTGTGAAACACATAACGTTTGACGAATCCGGTCATGCGTTCCGCTCCGTCGATCCTGCATCCGATTCTCGATGACGAGCCGGCTCCGCCAGCGGCGAATCAAGCGCTGCGTCCGATTCGTCGTCCATGTTGCGCGCGATTGGTGTAGGCAACGTCACAGGAATAATCCGCCGCCGCAGTTCGCTGCCAAGGCGGTCGCGCAGTTGCTCCACCGAAAGATCGCGTTCAATCCTTCCGCCGAGAGCAAAGCTGATTGCGCCCGTTTCCTCCGAACAAATCACCGCCAGCGCGTCCGTCTCTTCCGTAATGCCGATTCCCGCGCGGTCGCGATGCAGCTGGGTCGAGAGCAAAGGATTCATCGAAAGGGGAAGAAAACATGCAGCCGCCGCGATTCTGTCTTTCTGCACAATCACCGCGCCATCGTGCAACGGCGCGCTGGGGCGGAAAATCGTCGCCAGCAGATCGTACGAAAGCCGCGCATCCAGCGGAACTCCGCTCTCAATGTGCGTGCGCAGCCCGATGTCGCGCTCAATCACGATCAGCGCACCGGTCTGATGCTGCGAAAAAAGATTCGCCGCCAGCACAATGTCATCGTAGGAATCGCCTTCCGCTGAAGATCCGCCAAAGATCGTCAACCGCCGCCCAAGATCGGTCAGCACGTGCCGTATCTCCGACTGAAAAACGACGATCAGAGCGAACACAACATACGGCAGGAGGTTGCTGACAACCCAGTTCAGCGTGGTGAGTTCGCCGATGCGCGCAAAATAAAACGCGGCAGCCACCGCCATCAGCCCCACCAGCATCGCGACCGCGCGCGTCCCGCGGATCATCACCAGCACCTGATAAATCAGCGCGGCTACCAGCAAAATGTCGAGAGTGACCCACGCGCCTTCTCTCCAGGATGTGATGATCGGCGGCAATCGAGTTAGCTCCTGGAAGATATGGGGTCAGGAAATTCCATTGTAATGCACCGGAATCGCAGCATCTAGCGCATGATGTGGCGCGGGCACTCGTGCTCGAGAACTCTCGCTCGCGAACTTACTCCTTCTTTGTAACGATCGCCTGAATCAGCCCATGAGCCAGCCGAGCCGAAATCTCATCCCCTGCTTGCACTCGGTTCGAGTCCTTCAGCAGCTTGCCATCCGCGTCGAAAATAAGCGCATATCCACGGTCCAGAATCGCCAAGGGCGAAAGCGACTCCAGCGCCATCTGCAGCCGCTCGCTACGTACACGATGTTGCAGCAATACGTTGCGCGTCACGGCCACGAGAGAGGAAGCACGGCTCTCAAGCTCCTTGCGCATGCCCAACAAAACCAGCCGCACGTCATAGTGGCGAACGGCGGCGGAAATCGTCTCCCACCGCCGGTGCAGTTGGACAATCAGTTGCCGCTCTGCTACTTCCATCCGATGCGCAAGATCATCCAGCTTCTGCTGCCGCTGCCGGATCACCTCCATCATTCGCGCAAACGCCCCGTGCTGCGCGAGTTCGGTCAGCGCCTGGCGCCCCATCAGCAGCCGGTATCGCACCGCGCGGCTCAGTCGCTCGTGCAACGCGGCAGCTTGGTCTTCGATTTCCTGCCGCGATCGGATCACCAGTTCCGCCGCCGCGGACGGCGTCGGCGCGCGAAGATCGGAGACGAAATCGACGATCGTGAAATCGGTTTCATGCCCGACGGCGGAAATCACAGGGATCTCTGACGCGGCCACCACACGCGCCAACCCTTCGTTGTTAAACGGCGCGAGATCCTCCGCCGATCCGCCGCCGCGGGCAATGATGATTACGTCCACATTGTTCTGTTGATTGAAATAGCGCACTCCAGCAGAAACCTCGTGGGAGGCCGCATCCCCCTGCACCTGCGCCGGAAAAATCAGCACGTTCACCGAATGATGCCGCCGCTCGATAATGTTGAGGATGTCTCGCAGCGCCGCAGCCTGCGCCGAAGTCACCACACCGATCCGTGCCGGCAGCGACGGTATCGGCTTCTTCCTCTCCGCAGCAAACAGTCCCTCGGCTTCCAGCTTCGACTTCAGTTGCTCGAAGGCCAGCTGCAAAGAGCCCGCGCCCTTCGGCTCGATATACTCGGCCGAAATCTGCAGCTCGCCGCGGTCTTCATAGATCGTTACCCGCCCGCGCACAATGACCTGTAATCCATCCGCCGGACGAAAACGTAACAGGCGCGCCGACGATCGGAACATAACTACCCGCATCTGCGCGTTGCCGTCTTTCAAGGTGAAATAAAGATGTCCCGACTCCGGTGCCCGAAAATTCGAAATCTCACCCTCGACCCACGCATCGGAATATTCCCGCTCAATGTGCGTGCGCACGGCGGCAACCAGGTCGCGGACCTTCCAAACGCGGCGCTCGGGCCCGCGGAAGTTGAACCCCATCTGGTCGGTGAGGGAAGACATTCTGGGCAGTGTACCGCAGGAAGGAGTAACGAGCTAAGACGGCGGCAGAGGGCTCTCTACAATAATTCTTGTCATCAGAGGTTCAAATCTTCAGTGGGAGGAGCAGGTGAGAGAAGTTGAGGGAAGCCCCACGTTTCGCAAACCGCGTGGCGTGGGGCGTCCTCAACTACTAGAAGTTCACATCGAAGTGGAAAACGTCGGCAACCTGAAAGTTGGCGCGATTGACCAAAACCAGGTTTCCTCCGATGAAGACGTGAGCGTATCCCGGCTCGGGAGGAGGAAGCATCGCTTCCAGCTCATGCGGGCAGGGCTGCATTCTCCCTCGCAGACCAACTGGCAGAACACCGCGCACCACAAGTTGGCGCTCCAAGCCGGGAGGCAACCGGTCGCGCTTTGACAGTCCGGGCGGCAAGTGCTTGTAATGCGTGCGGTACCAATCGTGAATCTCGCGATCATGATCGTGATAGCGCAAATGGCCTCGTCCATGATCCCGGTCGTGCCCGTGATCGTAATCATGGTCGCGGTCATGATCCCGGTCCCGGTCGTCATCCCGGTCATGCTTGTCAGATCCGTGGCCGTGATCTTGAGCAACCGCTATGGTTGTTGAAAGCGCTAGTGACAGTACGGCACACGCCAGTGCTCGAAAGTAAGCCTTTGAGGACATTTCTCCCCCGAGTACGTACTCAGGCAGGCTACCCGGGTTTTTCGGCAGTCAAAAGGTTACGGTAGACCAACGTGACCGGACCGCCTTTTGCGGCGCGGGGCAGCGCGTGACATTGACTTTCCATCTCCTAAGGTCGCTCCCGCTATAATCTCCGCGCATGGATTTCGAACAGAAAGTCGCTGAACTCAAGAAACGAAACCAGCTTGCCGAAGACGGCGGCGGAGCGCAGCGCCGTGAGCGCCAGCACAAAGAAGGCAAGATGTCCGCCCGCGAGCGCATCGACTTCCTGCTCGACGACGGCACCTTCGAAGAAACCGACAAGTTCGTCACGCATCGCAGCAACGACTTCGGCATGGCCGAGCAGAAGATCTACGGCGACGGTTTCATCACCGGCTACGGACGCATCGAAGGCCGCCTCGTCTACGTCTTCGCGCAGGACTTCACCGTCTTCGGCGGATCGCTCTCCGAAGCCAATGCCGGCAAGATCGTCAAGATCATGGATCTCGCCGCCAAAATGGGCGCTCCGGTGATCGGCCTGAACGATTCCGGCGGGGCACGTATTCAGGAAGGTGTGATGTCACTCGCCGGCTACGCCGACATTTTTCTCCGCAACACCTTATACAGCGGAGTCGTGCCGCAGATTTCCGCCATCATGGGCCCGTGCGCGGGCGGCGCGGTCTATTCCCCCGCGATCACCGACTTCGTCCTAATGGTCGACAAAACTTCCTACATGTTCATCACTGGGCCCGATGTCATCAAGACTGTGACGCACGAGGAAGTCACAAAAGAACAGCTCGGCGGCGCGATGACGCACAACGAAACCTCAGGCGTGGCGCACTTTCTCGCTCATGATGACGCCGAGTGCCTCTCCATGGTGCGCGAGCTACTGAGCTTCCTTCCGTCAAACAATCTCGACGAGCCTCCGCGCAAGCCCTGCGCCGACCCAGTTGATCGCGCCGACGCGGCCCTCGACAAGATCGTCCCCGCGCAATCGAACCAGCCTTACGACATCAAAGACGTGATTCACTCAATCGTCGACGACGGATACTTCTTCGAAGTGCACGAACACTACGCCAAAAACATCGTGGTCGGATTCGCGCGCCTCGACGGACGCTCCATCGGCCTCGTCGCCAACCAACCGGCAATGCTGGCCGGCACACTCGACATCAACGCGTCCGTGAAGGGCGCGCGTTTCGTCCGCTTCTGCGACTGCTTCAACATCCCACTAGTCACCTTCGAAGACGTCCCGGGATTCCTTCCCGGCACCGCCCAGGAATACGGCGGCATCATCAAGCACGGCGCAAAGCTGCTCTTCGCCTTCGCCGAAGCGACCGTGCCGAAGGTGACGGTCATCACCCGCAAGGCCTACGGCGGAGCCTATTGCGTGATGGCCTCCAAGCATATCCGCACCGACGTGAACTACGCATGGCCCACCGCCGAAATCGCCGTGATGGGCCCCGAAGGCGCGGTCGACATCGTCTACAAACGTGAGTTGGAAGCCGCCGGAGAAAATCGCGCGCAAGTCCGCCAGCAGAAGATCGAAGAGTTCCGCGACCGCTTCGCCAATCCGTACGTTGCCGCCGATCGCGGCTTCGTAGACGCCGTAATCCAGCCCCGCGACACACGCAAGAAGCTGATCCAGGCGTTAGCCATGCTGGAAACGAAACGCGACAAGAACCCGCCGAAAAAACATGGGAATATCCCGCTGTAGAGAGAGGAATTGATGAAAAGACTAGCTGCGATCCTAGCTTTCGTTTTACTCTCACTCCCCCTCATCGCCCAAGATCCCGCCACCGGGCTTTCTTCCCTCCCGCAGGCCAAAGATTACGTCCAGCATCGTTCCTCCAGTTACGACCGCAGCGGAGGCAATGCCGACGCCCGCTCCATCGCTCCGGGAGAAACGCTCGCGCTGCTCGATGAGAACGGTCCCGGCCTCGTCACGCACATCTGGTTCACCATCGCCAGCGACGATCCGCATCATCTCAAAGCGCTCGTCCTCCGCATCTATTGGGACGGTGAAGCCACCCCCAGCGTCGAGGCGCCCGTCGGAGACTTCTTCGGCCTCGGCCTCGGTGACTATCACCTCTATCAGTCAATCCCGCTGCAGGTCGGGTCCGACAAGGCGCTGAATTGTTTTTTCCCGATGCCCTTCCAGAAACACGCGCGCATCACCGTCACCAACGAAGGCTCGATCAAGACCGACGCGTTCTATTTCAATATCGACTACCGCGCCTACGCGCACCCGCTGGCCACCGACTCGCTTTACTTCCACGCGCAGTACCGCCAGGCCGCTCCCGCCCACGGATGGACGAATGACTGGAAATCAAACGGCGACGCCATCGTCAATGACAAGAAGAACCTGAACGGCGACGGCAATTACGTCTGGATGGAAGCCACCGGCCGCGGCCACTTCGTCGGCGTGACCATGTCAGTGCTCCAAAATCAGGATGGATGGTGGGGCGAGGGCGACGACATGTTTTTCGTAGACGGCGAAAAGCTGCCCTCAATCAACGGGACCGGATCGGAAGACTACTTCCTCGGCGCATGGGATTTCGGCGGCCACTCGTTCGCCTATGGATTATTCGGCGCTCCTGTCGTGGGGCAGGAAGTCGCCGGCGGTCGCTGGATGCTCTACCGCTTCCATCTCGATTCTCCGATCACCTTTACCAAATCGCTGAAGGCGACCATCGAACATGGGCACGCCAACGTTCGCTCCGACAACCTGTTCTCGGTCGCGTACTGGTACCAGGCAGAACCGCACGCTGCATTCCCGTCGCTGCCGTCTTTAGATCAGCGAATTCCCAGAATCCACGCAGTAGGCGGCCCAGGCAACGAGGCAAAGTGATTGGGTAGGGCGGACGCCCTCGTCCGCGCCCGAGGCGCGAAGCGCCGAGTTCTGACGGCCAAGATCTGATTTGCTGTCTGGCCTCTAGATTGCGCTAAAGCGCGCAACCCCGGACGAGGGCGTCCGGGGCTCCATTTTCAGTCTCAGGAAATTTCAAAGCTCAGGAGATCTCAATCGGGAGGGGATATGTCTTGACTCGGGGTCCGCGACTAAAAATAAAGAGAGTTCCGAGGTGGTGTACGGTCCATTCGTCTCGGCCAGTAGCTCGCGTTTGACCCTCGCTCGACCTGCTTCCAGAGCCTCCCTTGCGGGGCGCTCCGTGCGATCGTCAGCTTGGGCTCCGGGCTCACCGCCAACCGGATAAATCTACCCTACGCCTCGGAACTCTATCCTGCCTTCAACGTTTCTTCTCTGTTCGCCTCGACCAGCGCTTTGCTATAGACCCTTACTTGCCCTCCTTCTCAATCTTTCGATCAAGAAGGTGACTTCGCTCGAGCCCCGGACGCCGCACCAACCGGAAAAACTTAAGAAGCTGTCAAAGAACGATCTAGTTCTACGCTTCCTATTTTTTTCGTCAATCGAAAATCAGCGTTTGTAACTATCTGCGTTTTCAATCGAGTGCAGCCCATCCACAACCCCATGACCGGAAATGGTGCAGCGACGATTTCGAGTCCTCGCCAGAATCCGCTCCAGGCGGGCGTTTCGGAAGATTTCGTTGACAAGCATTGCGGTGGCCCCAAGCTTAGGTCACACACTCGCCCTGTGAAAATCACGCAAAAATGGCGTCCCACAATGGATTCGAAGAGGGAGAGATCGATCGGGCAGAGCCTGATTAAGCAACTTCTATCTTTTCATCCACCAGCCGCTTGTAAGATTCATCCGGCCCCGCCAGTTCAAATGAATTGGTGGTCGCCGCCTTGCCCTTCTCCACGCTGGTGATGACGTAAGAGCAGCCCAGCCAGTGCGCTTCGGCAAAATCAGTGGATGACCACTGCGCCGGATGGTCTGGATGCGAATGATAAAAGCCGACAATATCCTCGCCGCGCTCGCGTCCTTCGCGCTGAATTTGTACCAACTCTCGGGGATCAATGTTGTAGCGGTTGTGCGCCGAGTCAGTCCGTGTGTTGCCGCAGGGAGCAGCCCGCGTCACCACGCGCGTGCCGTCATCGCTAAAGCTGCCTAGCAGAATGCCGCAACACTCGTGCGGATAGGTCTCTTCGCCGTGCGCGCGAATTGCGTCGTAATCTCGCCGGGAAAATTTCAGCATGGGAACATACGGACCAGAGAATCACATTCCGCGCTTTCGTCCAAACTCGCCCTCAGCCTTCCGTCCAGAACCTCTCACTCAAATACTTGTCGCCTGAATCGCAAAGCATCGTAACGATGACCGCTTCCTGATTTCGCTTCAACTGAAGTTCGCGCGCGATCTTCAGGCATCCCACGACGGCGGCCGCCGCCGAAATTCCCACCAGCAGGCCTGCATTGCGTGACAAGTTTCGCGCCATCGCGTAGGCATCTTCGGTCGCGATTTCGATGTTCTCGTCCGCGAGCGTCGCGTCATAAATCTTCGGCACGATCGCGCTCGCCATGTGCTTAGCGCCTTCGATCCCGTGGAAAGAGGAATCGGGTTGGAGCGAGATGCACTTCACCGCCGGATTCAATTCCTTCAACCGCCGGGTCGTCCCCACAAACGTTCCGCTGGTGCCGAGCATCGACACAAAATGCGTCAACCGCCCCTGCGTCTGCTGCCAGATTTCATTCGCCGTGCCGTTGTAGTGCGCTTTCCAGTTCGCATCATTCGAATATTGATCCGCATAGAAATATTTCTCCGGATGTTCCGCGGCCAGTTCGCGTGCCTTACGGATCGCTCCATCCGAACCGTCGCCCGGATCGGTATAAATAATGTTCGCGCCGTATCCGCCAAGAATCTGCTTGCGCTCGCGCGAAACGTTTTCCGGCATGCACAGCGTGACCGGAAATCCCTCCGCGGCGCCGAGCATGGCATAAGCGATCCCCGTATTCCCGCTGGTAGCGTCGAGCAGAATCTTTCCCGGCCCCAGTTTCCCCGCTCGCCGGCCTTCCGCGACAATATTCGCCGCCGCGCGGTCTTTCACCGATCCACCAGGGTTATACCACTCAGCTTTACCCAAAAGGGCTATGCCCGGCAGGTCGCGAGTGAGTGCATCGAGACGCAGCAGCGGAGTGTTTCCGATCCGCTCCATCAGACTGTGGCCCAGCGTTTCGCCCAGTCCCGATGCGAGTTCTTTCGATGGCGCGAAGGTCTCCGTCGAGGAAATTCCCGTCGCTTTGGAAGAGTCGAGTGACATGTTGAACCGGAACCCCATGACCAACGTAATGTGCTATATGGTCACGATCAGAGTATGTAGTACCTTGTTAGATGAATCGCTTACCCTGGCGATGCAATCCCCATAAAGTAGCGTCTTCATAAATTCTGCATCCAATAGACGTATACGCGCCGGGAACGAAAGGTTAACGTAATCAGCAATGACGAAAACAATTGAAGCACGAACCTACGAAGAAGCGCTAGCCTGGCTGCGCGACAACGGGTTCGACGTAACCGATGCCCCCGGCACGACCGCCCGCGTGTTCCTGCGGAAATACAATGTTTCCGCCGCGATCCAGAAGGCGCAGGACGATGGCATCAAGATCTTCGCCTATCCCGGCTACCTGATCGGCAGCGAAATCTCCAAACTGGTCAACAAGGGATATCAACAGTTTCTTAAGACTTCGAAAACGGAAGTCCCGGCCAGTGCCGACCAACTGAAAGCCCTGCAGACGTTCTCCGAAGAACTGAAGCAGGCCCTCGGACTGCCCAGCCTTTACAACGAATCGCTCGGTACCGTCAGCGAAGCCTATCACTACGACCGCGTCGAGAATCGCGACAAGGCCACTGTCGATCGTCCGAAGCGTCCCTGGGAAGTCGCCGGAAAGCCAGCCGCCGCGGCTGCAAAAAAAGGCCGTGCATAGGAACTGCTATGTGGGGACAGCCGCCCTCGGCTGTCCGGCCTGAACGAGATTGGACCGAAGCTCGACGTCTCGGCTAGAGCCGGCGAACTCACTTCCCATCCGCCGAACCTGTTGCCGCGGGCGTAACCGGCATCTTCCCAGCTAAACTGTCCGCCTTTTCGTGCAGCTGCTTCACCTTCTCAAGTTCCTTCTCCGCCTCTGGAGACCTCCCCGTCGCCTGATACAATCGCCCCAACTGATAGTGCGCATCCGGCAAATTCGGATCGAGCGCCACAGCCCGCGTCAAGGCGGCTTCCGCATCTTTGTAATTCTTCTTCTGCAAATAGATCGCTCCCGAATCCACGTAGGCGATCCGCAGATTTTTGTTCAGCTTGACCGCGCGCTCCAGCAGGGGCAGCGCCGCATCCCCTAGATTATTCTTCCACTCGGTGTCTCCCAGATACGCGAGTGCCTGTTCATGGTTGGGATCGATTTCCAACTCGCGTTGAAACTCCTCGCGCGCCTGCTCATACTGTTGCGACTTCCAGTAAAGATAGCCGAGCCCGAAATGAACATTCGGCTCCTTCGGAGAGATCTTCGCCGCCGCCTGAAATTCCGCAATCGCCTCCTGGGTTCTTCCGAGCCCGTCGAGCGCCTCGCCCATCAGAACGTGTGTCGGAGCCGATTCCGGGCTCTTCTGCAGCAACTGGCGGAACTCCTCCTGCGCGCACTTCAGCTTCTTCGCCCACAGGCAGCTCTGCGCCAGCAATTGGTGGATCTCAGCATTCGATGGGTCCGCCTTTGCCGCGTACTCGAGATATTGCGACGCCAGTTCCCACTTCCTCTGGCTGTAGTAACTCATCCCCAGCAGCGTGCGCGCCTGCAGATTCGTCTGGTCGACCTCAAGGTACGTCCGCAGTGCCGCCGCCGCCGCGGAGAAGTGTTCCAGCTTGTATTCAGCGAGCCCCAGATTCAGTTCAATGCCCGATGCCTTCGGATTCAGCTTAATCGCTTTGCGGTAAGCGGCCACGGCCTCTTCATATTTCTGCTGCCGCGCCAG
>Ga0206976_1257_pt1 | contig 12974 bp, 11 predicted proteins | sample Alteio_BWOrgHeat_82_FD_152926 | JGI IMG/M metagenome (GOLD analysis project Ga0206976, IMG submission 152926) | Enriched cells from forest soil in Barre Woods Harvard Forest LTER site, Petersham, Massachusetts, United States -... | ecosystem: Environmental > Terrestrial > Soil > Temperate forest >... | reverse complement strand
TTCGGCTCATCCGTTTTTCGACGATCTTCGCACAAGCCTCGACGAATTCCTGCTCGGCCTTCGTGAACGTGCCGGGGAAGTAGCTTTCGATATCCAGTTCGGCCGCCAGGGTTCCTCGCACAGAGATCGGGACGACGATCTCGCTAATCACCATGGACGATCCCGCGAGGTATCGCGGATCGTTCCTGACATCGTCGACCACGACGGTCCGTCTGGTGCTTGCCGCCGCACCGCAAAGCCCTGTGTCGAGTGGAATGCGCGCGTTCGGGGTGAAGCTGCCGACAAATGGGCCGACAAGCAGTATGTTTGCGTCTGCCGGATCCACTAGATAAAACCCGACCCAGTTGTAGCGCGCCATCTTTTCATGCAAACGTCGCGCCAGGTGTTCCATCAGAGAGTGCGAACTTGCGGTTTTGCCAAACTCCTGAAATTCCTGAAGCAGCTCTTCCTGCTCTATCGTCATCGCGGCCCCCGCAAAGACCTGGCACAATCGAAATACTCTGCGACCATTGTGCACTGGATCTTCTTGGGAATTGAGTATCGAGGAGTAGTCGGCAGGAGAACGACTAATCCGGCAGTAATCCCGGCTCTGCTGGCGGGGTCAGGCAAATTGAAGTATTTTTGAGATCAGGTGATTTGAGAATTTGAAGGGGAATTGTTTTGGAGGATGGCGCTTGAGATTGCGCGTTCCTTGCTCCCCCATTGCGAAATCGAGGACATCATGTACCACTACGATCCGAACACCGCGCTGGAAGAACTGACTGAAGACGCGACTCTGCCCAACCCCGTGCATGTCCGCGACATGATCCTGCGCAAACATCCGTCAACGGATCAGGCGCTCGAACTGAACCGCCAGTTCGTGGAATATCAGAAGGTTTTCGGTGAGGCGCAGAAGCTGGGGAAAGAGATTTTGAAGCAACTGGCGGGGTAGCCAGTTACGCGAGTCGCAAGTTCGTCTAATGGTGTTCAGTCAGGATTGGGCTGAGGAAGTGCCGCAAGTCTTCTGGGCATCAATGTGGACGAATCGGTTCCTCGAGTGCTACACCTCCCATGGGGCGCGCTAGATCGAGCTTCCCAGCGTGTGCTTAATTTCGTCATTTACAATAGATAATTCTTCTTAGGAGAGTGCGAGCGCTTGTGATTCGGTACTCGCAACTCGATACTCGGTACTCAAAAACTCTATGCATCGTTGGTCACAAGTCTTCATTCCTACTCTGCGCGAGGCGCCGGCGGACGCCGAAGTCGCTTCGCACAAGTTCCTGGTGCGGGCGGGATATATCCGGCAGCTCGCGGCGGGGCTTTACTCGTATTTGTTCCTGGGGAACCGGTCGTTCAACAAGATCGTGGCCATCGTCCGCCAGGAGATGGACAAGATCGGGCAGGAATTCCTGTTGCCGGCGCTGCATCCGCGGGAGGTTTGGGAGGCGAGCGGCCGCTGGGCGGTGATGGGCGAGAACCTGTTCCGCCTGAAAGACCGGAAAGGCGCCGACATGTGCCTGGGAATGACCGAAGAAGAGGTCATGACCTCCATCGCCTTGAAAGAACTGCGCAGCTACAAGCAACTGCCGCAGATCTGGTATCAGATTGCACCCAAGTTCCGCGATGAGCCGCGTCCCAAGGCGGGGTTGCTGCGGATCCGGCAGTTCATGATGAAGGACGCGTACTCATTCGACATCGACGCGGCGGGGCTGGATGTTTCGTACAAGAAGCATTATGAGACTTACCGCCGAATTTTCGACCGCTGCGGCTTGAAGTACATGGTGGTCGAAGCCGACTCGGGAGCGATGGGCGGCAAGGAATCGCACGAGTTCATGGTGCGGACTCCCGCGGGCGAAGATCAGATCGTGAGCTGCGATGCATGCAACTACGCCGCGAACCTGGAGAAGGCCACTTCGAAGCTCGAGGCGGTGACGGATCTGGCTGCCGAGGGCGATGGTAAGCCGCTGGAAGTGCATACCCCGGGGCAGAAGACGATTGAAGATGTGGCGAAGTTTCTGGGAGTGTCACCGAAGAACAAGATCAAGACACTGGCGTTGATGGTGGACGAAACAGGCCACAAGGGTAAGAAGAAATCACGCGCGATCGTCGTGCTCCTGCGCGGCGATCATCAGTTGAACGAAGCCAAGCTGAACGCCACAGTTGCGGCTGCGGCTCGTCCGATGGACGAAGGCGAGATCAAAGCTCTATTCAATTCTCCGGCGGGATACCTGGGCCCGATGGGAATCGAGTGGGCGAAAGACCTGAAGAAGGACACCGCGAAGCCCGTGCTGCTGGTTGACCAGGCTCTCGAAGGCCGCGCCAATCTGATTGCCGGCGCGAACAAAGAGGACTACCACCTCAAGAACCTGACGCCGGGGAAAGACTTTCATCCGACCGCCTATGTCGACCTTCGCTCCGTCACCGCGGGCGAGGCCTGTCCGAGCTGCGACAAGCCGCTGAGGATCGACACTGCGGTGGAAATCGGACACATTTTCAAACTGGGCTACCGCTATTCCGAGTCTATGGGTACGCGGGTCCTCGACAAGAACGGCAAGGAAGTCATGCCGATCATGGGCAGCTACGGAATCGGCATCGAGCGCATCCTGACGGCTGCGGTCGAGCAGGGAAATGATGAAAACGGCTTCTGGCTGCCGCCGGCGATTGCTCCATTTGAAATTGTGGTTTCCGCGACCAATACCAAAGATGAGGCTATCAAGAACGCCTCCGAAGACATCGCAAACCGGCTCGAAAAGGGTGGGTTTGACGTGGTGCTCGATGACCGCGACGAGCGGCCTGGGGTGAAGTTCAAGGACGCCGATCTGGTTGGTATCCCGTATCGAGTTACGGTTGGGAAGAAAGTTACCGAAGGTACTGTCGAGGTCGTTATTCGTTCGACCCGCGAAGTTCGCGATGCTACGATTTCCTCGATAGTAGAGCATTTTCAGGAGTTGCTCGGCCGGAGGGGATGAACTTGTCCATGTCCGGCGAGCTAATTGTCGGATATGGGAACAGCCAAAGCGATTGTCGGATTTCTAGCTATTATCGGGCTGATCTATTGCGGATTTCAGATCATCCCTCCCGAAATGTCCAACTACTCGTTTCAGGATGACTTGAAGAATATCGCCATGGTGGGCGGAGCCAATCCCCACGAGACTGACCAGCAGTTGCTGGACGAAGTCGTTAAGAAAGCGCAGGAGCACCAGATTACGCTGGCGCCGGAGCAGGTCACTGTGCAGCGGATCGGTACTCCGGGCGCGCCTGCCGTGTACGTCTCGGCGGATTACAGTGTTCCCGTGAGCCTGCCGGGATATTTGCTCACGCTTCATTTCACGCCTTCCAGCGGAAACAAGGGGATGTAGTTTCGGCGAAAGGGTTCTGTCTAAAGTTCCAAAGGGCACGGCGAAAGCCGTGCCTTTTCATTTGCTCTTGAACCACAGCGGCTGAAGAGGCCGCGGAAAAAGTTGGGTTGGGCTTAGTTTGGATGGCGCAGCGCTTCCAGCGCTGCGGTAGGGGCTTTGCCCCTGTCGTGGCTTTAGCCGATGAGGTGCGTTCCCGCGGCGCAAGCGGCTTCTTCAGCAAACCGTGAAGCCGTCATCCTTGTGAACAGCGACGGCATCGCCGCAGTGATGCCCTGATGCGAACCAAAACCATCCAGAAGCGCTACGACGAAAAGCCATGGGATCGATCATGTGACCGAGGTGTCAGCTATGACATTCGTAACCTTGTCACCTGGTTACGGCACTCCATAAGATCGGCGTGAGACAGCGGTTTCTTCAGCCTCTGTTTGCGAAAGCTGGACCCAGAGTTTCCCGAAACAGGCGAAAAATCAGATCAGAACGCGCCTAATGGCGCGAGGTAGACGGGCAGACTCGGCGAGTGTCCGGCGAGACGACGAAGACTTGGGGTGGAGGCAGTTCATGGCAATGAAAGTTCGAGCGCTCTTTAGCGTAGCAGCGGTGCTCATCACAATGTCGCTCACCGGTTGCGGGCACTATACCTGCGGCACAACTTTTGGCAACGCGACCTGCACGTCTTCCGGCGGAGGAATTACGACGGGCGGCGGCGGCGGTACCGGCAACGGCCTGGTCGCCTTCGGTTATTTCGTCGACTTCACCCGGTCATTGGGCGGGATCGGATTGGCGAAGCTCGATACGAGCGCCAATGCATATCTCGCGATCACTTCATTCGTGCCGCCGGTCACGCCGCCCTTTCCAACAGGGATCGCCATCGCGAACAAAAGTTTTCTGTATATCCCGTCGGGAGACGGGACACTGTACAGCTTCGCAATCGACGGAACGTCGGGAAGTGTTTCGAACATAGGCACCAATCCAACTGCGGTGACTGGTGGGGATTCGGTCGCGGTAAGCGCATCGGGCAGTTTGCTCTTTGTTGGTGACACAGCGGGGCAGAGGATTTCGGTTTATACAATCAACGCGGATGGTTCGCTGACGGTAGTGGCGGGCAGTCCGTTCGCCACGTCGGGGGTGAGTCCACGGGTCATGGTGACTGACGGTCTAGGCAAGTTTCTGTATGTCACCTCAGGGGCGAATTCGATCGCTGTCGCCGCGTTCTCGATTGGGAGTGGGGGTGTGCTGACGCCGGTAGCCGGCGGCCTCATTCCGTCCAATATGTCGGCGATTGCGGCGGACCCTTCGGGAAAATTTCTTCTCGGGGTGAGCTGGCTTAGCGGCGACAACAGCGTTCAGGTATTTGCGATCAACGGCTCAACGGGGACGCTGACTTCGGTAGGCTCCGTCCTTACGTCGGGCACACCTCGCGATTTGGCGGTGCACCCCAATGGCGCATGGGTTTACACGTTCAGTGAAGACCCAATCGTGCTCCAACAGGAGGCGGTTGAAGGATTCCTTTTCGATAACTCCACTGGAGCTCTGACACAAATGAGCCAATCTCCGTTCACCAATATCATTGCCAATGGCGGGGCGATCGAACAAAGCGGGCAATACTTGATTGGACTTGGAACTACGCTGCAAAACAATTTCCCTACGAACACCCAAACACCATACTCCATTGATTCAACCAGTGGAGCGCTGAGCGTATGGCCAGCCGGGGCAGACTCTTCCCTGGGCTTCCCAGGCATTGATTCGGCGGCGTTCACGATTACCGATGCTCCATAAGCCGGTTCCCGATGTTGACAGCTTGGAGACCCGCATGTCCTGCGGGTCTCTTTTCATTTCCGGCGCGGCGGTACAATAGGAAAGTCCCTTCGTCTGCGCAAAAAGTGTACTGAGTTGTGCCCGCAGGAGAAGTTCGGCGCGGTTCCGTGCGGAAATAGGACGCGCAAACCTTTTCGCACGTCTTGACGTCTGACAGTAAAGCGAGCAATTCAGGGCGTCATCGGTTCAAACCGTTAATACCAGTAATACCAGCGAGGGACGCCCAAACCGTGACCATCAAGATCAGGATTCCAAAGGCAGGCGGAAACCAGGGCGGAATCCGCTGGCTCCCCCGCGACCCCGTGGTGCGCGCTGCGCTGATTGTGTTTCTGGTCATCGTGGTTTCGTTTACCGCTTTCTTTTCCTACTACTACATTAAGTACGACCGGATCATCGAGCGTCGCTTCCGGAATCCCGTGTTCGCTAATTCGGCCAAGATTTATGCGTTGCCCGAGATCGTACGCGAAGGCGAGAAGATCGAGGTTCGCGAGATCGCGTCCGATCTGAAGCACGCGGGATATTCCGATCAGGATGACCGGTCGAAGCTGGGCACCTACCATCTCGTAAAGGGCGGCATCGAGATTACGCCCGGGCCCGAGTCCTACCACAGCCCCGAGCCGGCGATGATCAGCATTCAAGACGGGAAGATCAGCCGTATCAGCAGCCGGGGCACCGAGCTTTCGGCCTACGAGCTCGAACCGCAACTGGTGACGGCCCTGTTCGATGCCGAGCAGCGCTCGAAGCGCGAAGTCGTCAAATACAGCGAGATTCCTCCCATCATGGTGCAGGCGGTGCTGGCGATCGAAGACCGGCGCTTCTTCGAGCACAGCGGCGTGAACTTCGCTCGCACCCTTCAAGCCGTCTGGGAAGACGTGCTCCGGCAGCGGCGCGCGCAGGGCGGTTCGACGCTAACCCAACAACTCGCCCGCGGATTCTTCCTGACTCCCGAGAAGTCCATCAAGCGCAAGATCACCGAAATGTTGATCGCCGAGGAACTCGAAGGGAAGTTCTCGAAGCAGCAGATTTTTGAAATCTATGCGAACTGGGTGGACCTGGGCCAGCGGGGATCGTTCGCCATCAGCGGATTTGCCGAGGCCTCGAAGTCTTACTTCGGAAAAGACCTGAAAGATATCACGCTGCCCGAAGCGGCGCTGCTCGCCGGCTTGATTCAGCGGCCGAGCTATTTGTCTCCATACCGGCATGCGGAGCGCGCGATGGACCGCCGCAATCTGGTGCTCGAGTCCATGGTCGAAACGCACGCGATTACGCGTGAGCAGGCGGACAAGGCGAAGGCTGTGCCACTGAAGCTCGCTCCCCCCAATGTAGAGGCCAGCGACGCGCCGTATTTTGTCGATATGGTGCGTGATCAACTGATCAGCAAATTCAACGAGACGGAGCTGAACGATTCTTCGTACCGCATCTACACGACGCTCGATCCGGACTTGCAGAAGGCTGCGGCGCAGGCCGTCGAGAGCGGCATCAAGCTGGTGGATGAGCAGGTCAAGAAGCTGCGGACCAAGAAGATCAAGGTCGGGAAAAAATACGAGACGAAGGTTGAGCCGGGTCCGCAGGCGCAGGTGGCGCTGATAGCGCTCGATCCGCATACGGGCGCCGTGGTCGCGCTCGTCGGCGGGCGCGATTACCAATGGAGCCAGTTGAACCACGCAGTCTCAAAGCGGCCGACAGGATCCATCTTCAAGCCATTCGTTTATGCGGCTGCGATGAACACCGCGCTTGACGGATCGCAGACCGTTATCACTCCGGCGTCGACCGTGACGGATGCGCCTTCCAGCTTCGCCTACGGCGATCAGATTTACGAGCCGCGCAATTACAAAGAGGAATATCACGGCGATGTCACGCTTCGTTACGCGCTGGCGATGTCGTTGAACAACGCGACGGTGAAGCTGGCCGAGGAAGTTGGCTACGACAAGGTCGCCGATTTGGCGAAGTCGGCCGGCATCATGTCAGTGAAAGCGACTCCGGCGATGGCGCTGGGATCTTACGATGCCTCGCCACTGGATATGTCGGGCGCGTATACGGCATTTGCAAATAACGGGATACGTTTGTCGCCGATCATGCTGCGCTCGGTGCGCAACAGTAAGGGCGACGTCGTCGCCAACTACACGACCGATCAGCGCCAGGTGCTTGACCCCCGGATCGCATACGTCATGACTAACATGATGGCGGGCGTCATCAACAACGGGCTGGGCTATACGGCGGTGCGGTTGCGCGGATTTATGGCTCCGGCCGCTGGGAAGACGGGCAGTTCGCACGATGGATGGTTCGCGGGCTATACCTCGAATCTGCTTTGTATTGTGTGGGTTGGCTATGACGACTACAGCGATCTGAGGATCACCGGAGCGCAGACCGCCGCGCCGATCTGGACTGAGTTCATGAAAAAGGCGTCGGCGCTCCCGCAGTATTCGAATATGGCCGACTTTTCGCAGCCTACTGGCGTCGTGGACGTTCAACTGGACAAGGCCACCAACCGGCTGGCAACGCCAAACTGCACGGACGATTATATTTCCGCGTTCGTGGCAGGAACCGAGCCCCGCGATACCTGCGACGAGCAAGCGGGCATGAAAGGCTTCTTTTCCAAGCTGTTTGGTGGCGGGGACAAGCCCGTACCCGCTCCTCAAGCCCAACCTGAGGCGGCGAACGCCCAGGATCCCAACAATCCTCAGGAGCCCAAGAAAAAGAAGGGCTTATTCGGCAAGATTGCAGGAATTTTCAAGGACGATAAAGGCTCGGCTCCGGTGTCTAAACCAGACGAGGGCCAGGCGCCGCATTAGGTCGCAGGTCTTAGGTCTTAGGTCTCAGGAACCCGGGTTCTTGACACTGCCAATGTTTTTCCCAAGACCCGAGACCTGAGACCTATCACCCAATTTTCTTCGTCGCTTGGCCAAAACTGTGCCAGAATAGGCGCTACAACTTGGGGGTGGCCCGTGACTTTCGGTTCGAAAGGTTCGCTGGTTTCCGCTGCACTTCTCACCTTTTGCCTGTGCCCGGCATTCTCCTCCGCGCAAGTTTCCTACTCCGAACAAGTTGAAATTAAGCCGCCACTCATTCGATCTACTGACCCGCCGGCGCCCGATGCGAGTCCGTCGATCCTCGAGGCGCGAGCCGATCAACTGCGGACGCAAAAGCTGTTCCTGGATGCTCTTGACTACTATCGCGCTGCCCTGGCCAAGGGGCCGCATTCTGCGCCGATCCTCAACAAAATTGGTATCACCCAATTGATGATGCAACGCTATAAAGAGGCAAAAAAATCCTTCGATCAGTCGATCAAGATCAATAAGAAGTTCGCCGACGCCTACAACAATCTCGGCGTGGTGCTCTATGAAGAGAAAAAGTACGGACCGGCAGTGAAGGAATATCGGCGCGCCATCGCAATTGACGAGACCTCGGCGTCGTTCTTCAGCAATCTGGGCGCGGCGCTATTCGCCAAGAAGGAATTTGACCCCGCTGTGCTCGCGTATCAAAAAGCAGTTGAACTCGATCCCGATGTCTTTGAGCGGACATCGCGCGGTGGCGTGCAGGCGCAGTTGCCTAGTCCGGACGATCGCGCACACTACGATTACACCGTGGCCAGGCTCTACGCCAAGATGGGCTTCTCCGATCGGTCATTGGAGTATCTGAGAAAGGCGATGGAAGAGGGATACAAGGACTTCAAGAACGTCTACAAGGACACGGAATTCGCCGAGTTGCGGAAAGACAAGCGGTTCACTGAACTGGTTTCGGCGAAAGTTCCTGCGCTACCGGAGTAGATTTTTTTAACAACGTGAAATCCAAGGGGCTTTGCGGATGGTTTCGCAGAGCCTTTTTCTTTGTAAGTTCCTGCAAAATATTGAGTCGGCGCATTTTACAAAGATTTACAAAATTAGACGGAACTTAATCTGGTTACGGTGTTTACTAGGTTCACATACTCCTGAAAACAACAGGGTGAGTAAGGAGAAACGGTAGCCCATCGGATGCTGACCCGAGCACGCCCCAAGCAAGCATCCGGTGGGTTTTTTCTTTAGCTGGCAGCTCTCAGCTGCTGGCTTTAAGCCTAAGATCGAACCAAAACCGCCGAGGATGCAGAGTACGCTGAGTTTGCGGATTCATGCGGTGTTTCTTGGACTGGATTTCTGCTCTGAGAAGGCCTGACTTCTCGGTTCCTTGCAGGCTTGGCGCCTATTGTTCGACTCACTGCACGGTTGGGCTGTGCTCGCCGATATAGGCTTCCACAACTTTCTTGAACTTCCCTTGGGCTTTGAGGATGAATTCGACGGCGTCGCGAAGGGCGCCGTCTCCGCCGGCGTGCGAAGTTACGTAGTGGGCTTCTTTTTTCACCTCAGCTCGAGCATTCTTCACCGTTTCGCTCAAAGCCCAGGCTCCCATGAGTATCGATCAAAGCCAAAAGACAAACGAACAAGACACCCGCGCCGCCATCAACCGCTTCAACGACGCCTTCAATCGCCACGACACGGACGCCCTTGCCACATGCCTGACCGACGACACTGTCTTCGAAGACACGGCGCCCGCGCCAGATGGCCGCCGGGTCGAAGGGAAAGCCGCGGTCGTCGAATTCTGGCGCGAATGGTTCACGAACAACACCGAGGCACATTTCGACGCTGAGGAAGTGATCGTGAGTGGAGATCGCGCAGTCGTCCTCTGGATCTACCGCAAGATGCGCAACGGTCAACCCTGGCACCTGCGGGGTGTGGACATCTTCAAAGTTCGGGAGGGCAAAGTCGCGGCGAAACTCGCTTATGTAAAAGGCTGACCGCGCCACGCCGCCACGTTGTCAACCAATATCTGCCGCTATCTCCCGCGCTACGCTGCCTTCGCGGCCTCCCACTTAGGCTTCATTTCCCTGCCCCATTTCTGAGGGTCTTCGTTGTGCATCTTCTCCATGGCTTTCGCGGTTTCCGGATGCTTCTCGATCACATGCTTCGTCATGGTCTGCACCATTTCATCCCACGATTCGGCCGACAGCTTCTGATCGCACGGTCCACCGAGTTGTCTACAGGTCATAGTTTTCATGAATCTTAGAAAGCGCCGCCGGGCTCGAGGGTTGTCGCTAAAAAGCCAGTCATCGTCCTGACCCGGAATCTATCTGTGATTCAAACCCCGGCGCGAGCAAGAAAGTCGTAAGCGCTGCCAATCTGCAAAACAAAGGCCTCGGCGCGCTTCGATCCGCAGGTCAGTCCACGAAACGCGGCGACAGAATCCTGTAATTCGTAGTAGCGATCCGGTGTCTGGCTGGCATGCGCGTAGCAAGCGGCCTTCTTCTTATCGGAGACATCCGAAATATCCACGTAGTGCGTGGGCGCGGGGAACTGCGTCGTATCTTCTCCGTCGGAAACCTCGTAGTAGTAGAGAGCAAAACGTCGCTTCAGTTGCTTCCACGCTTCATAGGTCAAGTTCGCAATCGCACGATGATCCGGATGGTTGTCGATCATCCAGTGCGTGAACACCGCATCCGGCTTTTCGGCTTCGATGATCTTCTGAAATGCTTCATAGTGCGAGTTGTCGACAATTGCATGCCCGTTCGTCTGATTCGCATAGACGGGCCGCGCATTCAGGATCTCGCACGCCTTCTTCGCCTCCGCAATGCGCGTCGCCGCCGAAGTCTCTTGCCAGGCACCGTCATTCAAATAGAGCAGCACGACTTCGTGGCCCATCGCGGCAAGTCGTGCGATGGTCCCGCCGCAACCGTACTCCGGATCACCAGGATGTCCTCCGGTCACAATAATTTTCGATTTCGAATCCTGCGTAGCCCGCGCCAGCGTTTTCGTCATCGTCACCCCTGCCAGCGTTCCTGCACTCAATAACATCTCTCGACGATTCATTTCGGAATCTCCCGCTCCGCAGTGTAAAAGCAGCCGAGCCCTTGGTGATAAAATTCCCAGTCCATTCAAACGGCAAATCCGATCCCGGGAGAACCACTTGACCTCACTCCGTTCTTTGGCAGCCTACGCTCTTCTGTTTACATTTCCCCAGTTAGCAGCAGCGCAGGCCGCTTCTGAGCCGAATCCGGCGCCAGATAAATCGGCCGCCATGCTCGGCTACACACCGCAGACCTCCGCGACCGAGCGTGATTGGGAAAAGAAATTCCAGGACGGCATTGTCGCCAACAACATCCGCGAAAACATGAGGCGTCTCAGTGCGCGTCCCCATCACGTGGGCTCGCCCTACGACAAAGACAACGCTGAGTGGATGCTCGCCCGCTTCAAAGAATGGGGGCTCGACGCCCACATCGAGAGCTTCGACGTTCTCTTTCCCACGCCGAAAGAGCGTTCGCTCGAAATGATTTCTCCCAAGCCGTTCAAGGCAAAGATGCAGGAACCGGTTCTCGCCGTCGATCCCACATCGAACCAGACTTCTGAACAGCTTCCGACCTACAACGCGTATTCCGCCGATGGAGACGTCACCGGCCCGCTCGTTTACGTGAACTTCGGCAATCGCGAAGACTACGACGAACTCGATCGCCTCGGAGTTTCCACGAAAGGCGCGATCGTCATCGCCCGTTATGGCTCCGGCTGGCGCGGCGTGAAGCCCAAAGTCGCAGCCGAACACGGAGCGGTCGGCTGCATCATCTACTCCGACCCGCGTGAAGACGGATTTTTCTACGGCTCCGATTATCCAACGGGCGGATGGCGGTCCAAAGACGGCGTACAGCGCGGCAGCGTTATGGACACCGATTATCCCGGCGATCCATTGACTCCCGGCGTCGGCGCGATTCCGGGCGCGAAACGCCTCGCCATTAAAGACGCGAAGACGATCACGAAAATTCCAGTGCTGCCGATTTCGTATGCCGACGCTCAGCCGTTTCTCGAAGCGCTGCAAGGCCAGATCGCTCCGGAAGGGTGGCGCGGAGGCTTGCCCATGACCTATCACGTGGGACCCGGCCCCGCGCGCGTGCATCTAAAAGTCGCGTCGAATTGGGACACTAAGCCGCTCTACGACGTCATCGCAACCATTCCCGGATCATCGCCGGATCAGTGGGTGATTCGCGGCAATCATCACGACGCGTGGGTCAATGGCGCGGATGATCCCATCGCCGGGATGGCTCCCGAACTCGAAGAAGCCCGCATGTTCGGAGAGCTTCACAAACAAGGATGGACTCCCAAGCGCACCATCATCTACTGCGCCTGGGACGGCGAGGAACCGGGGCTTCTCGGCTCGGTCGAATGGGTCGAGACTCACCGCGACGATCTGCAAAAGCACGCCGTCTTGTATCTCAACACTGATGGCAATGAGCGCGGATTCTTCGGCGCAGGTGGCACGCAGGACTTGCAACCGTTCATCAGCGGTGTCGCGCGCGACATTAACGATCCCGAGAAGAACATTTCAGTCTTCCAGGGCTTGCGGGGAAACTGCGCCAGGATTGGCTTTGAATTTCGCGAGGGCCTTGCTGTAGCGCTCGGAGCTTTTCTTCAGAAGTTCCAGCGAATTCTTCATCGGCGAAAAATTCATATAAGGCGGGACAGCTTCGACCGGGGGCGGAACATAAGTCTTGTGCGGGTCGGAGGTGGCAGTGAAGACTCCTTCTTCGAGTTCGAGATTGCGCTCGGTGAATTCGTCCTGCTTGTCTTTCAGAAGTTTCTCCAGATCGGATTCATATTTCGCGATGGCTTCGGCCTGCGGCGCATAGTCGTACGGAAGCAGATCGGAATCGGCGAAGCGCATGATGGCGGTGCCGGATGTTTGGGCGAGCGCGCGTCCGTAGGAAAAGTCGTTGTCGGAGAAGTGCGTGTACCAGTAGAAATCGTCGTAGATAGAGTGATACTGATCGCCTTCATCTTCGCCGCCGAATCCGATATCGAGTGACGG
>Ga0206976_1261_pt1 | contig 13007 bp, 12 predicted proteins | sample Alteio_BWOrgHeat_82_FD_152926 | JGI IMG/M metagenome (GOLD analysis project Ga0206976, IMG submission 152926) | Enriched cells from forest soil in Barre Woods Harvard Forest LTER site, Petersham, Massachusetts, United States -... | ecosystem: Environmental > Terrestrial > Soil > Temperate forest >... | reverse complement strand
TGACCCAGTCTGCATTCTTGATCACTCTCGTGTTGTGTTCGATCACGATAACGGTGTTACCGGCGTCCACGAGTCGGTTCATGATCTCCAACAGGTGACTGAGATCCGACATGTGTAAACCGGTTGTGGGCTCATCCAGCACATAGATGCTGCCCTGTTTGTGCAGTTCACTCGCCAGTTTGATGCGCTGGCACTCGCCGCCGGAGAGCGTGCTCAGCGGCTGGCCTAGCGTCAGGTAATGGAGCCCGACGTCGCTCATGGCCTGTAGCTTGCTCGTGATCTTGTCGATCTTGAAGTATTCGAGCGCCTGCCTGACCGTCATTTCCAGCACATCATTGATCGATTTTCCGTTGAGCTTGTGTTCCAGCACTTCCTCTTTGAATCGTTTGCCTTCGCAGATCTCGCAGGGAGACTTGACCTCGCCCATCGCGGGGATCTCCGTGTAGATCACGCCCAATCCCTGACAGTTCTCGCAGGCGCCTTCCGAATTGAAGCTGAATAGGGATGGGCTCACCTTATTCGCGGCCGCGAAGGCCTTTCGCACCTCGTCCATGATGCCGGTGTAGGTGCCGGGATTGGAGCGGCTCGAAATACCTACAGGGGATTGGTCGATCACAATGCAATCCGAGTGTTGACGAAGAAAGGTCTGATGAATTAGCGAACTCTTCCCAGAACCTGCCACCCCGGTGATCACTGTGAGTACACCCTTCGGGATGTCCACGCTCACGTTCTGCAAGTTGTTGGCTTTTGCATTCTTGATCGGCAGTTTTCCTTTTGGGGAACGGAAATCGCTTTTGATTGAAACCGACTGTTTCAAATATTTTCCGGTCAGCGTGTCCGCGCTCAACAGGTTCTTGAACGGACCTTCGTACATGATCTGGCCACCCTGGGATCCCGCATGCGGCCCTACATCCACAACATGGTCAGCCACCTTAATGACATCAGGATCATGCTCCACGACGAGAACCGTATTCCCACGATCGCGTAATTGTTGAAGAAGCTCATTCAGACGATGCACATCGCGCGGGTGAAGCCCGACGCTGGGCTCGTCGAACACATACATCACGTCCACCAGGTTGCTGCTCAGGTGTTTGACGATCTTCACGCGCATCGATTCGCCGCCAGAGAGCGTGTCGGTTTCACGATTCAAGGAGAGGTATTCGAGGCCAATATCCACAAGATATTGCAGGCGCTGGATCAGTGTTTTCAATATGGGTGCGGCTTTCGGTTCCTTGATCGTTTTGATCACACCGATCAACTTGGCTACTTCCATCGAGGCCAGCTCGGCGATGTTGTATCCGTCGATCTTGCACTTCAGCACCTCCTGGCTTAAGCGCGCGCCTTTACAGACCGTGCACGGCGCCATAGTCATGTAAGGCGCCACCGACTTTTGTGTACGTTCCGACATGGTCTTCACGTCGCGCGTGATGTATTTGGCGGTGAATCTGCTGATGATGCCTTCGCACGTGATATTGAAGCTCTTACCTCCGACCTTTGTTTTTATTTTGTAGGGTTTGCTGTAGAGGAGCAGTTCCATTTCCTTTTCGCTGAACTTCGAGAGCTTTTTGTCCATGTCGAAGAGCTTGGACTGGACGAGGAAGGTCCAGTACCAGCCGTCGACGGCATATTCGTGGAACAGGATCGCGCCTTCGTTCAGTGTTTTGGATTTATCGAGGAACAGGTCCAGGTCCACGCCCACTTTGCGGCCGAGGCCATTGCAGTTCGGGCACATGCCCTTGGGGTCGTTGAACGAAAATACGTTCGTATGTCCCACATGTGGTTTGCCGATCTGCGAATACAACCGGCGCAGCACCGGATAGATGTCGGTGATCGTGCCCATCGTCGAATGGGACCCGCCGCCGAGCCGTTTCTGGTCCACGACGATCGGCATGCTCAAGTTCTCAATGGCATCGGCGTCCGGCTGGGAGTAGCGCGGCAGGAAGGTGCGGATGAACATGCTGAAATTCTCGTTCATCTGGCGTTGTGCTTCGGTCGCGACGGTATCGAAGACGATCGACGATTTGCCGGAACCCGAGACGCCGGTAAAGATCGTGATCTTGCGTTTTGGGATGCGCAGCGAGACGTTCTTGAGATTATTCTCACGCGCCCCGCGAATCTCGATGTATTCCTGAGACATGGTTTCCTCTACGCTCGGCAGCTCGCTTTTCCATGTGCAGCTTTCACCTTCGCAACTAAATTAGCTGCGCTCAGCGTAAGCTATCTTTTGAGCATACAAAAACAGAGATTGTTGCCGTCTGGATCGGTCACCGCAAACTCGCGTAGTCCCCACGTCTGATCAACGGGAGCGGTGTGAATGGGAGAGTCCGGACGCTGTGTCGTATTCAGCCCCCGGGCGCGAAAGGTCACGTAACGCTCATCAACGTCGTCCACAAACACACGGTTGACGGAGCCGAACACGCCGTCCCCTGAATGACGCGAAAGCTGTAATTCCGCCCCGTCTCGAACCAGGTCAATGACTCCGTTGGCCATCTCGCTGTCTTCATGCCCCGGCCACTTGCGCTTGAAGTCGAGAACTTCGGTGTAGAAGTGCAAAGATCGTTTCAAATCGCTGGATTTGATCACGGGAACAATCTTCATGACATTCTCCCGGAAAGCAGGCCAATAGAATACCCAGATGTGACACCACGAGGTTTCCGGGGGTCTCTGGTTAACGATAATTGCCCCTCCCCCGGTGTTTCTTTGTAAATGCTGATTCTAAAGGAAAGCGGGCGATTGTAAGCGGCTTAGGATCAGCATTTGCAGGGGGCATTGGAAGTGCTAATTCTAAAGGGGTTGCGGGAGATATTATCGGGCGCGGATTTTTGTGGTCGGGAGTGATGAAAAGAGGTGCGGCAAGTACGACACACATAACGGTAGCATGGATTGTTTTTACTGTCAATTACTATTATTGAATATATATCATTCGAACGTGAGACGGGGAAGTGGAATGGATTGAAGCCGTTGGCGGGAAATTCGGAGTTTGATGAGACGTTTTGAAGTCAGGCCAGAAATCAAAGTTGCCACAAGCCGTGGGCCACATCTCCCTGAAGGTAGATCGCGAACGTACCCCTTCCTGGAATCTCCAGCGGGGGGTGAGCAACCAAAGCGCCCTGCTTTGATGCCGCACCTAACGCTGCTTCGATGTTGTCAACGAGCCAATACGGGCGAACGACGGGCTCCTCCGTATCCCGCAAGGGGCCGCGCACGCCAATGCTTCCCCCATCCGGCAGCGGAGCCGTCCGCGCACCTCCAAGAAGCAGGTCAGCTAATCCAAACTTGATGCCGTGTGCAGCCTCATAGGCAGCACACACAGCATCTACATCCGAAGCGACGATTTCTAGGTAGTGAACCTTCATCCCAAACCCCCTCGTTTTTGCGGCCTAACTTACGTTTAGGCCGGCCTGGATAGGACGGGTCACGGTCTCCCTAAGAAGACAGTGCCCACGCTGAGGGCCGTCGTGAAACAGGCACGCGACAGCGAGCCAGGATAACGCACGTAAGAAGGCCGCCCGGGTGGTCCCCAGTTCCTAGCGAAAACGTCTAAGAAAAGTCAAAACCCGCACCCTCAAAAACCGGAACGTGCCCCACCCTTTCGCCTTTGCTTTTAGAAAGGGTGGGCATTCTGCACTTCGGCTTTCGGCATTTCACCTAACGGATTGTCTCTCATCGCTTTTTGCTTTTGCTGACTTTCGCTCGAGGGCGCGCAGGCGCTTTGATTTTCAATTTGAACTGATTGTATTCGATGGCAGCGCGTACGAGATTTTTTAGAGCGCGCGCGTTAATCTTGTCGCCCTCCAAAAGATCGACGGCTCGCCATTTGTTGCCTTCGAGGCCGGCGTTGAAGAGTTTTTCTGGATCCGGGAGGCTCGCCCCGTTGGAAAAAGTTAGCTTCACCTTATCCTTGTGGGCGTTGCCGACCGCGATCATTCCGTCGCGAGACCACACTGGGCTTCCCATCCACTTCCATTCTTCGATGATCTCCCGGTCGGCCTCAAGGATGCTCTTGCGTACGTTGGCGAGCGTTTTGCCGCGCCAGTCTGTGAGAGATGCGATTAGCTCGTCGATACGTTGTGATGGATTCATTGGATCTTTATACCTCGAAAGCTTGTGCTATTTTCATGCGAATAGTTTCGCAGCAGGCTCTTGTTGAGCCGATCTCTTTGAAAAAAGACGTCGAACGACATGGCCTTTCCACAGCCACAATCCCGACACGACAAGTACAGGAACGTAGACATACCGAGTGACGGCGGCGTAGTTCGGGATTTGGTCAAACGGACTATAGATATAGCCGACGATGGGAATAGCCAAGACGATGTGAATCCAGCGAACGATCGAACGTTTTGTTGCTTCTTTCATGACTCATTTTCCTCCTTTTATTCACTACTCTTGAGCCGCTTCAGGCGGCCAATTGGGCGCTTCGATACCGAACTGCTTTGCATACTCCATGTGCAATCGCTGCCAGCCGCCGAACTTTATCGCGTTGCCACCAACCATGCGGCCGATAGGAGTTCCGCTGAGAAGGCGATCCAGAACGTCGAAACAGATGTGCCACCCGGCAGCACCCATGGCGATAAAGGGGCGACCGATGTTGGTCCACAGCGTAAGGCGCGTACCGCCGCCAGACGCTTCCAGTTCCCACCGCATGTTATGGTCGCCCCAGTTGTACTCCAGCGCATGGGGAGCGTCGGCTCGCGTCACTCTTGCTTCGGAAATGCTCGGTTTGGGCGAGGCCACCGTGGTGAGCTTCGCCGTGGCGCCAACCGTGCCCAGGCTCCCATCGGCGTCAAAGGGCGCCCACTCGCGCAGATGCGCTGGGTCGGTAAGCGCCTGCCAGACTTTTTCCGGCGCGTGGCGCAGTTCTCTGACGAGAACGAGCGTCCACTTCTCTCCGTCCTTTTGAATCTGCGCTCCGTAGGCCGGGCCCGGTATGTACTGTGCGCCCTCGCTCATCTTCTTCTCCTTGTCCTACTGCGCCGCTCCATCCGCGGCGACCATGCTGGTTACCGGGCGCCCTACCACTTTGCTAGTTGCGTCAGCTGAACAAGATTGCCGCAAGTGTCCTTCAGCATCGTAATGGTCGAACCGGTCACGTCCGTGGGCGGCATGGTGAACTCCGCGCCGCGGGCCTTGATTCTCTCGTAGTCGCCTTTGATGTCGTCGGTGAAGAACATGATCGCGGGCTGGTTCTGTTGAAAAGTCGCCTGCTGATAGGCTTTGGCGGCGGGGTTGTTGTTCAGCGCCAGCTGCAGCTCAACGCCGTTCGGATCCTCGGCCGGAACCACCGTCAGCCATCGATAGGGGCCCTGGCTGAAGTCGTTTTTCTTGGTGAAGCCCAGTGTCTCCGTATAGAAGCGCAAGGCTTTCTCCTGATCGTCTACGTATAGCGTGGTTACTTTGATTTTCATTTCGTTTCTCCTTTCTTATGTCCGCGGTTTGCGCCGCGGCGATTTCTTGTTGCTTTCTTTTTCGTCGGTGTTGCCATCGTTGGTGTAGATGGATCGATGCGGTCCAGATGGCGCTCGAGAGCATCCACGTGCGTGGACCAGAGCCGGCGGAACGGAGCCAGCCAGTCCTCCACTTCCTGAAGCGATTCGGGTTTCAGACGGTAGAGACGGCGTTGTGCGTCCACGGAGGCCTCCACGAAACCGGCCTCGCGCAGCACGCGCAGGTGCTTCGACACCGTCGGCTGCGTCATACGGAGCCGGCGCTCGATCTCCCCCACCGACTGTTGTGACGAGACCAAAAGGCTCAGTATCGCGCGGCGGTTCGGCTCCGCAATGATTTCGAAAGATTCCATGCTCTAAATATACTCCATAGCGTATATACGTGTCAAGGTATATTTTTGCGTGATTCAGGCAATGCCGGCAAAACTAGGTTTTGTTAGGGGAGTGCCCCACACGTCGCACTTAGGTGTGGGGTTTTTGACTTTCCTACGCATTCCCGCACAGGGGTGGCCCCTGCCGTTTGCCGCAGGCTAGGCGGGCGGTCTTTTAGTGAGGCGAAGGCGGGATCCTACTCGCCCGCCGAAATATGCAAGCCCACCGATTTGCCGCTCAGGTACATCCCGATAGCGGCCCTATTCTTGGAATCCCGAGCGGACCAGACTGTCATCTGCGAGCCTGAAAGTTCGTCGGCCTCGGTGCTCTGTTCTGTCAACCAACTGGAAGGTATCAGCATCCGCAGCAACCCTACAAGATCAAGAAATTCACTCTCCGCGGCCGCCTCCGAATCTTGCGGCCAGTAGCAAACGTATTGCGCAGCTTGCCTGCCAAGTGTCCCCGGCGAAGTTGCTTTAGTACTCTTTGCGGATACCGGCGCGAAACTACCTCCCGCCAAGGAATGATTCCTTGAGCGGGATCCTGTGCCCGCAGAAGGCTCCGCATGAATCATGCAGCTCGCCGCCCCGGAGAGTTTCGCCGTATCCTCTAATGGCATGGACTTGGACGGCGCGGAACCCCCGCTCCTAATCCCAAGTTGCCGGAAGGAACTCGAGCGGTTTTCCAACACTTTCTTGAGTCCCTGGCACAAATCGTCGCAGTCACCGTACCTCTTCGATGGTCGCACTCCGGAGTTCTCCACCGCAGGTTCAGCGCGCAAGTTAGCTGTAGCCGCCGGCGCAGTAGTTGGCGGTATAGGATTTGCCGGTGCAGCAGTTGCTGCCGGGGGCTGCGGTGTCACTGCCAGAGCCGAAGCTGCGCGCGGCTGCGGTGGTTCAGACTTCGCCGATGCTGTCAGCTCCAATGCGCGCGACGGTGGCGCCGGATTCTGCGCCAGATTCACCGATGAGTTCAACGAAAACGAAATCCTCGACGTGCCATCGCTCTGTCGAACCGTTTGCAGATGCAATGGACACTGTCCCAGGTAGGGTCCAGCTGCGATGTAAGGTCCTTCCACGTGGTACCCGCCATAGTTGGTTGTTTCGAACCGAGCCGCCTCACAGCCCTGTGGCCCCGCGTCAACATAATGATCCTCGCCAGGGGACTCGCCCTTGAATTGCCACAAATACTGGAGCTCATGAAGGTCGGCCATTGTCTTCGCATACCACTCTTCCGCTTCCTGAGCTGGAACCTCCGCGGAGCACATGTACACCGGCACTTCGCTGCTCAGCCAAACATCTGTGTGGCAGGGCACATGGATGGCCCCTACCGAAAGGTCAGGGTTCGGCGGTGTGGGCAGGGGATCTTTAGGTTTAAGCCGTGTGCTGCCGCGAAATTCGCGAAAATCGGTTCCCGCCGCATAAAGAATATATTGGAGACTCCAGCACGCGCGGTCCTGCTGGTTCTTGCACTGCGCGAACGTGGGAACTGCGAATAAACTCGCAAAGAAAAGAGAAAGAAACCAAGAAAATTTTCTATTCATGTCTTGCCTGCCCTCGAGACGAGACACACTTGTACTGTAGGCAAGGACAGAGAGCAGGGAGTGCCCCAGCGGCAGCAAGCGCGTACTTCAACGACTCCAGCTACGTACGAACCATCCTGCAGTTGGTAAAGAAACAGATGGGATTGACGCCCCGAGGGTTGCCCATCCCTTACCACAGGAATCGGCCTCCCGCGCGCCCGCGTCACCCAACCTGGTTCGACTTATCCAACCCACTTCACAACAACCCAGCGTCGCGAGAATTGTTGCGCGGGCAGTAAAAATGTAGGGGCGCGATTCATCGCGTCCCTCTCTTCCATTGCGCAACATTCCGCGCAGCCAGCGCAGGCGCCCAGGTTTCGCCCGTCTGCTAATGCAAGAGAGCGGCAAGACGTCTTAACAGACTCCCCAACGAACTGGGGGGCTTCGCCTCGCCACTCTCTTGCACCTCCACTCTCCCGCCGTGAAATCCAAGTGTCCATACCAGAACACCTGTAGGCCGAGGCGCACTTGCTGCAGTCATTCCAATTTTGCTGGTGGCCATCCGAAGGTGTTTTTGCTACCGCCTTCTATGGCTGGAGAACGGTAAGACCAGGGATCAACTGAAAGTGGCGAGCGTTCAGGGTTAGAACACCGTAACCAAGGTGCAGCGCAGTCGCGCCAATTAGAAGGTCTTCGAACGCGATGCTGACTCCGCGGGCTGCTTGTTCGCCCTCCAACCTGCCCGCAAGTTGAGCAATTTCGAGCGTTACCGAGTAAACAGCCATGTCGCGACACAGTTCTTCGGTAAAGGCTCGCCGCCGCTCCCGGTCAGCATCGCTCTTCGCCCGATAGATGCCATGCGTCAGCTCAACGATGGTAACTGCGGAAAGGCCAGACTCGGTCTCGCCGTGCTTCGCCTGCACACGTTTGAGGATTTCTCGCACACTCTCGCCGCGTCGCTCACCAGCGATGAGGATGCTCGAGTCGAAAATTAGTCCCATGCGGAGAGGTCGCGCGGTTTTCGGCTATTAATGATCTCTTTGAGGTCCGCGGCAAATTCCGCGTCCAGCGTAGGCTCATTTCCAAGTTCCTTGGCATGTGCTTCCGCCAAGGCGATGGATTCAGAAAGCAAACGTCCACGCGGAGATTCCGCTGCCCGCACCACGGCCACAGGCCGCGAGTCCCGCTCAATAATGACTTCCGCCCCCGCGCTTACGCGTTCGAGCAACGCAGCGAAGTCGCTCGCCGCCTCTGCGTCCGACACATAAATGACGTGCTTTGCCATGACCAGATTATACATCGCTCGTGCGCGGCCTAGCCTGGCGAAGTTCGACGCAGGCAGGTGGCACTTCCTTAACTCGACCAGAAGGTTTTGACTTTATCTTTTTCCGTCGGGTAATGCATCCCTATGGTTTTCAGGGTGCGGGTTTTGAATTTTCCCGTACATGTATTTGAACCTATGTCGAGCGATCTTCTGGGCGGTCACCGGAACGTTTTCTTACCCGCTAGGCGCTGTAGTTCGCCACAACTCGCGCCGCTTTTCCAGTCGCTGACAGCTCCATGAATTCCGCCGTGCGCGTCCCCTTTTGATTGAGGTAGCAGAGCACCACGCTGTTTACGCCCCAGAACACGTCCTCAAGTTTAAAGTGGAGTTCGGGATAGGCCGCAAGCCCTCGCTGAAAGTAAGCCCACAAGTTTGCCTTTCCGACCACCTTGCCATCCGGCGTCCCGAAGATCTGCGCGGCCACCGGCGAAGTCAGCTCCATGTCCTCTTCATAGTGCCCCAGGATCATATCCAGATCATGAGCGTTCCAAGCCGCCACCCAATGCTCAGCCAACTTCCAAGCCTCGTCTCGCGTCACTCCCGTCCCTCCAGCCACTCGTAAATACCTACCAGCGACTATCCTCGCGCCACTTCCAGCCCGCCCAGTCCCTCCTATATTGTCATCCCGCCTGCCCTGTTTACCCTGAGCCTAAAAGGGAGCGAAGCCGAGGGATCTGCTTTTTCCTCTCTACTCACTGCTCACTACTCACCACTCACCACTCACCACTCTCCCCTCCACCGCGGAGTTTCCAATCTGCCGACTCTCAACTTTCGACTCTCAACTTGGTTCTGTTACCATGCCCTCCGCATCCAGGAGCCATCCATGCCTGAGACCCTTCTTTCCGCCCTCTTCCGCATCGTCGTTCTCTTGTCTCTCGCCACCTCTGCCATCTCCGCCCAAACTACGCCCTCCTCATCACCACTCCGCGTCGGCATCGCCGGGCTCGTTCACGGCCACGTCGGCGGTTTTCTCCAGCAAAATCAGCACCGCGCTGACATTCAAATCGTCGGCGTCGCTGAAGCAGACCCTAAACTCGCCTCGTTCTATGAATCGAAGTTCTCGCTACCGCACACCATCTTTTTCGCCAGCGTCGACGAGATGATTGAGAAGACCAAGCCGCAAGCTGTCCTTGCCTACACAAATACATTCGATCATCGCAGCGTCGTCGAGGCCTGCGCCCGCCATGGCGTCCCCGTGATGATGGAAAAGCCTCTGGCCGTCAGCCTCGAAGATGCGCTCGCCATGCAAGCCGCCGCTCAACGTGGAAAAATCCAGGTCCTCGTAAACTATGAAACGACCTGGTATCGCAGCAATCGCGCCGCTTACGATCTCGTCCACGAAAACGCCATCGGCGACATCAGAAAAGTTGTGGTTCATGACGGACATTCCGGACCGAAGGAAATTAACGTCGAACCCTGGTTCCTCAACTGGCTCACCGATCCAAAATTAAACGGCGCCGGCGCGCTCTTCGATTTTGGCTGCTATGGCGCCGATCTAATGACCTGGCTCACGGACAATCGCAGGCCGGACACGGTCACCGCTGTCACGCAGCAAATTAAGCCGGACATTTATTCGCGAGTCGACGACGAAGCCACGATTGTTCTGACCTATCCGAAAGCCCAGGCGATTCTGCAGGCTTCCTGGAACTGGCCGTTCGACCGCAAGGACATGGAAGTCTACGGACAAACCGGCTACGCCATCACCGTGAAGCGCGACTCCGTCCGCGTCCGCCTCCCCAAGCAGGACGAAAAACTCATAGACGCAAAGCCGCTCGATCCCCAAGAAAGTGACTCCATGAATTATCTGAGAGCTGTCGTTCTGGATGGCGTGCAACCGCGAGGACTTTCTTCGCTAGAAACCAACATAATTGTCACGGAGATTTTAGACGCCGCGCGCCAATCCGCGGTGACTGGCAAGACGATTCGCCTGGCGGATAAACAATGAACGAGCGATTTGGAGTGCGGCGGCTCTGCTGCCGCTTTTCTCACCGATCTGCACGACTCCATATTTCGGGTAACGCAATAATGTGTGCCAGCACGCGCGGGATGCGCACCTTATTTTGCGTGAACAGGACTATCAAGAACATCTCGCACTTTTTGCACAAGCGCCCCCGGCGTAAAGGGTTTCTGCAAGAAAGAAAGCCCTGCCTCCAGCACGCCGCCTTGCGCCAAAACATTGTCCGTATAACCGGACATATAAAGCACGCGCGTTCCAGGATGACGAGCAGTAATCCGCTGAGCCAGTTCGCGCCCGCTCGTCCCCGGCATAATAATGTCCGTCAACAAGAGATGAATTTTCGCACCGTGCTTCTGGGCGTATTGCTCCGCTTCCTTCGTACTCTTCGCGGCCACCACTGCATATCCCTTGGCGGAAAGAATTCTGCCGGCAAGCTCGCGCACAGCTTCTTCGTCTTCCACCAGCAAAATCGTCTCGCTACCCTTGCCCGCCGCGGGGACTTCCACAACTTCCGGCTTGGCTTCCACTTGGGCCGTAACCCGCGGTAGATACACCTTGAACGTGCTTCCTTTTCCCGGCTCGCTGTATACCCAGATATATCCGCCGCTCTGCTTCACGATTCCATACACGGTGGACAGCCCCAGCCCGGTGCCCTGGCCGCTCCCCTTCGTCGTGTAGAACGGCTCGAAAATGTGCGCGACAGTTTCGGGGCTCATGCCAATTCCGCTATCCGATACGGCCAGCATCACATACGACCCAGGCTTGACGGAAACGTGATCGCGCGCGTACGTCGAGTCCAACTCCACGTTCAGAGTTTCCACCGTCAACCGACCACCCTTAGGCATGGCGTCGCGCGCGTTCACCACCAGATTCATGATCACTTGCTCGACTTGCGCTGGATCCGCTTTCACGTGTCCCACATTTGTGCCGCACCGCGTCACCATCTCGATGTGTTCGCCCATCAGCCGGCCCAAAAGCTTGTCCAGCCCCAGCACAATGGCGTTTAGGTCGATAATCTTGGGCTGCAACACTTGCCTTCGGCTGAAAGCCAGCAATTGGCGGATCAGCGTGGAAGCACGCTCAGCCGCGTTCTCAATTTGCTGGATATCAGCGCGCAGATCCGGCTGCATCCCGGTGCGCTGCTCTGCCAGCTCTGCATAGCCCTTGATGATCGTCAAAAGATTGTTGAAGTCATGCGCGATGCCGCCCGCCAGCCGCCCCACCGCTTCCATCCTTCGCGATTGCTGCAGCTGATTCTCGAGTAGCTTGCGCTCCGTGATATCGACGATGATCCCTTCCATCACCGGATGGCTGTAGCTCCCCGAAACGACCACGGCCGTGTCGCTTACCCAGATAACCGCTCCATCCTTGCGCACAATCCGGTATTCCGCCTGGAAGCGCTCACCGCGTAAGCTCGCTTCTTCGGCCGCCTCGATAACGGCGTGATCTTCCTGCGGAATGTGGCGCATCCAATCGCGAGAACTCGCAAGCCAATCGTCCTGCGAGTATCCCGTGATGGCCTCGACTTGCGGGCTGATGTAGTGCCATTGGCCTTTGACTCCCAGCTCCGCGATGTAACTTATGGCCGCGACCTGCTCGACCAGTGTGCGGTATTTGTTCTCTGCGTCGGCTCGCGCTTTTTCGGCTTCTTTTCGCGCGCTGATATCGTGCCCGATGCATGCGGTAACACCGTTGGCGAGCGAAGTGATCGCCATCTCGACGGGAAACATGGTTCCATCCCGTCGTCGCAGGTTGATTTGCCCGGACCATTTACCCTCAGGCCCGAGGGATTTCCGAACCTGCTGCTCGAGTACTGCGATGTCGCGCGGGTCGTAAATCTGCCGCCAATTTACGCCCAGCATGGTCTCCGGGCTTTCGTGTCCCATCATTCGTGCGAATGCCGCATTGACGTAGATGTGTTTTCCGTCTTCGCCCAGTATGGAAATTCCGTCAGCTGCGGCGTCCATGGCCAGCGCCTGCCGCCGCACCGTCTCCGCGGTTTTTGCTTCGCGGTATGCGCTGATGCCGATTCGCGCGGCGAAACAAAGGATGGAAACGCCAAGAAGTGAAAAGCGAAGAATGCGCCATTCGGAAGGGAATTGGGCTACCTGCACCAGAACGATCAGTGGCGCCAGGACAAAAATGGCGTTCTTTAGCACTACGCCGCTGAACGTTTTCCGCCCGGCGGGCAGCGCGGCTTCAGGAACCGGCGAAGGCTGCCAACGCGCTGCCCAGAAGGCTGCCCATAGAAACGGCAGAGTGTAGCAGAGGTCAACGAGCGTTCCTGTAAGCGCAGCCTTCAGGGAATGCAAATATGCGGAAAAAGCGGAGCTTGCTGTAAAGATGAAAAAATATAGCGCAAAACCCGCATACAATTTGCGAATGAAC
>Ga0206976_1259_pt1 | contig 13202 bp, 12 predicted proteins | sample Alteio_BWOrgHeat_82_FD_152926 | JGI IMG/M metagenome (GOLD analysis project Ga0206976, IMG submission 152926) | Enriched cells from forest soil in Barre Woods Harvard Forest LTER site, Petersham, Massachusetts, United States -... | ecosystem: Environmental > Terrestrial > Soil > Temperate forest >... | reverse complement strand
TTTCTTTAATTTTGGCAAGGATAACCTGGATGTTAAAATCAGCAGCGCCAGTTATATGATGCCGTCAGTATATAAGGTGTATGCAAACCCGCAGGCATTGAACGGCGAATACTACTTTTTTAAAATGCTGATTACCAATAATGGGAACACCGTTATGCATGATGTCAAGGTATCTTACCGGATACCTAATATAATAGATTGGACAGATTGCCAGGATGCCGTTCCTAATGTGTATCCCGGTCAGCACATGGTGGTGGTATGTTATCCCCATTTCAAGGATGATGTGGTAAACCGGATGACCCAATCGCAGGAAACAGGCGAGATCAAGATAGAATATAACGGCGGCAAGGTTAAAAAAGAAAGTTTCGGCTTTAATATGATGGGTCGCAACCAATTTGTTTATACCGATATACCGCCCGATGAAGTAACCAGCTATCCCGACATGATGCACAACACCCAGTTATTGCCATGTTTGGTAACGCCAGAGGACCCTATTGTAAAATATTATACCGCCCAGGTACAGGAAAAATTGATGCACGGTGAAGCTGCATCTGTATCTGGTAAACCCGAAGATGCTGTAAAATTTTTAATGGGCCTTTACCAGGCAACTTTGGTAAGCGGCATGGTTTACAGCGGTACCGAAGGTATTCCGCAAAAGCTGGGCGATGTAAGCTCAACCGTACAAAGCGCTCGCTTGCCGCGCGAGGTGATCACAGGCAACACCGGCTTATGTATCGAGCTTTCATTAATGTATGCCAGTGTGCTTAAGGCCGCCGGTTTGCACCCCGTAATATTCCTGATCCCGGGCCACGCCTATCCGGGTATCCTGGTTAATAACTTATGGTACGCCATTGAAGCTACCGGGGTGAACGGTGCTGGACTTGGAGGCCGGTTAAGCGCCCAGGATGCTTACGCATTAGGGATGAAAAATCTGCAAGCCTTTGTACAGGCACGGCAACAGGGAGATACCAGGTACCTGGTAATTGATGTAAATGACCTCGAAGCTAAAGGCGTAGTACCTATGGAGTTAGGCGATGATGATTTCCTAAGGAAAAAAATAGATGATATTGCGGCTACCTTCAGTGGAAACGGCGCAGCTGCTTCAGCACCCGTACGTACTGCAGAAAATACAGAAAGGCCGGCCGCAAGAACTGCACCACGCCGTAGCAATAATGGTGGCGGCGGCGGTGGTGGCAATAATAATAACTCATCAAACCTTGGTAATGCATTTTCTGGCGCCATCAGCTTTAACTATCCGGGCAATTGGGGGCGTATTGACTATCCTTCTGCACAATTAAATATACTGGTGGCACAAGTGGGCACAGCTGACAAGCAAACCGGCATCAGTGTTTGGAACGTACCTGCTGCCAACCCAGATCAGGCTTTGTATGTAATGCGCACACGGTTAGCAGCTTTGGGGATATATATTGCTTATCAAAGAACAGCGATATCTAACGGATATAGCATGTACCAGGGAACTACCACTGCCAATGGAGTTCAACGAAGATGGGAAGGTGTTTTCAGAAACGGCGGCAATGGCGTTGTAGGTGTTTCTCTGGGCAGCCCGAATTTTAGCGAGAACGCAGGTTTATTTAATTCAATTATTTCAACAATACGTTAGTCCTTCATCATGAAAAAAATATATTTATTCATAATAGCATTTTTGATCATATCCTACTCAAGGGTTAATGCACAGGAACAGCTTGATCCGCTAAAGGAAAATATGGATTACACCATAGACAATCTTGGGGACGGCCATATACAGATAAGCCGTACCTTTAATGCAAGTCAGTGGGATAATTACAAAAAAATATATGGCGCCAATGCTGCAGACCTGCTGAAACGGGAAATGGAAAGAGGTTTGCCAAAATCTTATCTTCAAAACTTCAGTTATAAAGAGGATGAAATGAACCGGACTTTCACCTTATCATTCGATGCGCTCGGTTTTGCTAAAATAAACGATAACGGGCAATGGCAAATTGATGTCGGCTTAAAAAATCCTGATGTTACTAAGATCAGCGACAGAAATTACGCCATGACGGCTTCTTACAATTCAAACGGTTCGCTTTTACAGGATTTGATAAAGCTTAATATACCTGACGGCGCCTCAAATATCACGCAGGATAAGAACGCCTTCGGAAAACCTATTTTTACTTATGAACTAACGCCAGGAAGTAAAAAGATGAGCTATGTTTTCCTTTTACTGGGGATATTGCTGATCGCTGCCGCCGCCGTGGCTTATTTAAAACCTGAGCTATTAAAGATAAATATGCAGAAAAAACCTGTAAAATATCCTTTCCAGGCTGTTACAACTCCACCGGTAACACCTGAACAAGGACAAAGCCCGGCACAAGCTTCAAACGCTTCGCAGAGTTAGGAGTTGTCGCTTTAATGGCGAAGAATTAATGCTAATGGCATATGCCACAAACAAAAAATCCCCGGTCCTTCACGCCGGGGATTTTTAATTTTCATTAAACCATTAAAAAAAATCACAATTACCTATCTTGTACGGTACAAGTTTGTTAAGGTTTCAAAATAATTAAGGAGTAAGTTTTTATACCGCTGTTCATTTGTTGATCATAGCCTTAAACTCATCCGTATTCCTGATATTATCCAGATCGGAGTCGGCAATGGCATACTTTTTAGAATAGCCTCCGTCAACACATTTTTTCAAATAACTGTTTGCCTCATCAGGTTTATTCATCAGCGAGTACAAACAAGCCAGGTTGTAATAATGGTTCAGTAACAGGTAACTGTCTGTGGTGGCTATCACATTTTTTTGCATAATATCAATAGCTGCATCTGGCTTACCCATATAAAATAAGACGAAGGCATATTCAGATGATTTTTTAGTAGTATCTAATTTAAGCACTTTGTCAAAATCAGCCATTGCATCATCTTTATCCTGTGTTTTAAGATAGGCCCTTCCCCTGTTAAAATACGCCTCCCATGATTTGCTATCAAATGCAATAGCGGCATTGCTTGCATGTATCACTTTTGGGTATTCTTTTAAAAAATACTCCTCATTAGCTATATTACTATATATTAAAGCAGTAATGGTTTTATCGCTTTTATAAAAATCCATACAAGCCTCATATCCATTAATGCTTAGCTGAAAATCGGCATTTTGTGCATACGCACCAGCTTGATCCCAATAAGCAGGCGCATATTTGTTATTTAATGATATGGCAACGGAATCGTCACTAATTGCTTTTTGGTATTGCTGCATTCCTATTTCCATCCTTGCCCGATCGTCATATAGCTTTGATAAATTCTTGTTATCTCCATTATAAAACTTTATTGCTGTATTGTAGTCATCGGCAGCAAGCTGATAATCTCCGTTCATATTATAGCAGCCAGCACGGTTCCAAATGGCATATTTATAATCAGGCTCCAATTTTAGCGCGGCGGAGTAATCATTAAGGGCCTCTTTATATTTTTTAAGCTTTACTTCAGCGTCTGCACGACCAGCATATAACATAGATAACGGCTTCTTTTTATTTTCATAGCCACCCATAGCAGTAGTAAAATCCAGTATAGCAAGCTCATTTTTACCCTTAGCCAGATATACCCTACCCCTGGTTACATATGCTTCGTTCATTGAAGGTTGTAACGACAATGCTATAGAGTCTGATTTGATCGCTTTGTCATATTGTTTCAATTGAAGTTGAAGCCATGCAATACTGTTGTATATTGATGCCGTTGCTCTCTGGTTGTCTTTATTATAAGATAACAACATCTCATATTGCTTAATGGCTGATTGGTAATCCTTCAACCCTTCATAAGCGATGGCTTTACGGTAATATCCTTCAAGAAGCATTGGGTTTAACGCCATAGCTGTTGTATAATCGCTGATAGCCTTGTTATATTCCTTCAGCGAGAGATACCCCGTACCACGTATAGCATAAGTTGAAGATAACATGGCGTTGTCCTGGCTTTTACTGTCGATCGCTTTGGTGCAGATGTCAATTGTGTTCATTATTTTTTTAACCCGCTCTGCGGAATCAATCGCCACAGGTTGGGCGACCGGTGCTATGTTCTGACCTGACACATTATTTTTTATTCCCAAAAGCAGGATCAGGGATAAGAGCGGTAAAAGTTTTTGCATATGCTATTGTGGTAAGTTAGGTTATATGTACAATAAATTTAATGAAAATTACAGCAGAAGCTTCCATCAATAATAACAATCTTTTTTGTAACAATCAGCACACACGCTTTATCCTAAATATAAATTATATTTGATATCAATTGCCAAATCACCTAAAACACATTTCAAAATGGATCACTCATTAGTTACTACCAGTACCTCATTAGAAGGTTATAAAATTGTTAAACATTTGGGCGTAATACGCGGCATTACAGTACGCAGCCGTAGCGCCCTTGGTAATATTGCAGGCGGTTTTCAGTCACTTTTCGGGGGCAGGCTTTCCATCTATGTTGAGCTTTGCGAAAACGCCCGCGAAGAGGCTTACCAGCTAATGATTCAACATGCCGAAGTAGCAGGCGCTACAGCCATCATCAACATGCGTTACGATGCCAATGAGGTAATGCAGGGTGTTACCGAGGTATTGGCCTACGGAACAGCTGTTGTAGTGGAAAAGGTTTAAGTTGCAGTTAGCAGTAGCAGTCTATGATCGTCATTGACTGCTACTGCCGGTGCCGCTGCAACTTCCTCTAAAGCAAAGGCGATAACAACCTTGCCACCCTCTCAGGAAGTTGTTTGTGAAACGGGCGCCTTTGCCACGTAGCGGGGTTTATTTTTTTCGCATGTGTTATATCATCATAAAACACATCCCTTAGTTGTTCTGCGGTTGATGTGTCATAGATCATGCTGTTCACCTCAAAATTCAACTCATAACTGCGGTGGTCCATATTGGCTGTACCGATGATACAAAGTTGCCCGTCCGAAACCAGGGTCTTGGCATGTACAAAACCTTTCTGATATAAGTATATCTCCACACCCGCGGTCAATAATTCGCCGTAATAAGAGCGCGCGGCTGCATTGACCAAAGCCGAATCGGATTTATCCGGCACTAATATCTTTACTTTAACACCGCTCAATGCTGCTACGTGCAAGGCGTTCAAAATACTCTCGCCCGGTATAAAGTATGGTGTGGTGATCAGAAGCTCTTTTTCGGCTAAACCAATGGTTTGTACCATGGAAAACATCAGCGTAGGCACGTCCGAGTCAGGGCCGCTTGCCGCGATCTGCACCGTTGCCTTCCCTTTGGTGGTTGGAGTGGTACAAAAGAAATCTTTCTCCAGTTTTAAATGCTTACCAGAGCAAAAGTTCCAATCACAGATAAACAAATACTGAAGATAATACACTCCAGGCCCCGTGATTTTCACATGCGTATCGCGCCAGTAAAGCTGGCCGGGCTTATTGATATACCGGTCGCTTACATTGATGCCGCCAACAAAACCGGTGCAACCATCCACAATAATTATTTTACGGTGATCACGATAATTTACCCTGTTGGCCAATATGATAAATATGATCTTATAGAACGGGAACGCCTGGACACCGGCATCTATCAGTTCATCAACAAATTTTTTCCGGATGGAACGGCTACCAAAATCATCATAAATAAACCTTACCTCCACGCCTTCTTTAGCCTTTTGTATCAGGATATCTTTTATCTGGTCAGCTATTTCGCCATCTTCAAAAATGTAATACTCTATATGGATATGGTGTTTAGCATTCTTTAGGGCCTCCAATACTTCTGGAAATTTATTTTCGCCGTTTATCAGCAATTTTACCTCATTACCACCAGATAATGGGCTCATGCCATCATTCAAAAGATAGAGCGCCAGTTTTTTATGCTTTTCAATGGCGGGTTCTTTAGTATCCCATGCTTTTTCCGACTCAAGTGTTATCCTTTTTCGCAGATCCTCCAAAGTATTTTTATCCCTTACTATCTTTTTACTGTATAGTTGTTTTTTGCGATAGTTAATCCCAACAGTAAAATAAATAGCGATGCCAATAACAGGCAGGAAGATGGCGACCAGCACATACGCCAAAGCTTTGGCTGTTGACGGGGTATTGTAAATAATATTAAGGCATACAATAATAATGATAACGGTATATGAAGCAACGGCAAGTACTATCCAGTTCATTTAGGGTATGATGAGGTTTTGTTCCGATTTAGTATGATAAGTATTATAGCTCCAAATTGTTTTCACCCGGTTTCAATGGATATTCTTTATGTTTCCATATCAGTGTACCCTGTGTATTGTCAGGTAGTTTTATGCTGATCTTCCATTTAGCCCCATCCTGATCATACCTCACGCTAACATCACCCTCAGGATGCGGTATTTGCCCGCCAATATGTGTTATGGCTCCAAGGTGTGGTTCGATTTTAACTTTGCTGAATCCGGGTGCATCACTCTCAATTCCTAAAACCGTGCGATACAGCTCAATATTAGGGCTCGATCCCCAGGCATGGCAATCAGACCGCGTGCCGCTGATGTCTGACATTTCGGCCCAGGTGGTCATCCCCATTTTAATATTGTCCCGCCAAATCCCAAGCCAGCTTACATAATCATTACCCATACCGGTTTTGATCAGTGCCTGGTGTACATAATATTTAAAGTAGATAGATGCCTGTACCATTGAAGTATCATTTAATAATTTATGACCCAGAGTTACGGCCTCATCCCCTGCTGATACGCCTGTAAGTATTGCCAAAGCATTAGCATGTTGCGAAAACACATCTTTTTCGGGGCGATCGGCAAATATTCCTTTCGAGGCCACCCAATACTTATTTCGGATAGTTTCTTTCAGTTGTAAAGCAAGCTGCTGGTATTTTAGAGAAAACTCCTGGCTACCCAGTTTATTTTCAAGTTCAGCAGCCAGTTGATAGGCCCACAATAATTGCATATCCAATACCGATGAATTTCCCTCTTTACCGATCGGTGCTTCTCCGGCGTTCCAATCCTTCCCGTTTGCCCAGTCGGTAAATTCCCAGTAAGGTGCATTTTTCAGGGAACCATCCGCTTGCTGGTAACGGCCAAAGAAAGCCAGTGCATCCTGCACACCCTGCAATTTATCCTGTATAAACCGGCTATCGTTGCGGTACATATAATAATCATGCAGCATCCCTATCCACCAAAGCGAAAATGTAGGTATTTGCTGAGGTATAGCACTTGGGTAACGACTTTGGGTGATCCCCTCAGCAATTCGTGAGTGATCCAGTAAGTCTATTGCATTGCGGGCAAGCCGGTCGTCACCGCTGTTATAATAAGATACCAGGGCCTGTATGCGGGTATCGCCTACGTATTGCAATTGCTCGTAATAAGGGCAATCCATATAAGTTTCCCATGAGCACAACCTGGCGGTGCGCCAGCCTATTTCCAATATCCTGCTTAGTCCTCTATCGTCTGTTTCAAATTTTGCATTGTATTTAAAAGGGTAACCGGTGGCTGTTCCGTACAGATCATCAATCGTCAATGGCTCGTTTTTTGTTTCCACTATCAGTTGCAGGTAGCGGTATGTTCGCCAGTTTAGAGGTGTAAATTGTTGCAGATCGCTGCCATCGCTAATGATGCTATCCTTGCGGCCTACAAAGCGCTTGCCTTCAATTTCATCCCTGTTACCTTTCCTTCCCTGTGCGCGCCAGTTCGTATTACCGGGCTCAATAATATACAACCCCTCAGCATAAGCCATAGATATCCCGGAATTTTTACCTTTGCTGAATATGATAGTCGGGTAAGCATTGGTCAGGTAAGTTTGGTCGAGTAAGATCGTTGCTTTTGTATGGGCGGGTATAATAACCGGCCCCTTTACAGCCGAGAATGTGGGAGGCAAAGTAACACCATCAGCCCTGCGCATCGTTTGTAACCTTTGCATCACCATTTCCCTTGCCGGTATCGGCGATGGCACCAGCATCCAGCCATTATTAAACGTAAACAGGCCCTTAGGTACCCCTTCCGAAATTTTCTCTGCTGATTGCCATTTACTATAATCAAAATCCGGTTGTTGCCATTGTTGCGGATGCAGTTTCATATCCACCATATCGCCGGGCCCGGCTACATAATAACTATAGATCAATTCAACAGGCAATGGGTGATACGCCGGATCACGATAACATTTCCAGCCAGGGCCTGTATTAACTTCTCCTTCAGTATTGGTATCCCCCTGCAAAATGAACCCTGTGCTATAGCTCATCTGTGCTACCGGCCTTAACGAACCCTCGTTAAAAACAATGGCGCAGATCACATTTTTCCCGGCTGCAAGATAAGGCGCGAGGTCAACCGTCTCATAGTTCCAATAATAAAGATCGCTTCTCGCCGGGCCTACGGAAACCAGTTGGCCATTTACAAATAGTTTATACCGGTTATCCCCTGATACATGAACTATATAAGTGGCTGGCTTATTCGCTACAGTGAGAGATTTGCGGAACAAGCATACTTCATAATCATTTGCCGCTTCGCCGGGCACTTTTATCCAGGAGGCTTGCCATTGTTTGTTTACTAATGATTGATCTGCACTTTGAGCGTTTGCCTGTAAGCCACTTATAAAAAACAGCAGGAAAAGCGAAACGAGGCTATAGGAATAAAAAACCTTCATCTTTTTGTTTAGAAAATGAAAGATAGCGATTTATTAATTCTTATAACAAAGCCATTCCGGTTTGAACCAATTAGCAAATCGTTTTCAGATTATCCTGCTGGTGGAGGCCCCGGAGCAATGGGCGGCGGTGCAGGAGCCACCGGCGCAGGCTGTACCGGAACTGCCGGGGCAATTGGTGGTTGTACAGGTGTAGGAGCTGGCATCGGGTCTGCAGGTGGTGGTTGTGGAACTGGTGTGGTGTTCTCCGTTGTCTTTACGCCCAGGTAAGCAGCTGAGCTTATACCCATTAAACCCAGCATGGTATCGCTGATCACACTTTTATCAGGGATAGCAAATTTAGTGCTCACGTAAGCTATATAAATGCCGGCTATAACTATAGTCCAGATCACGTTTTGCAGTCGATGAACACTTACCCCGGTTTCGTCAGAGATAATATCCGTAAAAAATCCTTTAGATGGTATATCCTGCTGTGATACAGTGGTATTATCAGCGCTGTTTTGCTGACTATTATCAATCACTTTCGCTACTACAGCGGTTCCGGCGGCTATCCCTAATAAAAAAAGGTTTATGGAATCCATCGCAGGTACTTCTATCCCACCCTTCGGGCTACATTGAATCAGCAGATAAACAAATGAGCCTATCACGATGACGGTCCAAAATGCCAGCTGTGTTCGCCCCAGGCTAAAGGATGCCTTTGGCGGTTTTGATGTATTCCTTTTATTAGCCATGGCATTAAAATTGGCCATATTAATAACCGTATTGCGCAGCATATCAGTTTTTACACCCAGTATGATCATGATCAGGAATAATACCGCGAGGATCAAAAAATATAATAGTTGCATGGTAAAGAGGATTAAGGTGAGAGATAACCGGTTTAAATCAGTACACTAATTTAACTATTATATAACTCCCTGTCAACCCGTGTTTTAACGGTATTTTACCCCTTAAAAAAAAGTGCAGTAGGCAAGCCATCCATGCTAACGCGATTTTTTTCGGCTTTGTAGATCTCAAGCCCTTCGCTGCCTTTATTTTCCGCCCACTTTTGGGCATGATCCCGCTCACCCATATATTCATATAATGGGACACTAAAACCACAGGAGGTTTGCACCTTGTGAATATCGGCTACTATAATTTGCCTTGTGGCAAGTTGTAATTCAAAGTATTTTGACAATTGGGGCCATTCCGCATCACCGGGTAAAACAGTTCGCCCGGTGCCATATAAACGCAAAATATTGGGCGGTCCCTCAAAAGCGCAAAACATAAAGGTGATCCTGCCATTTTCCAATACGTGTGCAGATGTTTCATTACCGCTGCCTATGATATCCATATATGCTACCTGCTGATCAGACAGTACCCTGAAACAGTCGATCCCTTTGGGCGAAAGATTAATATGCCCATCAGCGCTAAGCGGTGCCGTGCTTACAAAAAACATCTTTTGTTTTTCAATAAACGCTTGATGTTGCTCACTTATGCTGTCAAAAAACTTCGCCATAACGATTATTTGAAATAGTGTTCAGGTATGGTCTTCCACATATCATGCGAAAGATGGCCAACAAGTATTTCATATACTAAATATACAGGCCAGAACAGGTAACTGAGTATCAATAAGATGATAGAATGATTGTAATACCAGTTGATCAACAAAGTGTATATACCTAAAATAAAATACACTATGCTGGAGTCTCTTTTGTTGCTCATGTGTGTTTGTTTTGTTAATACAATATTAACAACAATTTCTTTGATTAGTTACGTAGAAACACGCATTAAAAATGGGTGTTTTCACTATATCCTTTACAATCTGTCTTTCTTAATTTTGAACAAAATATAAAACTCGATTTCAAAATATTGAACGGATGAGTGTTGTTTTAATTCATAATGATGAAAAAGTATCTTATTTTAATTATGGCCCTGACCATCGTTGGCTCACTATATCTTGTTATTCATCGAAATTTAATACAATTCCATTCAACGGTATCTATCAAAAACTCACGCTGGCAAAAAGTGCATGTACAGGTGCGGAAGGGCTACAATCCAGACCCCTATCATAACAAACTTATTTTTGATGAATATTTAACAATGGGACAGTCGCGAACATTTACGATCAATAATGGTGATGATATATTATACCGCAGGGATAACGATCCTGATCACGGGGATGGAGTACATTTTACTAAATGGACGTACGCCAATTGTGATGATTCTTCTACCTGTACAATTGATAACCCTTAACCATAAATTCTAATCCGGCTATCGTTTTAACAAGGCAACAAAAAAACACGAACTTCTATAATTATATTCTTTATTAACAAAAAAACCTATATTGTAAACAAATCTGCTTTATACAGGTTAAACATAAAAATAAAAACAACTTATCATGGCAAATGAAACAAGTGGAATTACCGCATACTCGGTAAAAACAAAAACAAAGAATGTACCTATGATCAACCCGGTTATTGACATTAAATCAGGCAGATACATTGCTACAGGAACAGATAGCGCCGGCAACAAAATGGCTGCTATTATGGGCAAATCAACTGCCGAAGAGCATGTAAAGAATGGGAACGCTAAAAAAGGTACAGGCTGGAGTTAATCCTTGCTTACAATTTACCGGGGGTTATTTAAATACCCGGTAAATTAAAACTTAAGCTATAAGCCCACTGTTTTACAATCATTTTGTGATCCGGGGCTTATAGCTTATCTATTTATTATTAAGATTATCTACCTTATCGTAAAATTCATTTTGCAGCTTTAAATTGGTGGTATCTGCTTTTATCACCTTAAGCGCTTTTATGAATGTGCTGATCTCGTGATCGGTTATAAACTTACCAAATTCCGTAGTAGCCTTATCCCCTTCGCCAGCATAATGGTTCGGGAAAGATGCATACCACCAGATAGGTGTATAAAGGTCCGGAAGGTTCAACCGCTTTTGATCGGCGCCTGATTGTTGTTCAGCACGATCCATTCGCATTAGGTCGGGCCTGTAATACAGCAATACCGATGTTTCCTGTTCACCCGCGTGCTCATCGCCCTTTATATCGGATTTGTGCATTTTGCGGTATTCCTTACTGTACTCAGGGTCGTTTTGAGGGTCATAAAAATAGATCACATAGTTATGCCGTTTATTTAAAAAAGACTGCATAAAGAACCGGATAAACTCCGGGTTGCCGCCATGCCCGTTTAATATTACTATCTTTTTAAAACCATTCCTGGCTATCTCATCACAGGTGGCTTCCAGCAGATCATATATTACGCGGCTTGGTAAAGCAAAAGTCCCGTATTGCTGCCTTGCTTCATTGATCTGCCCATAAAAATAATCGGGGAAAACCACGGCGTATTCCTGCTTCGTTGCACGCGCAGCCCATTCACGAACATGGATCAGGTCAGTTCCTATAGGCGAATGAGGGCCATGTTTTTCTAATATGCCAAATGGTAATATGCAGGTTTGGGATGATTTATCTAATGCTGCCTGCCAGTCGCTGGCAGTAAGCTCATCCCAGCGTGCAGGTACTTGCTGGGCAAATGCGGCGCCGCAAACAAAAAACAACAGGAAGAATAAGAAAGCTTTCATATTGGTAAATTTGGTTTATAAAATGAAGGTAGGAATTTTCTGATTATATCCCTGTCACCATTTGCAAAACGGGTGCATCGCCAGGCTGGAATTTGCGTATCTGTTATCATCCGTCACCTCTGTGGTAATCCATTCCGGCAATTTAAATTGCTCTTCTTCAATTTCCAGCTCAATCTCCGCAACAATCAGCCCGGCATTATCGCCCAAAAACTCATCCACTTCCCATACCTTGCCATCAAATGGAATGCAATAGCGTATTTTTTCAGTGCCGTTTTTCGTAAAAAAATCTAATATCTCACTACCATCTTCCAAAGGGATCTCATACTCATATTCCTTACGGGATATTTGAGATACCTTACTTTTCAAATTTAAGTAGGCCTGTTTATCAGATACGCGCACCCGCACCGTATGCTGTCCGTTACTAAGGATATAGCCCTGCCGGTAATGAGTACCCGCGGGTTTATCCACCATGCCCCATTTTTTATGATCGACCAAAAATTTTCGCTCTATCTCTACACCCATTTCTTTATTTCTTATTTTCAGTTATAGCCTTTTCGTCTAAAATAACCTTCTTTTCAAAATTCTTTGCTAAAGTGGTGATAGTTCTTTTCAGGCGTACATTTTGCTTTTTGATCTCTATAATAACCAATTCATCCCTCAATTCAGGGGTCGAAAACAATTCAATGGCCAGCACATTATCATGCCAGTTGCCAATGCTATCCTGCAATTTATCAAGATAAGTAGTATTAACAGGCAATTTACCATCCAACGCTTTGAAAGCTATTTTACGGTTATACATCAATGTTTTTACATGCATACGGCATATATGCAGCTCTTCATTGAATTGCAGTGGGCTAAGTGCATCAGCAGCTCTTGCTAAATACGTTCTGTAAAATTCATTTATGTTATCATTATCGACATGCCTAAGGCCGCTCTTCAGTTCGCTATAAGTATTTTTTGCATCTTTCAGATATTTATCGCTTAGCGTTTTAAACTCTGCTATACCATTTTCTATAATATATTGCTGCCCTTTTATAAATTGTTCATTGTTTAGATGGTTACGGG
>Ga0206976_1258_pt1 | contig 13229 bp, 13 predicted proteins | sample Alteio_BWOrgHeat_82_FD_152926 | JGI IMG/M metagenome (GOLD analysis project Ga0206976, IMG submission 152926) | Enriched cells from forest soil in Barre Woods Harvard Forest LTER site, Petersham, Massachusetts, United States -... | ecosystem: Environmental > Terrestrial > Soil > Temperate forest >... | reverse complement strand
TTCCAATGATCTATGGTCCGGGGCGCGTGGATCGCAAACGGGCGATGGCGGCGCTGGAGAGCGTAGGGCTTGGCGAACGCGCTCATCACTACGGGACGGAACTCTCCGGCGGCGAGCAACAGCGCGTGGCGATTGCGCGCGCGCTGATCAACGATCCGCCGCTGATTCTTGCGGATGAGCCGACGGGGAATCTGGATTCGGCGGCGGGCGCGGAAGTTATGGCGATATTGCGTCAACTGCATCAAGAAGGGCGAACGCTGGTGCTCGTGACACACGACGATACAGTCGCGGCGTATGCGGAACGCGAGATCCTGTTTAAGGACGGAGTGCTCGCGTCGGATCGAAAGATAGCGGTGCTCACGATGGAGTGAAGTTGAAAGGGGCCTGGAGAACAAACGATGAGAATCACGTCGGGAATTGAAATTGCGTGGCGAAGCATGTCGCGGAACCGGCTGCGAACCTTTTTCATGATGGCGGGCGTGATGATTGGGATTTGTTCGCTAACGATCCTGGATTCGGTGGGCGAAAACACCAAGCGCGAGACGATGAAGCGGTTCAAGAACATGATCGGAACGTTTGATACGGTCATCATTCGGCCCGGCGCTGGGAAGACGCGCGGGATGGTGTCGCTGACGAATGTTCCGCCGTCGCTGAAGTTCGAAGACGCGGCGGCCATTGCGACCGAACTTCCGGAAGTGAAGCAAGTCGCTCTGCTGCAAAACGCGTTCGATATCGACGTAAAATATAAGGACAAAAATGTGAGCCCGGCGATTTTCGGCGTATCCGCGAACTGGCTTGATTTGCGTGGAGACGAAGTGACGCAGGGGAATTTCATCAGCGAGGAAGATATACAGTCGCTCGCGCGGGTGGCCATTCTCGGCTCGGATGTACTGCCCGTTCTATTTCCGGAAGGCGACGCTCTCGGAAGAACGATTCGAATCGGCGATGTTCCGTTTCAGGTGAAGGGAGTGCTCGCGGCGCGAGGCGCTGGGCCGGGCGGTGGAAGTCTCGACGACCTGATTCTGATTCCAGTGACCACAGCCTCGAAGCGCCTTTTTAACCGGGATTTTCTGACGATGGTGATTGCACAGCTTCGAGAGCCGGAAAAGGGCGACGAGGCGGTCGCAAAGATCACAGCATTGCTACGGCAGCGCCATCATGTCGCGGCTTCCGCGCTCGATGATTTTACGATTACGAGTCCGCAAGCGGTGATGGCGCAAGTGACGCAGATGGGCTCCACTCTCTCGACGATATTGAAGGGGATTGCCACGATCGCGATGTTTATTGGCGGCGCGGTGATCATGAGCTTGATGCTGACCAGCGTCTCCGAGAGAAGAAAAGAGATTGGGGTGCGGCGATCGGTCGGCGCGAGCCGGCAGGACATTTTGCTGCAATTTATTTTGGAGGCGTCGCTGATATCGAGCTTTGGAGGACTCATCGGGATTGTGCTTGGTCTGGCCGGGACGAATTTGGTCGCGCGAATGCAGCACTTGCCGCCGATTTTTGCCTTGCAAGCTTTGGAATGGACGGCGGGGCTCTCGGTGGGACTTGGCCTGATCTTTGGCATCTATCCGGCGTGGAGAGCGACGCAGGTAGATCCCGTGAAAGCCTTGCGAACTTGACGCCGGATCCGTCGAGGTTTCCAAAAACCCATGCACATCGGCAAAGCGATTCTTTTGATGGCTGGGTCGCTGCGGTTGATCTGGCGATTTCGCATGCGCTCCGGTCTTATCCTCTTGAGCGCGCTGCTCGGAGTCGGCGGCGTGATTTGCGCGATCAACTATGCCGCCGAAGGGCGGCTGAAAGTCCTGAACCGGATTCAACGGTTAGGGACAAATGTGCTGGTCGTGTCACCGCAGCTGAGCCGCAACGTTGGAGGGCGCGCCAAGACGGGGACGATTGTGACGACGCTGGTGGGGGCGGACTATGCCGAGATTTTGCGCGAGATTCCGGGGATTGAGAAATCGTCGGCGACGATAACCACGTCTTTTCTTGTCAAGGCAGGTGACCTTTCGAAAAGCAATTGCATCGTGATGGGAACCGAGCCCGACTACGCAGGCATCCGGCACTGGCAAACGATCGAGGGAGAGTTTTACGGGATGCCGGAGGTGAGGAGGTCGGCGCGTGTGGCAGTGCTTGGGTCAACGGTGAGGCGCGATCTTTTTGACAGCGAATCGCCGGTTGGCAAAAGAATTTTCATCAATCGAGTGCCATTCGAAGTGATCGGTGTGCTGGAGGAGCGAGGCCAGGGACTCGACGCGACGAACGAAGATAATCAGGTTTACGTTCCGTTGAGCACGGCCATGCGCCGGCTGACGAACATCGATCATTTCAGCGCAATCCTCTTCGAGGTGACAAGATGGGACAGGATGGACGAGACAACAGAATCTATCCACCAGGTTCTTAGCAAAAGGCATCGAGCGCCAGGAAATGTGCCGGAGGACTTTCAGATTCAGAACCAAAAAGCGCTGATCGACACCGAGATCACATCTTCCAATCGTCTCACTTTCCTTGTGAAATGGGTCGGGTTGAGCGGGTTGGGCGTTTCTGGCCTGGGTATACTCGCGATCTGCTGGATAGCCGTGGGGGAAAGGGTTGTCGAAATCGGGATACGCAGGGCGCTCGGAGCTACAAAATCTGACATCTTTTTTCAATTTTTATTTGAAGCCGCAGTGATCAGCGTTTTGGGTTGTTTCGCGGGGCTTCTCGCCAGCTGGCGAGCCACCGAGAGTATCGCGCATCGAGCGGATCTTCCGTTTTTCTTCGATTGGGCCGACGCAAAACTTGTCGTCGGATTTGCGATGGCCATGAACGCGATCTTTGCGCTCATCCCATCTCGAAGAGCGGCTCTTTTGGATCCGATCAGAGCGCTAAAAGCGGAATGACCCGCAGAATAAGCCGAAGAAAGAGTTTTTGATGGTGCCCGAGAGAGGACTCGAACCTCCACGACCTTGCGATCACTAGCTCCTGAAGCTAGCGCGTCTGCCAGTTCCGCCACTCGGGCACGAGTGTTGTGGGTGAAACCCCGACACAGCCGGGGTTACAGTTCCAACGAGGCTTTTATATTGTGCCCGGCGCTTCCGGCTTTGTCAACGAACGGGGCGTGAGCCACGGCGCGCGTCCCGGCATAGACGCCAGGAAAGCGTGAAGAGACAGATGCCCCGTGTTTCGTACAAACCCAAGCAAATACAGGGTTTGTTCCCAAAAACCGCAATTCTTGTCTCTCTAAATAGCAGCGGCACGCGAAGGCTTTCAAGCATCCATTTGTCTTATGGCAAGTAGTTGAGATTTAAATGGTTAGTGCTATACTCGGCTTCAGAACGCGGGCTTACCCCTTCCTTGCCCCCGCAAAATAAGCACCGCGCTCCGGTTCCAGTGGGAGGTCACCATGGACAGATTGACGGGCCCTATCCTTTACGTTTTGATTGCCTGGGGGATCGTAACCGCCGTATTCATGCTGTTGTTGATTCGGCGGAGCCTTCTTGCCAGCCATGAAGACGATCAAATCTTTCTCGATGCGGCACAAGAGCACATGGCTCGTGAACAACGGGAGCTGCTCGCGAAGATTCAAACGCTCACGCGGCCACTTATGACCAGCGGCATTGCTTCTGGTGCGCTGCTGCTCGTTCTTGCCGGCTTGTGGCTCTACAACGGATTGAAGAGTTTCTAATCCGTTTTGTAGTTCTCTGACGAGAACCGGCGCGGCGGCCCTATTCGCTAGTGCGCTGAAGGATTGGTTTGTGGGGGCTGTGTTATTTGCGGTGTGTTCGCCGGTGCGATGGGCTGGGCCGTCGGTGCCAGCGAAGTGTGGTTGTGCACGATTACCCAGTGGTTGTTCCTTTTTTCCAGAATCAGCGTAGTTTGCCCGCGGGCAGATGACGGCTGCCCATCGAACACGGCTGAGAAATCCCACTGATAGCAGGCCCACGCGAAATTGCCATTGAGTTTGATGTACGTGTTGATCCTGTCCAAGCGCACCTGTTGCATGCGGTTGTGCTGTTCCTGATAGATGGCGAGATAATTTGTCCAGGTGAAAATAGGCGGCGCCCAAGCGCCGCTGACGAAGGAGACGTCGTCGGCGTAGTCCTTGTGCAGCTTTTCGATATCGCCGAGCTGCCAGGCGCCCAGCATTTCGGAAATCGTGTAGTCAACCTGTTGCTCGTCACCCATCGGTATGGAGGGCATGTTGTCCGCGGGTGGCGGGTCGGTTTTCTTTTTCTTCTGCGCGGTAGCTGGCGAGCCACAAGCCAAGAACAGAGCGGCTCCGAGAATGAGCGCGACAGCTGTCTTGATCCCGCGGCCGGCAAAATGAGCGGAAAAATAATTGTTCATGCGTCTTCGACCCCCGGTTGAAGAGGATAGCACGCTAGTTTGTGCGCGGAGGCGGTGTGTCCAGTTGATGCACGGGGCGCATTAGCGCTGCGAGAACGCGGAAGCCGGTAGATTTGAGCCCAGCTCAGTTTACTTGTGTAGCGCTGAGCAGGTTTACGAAGAGCCGATACGCGCCGGGGACGCCTTCGGGAATTTGGCGAAAGAAAGCGATGCCGGTGTAGATGTAGATGCCTTTGCCGTAGCGCGTGTAGACTAGCGCGCCGTCGAGGTCCGGTTCGCCGGGATCGTTCATGGCCAGGACGGCGGTGTATTTTGGATCAAATTGCGTCCAATAGTAGAGGCCGCGCTCCTGCATCCAGCCTTTGAAGTCGTCTTGTGTGATTTTGTTCGGACGGTTCAGCAGAGGATCGTCGGGCTTGAGAAATTTGACGGGAGAATTTTCGTCGGTGATCCGCGGAAGCTGTCCTGCTGGCCCATTTTGGATTTTCGCTGGATACGGAGCGTATTGATCCTTGTTCCAGGCAAAGTCCCGATTGTATTGCACGACGAGCGTGCCGCCGTTGGAGACGTACTGGAGAAGGCGCTGATTTGCGCCAGGGAGTTCCGGACGCAGTTCGTACGCCCGCACGCCGACAACGATGGCATTGAATTTAGAGAGATCGCCGAAAGCGAGCACCTGGGCATCCAGCATTTCCACTTGCAGCCCCAGCGTGCGCAACGCTTCCGGGATAGGTTCACCTTCAGCTGTGATGTACCCGACGCGTAGATTTTTCGGCACGTTCAGGTCGAGGGCGTAGACCACGCATTGCGCGGGCTCGCTCCAAAATTGAGTGGGCAGCGAAGGCAACGGCTCAAGAGAGGTGGAGAATTTTTCGTCGCCACGTCTGGCGTAAGCCGTGATCGTGTACTTTCCGGCGGCCAGTTTGCTCGGCGGAGTCACGGTCACTTTCGCGAATTTCTCTCCGGTTCCATCGAAGGCAAGTTCCACCGGCGCGCTTGCCGTAAAACCATCGGGCAGGTCCAGCCCCACGGAGATCTTGCCCGGCTGGGTCGCGTAGGAATGGGCTCGCAACAAGACATCGAAAGGTTTCTCCGGCTTTCCTAGCACTTCGAGCGCTTGCTTGGGTTCCACTTTTAGTGTGTAGGCCGGCACAATGCGGAGCGCCACCCGGTCGATGCGAGTGGAACTTGGAGCGATGTGCGTGACCGGAACCGTGACGGCTAGCTTGTAGCCAGCGATCGTCACTTCCTGCCGTGCGGTCAACAACGGCGGCGGCTCGGGCTGCAATTTTTCCCAGGCGGTCAACTTGGGAGCAGCTTGCGTAACATCGACCGTGAACTGATAACCCTTCGCGGCATCGCCTTCACGCTTCGTCTCTTTGAGAAATGAAGGAAGATCCAGTTTCAGCGTGCCGAGTTCGCAACCTGCTTCCTTGCGGCAAATGGCCTGGGCCGATACGCCAAATGATTCGCCGACGACGAGAGTCTCGCGGTCGGCTTCCGCGCGGACCTCGACGGCTGCCACCATGCTCAAAGCGCGGTCGAGCCTCGCGTGTGCCCGTGCGAGCTCGAAGGAGAGCTGCGTTGGCGATGCGCTGGCGGGCGAGATGGCATCGATTTGCGTTGCGGCGCTGGCCAATGCGGCCGCTGCCTCGGACCAATTAAGCGCGAGAGCCGCAGCCCGCGCCCTCGCGATCGCCGATTCCGCCCCGATCATAGCATTGCGGAATTGCGCCTCCGGAATTGCGCCGCTGGCGAGGTCATGAAGTGGCCTGTCTAAACTCCCGGAATCGAGCTTTTTCCCGTCTTCGCGAACCAGAACCAGCGGGCGGTGGAGAAAGGGTGAATTGACAAAGCCAGTGATGCCTTGGGAGCGGTGATTGGAAAAAGCATCGAGCGCGATTTCGCGCCAGGGTTTGCCCCAAAGCGCCGAGATTTCGTCGACAGGAAGCGAATAGCCGTTTGACGTCGCGTTAGTGGCACCGCCGCGTTCCGTGTCCAAAATCTGCACAGGATACGCTGAGCTTCCCCAGACTGGGAGTCCGTCGTTGGATATTTGCTCGGGAAACGCTTTGGGATCGGCGGCCAGTTCCACGGCTTTCGGCGTCCATAACCCGGAAGTTTGGTGGTGGCCGTGGCCGCCATGCACGCCGCCCCATCCGTTGATGACAATGTTGGGACGATAGGTGCGGATTACGCGAACCATTTCTCCGAGGACTGCATCGCCCCAGATTTTTTCCGTTTCCTCGGGCGTTTTCGAGAATCCGAAATCTGGCGCGCTTCCAAAAAAAAGCTTTATGCCGTAGCCCCGCGCGGCGGCGAGCAATTCCTGCGTGCGGATCAATCCCAGTTGAGGCGCTTGCTCAGGCCCGAGATCATTTTGTCCGCCTTCTCCGCGAGTGAGAGTAAGCAGCGCGACGTCCGCATGGAGTCCCCGTGCGAGATAGGTGAGCAGAGCGGCGGATTCGTCGTCAGGATGCGCTGTGATATAGAGGATGCGCGTCGTGACGCGTGCGCTGTCGATGGCTTCAATGGTTTCCGGGAGGCCGGGGCCTGTTCCTGGAGCAGGAGGAAATTGCGCGGGCGCCGGCTGCGCGACAAAAAACGCGAGCAGAGCGCCGAAAAGAGTCAATCGAACGGCTCTAAAGAAGAGTTGGTTCACGCAGCCTCCGGTTCATTTGCCTTCTCAATAGGCACTTTTGCAAACGGCCATTGTCGCATTTTACGGGCCCAGATAAGAAATGCGAGCGTTCCCAGCGCGATTTCGGCGATTCCCCATTTTCTGGCGGTGCCGGTTTGCCAGAAGAGCCAGGCCCAGCCGAACATGGTCAGCACCGCGGGAAGGGGATAGAGCCACATCTTGAAAGGCAAGCGCGCCGTTCCCCAGCGGCGCCGCAACAATATCACTCCCACAGCCTGGCCGATGAATTGGACGAGCAGGCGCATGGCCAGAATTCCTTTGATGGCCGTCTCAAGCTTCAAGGTTACGCTGAAGAGAAAAGCTAGGCCGCCGAGAACGAGAAGTGAGACGTACGGGAAATGCTTTGTCGGGTGCAAGCGGCCGAAGACAGGGAAGAAATTTCCGTCCAGCGCCGCGGAGTAAGGCACGCGCGAATATCCCAGCAGAACTGAGAACACCGAGGCGAGCGCGACCCACAGCACCATCCACGTAGCCGCTTGCGCCGCGTGATGACCGTAGAGGGTCTCGACAAACGTGCTGACGATGAATTTCGAATTTTGCGCTTCCCGCCAGGGAACGACCCCCAGAATGCTGATCGTAATGTTCGCGGTCATATCGGGCTTCAGAAGGCGTCCATCTTTCTGTATGACGGCCATCACCGGATAATTCACCACGCCGGAAATAATCGTCGCGACGGGATCGATTCGCTTCACGATGGCCTGCATTTCTCTTGACGGATAGGCCTCCACGGTAAAGATCACCGTGTCGCCGGCTCGCACGTTGGCGATATCCGTCTCATCCACCATCGCCACCAATTCCAGCGCGTTATCCTCGATGATCGTCACGAACGTCGGCGCAGCAAACGAAGCCGCCACCGTCTCGCCTTCCTGCGTCGAAACCGAAGCCACAGTTCCCGAAATCGGCGCGCGAATCACCGCGTATGACAAATCTATTTCCGCCGCCGCCAAATCGCTCCTCGATTTCTCCAGCTTCGCCTGCGCGCTTTTTAGCTGCCATTCCAGATCCTCCTTCTGCTGTGCCGGCAGAACCCCCTCCGCGAACAATTGCTGCCCCCGGTTCAAGTCCCTCTGCGCTTTCCCGACGCCTACTTCATCCATTGCCGCCTGCGTGCGTGCCTGCTCCACGCGCGCCTGTAAGGGGCGCGGATCGATCTCCGCGATGATGTCGCCCTTTTGAATATGCGATCCGACCGTCACATTTAACTTCCGCACAATCCCAGACACTTGCGAGCCGACGCGCACTTCCGCGCCAGTTCTCAGCCGCACGGTGCCGCTGGTAGTGACGGTCGAATCGATCTCTCGCATCTCCGGGGAAATCGTAGAAGCAGCCGCGATGATTCCATCCTCCCGCGGCTGCTTCTGAATCAAATACGCGGCCACCGCGCCTGCGGCAAGCACGATCGCGACGATCGAAGCGAGCACCAGCCACACACGTTTCCTCGGCGCACCAGTTTTTCCGCCGCTAACTGTTCCCGCCAATGGAATCGCCTTCTCCACGATGCTCACTTCCGATCGAACACAATGACCATCGGCTCTTTGCCGGCACGCGCCGATTCCAGAAAGAGCGTTTTTCCATCGTCGGACAAATAGCGCGTCTCCGTTCGAACTACCTTCGTTCCCGCAACTGCACCTTCCGACTCCCAGCTCGTGACCAGTTTATTTCCCGACCAGTGGCTGCTCGTCTGGCTCTTCTCTCCCATCGGCGAGTCGTTCGAAACTGTCGCGCCGCTCAGGTCGTACCGCGTCTCGTGCGTTTGCTTCTGCCCGTTGAACACCGTGAGGTCCGTGACACTCAACACTTTGGCCGTCTGCGTTATCACCGAAGTGTATTCCGCGCTGGCCATCATCCCCACGTTCTTGCTTTTCCCCGCATTGAATACCCACGTACCCGAAAAGTCCGGCGGATTCGCGGCCACCGCCGTAAACACAACCGCTAGAAAAAGCAGAGCAATCCTTCGCATCATTTTTGTTTTCTCCCTTCGATCAAATCGTTGCGACGAGCTGAGTTGTCAGTTGAAGAGCGCTCTGACCTTCACTTTTTTATGTTTCAGCTGCGTTCTTTAGGGAGTGTGAAGTCTGTACCGAGGTATAGAGTCAAGCAGATTTTTTACGAGGACGAGAGCCCGAGCTGCTATCGGTCGCGGCGTGCTTTCCAGTCAGTTCAGAAGCCCCACGAGCCATCAAAGAAGCCGGGCATACCATTGTTTTCTCCGCACCCGGCTGTTCGAGCACTGCCGCGAGCGGCCTCTTCAAAACTTTAAGAAACTCAATCTTCTGGTTGATCAACTCTAGCCGCTCCCGGGCGATTCGAAACGCTTTTTCCCACTCCTTCGGCTTCGTCTGCCGTCCGCCCGAAAACGATTTCGCGGATTCATGAATCTCTAAGAGTTCCTTAATTTCCTTGAGCGAGAATCCCAGCTGTTGCGAGTCCTTGATAAATCTAACTCTCTCGAGGTCGGCCTCTTCGAACGTGCGGTACCCGGACGCCGTCCTCACCGGTTTTCGCAGCAACTTCTCCCGCTCGTAAAACCGGATCGTCTGAACGTTCACGCCCGCACGCGCTGACAACTCTCCAATTCGCATGACAATATTCTGAACCCTATACCGAGGTATAGGGTCAAGTTTTTCAGCTTCAAATCCGGCAGCAGAGCTCCCGGCTGGTAGGGCACCGTCAACTCGGCGAAACGTTTTTGAATTTGTCTTTTCTTCTCGGGGTGCCCCGCCCTTTCGGGTTTGCTTCATGAAAGGGTGGGTCTTTCTCTTCTGCTTTTGTCTTGGACTTTATGCTCTCGCTTGGTTTTTCTTCGGTTCTTCTTGATCCTCGTTCCTAATCTACCGGGTCGATTCTCACCAATCCGCAGTCCCCGTTCGCATAAAACGACCAACTGCTCCACGGCCATTCCTTCGGATGTTGCACCAGTTTCCTCTGCACCGGATTCGCGTGAATATAATTCAGTTTTTCCCTCAACTTTTCCGGACTCCACACGTTAAAATCGTAAAATCTCTTTTGCCAAAATCGCCGCAATCCGCCCGCCTCTCCAGGAAATTTTAGTGATAGTTGTGCCTGGGAACTGCGTCTCTTTTTCCCGCGCATCGCTCTTGAGACCCTCTGCTTTAAAACCTGCAATACTTTCGACGGCGTTTCTTTCTTTGGCTCGCTTATCAACAAGTGCGCATGTTCGGGCATCAACACGTAACCCACCAGCAAGAATCCGTACCGATCCCGCGCTTCTTCGAGCATTTTCACAAACAGATTCCGGGCCCGGACGGTGCCCAAGAGCGGTCTGCGTTCATAACAGCTAAACGTAATAAAATGCAGATCGCCTTTTCCATAGTGACGTGTCAGGTTTCTCGGCATAAGAGAAGAACCGCCCACCCTTTCTTCCAGAAAGGGTGGGGCACCCTCGTCTCTTCACCCCACGGTGAAGTACGAAAGTGGTATCCTCTCCTCGTGCGCCGCCGTCAAGCAGAAACTTTCGGAGATTCCAGTGTGCCACCCGCCAAGGATGTATTCTAATGCCCAAACCGACGTGGACGAGCGTAATGGGCCTGGTCAGCGTCTTGATAACTTGTTTCTTCTGGTCGCTCGCCCTCCTTTCCCAGCGAAAAGAGGTTCACTACCCTGGTGAACTCGCGGGCGTGATGATTACCCTGCTGATAGAGCTCGCCCTGTCTCTGGTTGCTGCCATTAAGGGGTCAAGGTGGTGGCTAATAGCTGTTGCCGCGAGCTTGGGAACGGTCGTGAGTGTCATGAGCCGTTTACACTAGGGATGTGTTCTGATGACGTATCCGCGCTGGACAACCGCGGTCGGCTGCGTCAGTTATGTGGTTGTGCTCTATTTCTGGATAACCATGTTCGGTGCCGTAGGATGGCTCAGGCAGAGGCCTGGCGATCTTTTCCCCCTTCTCATCGGCATATGTCTTTCAGTAGTACTCTCCGTCCCTGCCGCCGTGAAGGGGTCAAAATGGTGGTATACATCTACGGCGCTCAATGCGGGAACTCTGGTATGGGTCATTGCGCGATTCCACTGACCCAGCGCACGAGCCATTACTACGATGCGGTGAGTCGCAAGTTCACCGGCAAAGAACGCGATTCAGAATCCGGGCTCGATAACTTCGGCGCCCGCTACGACTCCTCCTCCTTCGGCCGCTTCATGTCCCCCGATCCCATGCTGAACAGTGGACGCCCGCCGGATCCCCAAACCTGGAATAGGTATGCGTATGGCCGAAACAGTCCCATCAACGTAATCGACCCTACTGGCCTATACGACTTCGTCCCAACGCATTGTGCCGCTCCGGAGGATGGCGGATGCACGCAAGATCAAATTGACGAGCATAACAGACAAGAGCAACAGTTCAGATGCGCGCTGGAGGCGATACAAAGCGCAATAGCTGGTTTGTCGGGTGGGTCACCAGGCGAATCGCTCGCGCGAGAACGCCTTCAGGGCGTCCTGGACTTTTACGGTACAGAAGGAGACGACAACGGAGTCACTGTTGGATTCGGAGAAATACAGTCCGATGAGGCTGATGCGATCGGCTTCACCCGTCCAACGAAAAACGGCGGAGTCAACATCACTTTCGACACCTCGAAATTCGATGCGTCTGACCTCTTGGGCTTCGGAGGGATCGCGGCTCATGAAGGAACTCACGGAATGGACATTTTTAGAATGGCTCAAGGCCCGAGGTTGACCAAGTTTCAATTCGAATATCGTGCTGACATGAGTCGATCATTTTTCCAGGAGGGCTATTTTCTCTTCGCGGCCGCAGGGATGGGGGGAATTCTCGGGCACACATTCTCTTCGCCGGTATGGAATTCAAGCTGGTGGCAATTGGACCAGCAAACACTTAGAGATCACGCCGTCACAAGCTTTACTCTACAAAGAGGCAGACCAGGTACTTACTCAGAATCTCAAAAACATGATCCCTGACAATAACAAGAGGTGAACCGATTATGGTTATGGCGAGATCACTGTTCATTTGTCTACTGTGCTTGGCGTTTTCGACTCTTTGCAATCCTTCACAGATATCTTCCACGACAATTTGCCAAATTAAAAAAAATCCAACAAAATATAACGGCAGAATCGTACGCATTAGAGTCTGGGTTAACCTCGACTGGGAGCACTTCGAAGCTTGGGACGAAAACTGCAAGCAAGAAGCTATCACGCTTGCATACCCGGATGACCCCAATGTACAACCACGTCCGCATTTCCCCCTTCAAAAAGACGAAGAGTACGAACTCTTCCAGAAGTTAGTAGCTGCAAAAAAATATCCTGCCAAATCGGCTGAGCCCGGGGCTATGGATTCACATGGCGATCCGACGTTAGCTCTCCCTCTCTACAAAGTGCAAGCAACCATCGTAGGCCGGTTGGATTCGGGGATTATTAGAGGTCCGGATGACAGGCTCCCTCACACGAAAGCCTATGGACATATGGACGAGTACTTCGCGAGACTAGTAATCAGGTCCATCTCGGACGTGACCAGCTTACCGCTTAGGTCAGAGAGTGCCACGCCGCCTTCCCAATGATTGGCTGATTGGCGGGTGGATCACCCTTAACGCGCTGAAACGATGTTGACCTGTTTTTCCCGGGTGGCCCATGCTTTGCGGTTTTTGCAAAGCGTGGGTGACTTTTCTGTCTGATTCCGTCTTTGAGTTTTCCACACGCTTCCACAGCCATATCAAATGAGTTAGCCCACGCCCAACCCTTAAAATTCTTCAACTTCCACCAGCCCCGTTCGAATGCCAACTCAGTAACTCACAAAACTATTGACAATCGGTAATACTCCTGCTACCATAACCCATGTTTCGCCTTTACCCAGAGAGAACTCGCAGGGCACGCCCGACCCTTTCCGCCAAGTCCGTCCCCGTTCCTTCTACTCCCGACCTCTGTGCACTCTGCGTCCTCTGCGTTAAAACCCACCTTCAGCCTCGCCCCGGTCCTGGCGTAGGAGTTCACCCCGAGCGGCTCGAGGCGTTTAGCCCTCTTTCTTTGTCCTCCTCCCAGAACCTTCAAACCTTCCAACTTTCAAACCTTTCAACCTGCCCGCGCGTTAACTCCCATAGAATCATATTCTTCGCACACCCCCACCCCTTAACTCCCATAGAATCACATTCTTGCAAAAAACAGGGGGGAGGGGTCCCCCTTTCCCTGACCCGTGCGCGCCAGGATTCATGCCTTTGCGCAACACGCAGGAATCCT